>LSQX01078230.1_pt1 | contig 12705 bp, 13 predicted proteins | sample 654561 | NCBI WGS metagenome assembly LSQX01 (sample SAMN04489861, study PRJNA283612) | anaerobic digester metagenome | isolation source: 4 biogas reactors fed with cattle manure at either 37C or 55C with and... | place: Denmark: Kongens Lyngby | collected 2014 | reverse complement strand
ATGGGCGTCGGTTCAGCCGATGCCCTGCTGGAGGGCGTTTCCAGAGGGGTAGATCTTTTTGATTGTGTCCTTCCGACACGCATTGCCAGAAACGGGAGGGTTATGGTCTCTCAGGGATACCTGACCCTGCGCAACGCCGAATTTGCCGGCGATATGCGCCCCATAGACCCGGAGTGCCCGTGCTATGTCTGCCGCCATTACAGCAGGGCGTATATCAGGCACCTGCTTAAGGCCAACGAAATCCTGGGACTGCGCCTGACGACCTACCATAACCTTTATTTCCTGAGGGATTTTATGAGCAGAATCCGGCATGCTATCATGGAGGGCACTTTTACCCAATTTTATGCTGATTTTTGGGCTCATTTTAATGCAGCCCCTTAAAAAGAAAGGAGCGAGAAGGCAGTGTCGCCGGAATCACTTGCAGGTTTCTTACCGATTATTTTAGTGTTTGTGATCTTCTATTTCCTGCTAATCAGGCCGCAGCAGGCCCAGCAAAAAAAGAGAAGGGAAATGCTGGCCAGCTTGAAGAAAGGAGATCGCGTCGTATCCATTGGCGGTATTTACGGTATGATTAAAGAGATAAAAGACGATACCGTAGTGTTGCGTATCGCCGACAACGTCAATATTAAAATAGCACGCGCCGGTATTGAGCGTATTCTCACTGATGAGGAGTAAGCAGGCATAATCCCCGGCAGGGGAAAAAGAACGGGAAATCCGGAACATAATGGGGCGAATTAGGAGCACAAATTAAAAGAATATCTACAGGTAAAGAGGCATATATAAGCAGTAGATGGGCTGCCGCTGTGCTTGCAGACAGTTCATTTATAAACCCACTTTGGAGGTGCGGGATATGAACAATAAGGGGCGCTCCTCTGTCCAGGGCGGGTCACTGCTTATTTCTTCTGTACCTGTTTTAATTTTCCGGGGTGTGATGGTTACTCTTTTAATCTCCTTTATTTTTTTGGCATTATGCACGGCGCTCATATACCTTTCGCCCCTTTCGGAGGCTTTGGTCCCCTACTTGATTTTTGGGGGGATTCTTTTCAGCATCTTACTGGGATCCATTTATGTCGGGAAGCGGGCAGATGAAAAAGGCTGGCTGCGCGGCGGCTTAACCGGCCTTTTTTATGTGCTTGTCCTGATTATCTTATGCTATATTTTCCAGGTAAATTTTGAGCCGGGTTTCAACATTATCACTAAATTTTTTCTCGGTTTTGTCTTTGGAACGCTGGGCGGTATCCTGGGAATTAACGCCTGACGAACCGGCCACGGCATTAAAACTTTCCCCACAGGAGCAGAAAGCCGATGACAACGAAGGCTACCCCTGCTCCTTTTTGAATATAAGCGGGAGGAAGGAAGCGGGCAAGGGTTCCCCCAATGAGCACACCCAGCAGAGAAGTCATGATTAAGGCAGCGGCTGACCCCAAAAACACAGCCCAGACAGGTCGGTCCTGGGCAGAGAGTAAAAGCACGGAGAGCTGTGTTTTGTCTCCCAGCTCAGCCAGAAAGATGAGGGAAAAAGTGCTTAAAAAAGTTTGCCAAAAAAGCACAGAAATATCTCCTTTCCGAAAAACCGTTTTACTACTTTGTAATTCGCCTGGTGACCAAAATATTCCTGTACATTATATCATGCCCAACCAGTTCTTCGTAGAGCAGAAAAAGCAGTTTTTAATCTAGCAGGGAAACCTCCCCTTCCCGGACCATGGTTGAGATTTAAATTCACCTTCCATCATTCCCACATCTTTCCGCAGGGCACCGTTCCCAACCGGACCATGATCGAGGCTGTCTTTCACCTTGACTCTGTAAAAGGTTATGTATAAAATAATGGTAATGGATACCTGAAAGTAATTAAATTAATGCTTTAGCACCAAGGAGGCCGTTAAAATGCAGCATATCAGGACAATCAAAAAAGGAAACCTGCAGGAGTTGGAGCACAAAGGCTGTCGCGAATGCCAGGCATCGTGCCAGTCGGCATGCAAAACTTCCTGTACCGTCAGCAACCAGTTCTGCCGGCAGGTAGAAACGAAAGGCTGAAAACAGCGTTAAAAAGTTACCGGTAATGCTTGCCGGTAACGCTTGCTTAGAGTGGATCTGTTAAGGATGGAGGAACTGTTAATGGCCCGTATTAATGGGCGTACCGGCGATGTACATATCTTTAAGTACAGGGAAACGCAACTGGTTTACGATGTAAACAGCGGCTCACTGCACCAGGTGGACGACCTGGCCAGGGAGGCTATTGAGCTGCTGCGGGACAGAGAAGAGAAGGAACATGCAGCCCGCTATTTAAGCCGCAGATATCCCCCCGGCGAGGTGGAGGAAGCCCTGGACCAGATAGATGCCTTACGGAAAGAAAGACTCCTCTTTAGCCCCGCGCCGCGCCTGCATGAAGAAAAAACATCACCCAGGGGGGTTAAATCCCTCTGCCTGTTTATCTCTCACAATTGCAACCTGGGCTGCCGTTACTGCTTTAACTACCGCGACGACGGCCGTGATCAGTTGCCCGCGCATATGACCCGGGAGGTCGGGAAAAAGGCGGTAGATTTTCTCCTGCAGTCCGAGGGAGGGCATTTCCGGGAAATAGATTTTTTTGGCGGCGAGCCCCTTTTAAATTTTCCTCTTGTAAGGGAGATCGTAGAGTATGCCCGGGAAAGGACCCGCAACCGGGAAAAGGAATTCAGCTTTACCCTTACCACCAACGCCACGTTGCTGGACGAGCGCTCCATAAGCTTCCTGAACAGTGAAGATATCAATGTTATTTTAAGCCTTGACGGCCGTCCTGAGGTCCACGACCGGATGAGAAGCTATAAAAACGGCCGCGGCTCTTACAAAACTACGGTGAAAAAGATCAAAAGCCTTCTGCAGGGCAGAGAAGGTAATAACTATTATATCCGCGGGACCTACACCCGGCAAAACCTGGATTTTACTAACGATATCAGGCACTTCCTGGAACTGGGTTTCTTCTCCCTTTCCCTGGAGCCCGTTGTCTCCAGCGCTGAAGGCATCGGCCTCAGGGAGGAGGACCTCCCTGCCCTGGAAAGGGAGTACGACCGGCTGGTAGACCTTTATCTGGAGTTTAGAGACAAGGGGACTCCCTTTCAGTTTTACCATTTCCTGCTGGATCTGGAGCGCGGCCCTTGCCTCTACAAGCGTTTGAGCGGCTGCGGTGCAGGAGAGGACTACCTTGCCGTTTCCGCCGACGGTTCGCTTTATCCCTGCCACCAGTTTGTCGGGGTGGATGAGTTTTATATGGGAAATATTAGTGAGCCCTTGGCCTTTAACCGGGAACCGGGAGAGAAGCTGGCTGCCGCAGCCCGCCAGAAAGAAGCTTGCCAGCAGTGCTGGGCCCGTTACCTCTGTGGAGGAGGATGTGCTGCCAGCTCCTACTTTGCGGCCGGCGATCTGAAAAAAACCTATGACCTGGGTTGCGCCTTGCAAAAGATCAGGCTGGAACGCGCCCTTTATCTGCAGTCGGTGACCTGAGGAGCATCAGAGGCGAAGTGCGGCAAGAAGTGCGCGAATTATATTAATCATTTCAGGCTAGGTGACGGCTGTAATAATGTGCAAACCAGGAGGCCTTTGAGGATTGGACCTTTTCTCTTATAGCCAGGAAGAAAGCATAAAGAAAGAAGGGCCGCTGGCCAGGCGCATGAGCCCGCGTACCCTCGATGAATTTGCCGGGCAGGAGCACCTGGTCGGGGAAAATAAGCCTTTGCGCAGGATTATTGAGGAGGATCTGTTATCTTCCTTAATTTTTTATGGCCCCCCCGGTACGGGCAAGACAGCGCTGGCCAGGATTATTGCCGCTACCACCATGGCGCAGTTTGTCCGTATAAACGCCGTTACCGCCGGTGTCAAGGAGGTAAGAGCGGTAATTGATGACGCCAAGAAGCTCAGGGGAGGCTGGGGAAGGAGGACGATCCTCTTTATCGATGAAATCCACCGCTTCAACAAAGCGCAGCAGGACGCCCTGCTGCCGGCAGTGGAAGAAGGGTTGGTTTACCTTATCGGCGCAACCACCGAAAACCCCTTCTTTTCCATCAATCCGCCCCTGCTGTCTCGTTCGCTGCTTTTTACCTTCGAAAGCCTGGCACCGGAAGAAATAAAAGCGATTCTCCTCAGGGCGCTCCGTGATGAAGAAAGGGGCCTGGGGAAATACAATGTAAAGCTGGAAGAAGAGGCCCTGGAATACCTGGCGCAGATTGCCGAAGGAGATGCCAGGATTGCCTTGAACGCCCTGGAGTTGGCCGTAACGGCTCTGCCCAAAACAGGCCGCAACAGTGCTTCGCCCGGCACAGTAACCCTGGAACAGGTGCGGGAGAATTTGCGCCGGCGCAACATAAAATACGACCGCGACGGGGATTATCATTACGATGTCATCTCGGCCTTTATTAAATCCATCCGGGGGTCCGATCCGGATGCCGCCCTTTTCTGGCTGGCCAGGATGCTGGAAGCGGGTGAAGACCCTCTTTTTATTGCCCGCCGGCTGGTCATCAGCGCCAGCGAGGATATCGGCAACGCCGACCCGCAAGCCCTGTGCCTGGCCGTAGCAGCCGCCCAGGCTGTGCATCAGATCGGCCTTCCCGAGGGGCGCATCCCACTGGCCCAGGCCACGGCCTATCTGGCCTCAGCCCCCAAGAGCAACGCCGCCTACCTGGCCCTGGAAAAAGCCTTGGCGGAGGTGCGGAACGCTTCCCATAAAAGAGTGCCCCCGCATTTGCGGGATGCCGGTTACAAAGGAGCCTCCAAACTGGGTCACGGCGTGGGGTATCTTTACCCCCACGATTACCCGGGGCATTTTGTTCCCCAGCGCTATTTGCCCGAGGGTATGGAAGAAAAACAGTTTTACTATCCTACCGAGCAGGGAGCGGAGAAGGAGATCAAAGAAAGGCTTTCCCTCTGGAGGTCCTTAAAAGCGCGGGTCGGAGTACATAACGAAGATTAAAGGATGGGAAAAATAATTAAAAGGAAATAATATATGTATAGCTACAAAACCATTGCAGATAGCGTGAGAACCAAAATAGCCGTGGGTGCCTGCCGCTTTTACGCTTCACTTTCTTCCTGCCGCTCCGAGGAAGAAGCGCGGTCATTTCTCTCCAGAGTAAAGGAAGAGCTTCCCGGCGCCACGCACCATGCCTATGCCTACCGCCTGGGCATCGGCGATGCGCTTCTGGCCCGCTGTGATGACGACGGGGAGCCGGCAGGGACAGCCGGACCGCCGATGCTGGCAGCCCTGGAAAAAGCGGAGCTGACCAACGTTATCGTCGTTGGCACGCGCTATTTCGGCGGAGTCAAGCTGGGCATAGGGGGGCTGATCCGCGCCTATCGTTCCTGTGCCGAAGCCGGAGTAAAAGCGGCGCGTATCTGCATCAGGGAGCTTAAAGCCAGGGTGTTGCTGCAGGTGCCCTACGACTACCTGGGTGCTGTAATCAGGGAAGTGGAGGCCGGAGGCGGTGAAGTGCTGACCTTTAATTACAGCCAGGATGTGGCACTGGAGATCTTGCTGCCCTACGGGGAGATGCAGCGGATTTCAGAACGCATCGCTGGGGTCACCCGCGGGCAGGCAGTAATAAAGCAGGTGGCACAGGAATTTATGGCGGGGGATGAAGGCAGTGGGGTTTAAAACAAAAAAAATGGATCTGCAAAGACCCGGTTTGCAGCCGGGAGAAAAAATAATGGTAGCCATGAGCGGCGGTGTGGACAGCTCGGTTGCAGCGCTCCTGCTGAAGGAAGCGGGCTTCCAGCCCGTAGGGGTAACCCTGCGCCTTTGGGTCGACCCTGACGCCGAAGAAAGGGCCTCCGACGAAGGGCGGGGATGCTGTTCACTGCAGGACATTTCCGATGCCAGAAGAGTTGCCGATATCCTGGAGATACCCTTCTATGTCTTAAACATGAAAGAAGCTTTTAACGACAAAGTCGTCTCTTATTTTGTGCGGGAATATCTGGAGGGAAGAACGCCCAACCCCTGTATCGCCTGCAACCGCTATATCAAATTTTCCCTGCTGCTTCAGAAGGCCAGGGCCATGGGCATTGGCTTCCTCGCCACCGGACATTACGCCCGGATCGTCTATGATTCCGAAAAGGATGTGTACAGGCTCTTTCGCGGCCTGGACAGTAATAAGGATCAGAGCTACATGCTCTATACCATGAACCAGGAGCAACTTTCCTCCGTGCTCTTTCCCCTGGGCGGTTATACGAAGGAGGAGGCGCGGGAGCTAGCCGGAGAGCGCGGGCTCCAGGTGGCGGAAAAAAGGGATAGCCAGGAGATCTGTTTTATCCCCGACAATGATTACCGCAGCTTTCTGGAGAGGGAGCAGGCCGGTTTCTCACCCGGAGATATCCTCTCCACCTCCGGCAAAAAGCTAGGGCGCCACCGGGGGCTTCCCTTTTATACTATCGGGCAGCGCAAAGGGTTGGGGCTTGTTTCGCCGCGTCCCCTGTATGTCGTGGAGATCGACCGCCGTAATAATGTCCTGATTGTCGGAGAAGAGGAGGAGACCTACAGTCAGGGGCTGGAGGCGGAAGATCTGAGCTTTGTTTCCGGCAGGGCCCCTCTTGAGCCCCAGGAAGTGATGATCAAGATCCGCTACCGTTCCCCTCTAGTCCCGGCCACCCTTTACCCTCCGAAAACCTCTCCACAGAAAGGAGAGGGGGGCTTAACCGCCGCCTCCCGTGTCCGGGTAGTTTTTGACAGGAAACAGAAAGCGGTAACGCCGGGCCAGTCCGTGGTCTTTTACCGCGGAGACGAAGTGTTGGGTGGGGGAATAATCGCCTCCCGCCTTTGAAAACCCCACAAACTTTGCTGTAAAGAAGCAAACCCGGCTCTTGCAGACCAAAACTACAATTTAATGAATTTTATAATCAAAGCAAGCAAAACAACCTGCACCGAACTACCCTCTTTTGCATAGGGCAGCGTTTTGCTTTGCATTTTTCGTTCCGCCGAACTGCTAAGCACAACATCTTTCCCCTTTAGATGGTACGGCATATGGTACGGCGGTTAGCCGCACCACTTTTCGGGCAGGGGGTATTTTTTTTTATTTAAAGGGGAAAATATACGGTATAAAAAAAGAATTCCTGGAAATATTTTCAGGAAAGGAGTAAGATTTCCCATGCCCTGCCCGGTGTGTCAGAGTATCAATACAGGAAAAATCGGCCACAATACTTACTATTGCGCCGACTGCCTGCTGGAGTATACTGAAAGCGGCGGAGAAATAGAGATATTCTATATCGACGCCGAAGGCTCTTCTTTGGCCTTGAAGGATAAAGAGGCGGCCTTGAAACTCGTAAAATCCATAAGGGAAGATAAAGGTTTGCTGCCAGAAGAAATACTGGAAGGGCTGATCGTAAGAAGCTAACATGGCGAGGTAGAAAAAATTGGACGGAGTTAAGGGGATTATTATTACGCCGCTGCTTTTAGCCATCGTGGTTACTTACCTGCTGTGCCCCGTTGTGGATTATCTGGAAAAACAGAAGCTTTCCAGGGCGGCGGGGATAGCAATTATTTATCTTTTTTTTGCGGCACTTCTCCTGCTTTTTTGCCTTGACGGGATCCCCTCCTTGATAAAAGAACTGGAGCAGTTGGCTTCAGCATTGCCAGAATATACAGAAAAATTTATGCTCTATGTGACACGCCTGGAAAATCATTTTCAGCGCTATAATCTTCCCAGGGGAATACGTGATTCTATCAATGAAAGCACCCGGGAAAGCATTCGGCAGTTTCAAAGCGCCTTAACCATAAACCTGGAAAAGCTCTCACAATTCCTGATGGTGCTTTTTCGACAGGCCTTTGCCCTTTTACTCGTACCTTTGTTTGCTTTTTATTTTCTCCGAGACAATGCCCTGCTCAAAAGGCGTTTCCTGCAATTTATTCCACCTCCGTCCCGCCCCTTGATGGAGAGCGCCCTGCACGAAATAGACCAGACCCTGGGCGCTTATCTTCGGGGCCTCTTTATCATCAGCCTGTCGGTCGGTGCGATGATCTACGCGGGGTTGTTAATTCTCGGGGTGCAGTTCGCTCTTTTTTTCGGGATCATAAATGCCCTGACCAACGTTATTCCCTATTTTGGTCCCCTCATTGGCGCTCTGCCGGTGCTCCTGGTCGCCCTCCTGCAGTCTCCGGGACTGTTCTGGAAGGTATTACTCCTGATTGTTGTTGTACAACAGGTCGAAAGCCAGTTGATCACCCCCCAGGTCCTGGGCCGCAGTCTGCACTTTCATCCCCTTACGGTTATTATCGCGCTGCTTTTGGGAGGGCTCTACCTTGGTTTTTTCGGCCTGATTGTCATTGTGCCTCTGGCCGCCATCCTGCGTATTATTTTTCGCCATTTTTATCCCCTCATTCTTCGTGCTGTCAAGAAAAACAATGGCGAAGGGTGAAGGGTAAGGAGATCATGAGAGAGCATTTTTTTCCTATATTTTTCCTTTCAATTGACATCGGGAAAAATTGCCGATATAATTGTTTTGATAAAAAGCAGGAGGACGAAGATGAAAAGCAGCGAAATACGGGCCAAATTTTTAAATTTTTTCCAGCAGAAGGGGCATCTTGTGCTGCCCAGTTTTTCTCTTGTGCCAAGGAATGATCCCACTTTATTGCTGATCGGAGCGGGAATGGCCCCCCTTAAACCTTATTTTACCGGGAAGGAAACCCCTCCGCACCCCAGGATTGCAACCTGCCAGAAATGTGTCCGCACTCCTGATATCGATAAAGTGGGTATTACCGCCAGGCATGCCACTTTTTTCGAGATGCTGGGCAACTTTTCTTTTGGCGACTACTTCAAGGAAGAAGCCATTACCTGGGCTTGGGAGCTGATTACCCGGGTCTATAATATTCCTGAAGAGCGCCTCTATGTAAGCATTTATGAAAACGATGACGAGGCTTTTGCCATCTGGAGGGACAGGGTGGGGCTTCCGGAGTCCAGGATATACCGTCTGGGGAAAGAAGATAATTTCTGGGAAATCGGCCTGGGGCCTTGCGGCCCCTGTTCGGAGATCTATTATGACCTGGGGCCGGAACAGGGCTGCGGCCGCCCCGATTGCGAGGTGGGTTGCGGCTGTGACCGCTTCCTGGAAGTATGGAACCTTGTTTTTACCCAGTTTAATAAGGAGGCTGACGGCAGCTATACCCCCCTGCAACAAAAAAATATCGATACCGGTGCCGGGTTGGAGCGCCTGGCTCTCGTACTGCAGGGAGTAAGCAACCTTTTTGAGATTGACACAGTCAGGCCTATACTGGAACATTTTGCCGCCAGGGCGGGCATTGTTTACGGACAAGACAGGAAAAAGGACGTCTCGCTACGCGTCCTGACGGAACATCTGCGCAGCGTTGCCTTTTTGGTTGCCGACGGCATCATGCCCTCCAACGAGGGAAGAGGTTACGTTTTGCGGCGCATTCTGCGCCGTGCCGTGAGGCATGGGCGGCTCCTGGAACTGGATGTTCCTCTCCTCACTGAAGCTGTTCCGCTGCTGGTTGAGCTTATGGGTGATACCTATCCTGAGCTTGAGAAAAACAAGGAGCAGATAGTGCGTATCATCAGGCTCGAAGAGGAGCGCTTTAAAGAGACGCTGGACCAGGGTATGGAAATGCTGGAAAATCACATTGCCTCCATGAAAGCGGGCCACACGTCGGTTCTGTCGGGCGAAACGGCTTTCAAGCTTTACGATACCTATGGGTTCCCCCTTGATTTAACCAGGGAAATCCTTGCTGAAAGCGGCTTTACGCTTGATGAAAAGGCCTTTGACGCCGCCCTGGAACAGCAAAGGGAAAGAGCCAGGTCCGCCATGGGCAGCCAGGAGACAGATCGGAAGCAACTTCTGTTCACCTCGCCGGTAAAGGAAAGGACCACTGAATTTGTGGGTTATGAGACATTGAGTGCCGAAGGAGAAGTAATCGGCATCATCGCTGCCGGAAGAGGAGAAATCCTGCCGGAGGCTGACTCTACGCTAGACGAAGAGGAGCTGTACCTGGTCCTGGACCGGAGCCCCTTTTATGCAGAGCGGGGTGGACAGGTAGGAGATACGGGCCTTATCACTGCAGCGGGAGGAGGAGTGGCCCTGGTAAAAAACACCCTGCCGGGACCCGGTGCGCAGATCCTGCACCTTGTAGAAATAAAGGAAGGGCGCATCCATACCGGCGAGAAAGTCCGGGCCGCCGTAGACCGGAAACGCAGGCAGGACATTGCCGGGCATCATACGGCTACGCACCTTCTGCATCGCGCCCTGAGGGACTCCCTTGGCGAACACGTGCACCAGGCCGGTTCCCTCGTGGCTCCCGACCGCCTGCGGTTCGATTTTTCCCACTTTGCCCCTCTTGGGGAGGCGGAACTGAATAAACTGGAAGAAAGGGTTAACGCTGTTTTACAGAATAACTTGCCTGTACAGATCTCTTATACGGATTTGCAACAGGCACTGGAAAAAGGTGCCATGGCTCTTTTCGATGAAAAATACGGTGAAAAAGTAAGGCTTGTCCAGATTGGTGATTACTCCCTGGAACTCTGCGGTGGCACTCATGTACGCTCCACCGGAGAAATAGGGATCTTTAAAATCCTCTCCGAAGGCGGCGTGGGTGCAGGCATTCGGCGTATCGAAGCCCTCGCGGGAGAAAGCGCCTACCGTTACCTTGCCCAAAGGGACGGCATTTTAAAAGAAGTCTGTGCGCTGGTAAAAGTGCCTTCGGAAAAGGTCACCGAAAAGCTCCAGGAAATCCTGGAAACCCAAAGAGAGTTGCAGCGCAAAATCAAGCATCTCTCACAGAAATTATCCCAATACCACCTTGACAGTATCCTGGAAAAAGTGGATTACTCCACGGGTATTCCTGTATTGAGCGCCGCCGTAGAGGCGGAAAATATGGAAACCCTGCGCGAATACCTGGATAATTTGCGGGATAAAATGGGCAGCGGGATTATTGTGCTGGGTTCCGTTAATGACAAAAAAGTGTCCCTGGTGGCAGCAGTTACCCGGGATCTGGTGAAAGAAGGCTTTCATGCCGGAAAACTTATCGGCGAAGTAGCCAGGATTGCCGGCGGCGGCGGGGGGGGGCGTCCCGACATGGCCCAGGCCGGAGGTAAGGACCCGCAGAAGCTTCAACAGGCTCTTTCCCGGGTGCTGTCTCTGGTACAGGAACAGCAAAGGCAACAGCAGCAATGATTAAATATACCTGAACCAGAGGGAGGGGGATGGGAAAATGAACAGAGAGAACACTTTTGACCGTACCATGAGGTTCAATGTCAAAGCGGAAGAAGAGATAAACGAAGCCCGGGCGGTCCTGCAGGAAGTTTATGAAGCCCTCAAGGAAAAGGGATACAATCCGATCAATCAGCTGGTAGGCTATCTTTTATCCGGTGATCCCGCTTTTATAACCAGCTACCGAAACGCCCGCAGCACGATCCGCAAGCTGGAGAGAGACGAGCTGTTGGAGGAACTGGTCCGGGTCTACCTGTACAAGGAATTGGAAAAAGAAAGGTGAGCTTTAATTGGAATACCGCCTGCTGGGGAAAACCGGCCTGCACGTCTCCCGGTTTTGTTTCGGCACATTAACACTGAGTCCTCTCCAGGCCAACCTTCCCCTGGAGCAGGGGGCGGAGCTCCTGCAGGAGGCCTACAGTTACGGTATAAACTTCTGGGACACGGCAGAGTTGTATGCCAACTACGACTACCTGCGTCTGGCGATCAAAAAAATTAAAGATTTGCCTGTCATTGTTACCAAGACATATGCCTATGACCGTAAGGGAGCCCGGGCCTCGCTGGAAAAGGCGCGACGCGAGATGGATGTTGATATTATTCCTATTTTTATGTTGCACGAGCAGGAGTCGGCATTGACTCTACAGGGACATAAAGAAGCCCTGGATTTTTTTTTGGAAGCAAAAGAGAAAGGGTTGATTAAAGCCGTAGGGATCTCCTGCCATACCGTAGCCGCCGTGGAAGCAGCCGCCGACCTTGGTTGTCTCGATGTTGTTCATGCCATCGTCAACTTTAAAGGAATAGGCATCAAGGACGGGACCATCGAGCAAATGCTGCGCGCTGTAACCAGCGCCCACCAGAGCGGGTTGGGGCTCTATGCCATGAAGGTGCTGGGAGGGGGTCACCTTATACCTGAAGCGGATAAAGCGCTCCGTTTCGTCCTGGACCTGGAGGCGCTGGACTCGCTGGCTGTGGGGATCTCCAGCCCCGAAGAGCTAAGGGTGAACCTGCAGTACTTCCAGGGGATGAAGCCTCCGGAGCAGCTGGTACGGAAGCTGGCGCGTAAGAGGCGCCGTTTAAAAGTGGATGATTGGTGTATCGGTTGCGGCTCCTGTGTGCAAAACTGCCCCCAGCGGGCACTGTCTTTGCAGCACGAAGACGGGCAACTAAAGGCCGCCGTAGACCACACCCGTTGTATACTCTGTGGATACTGCGGTGCTTTCTGCCCTGAATTTTGTTTAAAAATATTTTGACTTCGCCTTTAAATTCGGGTATTATGGCTTGGAAAAGAAGGACTGGACTAATGAGGATTTTATGCTTGGATGTGGGAGAAAAAAACATCGGTGTGGCGGTCAGCGACCCCCTGGGTTTAACCGCTCAGGGCCTGGAAGTGATCAAAAGACAGAGCCTCTCCAAAGACCTCCGGAAAATCCGACAACTGCTAAAGGACTATGATGTTGAAGAAATAGTGCTGGGGCTTCCCCGCAACATGAATGGAACCATAGGCGAAAAAGCCCGGGAAATCCTGCGCTT
>LSQX01213642.1_pt1 | contig 12710 bp, 10 predicted proteins | sample 654561 | NCBI WGS metagenome assembly LSQX01 (sample SAMN04489861, study PRJNA283612) | anaerobic digester metagenome | isolation source: 4 biogas reactors fed with cattle manure at either 37C or 55C with and... | place: Denmark: Kongens Lyngby | collected 2014 | reverse complement strand
TCTCCGTTGGTGCCGTCGTCTCTGTCGGTGCCGGATCCGAGTTGCGTTCGATGATCGCCGAGATCGGGCGATAGCGGCTCTTGGCCAGGGTTTCCTTCTTGATGATCTTGCCGTCCTTGTACCAGACCTTGTAGGATGTCGCCAGCTGGCCGATATGTTCTTCGCGAATGACAACTTCTTCGCCAGGTTTTAACTTCTTGTTCTCCTTGTAGGTCGGCGGATCGACTTCAATGTAGCCTTCATGGGTCGAGGTCAGCTTGATGCTGACGCCGGAGCCCAGCGAACGGCCGTAGATCTGGAAAACAACGTTCGGTTTGCTGAACCAGGCAACCACCGCGATCGGCTGATCCGTGTTGTTGCGGAACTTGAAGTCGGCGCCGCCCCAGTTAACCGTCGCGTCCAGGCCGATTGGCACATATGTGCTCGGCCAGGAATGCGGATAGCGCTCGATGATCTCGAGGTCAGCCATGGCCACGGCATGGTAGAGTGTCGTGTTAGGCTGGCAGATGCCGCCGCCATAAATATCGTCTTCCAGGATGCCGTTGATAATGCCGCCTGCCGGTTTGAAGCCGGTTTCCTTGGTCCGCTCGCCGATATGGCCGTTAAAGGAAAAGGTTTCGCCTGGATTAAGCACCAAACCGTTTATTTTCTGGCAGATCAGGCGAATGTTCTCGTTGCGGTTGGCGTTGTTAGACGCGACCGTGCGGGCATCGGAGACCAGCCCCAGGTTCTTGCCCATTTCGGCGGCGGTCAAACCGGCCCAGGTCTGTTCGCCGGTGACGGCCACCTTGGCGCCCAAGCTGCCGTTTTGCAACTGCTCGGCCACGAGAGCCTGGCAGGCGGCCAGGTCCATGGCGAAGCCGGGTGTGCGATCGGCGAAGACAAATGTCTTGTTCTTGGTGTCAAAATCAACAGCTTTGGCACCCTGCGCGGCCACATTGACTTGTTCGGCCACCGTCGTCAGCATTGCCTGAAGCTTGGCTTCGTCCCAGGACAGAGTCGTAGCCAGCTTGAGCGGTTTTTCCTTAAGGGCCGTGATCACCGCGTAGCGAGCCCGAATCTGTTCATTCTCATCTTTCGCGTCACTGCTCCGCCCTGTCTGCCAGGCTTCTTCGAGCACCTCCAGCCAGTCGGAGGACAGCCCGATGTCTGCCCCGGTCAGCGCGAACGTTTTGTCACCCAATGTCAGTTCGACAGCGGTCTCTTCGGCCAGGCTGCTTTGCTTTTCGTATAGCTGGCTGCGCACATCGGTGTAGCTTTTGCCTGCCAAATCCTGTTCGTCAAGCCAGATGCCCTGATAAAAGACATCCTGCTCGACAGCAGCGACCATTTTCTGCCATTCCGGATCCACCGTCGTTTCCGCAGGCGTCGGGCTGTTGGTTGGCTGCGATGTCGTCGGCGCGCTTTCGGTGTGGATCGGCCGATCCTTGTCGAGCCGGCTCCAGGCATAGTATCCGCCCACGCTGGCCACAAGGACGACCAGTAGGATAACAGGCACAATCCAGACATGATTCTTGCCTCTGGGGGCATTTCGGGTCTTAACCATTGTGACAACGCCTTTCGCTTTGCTTATTCATATACTATGGAATGATGCGGCGGATCGAGATAATCGGGTTACGGCTGAAATTGACCGTCGACTGCTTGACTTTTCCGGCAGTGTAGGATGCGTGAATATACTCGCCGCTGCCGATGTAAATGCCCACATGGTCGCAAACACCATACGGCGAACTCCAGTCAAAGCACAGGATATCGCCGATTTGGATGTTGCTGCTCGACACTTTCGTGCCGGCACGCGCCTGGTCCTTGGCGGACCGGGGCAGCGTGATGTTGAACAGCTCCTTGTAAATATACGTCGTCAGGCCGGAACAGTCAAAGCCGCCCGGTGATTCAGCGCCGTAGACATATTTGGTTCCAAGCGTCGATTTCGCCAGGTCGACGATCGCCTGCTTCTGTGCGGCGGTCAGCCCGGAAGAGGTGTCGTTCGAGGGGGCTTCGGTCGGTGCTGCCGTCGGCTGCGGCTTGACCTCGGTGGTGGAAATCAAATCATTGTACACATAGCCGACCTTGCCGTCCGCATTTTTGACCTGGGACCAGTACTGGCCGATCCCCGTCCTGTTGAGCGCGTCCCCCAGGACAGCCGTGTACAGGATACTCGTATCGGTGCGCGGCAGGGCCCGGATATTGGCTTTGGACGACTTGATGTAGACGGTGCTGTCGTCCGGTTTAAAATCGGCCGGATCCAGCGGTTCCTGAACGACACCGTTGCGGTCGGTTTCCAGAGGTGATCCGGTCGGCTCCGGCTTCGCAGTCGGCTCCGGCTTCGCAGTCGGCTCCGGCTTCGCAGTCGGCTCCGGCTTCGCAGTCGGCTCCGGTTTCGGGGTCGGCGTCGCGGTCGCGGCCGGTGCCGGTTTGCTGATATAACTTTCGGATATCAAGTCGCTGTAAACATAACCGGTTTCGCCGTCAGCGTTCTTAACCTGCGCCCAGTACTGGCCCACGCCCGTGCGGGTCAGGCGATCGCCCATGACGGCTGCTGCGATAATCTCGGCATCGGTACGCGGCTGGCTGCGAATATTGGCATGGAAGGCCTTGACATAAACGGTATGGTCATCCGGTTCAAAATCCTCAGCAGACAGCGGTTCCTGCACGATGCCGCTGCTGTCAATCTCAAGCGGAACCTGCGTCGGCGCAGCGGTCGGCATCGATGTCGGTGTTGCAGTCGGCATGCTCGTCGGGGTTGGTTCCAAGGTCGGCACAGCGGTAGGCGCCTGGGTCGCGGCTGCGGTGGCGGCCGGATCCCCGAGATACCAGGTGTCCCAGTAATCACCGCGATGAAACGCGTCATATTGATCCAGATCCGGCTCATAGCTTCCTGCGGACGGGGCCTGCTGCACAGAACCAGGGTGGGGTTCAGGCGTGAGAACCGGGACGCCCCGGCCCGGGCCGATCGCGGCGTACAGAACCAGTGTCACGAGAACCAGGACGACCGTAACGGATGGCAACAGGCGCAGCGCGCGCGTCACCATGCCGGATAGCCGGTTTGAAACCTCAGGATGCCGGAACGCACCGTGACGGGGCGCGTCGCCTTCATGGCCGTCTGGCCTGATCTTGTCGGACAGTTTTTTCATACATTCTCCCGTAACGTGCCGCAGCAAAACATCATCCCGGTGTCGCCCTTGATGATGTTGCCTGCTGACATTATACACGAATCATGCCCAACAAAAAACAAGATGTCAAGAAAATCAGCAGAATAACGGAGAACAAAAGAAATTTTCGTCCGTTTCGCAGCTTAATATGATCATATGCCAATAATCCGGCATAAAAACAAGCACCGGCCGTTGGACCGGTGCTTGTTCAGGTTTCGGAAAGATGGCGTCAGCCGATGTCCACTTTGCGGACAATCTTTTTATCCGGCTCGCGCTTGGGCAGTTCCAGATGCAAGATGCCCTTCTCCATTTTGGCCTTGATGTTTTCTGCGTCGATGTTCTCGATGTTGAAGCTGCGGGTCATCGAGCAGCAGCGCCGCTCGCGGCGCAGATACTTGTCCTCCTTGACATCTTCCTTTTCGTCCACATTGACCGAAATGGTCAGGATGTTGTCGTCAACTTCAATGTTGACTTGTTCTCGGTCGATGCCGGGCAGTTCGGCCTCCAGAAGGTAAGCCTTGTCATTCTCGCTGATGTCGACCCGCATAAAGCCGCTGCGGTTGTAAAACGTCGGAAAGATCGCATCGTTAAAGAAATTTTCAAACAGCTTATCCATGTCCCAGGCACGTTCTGCGCTTGCGTTTTGTAACTGATTCCTTCTCCGATCAAAGGGTACCAAACCAAACATAATGAGCACCTCCTGTTTGACTTTGTTTGACTTTTACAATTTCATTATAGTCAAAGAAGGACTAACTTCAACGAACTTGACGTGAAATAATTGTTACAATTCTGTAAACAAGCCTAACAGTCATGACATTTATGTTGCATGTTCCACTATCATTCTCTTTATATATCGTCTATACAGACTTGACTATCAGGATATAACGATTCTATTGCTCTACTTCCCTGCGCAGGACATAATCGTCCATCACGAATCCGCCGCCGATATCCGTGACGATTGCATCAACGCAGGAAAACCCCAATTTTTTATATGCTTCGATCGATCCTGTGTTGTGCTTGTTGACCGTCAGCCAGATGGATTGCTTCTTGTCCCGCCGGCAGCGCGCCACCAGGTGGTCGAGAAGCGTTTTGGCGAGCCCCTGGCCGCGATATGCTTTTTTCACATACAGCTTGCTGAGGAAGCAATCGCCATAGCCCGTTTTGTCGCTGTACGCCATATAGGCTGCCATGTCCGTTCCGCAATCAAGCCAGACGTAGGTGACATGGCAGCTTTGGATATCCTGCCAGATCTGCTCAGCGCTTTGGTAGCGGTCCAGCATGTAGGTTACCTGCTCGGCTCCGATCAGGCTGGTATAGTGTTCGGTCCAGATCTCCCGGGCCAGCCCGGACAGCTGACGGGCATCGGTTTCGCTTTGGACCAGGTGAAGTTCAGGAACAACCATCGCAGCATCCTCCTTAGCGGATGATGCTGATTGTAGCGAATCAAAGCGGGTCTGTCCAATCAGCCCGCAACCGGACAGCAAACTCAGACGTTGCCTAGAACAACATACTTGAGATGCCGGCGAGCCAGTTTCGCAAGCGCCTGCATCCGCTCGGGGCGGATCGGCGGGGGTTCTGTCATCTGATAGTCCGGATGGTGCCGGCTCAAGTGCCAGACGATTTCCGGATCGCTTTCGGCGATCCAGGCCGCCATGGCCAGGATATCCTCTTCCGAGTCATTTTTGCCCGGGATCAGCAGCGTTGTCAACTCGACATGGCACGCGGCGGCGGCGGTCCGGATGGTCTCCAGGACCGGATTCAGCTCCCCGCGGCAGATCTCGCGGTAAAAGCGCGGATCCCATGCTTTCAGGTCGATGTTGAGCGCGTCGATCCAGGGCAGCAGCTCAGCCAGCGGCTCCGGATTGATCGAACCGTTTGTGACCAGAACATTTTTCAGGCTGGATCGCCGGATCTCGCGGGCACAGTCCAGGACGTACTCGACGTTGACGAGGGGTTCGTTATAGGTGTAGGCGACCCCGATATTGCCGCGCGATTGCTCCTGCCGGGCCAGGGCGGCCAGATCTTCCGGTTCGATCTGGCGCCAGGGCGCTTCCTGCTGCGAAATCGCCCAGTTCTGGCAAAACGCGCAGCGGAAATTGCAGCCGTACGACCCGACTGACAAGATGAAGCTGCCGGGGAAAAACCTGCTCAGCGGCTTTTTCTCGATCGGATCCAGGGCGATGGACGTGATTTTTCCGTAGGCATCGGCATACAGCGTTCCGCCGCGGTTGGTCCGCACCCGGCACAGGCCGGTTTGACCGGGCCTCAGGATACAGCCTTTCGGACAAAGCCGGCACACGACCGTCCCGTCAGGTTTTGCCGACCAGTACTGCGCGACTCGTTCGTCAGGGTTTTTTGCTTCGCTTTTCATGATAGACTCCGTTTGCCACGCGCGTGCCGGGATCAGGTATACCGGTCGACCCGAAACCGTTCGATCCGGTAAGGCTCGTCCGGGCGGATGCCCGCTTTGCGGCAGGCGATCGCCAGCTGCTCTTCCACGCTGTCGACGCCTTCCAGGTCCGGCAGCAGCAAACCGGTCTTTGTACCGCTGCGGACGATGACACCATACTTTTTGGGATCCAGCTGCGCACGCGATGTAATCGGTTCGGCGGCACCCAGGACATCGACACTGACCGAAAGCTCAGACAGTTCGTCGGCCTGGACCGGCTCAAAGCGCGGATCGCCGGTCGCTGCGCTGATCGCGTTCTGGATGATCTCTTCGACCAGGGATGCGGTTGTCGCCACGGTCGTCCCGATGCAGCCACGCAGCTCGCCGTGCTTTTTGAGCGACACAAAGACGCCCGCGCTGTTCTTAAGCCACGGATCGGCCTGGACCAGCTCCGCAAACGCCTCCGGATCCGGCTGGCGGTGACGCCGGACGATTTTTTCAATGGTTTGGCGGGCAATCTGAACCGGGGACGACGCCGACTGCTTTTCCTGGCTGATGGTTTCCTGCCAGTAGAGGCGGGCCGATTGGAGCGGATCGACCAGCGGCGGTGCACCGGCCGGATCGGGCACGATGCGTGCCACGCAGTAGCCGATGCCATACGGGGCTTCATAGCTCAGCAGGTCGCTTTGGATCGGAAGGCCGGCGAACGCGCCGCATAGCATCACGGCGGCACGGTAGCCGCACTCGGCGGCTTTTTGGCGGATCCGGGCGTCGATGGCCAGCAGACCTGTACGGTCGCCGCGCCTTAATGCTTCGACCAGCTTGCGGTCGTAGATCGCTCCTTCAGGGCAGGACCCATAGGGGCTCTCGGGATTGGCTTTGTGCGACTGGTCGCCGCTCGCGACCAGCACGATGCGCCGTCCCAATGTTTCGGCCGCTTCACGAATGGCCCGGCCCACCGCGTACAGGTCCGGCAGGGGCAACGCGGCACTGGCCATCACGACCAGCTGAAACGACGCCTTTTGCTGCAGGAAATACAGGGGAACCACGGCACCGTGGTCCAGCGAACGGTCGACGTTGAACCGGCCCATCTGGCTGGCGTTCAGGCTGCCGGCGGCAATGCCAAGTTTCTGACAGCCCTGTAGGATGCCCTCCAGCAGCTCCTGGTCCTGGTGCAGCGACAATCGCGCCTCCGGCGCGCCGAACGCGGACAAGTCGCCGTAAAGCACCTGTTCGTCGTAGACAAACAGGTAATCGCTGAAAAGCGGGGCATGCGGCGATATGAGCACGACGGTGTCCGGCTTGAGTTTAGCCAGGTCCAAGGCCAGCTGCTGCATCGCCTGGATCGTCTGGCCGGCCTTGACCCGGCCTGAGTCAACGCCGGGCACGATAACGGGTGGGTGGGGCATCAGGTAACCTGCAAGTAAAGAACCCTGATCCGACATGGCCATCATCTCCTGATCTCTCGGATTCACCGGATCCGGCCCTGTTCGAGCCGGCTATCAAAAGCGTGAAGCAGCTTTGTGTCATGAACCGGTTCCGCGCGCTGGCGCAAACCACAAACCGGTTCGCTTCGATCAGATCAGACAATCTTATTATACGCTGTATCAGCCTATTTGTCTTGAGCGTTTCTGCGCTGGCGGCAAGCTTCGTAAAGCAGCACGGTAGCTGCACAGGACACGTTGAATGAAGACGCCGCGCTTTCGGGGTTCATCGGAATGGTTGTCATCAAGGTGCAGCGCTCGCGCAAGGCTCGGCTGAGCCCGTCGGTCTCATTGCCCAGCAAGAACAGCGTGGGGCGTTTTAGGTCGACCTGGTCGATCGGATGCTCCCGGTGTGCGGTCGTGCCGATCAGCTGCAGGTCCGGCCACTTGCCGCGCACGCGGCCGATCCAGTCGTCCAGCGTGCTGGTGTCGGCCAGGTAGAGGACCGGCTGGCGGAAAAACGAGCCCATGCTGGCTGCGATCACCTCCGGATCATAGCGGTCGACGCCGTGCCCGGTCATCACCAGCTGGCCGACACCCATTCCGTCGCACGAACGGATCAAGGTGCCCAGGTTGCCCTTGTTGGAGGGGCGGTCAAAAAGGAGCAGCAGCGGCCGCTCCTTCCAGTTTTCCATCTGGTCGGCCATCAGCGCGTCGTCGCGCATACGAACGATGGCACACAACTCGGACGCGTCCGTTTTTTTACTAAGCTCGGCCATCAAAGCCGCCGACAGGGCGTATTGCACGGACACCGGAACACGGTCCAGCAAATCCCGGGCCCAGTCAGACAGGTGTTTTTCAAAGCTGTAGATCCAGGCGTCGATGGTCCAGCCGCAGCGTATTGCCTCGTTGATGTTGCGCACACCTTCGACAAAAAACTGGCGGTAGCGATACCGCTTGTTGCGATTGGTCTTCAGGACCTCAAATTTCTGCCAGGCGGCATTTTTGCTGACAATCCGTTCGGTTCGCGCGCGCATGGTCTCTCCTCTGTCCGGAACGCGGCTGTCTTCAGCCCACCGGTCCCATGTCCTCAAGCCAGAAGTCCTCGAATTCCAGGAAAAGCACCTCGTAATACAAAACACCGTCAAAGATGACAAACATCGCTTCATCCAACGGGCGAACCTGGTACGCGGCCGGATCCAGGTTGGCGTTGGTGTAGGCCTCGACTTGCTGCTCGAGTATTTCCGGCTGGATCTGCATCACATCGAGATAAGCGCGGTTGTCCAGGAAGACCGCTGAGGCCAGGTCATAATGGTAGACCGAGTACATGTAGTAGGCCTCCGAATCGACCCAGCCGGCGATGCTCTCGATAGCCAGTGTCAGGCAGATGCCATCAAACTGGTAAAAGTAGTCGACGGCGTAATAGACATCAGCCTCGAAACCATCTTCGCACAAGCTCTGCTCGTAGGCGATCCGCAGCTTCAACTCCTCGTTGAGCGAGCCTGACCGCTCGTCATCCGGCTCGATGATCGGCAGCGCGACGGTCACGGCACCTTCCTCGAACCGAAATACCTCGTTCACGCTGTAGGTGATGGACGCCGGGTCTGTCCCCGTTGGCGAAGGGGTCGCCGGCATCGTCGGTGCGGCGGTTGTCCCGGTCGTTTGAGTCGTTTGGGTTGTCGTGGCCGCGGATGTTTGTGTTGTGTTTGTGGTCGTCGGCCGCGGTGTCGGGGTCGCCCGCTCCGTCGTGCGGCGCGTCGTCGGCCTGGCGGTCGACGCTTCGGTCGTCGGCCTGACCAGGTTGCCGAGCGCTTCAGCAAGACGGCGGTAATTGGCACAGCCCGGCAGCACCAGGGCACAGGCGAGCAGCAGGCAGGCGAGGGCTGTTCCCTTTGCTTTCATTCGGCTCATGTTGCCTCCTCGCGCCTTCGGCGCGTCCCGACAGGCTGACGGTTACAGGGGAACCGTATCGCCGTTTTTGCGTCCCTGGGCCAGGGCAAGGCCAGCCGACCTGGCCATGTTCAGGTGGTAATCTGCAGTCCAGCGGTTCGCTCCGATGTAGTCGAAGATCATAAGGCCGGTGTGGCGGCAGAAGCGGTCCATCTGCTCAAAGCACGTCAGCTGGCCGTTGCCCGTCCCGCCGGGCGTCGCCACGATCAGAGCCTGTTTGCCGGCCAGGACGCCATCCTGACCGCGCTGGCAGCGGCGCAGGCGGTCCAGGCACGATTTCAGCGATTCCGACATTTCACCCCAGTAAACCGGCGTCGCCAGAACCAGCACGTCGGCCGCGGCCAACTGTTCGGTCAGGGCATCCAGGCCGTCGGAGCCATACTGGCAGCGCCGCTCGGACAGGCAGGTGCCCCAGCCGTCCGCGCACACCTGGCAGCGGATCAGGGGCAAATCCTGCAATCGGATCTCCGCGACCGCGGCGCCGCCCGCTTCGGCTCCGGCGCGCACAGCTCCGATAACGGCCTGGCACAGGCCGTCTTGCTTCGGATTCCCGGACAGTATCGTGATCTGCATCGCGTTACCTCCTTTGATAAACAGACATGATGAGACCATTTTACCATAGAACGGGCAGACGATCACGCAACTTGCCGCCCGCAGCAGGCGGACGTATAATCGATAGCGACCGGACAGGCAAAAAACGACGCGCCGAGAACAGGGGAAAGATGCGAGATACGATGGCAAATGCATGGCCGCAAGCGGTACGAACCGCCTTGATCCGACTGGCAGACGCGGGCTTTACCGCCTGCCTGGTCGGCGGCTGTGTGCGCGATCTTCTCTCCGGCCGGCAGCCGAGCGATTTCGACCTGGCGAGCGACGCGCGCCCGGAGCAGGTCCTGGCGCTGTTTGACGACCAGACAGTGATCGAAACCGGCTTGCAGCACGGCACCGTCCTGGTCGTGCTGGACCATGTCCCGCTGGAGATCACGACCTTTCGGGTCGACGGCAGCTACACGGACCGGCGCCGGCCTGACACCGTCCATTTCACGAACCAGATTACGGCAGACTTGTCACGGCGCGATTTCACGATCAACGCCATGGCCTGGGCCTGGCCGCGCGGCCAGGTGTCCGCCCGGTTTGACCCCGCCGATGTTATCGACCCGTTTGGCGGCCAGACCGACCTTCGCCAGCGCCTGGTGCGCTGTGTCGGCCAGCCGGAACAGCGTTTTGACGAGGATGCCCTGCGCATTCTGCGTGCGCTGCGCTTTGCGTCCGTTCTAGAATTCCAAATCGAGCCACGGACCGCGGCTGCACTGGCGAAACAGGCCATATTACTGGCAAGTGTCGCCCGCGAACGCGTTTACCACGAGCTGATGCTCCTGCTTGGCGGTCCCGGCGCCGCTTCAGTCGTCGCCGCTTTTGCCGATGTCCTGCGCGTCGTCTTGCCCGATGTGCCGGTGGATTCTGAGGCGGTCAGCCGGCTGGCCGGGATGCTGGCGCGGCTGCCCGACCAGGCGGTCTTGCGCCTGGCCGCGCTGCTGCGGTCGGTACGCGAACCCATTCAGTTTGGCGGTCAACTCGACAGCTTGCGCTGTGACCGGGCAACTCGCACGCACGTGCTCGGTCTGGCCGCTTGCCGGGACCGTTTGCCAGCGCCGGACCTGCCCTGTGTCAAGCACTGGCTTCGCCGCTGCACGCCTGAAGTCGCCCTGGACACAATCCTCGTTGAACAAGCGGCCCTGGCATCCGGTTACCTGCCATCCCCTTACAGCCCGGACCAGCTGGCCGATCTGGAGCGGCGAATCCGGCAGATCAGGGCCCAAAACGCCTGTTACCGCCTGTCTGACCTGGCGGTCAGCGGCGACGACCTGCTGCAGCTGGGCATGAAGCCAGGCCGGGCGGTCGGCCGTCTGCTTGGCAGACTGCTGGACCGGGTGATCGCCGGACAGCTGCCTAACCGGAAAGAAGCTCTGCTTGCAGAAGCCCAAAAAGAACTGGAGGCCTGACCATGACCTATCTGGAGGAACAAACAGCCGAACTTGCCGCCTATCTGCCGCCGCTGACCCGCGAGGCGGATTTCGACCTGTTTTGGGAAACAACGCGGACGCAAGCCGACGCGGTTCCGCTCGAAGCCCGGCGCACGCCCTGCCCGTACCCGATCCCGTCAATCGCGGTCAGCGACATCCAGTACAACGGATTCGACGGCACCCCGATTCACGGCTGGCTGATCGTCCCGACCTGGCGTCAGGCTGGCCGCCTGCCCTGCCTGATCCATTACCATGGCTTTACCGGCAACCGCGGCCTGCCCTGCGATTTTACGGCCTGGACCAGCCTGGGCGTAGCCGTTCTCAGTATCGATTGCCGCCAGCAAACCGGCGACACCGGAACGCGGGCAGTCCTCTCCAGCGGATGCACCCAAAGTGTCGTCTGCCAGGGAATCCTGGATCCGTACGAGTACTATTTCCGCGCGGTCTACATGGATTGCGTGAGAGCGATCGACTTTGCCGCGGCCCAGCCCGACATTGATCCTGACCGGATCATCCTGGAAGGCGGCAGCCAGGGCGGCGCGCTGGGCATGGCGGTCAGCGCCCTGGACGAGCGCCCCTGGCTGGCGATGGTCGATGTCCCCTCCAACAGCTTGCTGCGCGAGCGGGTCATAAACGCCCATGGTTCGTTTTCTGCGGTGACCGACTATCTCAAAGTCCACGCGCACCTGACTGACCAGGTGTTCCGCACGCTCAGCTACTTTGACACGATGAACCTGGCCGACCGGATACGCTGCCCGCTGCTGGCCTCGGTCGCCCTCAACGACACGACCTGCCCGGCGAAGTTCTATTTCGCCTCCTACAACCGCATCACCAGCCCCAAGGAGATCGTCATCTACCCGTTCAACGGGCACGAAGGCGGACGAAACGTACAGATGCAGCGAAAACTAAGCTTCCTGGCGGATCACCTGGGTTATGTCGGGGGATAAATCGGTTTAGAATTTGCGGCCGCCGCCGCCATGTGTCCGGCCGCTGCTCGAGCGGTGCACCGTGGAGCGTCCGCTGGATCCGAATCCCGACCGGTTGACCGGCTGGGTCGGACGGATGCGCGTGGTGATGTAGGATTTAACCATCTGGTCCTGGACGATGCCGAGATTGGCGAGGCTGTTGCGCCGGAACTCGAAGACCATCTGCTGGCTTTTGCCCCGGTATTTCTGCTTGGTTCGGGCAAAAAAGCCCACGCCGGAAGCGCCCGACAGCAGTGTGCCGAGGATGCCCTCGCCCCAGGTGATCCGATTCGGGCCGCCTTCGTCCTCCGTATACTGGTCCGAGGGAATGCCGGTCGCCAGATAAGAACCGGTCGTATCCAGGAAGGCCCCGGCCGCCGCGTACGGATTATCGGCGCTCAGGCCGGTGTACACGGCGTCGAGCACCGCCTCGATGCGCTGGTCGGTCAGGTAGCGGATGCCCTGGCCAGAGGTGCTGATGTACGCTTCCCGGTTGTCGTAGTCGATCAGGAAAAGAATGCCGCTGTAGTCGGCCCCGACTCCGTAGCCCTGCTCGTCGAAAAAATCGTCGGCAAAGTCGCGCGCCGATTTTCCCTGGGCGTCCGCGGTCGTCACGATCACGATGTCCATGCCGTACGATTGGCCCAGCTGATCGGCTTCGGCCGCCAGCTGGCTGATTTCCTCAGCAGAGAAAACACCGGCCAGGTCGACGACCCGATCCAGCGCGGCTGCAGGACGGGCCGGAACCAGGAGCAGCAGCAGGAGCAGGCCCAGGGCCAGCGTTCGCTTCGTTTGCCGTTTCACCATAGGAA
>LSQX01355037.1_pt1 | contig 12711 bp, 12 predicted proteins | sample 654561 | NCBI WGS metagenome assembly LSQX01 (sample SAMN04489861, study PRJNA283612) | anaerobic digester metagenome | isolation source: 4 biogas reactors fed with cattle manure at either 37C or 55C with and... | place: Denmark: Kongens Lyngby | collected 2014 | reverse complement strand
GAAGCGGGTGAGAACCCGCTTTGCCAATCTCCAGAAGTTGGGTGTTGATGAGTAGAAGGCATGGATATGGGCTAATACAAGAAAGAGCTATTGGCGTATAGCCCACAGCCCAATCTTGACAGTCACCTTATCCCCCGACCGCTTCAAGCGTTCGGGATATCTCAGCTTTTCGGAGTGCTATCTGTTAACAAATGTGTAAGCTTTGGAACCGCCGTATACCGACCGGTACGTACGGTGGTGTGGGAGGTCGGCTACTCAACTAATGGGTAGCCTCCTACCCGATTGGCCTTAATTGTAACACGGTGCCATGGTGCGGAGTCTCGCATATATGCTTTACTTACGGTACAGCTCCGCGTCAAAGATCCAAGTGGCTGAACCATCAGCCCACTCCATCGCCCACAAGAGACGAATCTTGCCACTTACCGAGGGCGCTACAGCCCAGTTGACGTCGGTTATGCCATCAAGCAGCACAATGGCTTGCACCACTTCACCATTAATCTCCCGGGGAAAGGATAAACGCCATTTTCCCTCGACAACCGCATCCTTGTCCCAAGCGGCATGGCTCATACTGTATGTTCCGTCTGGATTGACAACTACCATGCCTTGGTCAGCGCCATCTACCACCTCATGTGTCACGTAGTCACCATCGCCAGGTTGGCGTATGTCTCTAACCGTAGTTGGAGTCCAGATGTACCAGGTACCATAGAGGCTGGTAAAGTCCAACAGAAACTCGTCTATTTCTTCCTCCTCTTCTTCTGCTTCCTTGGTTTCCATTACCGTTTCCCCAACAACTTCTTCAGGCACGCTTACTGTCTCTTCGATTACTTCCTCATCTTCTGCTTCTTCTTCAGTCCAGGGTTTGGTGTAAACAGGTTCAGACCACGCCTCTGCCCTTGGCATCAATATTAAAGCGGAGGACACAAGGACAACCAAGAGCACACTCCATAAGACTATACGTGACATATATTTTTCCCCCTTTGCCGGAGCTGTTTATAAAAAACTTATTCACTTCGTTAGTAATTTCTCCTTCTGTTTTAGGCCGTGGTTGGAAAATTTAACCTGAAAACAAGGCTGCGTCCTGAACGATGCTGCCCTACCGGTTGAACTTCGTTTTGACTTTCCACAAGTGACTACTGGATGAAAAAGGTATCTGTTGCCCGAACCAATGACTTTTGTCCCCAGACGCTGTTTCTCTACGCTACATAAAAAGAAGACGGAACCCCTAATTTTGGTTTGTTCTGCTGGTTCAGCTACTTGTGAGATGGGGAGCTCGGAGTCATGGCCAGTATAGGCGGGGAGAAGTTGACCAAAGAGCGTATTCATGCAACTGGAGTGTTTTCAGCAAAGCTAGTCATAGAAGCAGTTCTGCCCCTAGCCGACTATTTCCGTAACACGAACGGCCATAGCACCGACACAATAACCCAGCGGAGACCAGTAGGGGAGAGGCACTTGATGTACCTATAATAAACAGCAGTCCCCTAGCCTTTGAACTGGAAGTAGCCCAGGCAGTTCCCCTGCAAGACGGTGAAGTGCTGTTGTGTAAAATACGGAATGTGTTGGTTGATGAGGAACTTGCAGATGAACAAAAGACGGTTGAAGAGAGGCTCCAGGCCATAGCTCCCGTGGGGACAACCTGCCACACATACTTCTCTTGGCATGGCAAGAGCCTTGGCAGGTGGGGTGAACCAATGCAGAGCATTCTGTCTGCAAGGGGAGGAAATGTTTGGTAATAGGCGAATAATGGCAGGTAAAAGCAAGTAAGAAGGGACGGTCCGTATGGCATTAAGAGACGGTTTACAACGTAGTACGCCCGAAAGTCAAGGAGTAGATTCAGCAGCAATCTCCCGATTGCTGGATTATTTCGCCGAAAAAGAGCTGGAGATTCACAGCATTATGCTTCTTCGCAACGGAAAAGTAATTGCAGAAGGCTGGTGGGATCCTTACAGCGCTGACCGGCCCCATATGCTCTTTTCTTTAAGTAAGAGTTTTACATCCACTGCCATAGGTTTTGCAGTGCAAGAAGGACTTCTGACAGTAGATGATAAGGTCTGCGATTTCTTCCCAGACCAGTTGCCAGAGAAAGTCGGTCCTAACCTGGCTGCAATGCGAGTACGTCATCTCCTCAGTATGTCAACTGGCCATGAGGAAGACACCACAGGTAGGGTGACATCTGCACCCGATGGAGATTGGGTGAAGGCGTTTTTGTCCCTTGATGTGGAGCGGGAACCGGGTACTTATTTCGTTTACAACACCGCTGCCACTTACATGCTCGCAGCCATTCTACACAAGTTAACTGGCCAGACCCTGATTGATTACCTCACTCCCCGCCTGTTTGAACCCTTGGGGATTGAGGGGGCAACCTGGGAAACTTGCCCGCGGGGAATTAATACCGGCGGTTATGGCCTAAATATTAAGACTGCAGACATCGCCAAATTCGGCCAGCTCTACCTGCAGCGGGGAATGTGGGAAGGAAAACAGCTGCTCAGTCCCGAGTGGATCGAAGAAGCGACCAGGAAGCATATCGACAACGGTGACGACCCCAATAATGACTGGAACCAGGGTTATGGTTATCAATTTTGGCGGTGTAGGCACAACGTATACCGCGGTGACGGTGCCTTTGGTCAGTTCTGCATCGTTGCTTCAGAGAAAGACCTGGTTGTGGCCATCACTTCCGGTGCGAATGATATGCAGGGTGTGATGAACGGTATCTGGGATATCATCTTACCCGCCCTGTCTCCAGCTGCTCTGCCGGAAAACGAAGCAGAACAAAAGCGCCTGCAAGCACGGCTGGCAGAACTGGCTCTACCAATCTTGCCTGGAGAAAAATTGGAAAAGGCTGCAAAATTTGCGGGACGCTACGTTTTCCCCGCCAATGACCTGGGTCTCTCTTCCATCACCCTTCAGTTTGGCTCGGACGCCTGTGAGGGTAATCTGGAGTTACCGTACGGTAAAACACCTGTTACGTTCGGCTATGGCTACAACGCAGAAGGTGTCTTCCCAGCGCCACAAGGTATTACTCCCGCCTATTCCAGTGCCACCTGGGAAGATGACAACACCCTGGTGTTGTTGAGCAGGTTGGTAGAAACGCCGTTTGCTTACACTATGACTCTTAAGTTCGCACCGGGTAAAGTCGACTTAGAAGTGAAGGCTAACTGCGGCTTTGGTCAGAGTGAGTTACCCAGCCTAGAAGGTAAACTGGAATAAGCTAAAATTACAAGGAGCAGCTTGACGGAAAGACCAAGCTGCTCCTTTTCTTCTTTAGAACTATCTTCCAAAAGATTACTGCATTAGTATCCTTCGTTTTTCCTCACTCATCTTTTCCAACGCGTAACGAAACGACACCCTCGGCATAGTCTCTTTGTGCTGCATTAGATAGTCGAAAACAAGCTCAGGCTGTTTGGTGGATAGGACTTTAAGCATCCAGCCGTAACCTTTGCGTACCAGGTCGTGTTCATCCTGCATAAGCAGATCAGATACGCGCAGTGGTTTCGTTTCGGCGTATTTGTTTTGCTTAATTGAGGGAATGAGGACAACGGCAGCGGCGCGGCGCAGGCAGAATTCGTCACGCTGCGTCCACAAAAGCGTCCGCTCTGACAGCTCTGGGTATTGGCAGATCAGCTCGCCAAAGGCATGGGTGCAGAAATCATCGCAGTCGCCCCAGCCTCGCAGATACTGCTCCAGCCAGCGTTCGAAAGGGGGGAATGTGTCCCTGTCGTACTGTTTTCTCACGCGGTAGGCGAAATCAAAGGCAATAACCTTCATGGGCCAATTGCGCTGTTCTAAGAGACTCTCACAGACCGCAAACACAAACTCCTTTGACTTGTCCGGCAGGTCCCTGTAAACCAGTGCCGAGACACGGCGAACATCACTGGTTTTTATCTTGCCTGTCAAAGGAGTCAGGCCTACACTTTCGAGTTCGGTTTTTATACGGATAAGAATGTCAGCCACCAAAATCACCACCTTCTTAGCAATTAGGCTTCTCTACAGTTAACAGTACATATTTAAACAAGCCGTTTGGTGCCTGCAGATCAGAATAGTTATGCCAGAAGATTTCATAGGTGTTCTCCAACACCAAAGCTTGTTCCCTTCCTCGGGTAGTGCCTGCACTTAAATGCTCCGCCCATGTCATTTCTCCGGTCTTAACCGCGCCAGTATGGATGCTGAAATCTGCGTACCCCGCATCGGAATTGGCCGGCGGCCTCCAGTAGGTTGGATCGTTGGTTAACATGATGACGAAACCTTCGCTGAACTCGTCCAACACAGCTGACAGCTTTTCCACCCTGCGGACGTCCTTCCAAAAGTCGTAACATCCCACGTCTTTTGCGCTGTGTTTTTTCAGGTGAAATACTTCGCCGTTGATCTTGGCGGAGAAAGATTTCGTCTTGTATTTCAGTTCGATTGGGTATACGTCCTTATTTACGCGCACCAAGATGTCTACTGCGGTAGCGGGGTCATGGGGCGGCGGGTATTCCAAGCGAAGCTCAGCATGGGGAACCATCGATCTGATCTCCCATGCCAAAGCGAATTGAAAGTCAGCCTCGGAATGAAAAACGGGTCTCCTTCTACTAAGGCTTGCTAGAACAGCGGGCACAGCCAGCAGCATGATCAGCATTTTTCCCCCTTTGCGTTGGCCGCATCGTTCAACTGAATCTAAAGGATGATGAACAGGCAGACAAGGACGCCGATCAAGGGAAGGACACAGCCCAGTGGTGTGGGTGGTTTCTTGGCTCGAAGCATCTTAGCTGGCGCGGAATAATAGCCCAATCTGCGCTTGATCCTTCTCTCTGCGTTTGTTACTATCCGCAACGGTCTGGTAGCAGCTGTTATTCCTGTCTTCCTTTTGATCGTCTTCTTGGCCTTTGTCACTCCCAAAACAGTCTTGAGCGATGGTTTTCGGTAGCGAAAGAACCTCATTGGAATCCTCTCCTTTACCAGTCGGTCCGCCCCTCCATTGCCTCAGCAAAGTTACACTAAAACATTCTACAAAAATCTGAAATTTCCTGGTACAGTTTCCTTGGGAAGGGGGAATCTCTACTCTGTCAGTCCGTGGGAGAAGGATCTGCCTTGGGGAAAACGCAGCTGTTTGAGATCGGAGCTCGCTCCGATCTTTTTTCTTGGAAAAAAACGGGCTAACGGGGGTTCTTTTTATTAAATGATATTGAAAACCATTCTCATGTTTGCTATGCTAAATATAAGCAAATTAGTAATAAATTACACTCAGAAAGGTGGGCTACTATGTTGGTTGAACAATATGGTCCCCTCAAGGGTCAAATGCTGCAGATCATGGATGAAACAGGTTCCATTGTCCAACCGGACCTGGTTCCGGATCTGAGCGACGAAGAGTGGTTAGAGTTATACAAAACAATGCTGAGAACGAGAACCGCTGATATGAAAGCGCTGCAGCTGCAGCGGCAAGGGCGTATGCTGACCTATGCGCCCAACACCGGGCAGGAAGCAGCCCAGGTGGGCTCGGCTGCAGCCATGGAAAAGAATGATTGGCACGTTCCCGCCTTCAGGGAACTGGGCGCCTGGCTTCATCGGGGTGTACCTTTGGAGACTGTTTACCTTTATTGGTACGGCAATGAATACGGCAGTAAGTTCCCGGAAGGCGTCAAGAATCTCCCCATTGCCGTTCCCATCGGCTCCCAACTGGCCCATGGCGTTGGACTGGCGATGGCCTCCAACATCAAGGGTGAAAGAGACGTGACAGTCGCTTATATCGGCGATGGAGGCACCTCCATCGGTGACTTCAGCGAAGCTCTCAACTTCGCCGGAGTGTTCGAAGCACCGATTGTTTTCATCATCCAAAACAACCAATACGCTATCTCCGTTGCCCGCCATAAACAAACCAAAGCTGAAACCCTGGTGCAGAAGGCGGTGGCAGCCGGCATCCCCGGAATTTTGGTGGACGGCAATGACCTCATGGCCATGTACGCTGCCACAAAGGACGCCATTGATCGCGCCAGACAGGGGGGCGGCCCAACCTTAATCGAAGCCTACACCTACCGCCTCGGTGCCCACACTACCTCCGACGATCCCACCAAGTACAGGGAAGACTCTGAGGTGGAAAAGTGGAAGCCCAAGGATCCCATCAAACGGATGAAGGCTTATCTGATCAGCCGGGGAGTGTGGAGCGAAGAGCAGGATGAGGCGTTTCAGGAAGAATACGGTGAGTACGCGCTAGAGGTGTTCCGTAAGGTGGAAGCTGAAGGAGAACCGAAGGTAGAAGACCTGTTTAAGTACACCTATAAGGAAATGCCTGCGCATATCCGCGAGCAGTATGAAGAGTATCTCGAGTATTTAGAGGGGAAGGTGGAGTAAATGGCCCTTATGAACCTGATTGGCGCAATTAACCATACCTTGGACTATGAGATGGGGCGCGATGAATCGGTTGTGGTTTTTGGCGAAGACGTGGGCTTAGAAGGGGGCGTTTTCCGGGCAACTGTGGGCCTGCAGGAAAAGTACGGGGCGAAGCGCTGCTTTGACACACCCATTGCTGAAGCAGCCATTGTGGGCACGGCAGTGGGCATGGCCATCAATGGTCTCAAGCCGGTAGCCGAAATCCAATTTTCCGGTTTTGCCTATCCAGCCTTCAACCAGATCATCTCCCACGTAGCCCGCATGCGCAACCGTACCAGGGGACAGCGCAATCTTCCCTTGGTAATCCGCATGCCCCACGGGGGCGGCATTAAAGCTTTGGAACACCATTCTGAAAGCCTGGACACCCTCCTTGGCCATATCCCTGGCCTGAAGGTTGTCACGCCTTCTACGCCCTATGATGCTAAGGGGCTGCTCCTTTCTGCCATTCGGGACGAGGATCCGGTTATCTTCCTCGAACCCTCGAAAATTTACCGGGCGTTCAGACAGGAAGTGCCGGAAGACGATTACACCATTCCCCTTGGCAAAGCGAAGGTTTTAAAACAGGGCACAGACGTGACTGTTGTGACCTGGGGCGCCTATGTCCATGAGGTTTTGAAGGCAGACAAGATTCTGCAGGAGGAAGGGATTAACGCGGAGATCATTGACCTGCGCACAATTTCCCCCATCGATGGGGAGACCATTATCGACTCGGTCCAGAAAACGGGCAGGTTTGTGGTGATCCACGAAGCGGCCAAATCCTTTGGCCCAGGGGCAGAACTCATCGCCTTGGTCAATGAAGGGGCGTTTCTGTACCTGGAAGCTCCGCCTACCAGGCTGGCAGGCTTTGACGTAACCATACCCCTGCCCCGGGGCGAACACCATTATTTCCTGGATGCTGACCGCATGGCAGCAGGTATTAGAAAAGTTGTCCGCTACTAAGGCTTGTGCGAGTGAGGAGGCTGTGCCATGCTTGAATTTAGATTCCCTGATATCGGCGAGGGTATCGCCGAAGGCGTAATATTGAACTGGTTTGTGGAAGTGGGGCAGGAAGTGAAGGAAGGGGACTCCCTGTTCCTAGTTGAGACAGACAAAGTTAATGCAGAAATCCCTTCACCCGCCAGCGGTAAAATCGTTGCCCGCTTCGGCGAAGTGGGAGATACGATCAATGTTGGCGATGTGGTGGTGACAATAGACGATGGCTCTGGAGTAAACGTCGAACCTCCACAGGCAGAACCTGTAGAGGAAGACAACGCAGCGGTTGTGGGAGCTTTGGAAAGCTCATCACAGGTTTTGGCAACGAGCACTGAACACAGCGTTGAAAGTGCTGAAATGAGTAAAGGCAGGGTCCTGGCCACTCCGGTAGCCCGTAAACTGGCCAAAGACCTAGGGGTGGATATTACCACCATCCAGGGCACAGGCCCGGCAGGGCGGGTGATGAAGGAAGATATTAGGCGGGCAGCGGAAGTAAAACCAATGCAGGCGGCAGCCGCTGCACCTGTTGCAGCTGAACTGGAAGAACGGATTGCCCTCACCACCTTGGGCAAGACAATTGCCAGGAACATGGCAGTATCTAAACAGGAAATACCCCATGCTGCGGTAATGGATGAGTTTGACGTGACAGAACTGGTCAAATTCAGGCAGGAGAGTAAAGAACTGGCCGAACGGGAAGGCTCCAAGCTCACCTATATGCCTTTCCTGATCAAAGCAGTTGCCTTGGCTTTGCAGGAGCATCCCCTCTTCAATGCCAGCTTCTCGGCTGAGACCAATGAGATCATTTTGAAAAAATACTACAACATGGGCATTGCAGTGGACACTCCCGATGGTCTCTTGGTGCCTGTCATTAAAAAGGCTGACCAGAAAGGGCTCCTTGCCCTGGGCAGGGAAGTGCAGGAACTGGCCCGGAAAGCGCGGGAACGCACACTTTCACTTGATGAGATCCAGGGCGGTACCTTCACCTTGACCAACTACGGTGCAGTGGGTGCCCTGACTGGCATACCCGTGATCAAACATCCGGAAGCGGCCATTTTAGGCATTGGCTCCATCACCAAAAAGCCGGTAGTCAATGACAACGACGAGATCACGATCCGCCATATTCTACCCATAACACTTGCCTTTGATCACCGTTTCATTGACGGGGGCAGCGCGGGCAGATTCCTCATGCGCCTCAAAGCGTATTTACAGGAGCCGCTTTTGCTGCTTTTGGCCTAAAGGGGTGATGGTATGAAACAATACAAAATCGCGATACTGGGCGGCGGCCCCGGCGGCTATGTGGCAGCCATTAAGGCAGCCCAGCTGGGTGCTGAAACGGTTCTGATTGAAGGGGGCGCCATCGGTGGGGTCTGCCTCAATGAGGGGTGCATTCCCACCAAGACACTGCTCAAAAGCGCCAAGGTTTATCAAGACATTTTGCATTCGGAAAAGTACGGAATAGGAATCGGCGGCCAGGCGGAGATCAGAATCGATTGGTCCGCCATGCTCCAGCGCAAGGATAACGTTGTGAGTCAGCTCACTTCAGGCGTGGAAAACCTGCTCAGGCAGAACGGAGTGGATGTGATCAAAGGCTTCGGTGAAGTACTTGATAAAAACACCATCCTGGTTAACGGCGAGAAGGTCAGCTTCGAAAACTTGATCATCGCCACCGGCTCCAGCCCCACCATTCTGCCCATCCCGGGCTTGGCAGAGGCGCTGGAAATGGGCCTGGCGGTCACCAGCACCGGAGCCCTGGAGCTGGAGGAAATCCCCGACGAAGTGGTTATTGTTGGCGGCGGGGTTGTGGGCATGGAATTTGCTGCCCTCTTCAACGCCTTGGGCTCAAAGGTCACTGTTCTGGAAAAATTTACGGTGCTGGGCAGCTTGGACAGCGAACTTCAGAGGTATATGCTGCGCCTTTTACAGCGGAAGGGCGTTGAGATTTACAACCAAGCGGACGTGAAGCGCTTCGAAGGCTCCACCGTTGTGGCTGAGATCAAAGGGGAAACCAGAGAGTTTGCCGGTGACAAAGTGATTGTCAGCTTGGGCAGAAGGCCAAATTTGCAGGCGGTGGAAAAACTGAATCTCGCTTTGGAAAGGGGAGCGATTCGCACCAACGAGCGCCTGGAAACGAGCATCCCCGGTGTGTACGCCATCGGTGATGTGAACGGCAAGCAGATGCTGGCCCATGTGGCCTCAGCTGAAGGTTTGGTTGCGGTGAGGAACATCATGGGTGACCAGGCTGTGATCAACTACGACCGGGTCCCGGCTTGTATCTACTCCTTCCCGGAAGTGGCTGTTGTGGGCCTAACGGAAGAAGAGGCCAGGAAGCGGGGGCACGAGCTCAGGACGGGAACTTTCCCCTTGGCTGCCAACGGCAAAGCTTTGGCGGAAGGCGAGACGGAAGGCCTGATCAAGATTGTTGCCGATGCGAAGTACGGTGAAATCCTGGGTGTGCACATCATTGCCGCCCAAGCAACGGATCTCATCTCCGAAGCAGTGTTAGCCTTGGACCTGGAGGCAACGCTGGAGGAGCTGGCCATGGCTATCCATCCCCATCCCACTTCTTCCGAGATTGTGATGGAAGCGGCCCATGTGGCTTTGGGGCAGGCTATTCATGTGTTTAAGAGACAGTAGGAGAAGTAGATCTGAAGTTCTAAAGAGGCAGTGGATCAAAAAAGAAACAAAATAGCACGAATAGAAGAAGAAACCGGGTCAGAGTACATTGCCCTGACCCGGTTTTCCCTTTTTTCAGTCAAACAGACATTGGAGAAACTCGTCTCTAGTGATGCCGATGAAATATTCTTCCAAGGGGACTTCGGCTAAAACTTCTGATACAGCGCTTTCCCGGTATTGGGTGCCGTTTAGCTTCTCAGCCAGCTCCCTCACATCCCGCTGCCCAAAGAAGTCGCCGAAGATGTTCAAGTCCTGAATGAGCCCCTCCTGTACATTAAGCTTAAGCTCCAGTTTGCCTCCTGTGAACCGGGCTTCCTTTTCCATTTCACATTCAGGTGAAGCACCGTAATTCCATTCCCAGCGGGCGTAGCGCTTCTCTTTCAGTTCGTGGACAATGGCCCACTCTTCTTCGCTGAGGACGTACTCTTCCAGTTCACCGGGGATCAGGTACTGCCAGAGTGTCTCTTTGAACTCTTCAATCGTTATGGGTGTTTCTAGGTAAGGATAGATGTTGGTAACCCTGCTCCGCACCGATTTAACTCCTTTGGACTGGAGTTTATCGGCCCGAACGTTTAACGCTTCCTGCACCACCGAAAGATCGGAGTTAAAGAGGATAGTACCATGGTGGAGGAGGCGGTTTTTGGCCCAGTACTGGGCGTTGCCTGAGAACTTTTTACCGTCGATGGTAATATCGTTGCGACCGGAAAACTCCGCCTTGACACCTAGACTGGCGAGGGCGGCAATAACCGGTTTGGTGAAATGTTCGAAGTTGCTCACAACGCTTTTATCGCTGTCGACAATGAATGTGAAGTTCAAGTTGCCAAAGTCATGGTAAACGGCGCCGCCGCCGGATAATCTGCGTACAACGTGGATGCCCTTTTCTTTAATAAAGGGGGCGTTTACTTCAGCCACTGTATTTTGATTGCGGCCGATCACTACGGTAGGTTCGTTCTGCCACAGGATGGCGTATTCTTCACTGGGGTCTAAGTAATTGAGGACGTACTCTTCCAGTGCTAAGTTAATACGGGGATCGGTATGATTATTGACTACCTTGATCATTGAACCACCTCTTTTCCGGGAATAATGCCTATAGGAAGATCTTACGTTACTTACCAGGGGCTGTCAATTACTCAGTAAAATACTAATAAAAAAGAAAAGGATTGTAACCAAATCCACATCTTGGTACACTAAAAACGGGAGGTGAAGCGGATGGCGTTGGACAAACGCAGGGACTTCATCATTAACACAGGTTATTTCCTTCTAATCATAGCCATTGTCTATGTGGTAATCAAATACCTACTGGGTTTAGTGGCTCCGTTTCTGATCGGTTTTTTGGTGGCCTTAGTCCTGCAGCGGTTCATTGGCTTTCTCGCGGATAAACTGAGGTTTCCGCGGAAACTTGCAGCGGTCTTATCCATACTCCTTTTTTACCTTATCATCGGCCTGCTGTTGATTCTATTGGGCATGAGCGCTTACGCGGGTGTTAAAGATCTGGTGGAGAAAATGCCCCGGCTCTATTCGACAGACATCGAACCTGCCCTAGCCCGGTTTTTTGAATACATAGAAGGTATTATGATCCGCTTTGATCTGGATCTGGCGCAGATCTTGGAAGATTTCCATGTCCAGGTTTCCCAATCCATCGGCAATCTTGTCTCCGAAGTCTCATCCCGGGCGATTGGAGCCATTACCTCCACCGTGACCTGGGTGCCTAAGCTGTTTTTTGGGATAGTCTTATCCATCATTTCCTCCGTGTTTTTTGCCATGGACTTCGAAAAGGTTACCGAGTTCTTCACCAACCTGCTGCCCCATGACAGGCGGGGCATCGTAAGTGAACTCCGCACCTTGACTTCCGGTATTGGGGGGAAATACATTAAGGCCTACGCCTTACTGCTGTTCATCACCTTCATTGAGGTTTCGATCGGCCTTTCCATTCTAGGTGTAGAGCGGGCAGTGACGATTGGAGCTATCACCGCCATTGTGGACATTATGCCCGTGCTGGGGACAGGCTTGATTCTCATTCCCTGGGCCATCTTCAAGCTCATCCAGGGTAACCTCTTTTTGGGCTTTGGGCTCTTTGGCCTATACATCATCATTACGGTGATCAGAAACGTTTTGGAGCCCAAATTGGTTGGCCAGCAAATCGGCCTCCATCCCATTGTAATGCTGCTCTGTATGTATGTGGGTGTGCGCCTCTTCGGCGTGGTGGGACTCTTTGCCCTACCTATCAGCGTTTTAGTCCTCAAGTATCTGTACGAACAGGGTAAGCTGCTTAATCAAGACGTGTAAGACAAGTGGATAGGAAGTATATAGGCGAACACAAGCAAGCAAGGGGTCCAAGGGGTCTATGTTACAATTCCGGACTGATTAAAGCGAACCGTTTTAGAGCAATTTCTTGCCGTTTTTTCTCATCCATGTGCTGAGCCTCCTAAAAAGGATCGGCCGGCCAAGCTGATTTGTCGACCTTTACCCCATTCTTCACAGTCGTCAGGTATCCTAGTACCAAGCAGTGTTGGATGGAGTTTTTTGAAAATGCCCTGTTTCTTGGGCGCCTAATGTGCTAGAATAATTAGCACAGAGGCGCTAAGAAAGAGCGATGGCATTATTCATGGAAGAGCCTGGCTGGGCTCTGGATTTGGTCGAATCCTGTGCGGACAGTGACTAGCACTTTTTTAGCCCTCTTTTTTGCATCCAAGTCTAATTTCATGT
>LSQX01343594.1_pt1 | contig 12711 bp, 10 predicted proteins | sample 654561 | NCBI WGS metagenome assembly LSQX01 (sample SAMN04489861, study PRJNA283612) | anaerobic digester metagenome | isolation source: 4 biogas reactors fed with cattle manure at either 37C or 55C with and... | place: Denmark: Kongens Lyngby | collected 2014 | reverse complement strand
GATGACATCATGGAGGAACGATACACAATATACCCGAAAAGCAGGAACATCCCGATGTGAACCGAGGCGGCCGTCAGACCGAGGACGAGCGCGGAGGAAGGAAAGATCAGGCGTAGGGTCGAAAGGATCGCGGCGACCGGGATCGGGCTCAGGAGTGCGACGGGACGGGGATACCGGGTCTTTCCGGAAAGGATCGCGCCCGCGAAGAGAAGGAGCGTCACGGCCATCAGCGGCATGAAGATCAGAAGCGAGGGCAAAAGCATCCACAGGAGTTCGCCGGCGAGGTTCGCGGCGACCGTCGGTGCGCCTCTTTGGCTCAGATATGCAAAAACGTACTGAGGACAGCAGAAAAACGTGTGCGTGAGCAGCCATCCGCAGGCGGAGGCGAAGCCGGTGACCCGAAGAAGGCGCGCGAGCCGCGGGAAGGCGTCGCGTGTCTTTTCGAAAAGCACGATCATCCCGAGAAGATAGAAAGGAAACGCGACGGAGGCCAGAAGCATCGATACGCCGGGCCGCCAAAGGGCATAGTCCGCCCAGCCGACCTGGATGATGCCGCCGGGGCCGATGTTGCCCGGTTTCGACCAGCCGAGGATCAGGTCGGAGATAATCCCCATGAGAGAGGCGATCCACGTCAGGAGCGCGTACCGGAAAAGGCGGCGGTCGGGAGCCTCCGGTGCCCCGACGAGCTTGTTCAAATAAGCGGTTTCGCTGGGTATTTGTTTCGTGTCGGCCATCGCCTGTACCCTCCCGGAATACATTGGTTCTTCCGAATTATTTTACCACTTCGCGAGTATGTGCAGTAGTGGTTTGGAGGCAAACTTCGCGATCATTGAGCACGGGGTCTGAGTGCGAGGGCGGGCGTGGATCGCATCATAATTCACTATTTATTAACACTTCGGTACTATAATTAATTGGGTTTTAGTAACAGGCCTTATGCCTGTGGGGGAAGCAACCAATTATGAGCAACAAAGAAAATAATCACTCCGAGAGTGCCTTGCCGTCTGAGTTCAGGGGCGATTCGGGCATTCCCGAGTCTCTGCTGATCCTTGCGATCCGGAACTCCTCGCGGGATACGATATATTTTAAGGATAAGGATTCCCGGTTTATCTGGAACAGCCTGGCACACGTGCGTCAGTTCGGTTTTGACCGTCCCGAGGAAATGGTCGGAAAGACGGACGGCGATTTTTTCCCGCCCGAATTTTCCGAGCGGACTCGTGCAGAAGAGAAAAGGATTATGGAAACCGGCGAGCCCTTGATCGCACGGATCGAATCGTGGACTGACCCGGAGGGCAAGACCCACTGGTTTTCGGCGTTCAAGTACCCGTTTTACGGTATGAACGGAAATATCATCGGCACATGGGGGACCTCACGTGACATCACCGCACTGAAGGAGGTCGAGGAGGAGCTGGAGCGTAAGAACAAGATGCTCAAGCGGCTTTCGCGTATCGACGAGCTGTCCGGGCTTTATAACCGCAGATATTTCTACGAGATGCTGAGGAAGCAGGAAGCGCTTTTCTCGCGTCGTGACGGAAGTCCGGAGCACACCTTCTCACTGATCGCGCTTGATGTCGATAATTTTAAAATGATTAATGACACCTTCGGCCACGCTAAGGGCGATGAGGTGATCCGCCACATCGCGGATGTTCTTTTGACCAACAGTCGGGAATCCGACTATGTCTTTCGGATCGGCGGAGACGAGTATATGGTTCTCCTTCCGGATACCGACCGCAATGCCGCGTTGGCGCAGGCGGAGCGGTTGCGCTCGAAGTTCGAGCGGATCCCGATCGTGCTTGGCGGGAATCCTCTCATTCTGACGATCAGCCTCGGCGTCGCCTGTTATAGTGAGCACGGAAGTGTCGAGGAAATGGTACACGTCGCCGACGAGCGACTCTATATGTCCAAGAGAATGGGCCGCAATCGCGCGACCTGACGAATCGAGGTGCTGCATCGTTTGACGCGGCGCGAATGAATCCAACTGACCGAGCCCCATCTCCCGGAGGATTTGAATGTGCTTTTGATCGTCACCGCCCTGCGAAAAGAAGCGGATCCGCTGATCTCCCATTTTCGTCTGAAGCGCGACATGCGCGCCGGGGCATTCCCGGTTTTCGAAAACGAGTCGGTGGCGCTCGCGATCTCCGGCACCGGAAAGCTCCGCGCCGCGATCGCCGCGACGCAGTTGCTGACCCGTCCCGGACTTTCGCCCGAGGAATCCTTTCTGTGTCATTTCGGCTTCTGCGGCGCCCGGGACGAGGGCTTGGCTCCCGGGACACTCGTACTCCCGCACAAGATCAGCGACGCGGACACCGGCCGGGATTACTACCCCGACTATCCGCTTTCCGTTTCCGAGCCGATCCCGTGCGCGGTCTGTGTCTGCGCCCCGCACCTTGTCCGGAGCGGGATTGATCCGATTTTCGAGCGGCACCCGGACGCGCAGGTTTGCGACATGGAGTCAGCCGGGATCATGGAAGCCGCGGGCCGATACCTAAGTACCCGCCGCGTGTTGATCCTCAAACTCGTTTCGGACACGCTGGAACCGACGATCGACGACATTTCGGTCCTCGATCGATTCCTTTTCGTAAACGCTCCGCTCGCGATCCGGATCATTGAGGAGGGCGCGCGCTCGTCGGAAGATCCGAATGAGTGGTCCGACCGTCGACTGCGCGACCTGATCTCGCCGCTTTCCGAGCGACTGCGCCTGACCGCGCAAATGCAGAATCAAATGATCGCCGAGCTTCGTCGGGCACTTCTCTCGGGCATGCCGCCGGAATCTCTGCCGGATGCGTCCGGACTTCCGAATCCGACCGATAAAACAGAAAGGAAGAGCGCTTTTGAAGGAATCCTCCGACACCTCCGGGACAAATCGATTTCGAACGATCTACATTGAGGAGGCCGCCCGCGGCGAGCCGGTCACACTGGATATGCTCGGGCGCTTTCCGGACGTTCCGCACGTCTATATTCGCAATTATAAAGACGTCTTCAATCGCCCGCGCCAGGATATGCGTTGGCAGGCGTCCCATCCCGGGTTGATCCTTGCGCTTCAGCCCGGTCCGTTCGTCCTGCCCGGACCGGAGGTCTGTCAAAGCTTCGGCGCCGAGGCATTTTTCTACTCAAGCCTCCTTTTAAATTGTCCGTTTGACTGTGAATATTGCTTTCTTCAGGGGATGTACCCCTCCAAATACACGGTCGCGTTTGTCAATACCGGCGACTTCGTCCGGGCGATCCGGGAGGAAGCCGCGCGGCATGCGTCAATGCTCCTGGCGCTTTCCTACGACACTGATCTTCCGGCGTTCGAGAACGTCTTTCCCTACGTGCGCGTGCTGTCGGAATCGCTCCGGGATCTCCCGGGGCTGACTTTGGAATTTCGAACCAAGTCCGCCGTCACGTCGATCTATAAAGAGATCCCGCCATCCGACAACCTGATCTTTGCCTTCTCCCTTTCGCCGCGCGAGGTCGCCGAACGCTTCGAGCACGGAGCTCCCGGTACCGAGGCACGACTGAAAGCCGCCGAGGCCGCGATCGCCGCCGGACATCGAATTCGCCTGTGCTTCGACCCGGTCTTTGTCGGCGAGATCGACGATCGGTTGTACACAGATTTCTATGCGGAGGTCTTTTCGAGACTGCCCGCGGAGCACGTTCGTGACATAAGCCATGGATTTTTCCGGATGAACCGGGAGTTTTTTCGAAAAATTGCCAAGGCGCGCCCCGACAGCCGGCTTTTCGCGGCGGATTACGAAGTGATCGGCGATGTGCTATCCTTTTCTCAGAACGATATTTCCGCGATTCGCGAAAAGCACTTCACGGCTCTCATCCGATATCTGCCGAAGGAGAAAATATTCACCGTATGAGTAACAAAGAATTCGCCGAAGTTCCCGTGAAAAATCCCGCGAAGACCGCCATTGTCACCGGCGCCTCGTCCGGGATCGGACTTGCGATCACGCGCATGCTTCTTCTAAAAGGATGGTCCGTGTACGCGCTCGCGCGCCGGGAATTTACCTTGCCGGAAGGTTCCGGCCGCTTGATCCGCGTCTCCTGCGATCTTCTCGATCCGAAGGCCTTGCGCTCCGCCGTCGACAAGATCCTCGACGAAGCACCCGCGCTTGATCTCCTGGTCAATTGCGCCGGGATCGGCCTGTTCGGCCCACACGAGCAATTGAAACCGGAGGATCTTTCCGAAATGCTTCGGCTGAACCTCGAGGTACCGATCCTCTTATGTCGCCTGACGCTCCGTGCGCTCAAGGCGTCGAAGGGGAAAATCATCAACATCTCTTCGGTCACGGCCGAAAAGGACAGCGTCTTCGGATGCGCCTACGCCGGCTCCAAAGCCGGCCTGTCAAAGTTTTCGAAGTCCCTGCTTGAAGAAGTGCGAAAATCCGGTGTCGGGGTCAGCGTGATCCAGCCGGATCTGACGCGAACGGAGTTTTACGAGTCCCTGGACTTCGAGCCCGACGCGGATCCCGCCGCCGCGCTCCTCCCCGGGCAGGTCGCGGACGCGGTCGCCTATATTCTCGACGCGCCGGACAACCTCGTCGTCGAAGAGCTGACGCTTCGTCCGCAGATCAATCGGATTCAAAGAAAAGTTTCCGGGAAACGCATGGACCGCGAGGCTTCGGACCCCGTATGATTTCCCGGAATTATCCGCAAAGACACCGGCAGGCGCATGGACCGCAAACCTCGGACCCGTGAGATTCTCACGGGTCCGATTGAAATATATCCTTCGCGATCGCGTGAAAAAACCAAGCGAGAAAGAGAAATATCGAAATCAACATCATCGGTACGATTGGCTCCATGGGCGTGCTCCCTTCGTTTGCCGCGTAGCGGCGTGAGGCTTTCTTACAACCTCATTATCGCCGTTTCCATGTACCATTGATGTCCCACTTGAATATATGTTCGGTTTATTCGCTCCCGGCCTTCGGTTCATCCCCGGCCCGGAAATCGCCTACTCTTCCTCTTCGCCCTCATAGCCTTCCTCGGAAAGCCACTCTTTCAGGTTTGAGATGCTCTTCTTACTGATATCGTTCGTCTTGTAGAGCGACGCGATCAAATTCTTGATCGAGCCGATGCCCGTGCCGAGCATCGCGTCGCGTGTCACGCGAAGCGAGTATTCCTCACGGGTCATCGTCGGAAGGTAAAAATTCGTCCGCCCCTTCTTTTCGACGATCTCGATCATTCCCCGTCCGGTCAGGCGCGACAGAAAAGTCGTGACGGTCGTCATCTTCCACTTAATACGCTCGGGAAGGTTCCCGATCACGTATGCGGAATTCACCTTTTTACCGGCATCCCAAATCAGGTCCATGATGATCATTTCGGATTCTGTGATCTTTTGCATTTCTTTCTCCTTCTCGGCTCAGCCGATTTCCTTTATTTTCGAAAAATCTTCCCCGTTCGAACTGTAAAATATGTCAACGGATGCGATGCACCCGGATGAACCGTAAACCTCCTGCAGAACGCGATCGTAACTTACTCCGTAATCTCCGGCCTGCACCCGAAGCACAAAATCATCGATCCTGCGTTCAAAGCCGATCGCCCGATGTTCCGCGGCGTAGAGTGAATATCCGTAACGCTTAACGGTCGTCCCGTTCTCGTCGAAAAGCGCCTCCTTATAATCGGCCAGATAAAAGACCTCCGTACGGGCAACGGTGGATATCAAGGCAAAACCGGAGACGTCATTCGCGATCGTATTCGGCTTACCTGTCTCGCTGATTCGGAGCAATTGACCCTCATCCGACAAATAGTAAAGCGATCGGTCCGTCGCAAACGCGACATTCTCCGTATCGGTCAACGTTCCGGTGATCTCCACCGGCTCGGACCCTTTTTCGCCGAACGCGTCGTCCTTCAGAAAGAGAACCCCTTCGCGATCACGAAACAAAACGCGGTATCCGTCGGAACTGAATGACATCACGCTCCCGGAAAGCCGGATCTCATTGGACAGCCCTTCACCGGTCACCAATACTCCCCGGCTCGTTGTCCCTGTCTCTTCGATCGCAAAAACAGGGAAACCCTCCGCATCGCCGTCGACGCGTTCTTCGATCAGGAGAACAAACCCGCCGTCGAGGATCACCCGATCCAGAATAACAGTGTCCTCCGGGCACAGGACATCCGATACATTGTCGAAAATCAACGTTCGTCGACCATCGATATACGCGACCGCTCTGCCGTCCGACAGAACGACGGCACCCGAGCGATCCTTCTCGAGAATCAGGCGCTGAGGCTTCGAAAGGGAAAAGTCTCCGCCGCGCAAGAGCTCAATCGTCTTGCCTTCCCGCATTACGAGAAGAACCGGATTGCCGTTCTCCTCCCGAACGAAATAAACGATATCCCCCGCGTCTGACAGCGCGACCGCGTTGCCGACGATATCCGGAGACAACGTTTGCCCGGACTCCCGGACATAGACCCTCATTCGCCCTTGCGCGTCGGCGCAATAACCGACAGACTTTGCGCCGGGCGACATCGAGAAATGCCCGAACGCCGCGGAAATCACCGTGCTTGTTTCTCCGTCGGACGTCTCGAAAAATCGAATCGGTCCGGTATCGGTTTTATAGGCAATGACTCCGCCGTCGGAAGATAAAGCGAAGTCGGAAACTTCCCCGGCGACGATCGTCAGTTCCCGTCCGTTCGAAAAGTACAAAACAGAGCGCCCGCCGAACGGCTCCGTCGCGATAAAGGCCGCCATGGTTCCGTCAGCAGAGAAACGAACCGACTCCGATGAGTTTTCGATGCGACCCGAAACCGTTTTGTAAATATCCGCGCCCAGGACCATCGTTTCGTCACCTTTGGATACCACGGTCAAACGATCCGAGTAAACGACAAATTCCGGGATCGGTTCGGTCGGCCGGATCTCTTCGGTTTGGATCGTCGTGACCGTCGGCACAGCCGTCGTCTCCGTCACTTCGGGGATAATCTCCTCCGGCTTTTCGATCCGGACACTGCGAACCGACAGCGCCAGCGAGAATCCGGTCAGAATGCCAACGGAAACCACCACCAATATGATGCCGACCGAAAACACCAGAACGGCGCGGCTCATCTTCCGATATCGCATGATGTTCTTGAGCCGGGTTTTCACATGGTCGGAATCCCCTGAAAAAGACATCAGCGTCGGCGGATAATCGGGCTCCGGCGCGGCGGAATAATCCATGAAGTCCAAAATGGCCATCGCGTAGCCCTTGCGTCCGTCCTCATTAAGTTTGGCCGCGACCGCCTCGTCACAGGCGTTCTCGCACGCCAGCGTGACCTTGTTGCGAATTACCCACGCGAACGGATTGAACCAGTGGAGCACCGCCACACTCTCCGCGATGCTTTTGGTCAGCAGGTCCTTGCGCTCAATATGAAGGAGCTCGTGCATCAGCGCGAAACAAATGTCCGCCTTGTTCTCCGCATGCGCGGGCATCACCACGGTCGGGTGAAAAATGCCGAAAACAAACGGAGACGGAATCGCCGCGTCACGCAGTTTGATCTTCGCGCGAATTTCTTCGGGAATGGCGAAAACCCAGCGTTCATCGCTCGGAACGCTCTGACTGATGATCATATTGCGAAAAGTATAGTAGCGAATGAGTTTCCATGCGGTCAGGACCGCCACACCCAAACCCCAGACCAGAAACACAAGTGTCTGAATCGTCATATCAAAAACGGAACTTGACCGATCGACCGCCGATCCGTTCCCTGCCGAATCCAGTCCCATCATCTCCCCGATCGACCGGTCCATGATATGAACGTACGAATCGCGAAGACTCCCGAGCAAGGGAATGCCCTCAAATGTCTCCGGCCTTACATTCACTCCGCCGATCAGCCAGTATACCGGGATCACCAGAAGAAGCATGATGATAATCCATGCGGTCTGATACCAAGTGCCGGAAAAAACGCCCCGGCCGAGCCATGCGACCAACAGCATCAACACCGCGATCACCGATGCGGCAATTCCCATAAAGATCAGATTGTCAACGACTTCAATCAATCCCCGGCCCTCTTTTCAACCGATACCAAACCTCAGACTTCACTGAACTCAAATAAATGGTCTACCGTATATGTTATCCGCTTATCGCCGTCACCGTTCAAGTTGTTCGGCCGATGATAAACTTTCCCGTCTCCCGCGCAGTCGACGCTCCCGAGAAATACCCTGGATCGGATGCTGTTTCCGTCATAACGAATGAGCTGTGATACCGATTCTCCGCCGGAATTTTCATACTCGAAAACGATCTCCCGCAGTCCGTCGCTCTCATCAATATCGGTAACATACGCACCCGAGAAAGAGAGAACACCCTTGATGACAAGTCCTTCCTCTCCGTTCAGTCGAACCGAGCAATCCATAGTCTTACTCTTCTTGCTTTGAGTCGCGAAAACGTTCACCATTTCGGTCGCTCCGTCTCCGTTCATATCGATCGCGAGGGTCAGTCCTCCGTCCGTAAAGAAGTAATAAAGGCCGCTCTCCACCGAATAGTATCTCGGCTTCGCTCCCTCCGAAACCTCACGTTTGAGGTCTGCCGCACGGTCAGCGATGTATGCTCTGTCATTATATACGATCCACTCCGAATCGACGACCTTGAGCGAGTCAAGCGACTCCGAAAAAACCCTCCACACTCCGGACTCCGAATCAAACAAGACCGATACTGTGCGATCATAATCGGGAATATAAAACGAGCAGGCCGGATCCTCCCGCTCCCCGTCGCCGCCCAGCACGTAGGGCAGATGTGAACTTCCCTCTTCGAAGCAATACGCCAATAGTTCCCCGTGTTCCTGATTATAGGCAAAAACAGGAGCCGGGGTGCCGTGATAGGACAGAAGCCTTCCCTCCGTATCGGAAATGGCCAGCGTCGGCCCGGGTTTCACAGTGTCGGTCGGGACGGTTGGGTCGCTCGGATAGGTGCTGGTCGTCATCTCGGAACCCGTCGCCGTCGGCGACGGACTTTCCGAACAACCGAAAGCCAACATGATCATCACAACAAAAATACACAGGCATCCGATTTTTCTGATTTGTCTCATGACCGAACCTCCCCTATTCTCATTATTATTCTATGACGTAACGTAATGGATGTAAAGGGCAAAATGGCTGTTTTTTACGCTTTCTCATGCTTTTTTCTCTGCTTTCATGTAAAATAGTCTTGATACGTGCTCAACGAGAACAACAATCCTTCAAGGAGGTTTTCCATGGAAGAGACCAAGCGCAATCCACTTCTGCGAGTTTTGATCATCGTCAGCTTCGTTCTGATGGTCGCGGCGAACGCAATCGCTACGCTTGTCAAAATCAACGGCCAAACCACCGCCGAGGTATCCGACGCTTACGGGAATCTGTTTGCGCCGGCCGGCATTACATTCAGTATATGGTCCGTCATATATACCCTGCTTCTCGCTTATGCCATTTATCAGTTGATCTTCTTCGCCAAGAACCGTGACGCGGATTCACACCGGACGATGGTCCGGATCGGCGTTCTCTTTATCTTGTCGTCGATCATCAATACCGCGTGGATCATTTGTTGGCACTATGAACTGTTTATCATCACCGTCGCTTTGATTTTCGCCTTGTTACTGTGCCTGATTCTCATCAGCATGTCCCTTCGCAAGAAGAAATTGTCCCTTGCAGAGAAGATTCTGGTTCGGCTCCCGTTCTCCATCTATTTTGGATGGATCACCGTCGCATCGATCGCGAACGTCACTACCTTTCTGGTCAGCATCGAGTGGCCCGGCCTCGGACTTTCTGAGATGCTCTGGACGGTGATCATGCTGGTGGCGGGAACGCTGATCGCAGCCGGTACGGTTCTTTTCGCGAAAGATTTATTTTATGGCCTTACGGTAGTATGGGCGTATGCCGGCATCGTCATTAAGCATCTGGATCCGGAAGGCTTCGACGGCGAGTATCTGCCGATCATAATTGTCGCGTGCGTCTGTATCGCGATTCTTCTGCTGGAGTCCATCGTGATCGGAATATTCGGCAAGCTTCCTTCCTCCGGGAAGAAAGCCGTTCCCGAGGAAACCGAAACTCCGGCTGAACCGACAGTCGCCGAAGAGAATCCGGATCCTCAGGATTAAACGAAGAACCGATAATCAGCCGGCTTGCCGGTCCGGTATCCCGAGCCCTCAGTCCGCGATGATTGAGGGCTTTGCTTTCTCTTTCCATGAGAGTCCGGCATCTGACATCCGGGTCAGAAATGACTCCGGGTCGAATATTTCGGCGGTATGGACCCCCTTGGCCGAAACGGTCCCCGAAAGAATCATCTCGGCGGCGACGGTCACGGGTACACCAACCATGAAATCATTGGCGGACGACATAAGATCCGTATATGTTTTTTCATGATCCGCAACGGAATACAACATGCAATTCCGTGCTTTTCCGTCCTTTTCTCCGGAGATGATGCATCCGATCCCGGTTTTACCGGTTGTTTCGGAGGCCAGATCCTGCGGACTCGGAAACACCTCTTCCAGGAAAGCCAGCGGTGATATCTTCACACCCCCGATGCAAATCGGCTCTGCGGAAGTCATTCCCGCACATTGAAGATTGCGAATCATCGTCAAAAAAGGCTTCTTGAACGAGCCGAAACAGCGAAGGCGTTCGGCTTGAGTATGCGCGACCAAATGTTCCAAACTTTCGTGATCCAAAAGGTACATCTCGCTTCGTCCGACCTCCGGAAAAGAGTATGCGTACTCGCGTTCCAAAGGCTCGGCGGACTTCCATTCTCCGGCCTCATAATATCGGGCAGGGCTCGACAGTTCCCGAATATTCTTTCCGATCGGCGAGTTCATCCGGTAAGGGTATCCGTTCTTTCCCGCGTTCGCGTCGATGATATCGACGGACAGAATTCGATCGAATAATTTTTGCCGCGCGTATTCGATGAATATTCCGATCACTCCGGGGTTGAATCCACAGCCGACAACCGCGGTCAGTCCGGCCTTTTCGAAACGACCGGAATAACTCAATTGTTCTTTGAGCCCGCACGCCGTGCTACCCTTGGGGTAATAGTAAGAGGCGTCTATATAATTCGCCCGGGCCTGAAGACAGATGTCCATCACTTTCAGGTTGAGGTGAGGCGGAGCGAGATTAATGACCAGATCCGGTTTAAATATTTTAACGGTCAGCAAAGTTTTGTCGGGATTGGTCACGTCAACCGCAGCGGAAATAACCTTGGTCCTGCTGTCAGACAGTTCTCTTTTCAAATCGTCACAGCGGTTCTTCGTTCGCGCGGTCAGACACATTTCTCCGAAAATCTCCGGTTGCTCGCAACATTTCCTTGCGGTCACATTGGCTACTTTGCCACTGCCCACGATCAGAACCTTGCCCATTTCGCATGCCTCCCGTATGTCGGATCAAACTCACCCGATCATTCTAAGCCTATTCGACAACTCGTCGATCCAATATGCCGGTCTGTTCAACGGAACACCGAAAAGAACGCCTTCGAATCGGACGCTTATACATTTTATACTCTAACCCGCAGAATTAACAGACCCCGGGATCCCTTAAAATAAGCGGACGGCGATGGTTTGTGTTATCGATCGCGTAATCGGCCGTTTCAACCGGAACGTGTCTAGACATATACATCTTCTGTGCCGGTATGCGTTTATTCTTGATCTCCGCCTCTTTGGTTTCCTCGCCGAGGAACAAGTCGCGTACCAGCGCCCGGTGTAACGCCTCCTGATCATCCATATAAAGAAAAATCTTAAAATCAAAGTGATCCATCAGCGGCTCCCTGAACATCAATTCTCCTTCGAGAATCAGAACTCCGCCCGGCTCGATCCGATATCGGGTTTCCTTCCCGTAATGGTTCGTATCGTCCCCGAAGCTGGTCAGAACAAGATCCGCGGAGCCCTTCTCCAGGTATGGAAGCAAGAGTTCGTTCAGCAACTTGTTGTAGTTAAACGCATGAAAATAAAACGCTTCCACCGCGTCTTCTCCCATGTACGTAACCTCGATCGGGCTCTTGAAATCCGAGAGACGAACGACGGTCGAACGAATGCCCTGAAGCTCTAAAAATGCCGCGAGTTTCTTTGAAAAATATGATTTGCCGACCAGCTCAAGCCCGTCGATTCCGATCATTCGACAACGCTTCATCGTGCTGATCTTCTTGGCAATTTCATCGAAAACCACCGCCTGAAAAACAACATCATCCGCTTGGTCGATATTATCGGCCGAAAGCGTCGCGGACCCCTTATCGATTATCTCGCCTCCGAGGACTCGAATCGTCGGCAGGTGAAGTTTTACGGCAGTTGCGATCAGTTCCTCGCTCCTGCACACGATGATGATAAAGTCGTCCGGATTCATGTCACTCAGGTAATCCCGAAGGCTCAATTCCGCCGTGCGGACAGAAAAGCACTTATCGATATACTGCCCGATCATCGCCGAATCAATCTTGGTCTTGGTCTCCTTGACTCCGATTTCGGACACGACGGACAGACTGAAACCCGACACGGACAACAGATCCAAAACCTCGATAACACCCGGCTTCAGATCACGGTTACCGACATAAACATTCATGCGGTCCTTCTTCTCCGAAACAATGACGCGCCCCTGATTCCGTAACTTTCGATCTTCGATCGAGGAATTATCTTCCGCAAAAAGGCAGTTTCTCTCAAAAACGACTCTCTTCATTTTTGCTAATCCTTTCGACGCAAGTGGGGCTTTCGATCCGACATCCGGAGATAATTACGACTCAAATCCGATCGGTATATCACGGATCCTTTTTTCTTATTTTATTATTATACCCTACTTTAGGGACTACTGCTCAAGAGCCA
>LSQX01262302.1_pt2 | contig 12711 bp, 11 predicted proteins | sample 654561 | NCBI WGS metagenome assembly LSQX01 (sample SAMN04489861, study PRJNA283612) | anaerobic digester metagenome | isolation source: 4 biogas reactors fed with cattle manure at either 37C or 55C with and... | place: Denmark: Kongens Lyngby | collected 2014 | reverse complement strand
GTTCAAGCACTGCTGCGGCGCGCGGTATTAATCCCGGCGCAGGGCCTCGACCGGATCGAGGCGGGCGGCGCGGCGGGCGGGGTAGAGTCCGAAGACGATACCTATGCCGGCGCTGATGGTGAAGGCCAGCACCAGGCTGTAGGGACGGATGGCCGTCGGCATGTCCGCCAGCAGGGTGATCAGCAGCGGAATGATGCTGCCGAGCACGAGGCCGATCAGGCCGCCGCCGATCGAGAGCACGCAGGTCTCCACCAGGAACTGCAGGACGATATGGCTGCGCCGCGCGCCGATGGCGCGCCGGATGCCGATCTCCTGCGTCCGCTCGGTGACCGAGGCCAGCATGATGTTCATGATGCCGATGCCGCCGACCAGCAGGCTGATGGCGGCGATCGAGCCCAGCACGACATTGAAGCGGCGCTTGGTGGCCTCGGCCTCGCGCAGCAGCGCCAGCGGCACGTCAATACGGAAATCATCCTTCTTGTGGAAATACCGCAGCATGGCCTCGATCGCCAGCATGCCCGGCTCGACGGCGTCGGTATCGCGCATCTCGACGATGATCTGGCTGAGCTCGACCTTCTCCATGGAGCGGCTGCTGGCCGACCTCTGCATATCGACCTCGCCGTAGCGTTCGATGCCGGTCTTCATGGGGATGTAGACGTCGGTCTCGCGGTCGGGCGTCTGCATGCCGCCGGTGCTCTCCGCATTGCGCACGATACCGACAACCTCGAAGAAGGTCGAACCCAGCCGCAGGGTCTGGCCGATGGTGTGCTGTCCGGCGAGCAGCTTGCGCGCGCCGTTCTCGGTCAGCACGCAGACCGTCGCGCGCGAGACCTCATCCCGGGGCGTCAGCAGGCGTCCGGCGACCACGGGCCGCGCGACGACCTCGAACCAGGCCGCCGTGGTGCCTACGACACGAAGCTCCATGGAGAGCGCGCCGAGCATGCCCTGCTTGCGCATGAAGCGCGCCGGCACGGTCCTGACGACGCCGGGGATGGTTTCGAGAATGCGCTTCTCGTCATCATATAGCAGGCCGTAGGTGTTCATGCGGCTTGATCGCTGAATCCCCTCGGCACCGCCCTCGGGCGGCTTGACGGAGCTGAGGATGATGTTCTGGCTGCCGAGCTTGCGGATGGCGTCGAGCGCCTGCTGACTGGCCCCCTCGCCCACGGCGAGCATGGCCACGACGCTCCCCACGCCGAAGACCATGCCCAGCATGGTCAGGAACGAGCGCAGCTTGTGGCGCCTGATGTCCGTGAGCCCCATGTGGATCAGGGGCAGAAGCTGCCGCGCCGTCATGTCAGCACCTCGCCCTCGATCTGCCGGATGGCGCCGTCGCGCAGGTAGATGCGCGCGCGGGCGTAGTTGGCGATGTCCTCCTCGTGGGTGACCATGAGGACCGTGCGTCCCCCGCGGTTCAGCTCCGAGAGCAGCTCCATGATCTGGTGGCTGGTGGACGTGTCGAGGTTGCCGGTGGGCTCGTCGGCCAGAATCACGGGCGGATCGTTGGCCAGGGCGCGCGCGATGGCGACGCGCTGGCGCTGGCCGCCCGAAAGCTCCGAGGGACGGTGGCGCAGCCGGTTGTCGACGCCGACATCGGCGGCCAGCCTGGCCACACGCCGCCGCTGCTCATCGGGCGGGACGCCCTGGTAGAAGAGCGGCAGGGCGATGTTCTCGGCCACCGTCAGTTGCGGAATCAGGTGGAAGCTCTGGAAGATAAAGCCGAGGTTATGCAGGCGGTGGTCGCTGAGGTCATCGTCGCTCATATGGGCGACATTGACGCCGTTGAGCCAGTATTCGCCCGACGTGGGGCGGTCGAGGCAGCCCAGGATGTTGAGCAGCGTGCTCTTGCCCGAGCCGCTGGCCCCCATGATGGCGAGAAAGGCGCCGGCCGCGACGCCGAACGAGACCCCGGCCAGCGCGTCAACCTGCTCCTGCCCGACATGATAGCGCTTGGTGACGGACTCAAGGCGCAGGACAGCCTCCTCCGCGCCGCCGCCGGGCTGCGGCCTCCCGGTAGCGCTCATGCGCCCCCGGCTCCTGCCGGCGCGGCGGGCGGGGGTGGCGCCTCGCGCGGCGCCTGCCGCGGACGCGGCTTGGGTGCCGGACGTTCGCCCCCCTCGGTATCGGATGCCGATGCGGCAGGCGGCGGACGCTTCCCTTGCGCAGTCTCAGGTGCCGCACCACCCGAAGGCGTGGTGCCGGACGCTGGCGATAAGCCATTGGCCGCAGCCGTGGTGCCGGCCTCCAGCGGCGGGTTGAGCTGCACCTGCTCGCCCTCGGCCAGACCCTCGATGACATGCACCACGCGGTTGTTGTCTAGGCCAAGCGTGACCGGACGCCTGACGGCCCGTCCGTCCTCCACCACATAGACGACCGGCTTACCCGCCACGCGGATGACACACTGGAGCGGCACATAGAAGGCACGCTCATGATGCTCGATCATCATGTCGGTCTCGCAGTTCATGCCCGAGCGCAGATCGCCGGTCTGATCCAGCTCGATCTCGCAGTTGTAGAGCTGCAGGTCGGGATTAAGCCAGGCATTGCGTCCATCCGGCAGTATGCCGATCTTGCTAAGGCGTCCCGTGAACTCGGCCCCCGGCAAGGCATCCACCTTGACGCGCGCTGCCTGCCCGAGCTCGAGCTTGGTCAGACTCGATTCCGGCACGCTGAGCTCGACGATCATGTCGCCATCGATCGGGATGTGCAGCAGCTCCTGGCGCTCGACCACCGTCGAGCCGGCCTGCAGCGGCTCGCCGCCCCAGCGGCGGCGCGAGGCCTGCATGGTGGAGTGGTAGATCACAACGCCGTTGGTAGGGGCGACGATGCGGCAGTTGGCGATCTGCTGCTCGAGGTTGGCCAGCTTGGCGCGCTGGCGTTCCGCCTCCAGCTCGCGCGCCTTGAGATCGCTCTCGGCCTGCACGACGTTGGCGCGCGTCTGGCGTTGCACGCGCTCCAGTTCCATCTCGGCCTGGCGCAGGTTCGAGGCCAGGGTGGCCTCCTGCTGGCGCGACGAGTAGTTGGTCAGGACGTTCATGGAGGTGACGGCGGCCTCGAGGTTGATCTGTTTCTGCTTGACGGCCATCTCGTCGGCCTGCAGCTCGCTGCGCGTCAGGTAGCCCTCCTCCGCCAGCCTGCGCGTCCAGCCGAGGCTTTCGGCGGCCCGCTCGACCTCCTCGCGTGCCAGTGCGATCTTGCTCTCCGCCTCCTGGAGCTTCTGCGGATACTCGCCCTTCTGGTACTTCTCCTGCTCGAGGCGGGCAAGTTGCAACTTCAACTCCGCCGCCGAGACGGAAGACTCGCGCTCGATGCGCGCGATGGCCAGCTTCTCCGTGGCGGCGGTCAGGGCCGACTCCGCGTTGCCGACCAGGATCTGCTGATCGGTCTTGCGGTCGGCAAGGGCGCTGGAGTCGAGCTCGACCAGAAGCTGCCCGTTGGTGACGGTACGCCCCTCGTCGATGATCCAGATGACCGTGTTGCGCCCCTCGGCCTGGCTGCGCACGGTCGCGGTACGCCGGCTCTGTACCGTGCCGGCGGTGACGACCGAGATGGTCAGCGGCCCCTCCCGCACCGTGTAGAGCGGGCCGGTCGTGTCGCCGCCTCCCGGCAGGCGGTCGCGCATCAGCAGCAGCCCAAGTGCTATCAGCACGAGCAGACCCAGGATGCCTGCACGCGTACGCCGCCTTGTGGACGGTTGATTGAGTTCCGTTTGTCTAGTCGAGTGGGTCACGCCACAATCCTTCCTCCGAAAGTTCCAGGGCCGACAGATCGCGGCGCAACGCAAGCCCCGCGAGACGGTATTTCACGACAGCCGAGACCAGCGCGTTGCGCGCATTCAGCAAGGCACTCTCAGCCTCGAGCACATCACGCGTGCTGGCACGTCCGGCCTGTTGGAAAAGGTCGGAACTGCGCACGCGCCGCTCGGCGACCCGCAGCGCCTCGGCCTGGATGACAAAGGATGACCAGGACGAGGCGATGTCGCGCATCCCGGTGCGCACCGCCTGGCGTGCGCTGTCTTCCGCTGTCTCCACTGCGCGACGCGCGCTATCTACAGCCAGAGCAGCGGCACGGTAGGCCTTGCGCTCCGCCGTGCGCTCCCATGGCAGCCCGGCATCGAGGGTGAGCGAGTAGTCCTGCTTGTCGCCTGACTTACTGCCCCCCTTGCGGTTATGCCCCACTCTGGCCGAAGCGCTAAGGCCAAGGTCGGGACGCAGGGCGTCGGCAGCGATCTTGAGGGCACGTTCCGCGTCTTCCAGCCGGTAGCGCGTGAGGATCAGGTCGTGCCGGTTGGTCAGTGCCAGCGCCAGGGCCTCCGCCTCGGTATAGGGCGGCGGCGGGGCAGTCAGCGCCACGAGGTTTGTCAGCCCGGGGGCGAGCCCCATCGCCTTCTGCAGACGGTCAAGCTCGCGCATATCGACCTCGATGGCGGCATCGACGGGCAGTCCCAGCGTCATCTTGAAGCTGTCGAGCTGCGCCTGCCGCGCCTGTATGGCGCCGACGAGCTGGTCGTCGGTACGCAGCAGATCCTGGCGCGTCTGATCCAGCTCGACCTGCGGCAGGCGGCCGGCCTCGCTGAGGAGCTGCGCGCGCCGGTAGTTGTCGGTAAGCCGCTGCTGGTTCTCCCGCAGGGCGACCACCTTCTGCGAGGCCTCCAGCAGGCTGTAGTAGCCGGAGGCCACCTTGACGGCATAGTTCTGCCTGAAGCTCTCGAAGCCGTAAATGGCGTAGATCAGGTTGCGCTCGGCCTGCGTCAGGGCCTCCATGGCGATCAGGCGCCCCGATCCGCGCAGCAGGGGCATCTTGATGGTGGCGTCGCCCAGCAAGCCCAGGGTGGTGCTGCGGTCGCCGGTCAGCAGACGGACCACATCGAGCCCCAGCGAGGCGGTCAGGGTGGCGCCGTTGGCGAACTTGCGCGTGAGGGTGGACTTGCCGCCGCCGGTAGCCTTATCCGAGGTCGTGTCGCCCGACTCCTCTCCCCCGCTGGATTCCGCACGAGCCAATCCACCGCCCAAGACCCCCTCGAAGGTGGTTTCAAAGGCGTGCTGCTGCAACTGCAGGTCGAGGGCGGCGCTGAAGACCGCCTCCTTGCTCTCCTGGTACTCGTTGCTGTTGCGGGCTCCCGCCGCGAGAGCGTCGTCGAGGGTCAGCACCAGGGGCACAGGCAGGGCGTCAGGCGCGGGGGTCTCGGTGTTTTCCCGGGCCAACTGCAGACGCACCCGCAGCCGATCCGACGGACGGGCGATGCTGAAGGTGTTGGTATTGCCGGTCACCTGCCGCCGGTAGTCAGTGGCCAGGCGGCTGCCGATGCTTTCGGTCTCCCGCATGGCGCGCTCGGGCGTCATGCAGCCGGCCAGCACCAGCAGCAGGGGCAAGGCCGCCCAGGCGGGCACATATGGACGGATATGCGACATGTACGAGGAGATAAGAGCATACATCATGCCAGCCCCGCACCGCCAGCCCAACGGGCCGGATGCGAAAGGGCAGCGCAGCGCTTTTACCCTCCACATTGCGAGCCACTGCGTGGTCTCTGCCACTGGGCAGCAAAAAGGCAGCGCAGCGCTTTTACCCTCCACATTGCGAGCCACTGAGTGGTCGCAATAATTGTCCCCCACCCTCCCTGTGCCCTCTGTGAGCGGGGCGTCAGCCCCGCCCCGCCGGCCCAACGGGCCGGCGCATCATGGTACGCGGCTCCGCGAGCAGCGCGGAAGAAAAACGCTCAACCCTCGCTGTTGGCCGGTTTCATTTTCCAAACAAATCCGCGTGTGTCCCTGTTCGTTCAAGCCTGACAAAATCCAGAGTTGATCGATATATCAACAACCAGTCAGGGGCGAGATGGCACTCTCTGTGGGAACGCCAGTTTCCACTCAACGGATGATCGCGATACTTGATCGGCAAGGGTTCACCTTTGAGAAGCGGCAGAACGACCTGTTTAAGTTTACCCACGTCCGCGCCGCGTCTCTTCATCCGCGCCAAGTCTTTTTCAAACCTCGTGGTTTGCTGGAGTTGTTTCAAAGGTTGTCCCACTCGGCAAAGGCATCTTCGGGGGTCTCAAACGTCTTGACCCCAATGTTTCGTTCACTCTCCCTCAAAACCGCCGCGGTCTGCTTGTTGGGGATCGAGACGTCAAAAGGGAGCCCCTTGCGGAGAACGACCTGCTTGTAGAAGATGCGTATCGCGTCCGATGACGAAAGGCCGATCTTCTCAAAAACAGTTTCCGCCTGGGTTTTCAATTTCGGATCAATCCGAGTGTGTAGTACGGCTGTTTTCATATCGCCACTGTAACACGTTTGTGATACATTGGGCAAGTCGTGTGTGGTGTTTCACCGTTATTTTTGAAGTGGCCCTTCAGGCCACGATTTTATGCGCTTCCGCAACCCAGGGCTGCGCTGCGCTTGCCCTTGGCTAGGGTGAGGCCGCCCCTTCGGGGCTTTTTCGCGGCAAAAGGGCAGCGCAGGCTTTTACCCTCTACATTGCGAACCACTGCGTGATCGCAATAATCGTTCGTCCCCACCCCCTATGCCCCCTGTGAGCGGGGGGCGCCAGCCCCGCGCCGCCGCCCCTTCGGGGCTATTTCACAGCGCAAGGGCAGCGCAGGGCTTTTACCCTCTACATTGCGAACCACTGCGTGGTCGCAATAATCGTTCGTCCCCACCCCCTATGCCCCCTGTGAGCGGGGGGCGCCAGCCCCGCGCCGCCGCCCCTTCGGGGCTATTTCGCCGCGCAAGGGCAGCGCAAGGTTTTTTACACTCTCAATTGCGAGCCACTGAGTGGTCGCAATAATCGTCCCCCCCCATGCGCCCCCTGCGCCTCTGCAAGCGAAACCCCCGCGCCTACATCCACGCGCTACAATTGCACGGCGGGGATGGCCATGCAGTCCTGCCTGATCTGCAACAGCTCGGGATGGAGACTTACCAGTGCCCCCATCCCCACCGGCTTGTTGAACTGCTTGAGCGCGACAAAGGATTTCGTGTCATCCGGCCTGAAAGTGGCGCCCTTCTTGATTTCAACCGGATAAAGCGTACCGTCCTGTTCAATGATCAGGTCGATCTCGCGCTGGTCCTTGTCGCGGTAGTAATAGACATGCGGCTGCAGCCCGGCGTTGGCATAGCTCTTCAAAATCTCACTCACGCACCATGTCTCGAAAAACTGCCCGGCCATCGCCCCCGATGCCATCACGGCTGGGGTCGTCCATTCGGTCAGGTACGCCGCAAGGCCGCTGTCGAACATGTAGATCTTCGGCGTGCGAATCATCTGCCTGTTATGGTTCCGCAAATAGGGGTAAAGCCGGAACACGAGCCCGGATGCCTCGAGAACGCTCACGTATTGTTTCGCCGTCGGCTGGCTGATATCAGCGTCGCGCGCTAAACTCGCGTAATTCAGCATCTGTCCGGTGCGGGCGGCCACGGCCTTGATGAAGGCATAGAACCTGTTCAAATCCGCCACCTGCGTAAGATCGCGCACGTCGCGGGCAAGGTACGTCTGCACGTAGGAACCATAAAAGTCACTCCAGCGGGCAGCAGAAGACGTGGCGAGTTCAGGAAACGACCCCATCCAGACACGCTCGAAAAAGGCGGCGGTCGAGGTTTCCCCCGGGGTGTCAGCCTGGAAAGTGTCAGGGCGGAAAGGCCGGTTCACCGTGTTAGAAAGCTCGCGGTTCGAAAGCCCGTGAAGCTCGAAAATCCCGATCCTTCCCGCCAGCGACTCGGTAATCCCCTTCATCATCTGGAACTGTTGAGATCCCGTCAGCCAGAACAACCCGCCGGCTTTTTTCTTGTCATTGAACCGGGCCTCGTCAATGGCCACCTTTATGTAGGGCAAGAGTTCCGGCGCATACTGGATCTCGTCGATGATGACAGGCGGGGGGTACTGGCTCAAGAAAAGACGCGGATCGGATCTCGCCAATTGACGCACATCCGGTGCGTCCAACGAGACAAACCTGCGTTCCGCCTCAGCGATCTTGCGCAGAAAAGTCGTTTTACCGACCTGACGCGCTCCCGTCACCAGAAGAGCCGGAAAAAACCGTCCGGCTTCCTTGAACGCCTCTTCCAGATGCCGCCGTACATACATGCCGCTTCTCCACCGATTCAAAACACAGCTTTAGATTAGCGGAAAACCCACGCGCCGTCAACAGTAATCGCTCCCTTCGCGCTTCAAGGTGAGGAAGGTACGGAAATGCCGGGCGGTATGTTTTGAAGTGGCCCTTCAGGCCACGATTTTATGCGCCGCGAAAGGGCAGCGCAGGGCTTTTACCCTCTAAATTGCGAGCCACTGAGTGGTCGCAATAACCGTCCGTCCAAAGAACACCCCCTGTGTGCCCTGAAGGGGCATCAGCCTAGAACGTAATCAGGCACTTGGGCAGGGCGGTGCGCAGGCGCTCGCGCATCTCGGGCGCGACATTGCAGCGGGTCAGGGTAAGCAGGCGCAGCGACTCCATGCGGGAGAGTGCCTCGGCATCGGGGAAGGTGGCCAGCGGGTTGCCGCTCAGATCAAGGTTGCGGAGCCGCGGCAGCCGCGTCAGCACCTCGGGAAAGGCATCCAGACGGTTCTCGGAGAGCGCCAGATCCTCGATCAGATGGCATTCCGCCAGCGTCTCGGGAAGTTTCTGGAGACGGTTGCCGCGCAGGTAGAGCCGCTGCAACTGCTTGAGCTCCCCGATCCCATCCGGCAGGGAAGCGAGCTGGTTCTGGTTCAGGCGCAGCCAGCGCAGTCCCTGCAGGTCGCATAGCGTCGAGGGCAGTTCCGTGAGGCGGTTGCGGTCGAGGTTCAGATAGTCCAGATTCTGCAGGGTGCCGATGGCTGCGGGCAGGTTCGTGAGCGCATTGTCCGAAAGATAGAGCCGCTGCAGCGGAGCGCATCGGGTCACCTCCTCCGGCAGTTGCGCAAGCCCCATCTCCGCCATATCCAGCGTCCGCAGGGCACCCAGACGCGGCAGCACGGCATAATTCGTCACCGCCGCCCGCCGCAGATTGAGCCACTGCAGTTGCGGCATCTCCGCCAGCACGGCGGGAAGCTGATCCAGCCTCTCTCCGCTAAGATCAACCTTCTGCACCGTGTCGCGCAGTTCAAGTGCAGCATCGAGCCCCACGGCTGAAACCAGCCGTTCCGGAGCCTCGCGGTGCTCGAAACAACCGCCCAGCAGCAGGCCTGCGAAGAGGCCAAAAAATAAAAACGTCCGTCTCACGACAATACTCCTTGTCTTTTTGCGGCAAAACGCTACCATTATCCGTGTTCAGCAGAGATCGTCTTCTGGTACGGCGAGCGCTTCTGCTTTGCAGGTGTACAACTGTAAGGACAAGCATTCATGAAATCAAGCCCGATTCTTCTATGCACCCTTCTGGGATGCCTTGGTTTGGCCACTATGAACGTAGGTGCCTCCCCCAGAGCGGCTGAGGCCTCCGGTGCACACTACCTGTTTGCTGCCGAGAACCTGAGCGGCTGGCATATCGGCGGCTTCTACCGCTATAACGACCGCGAGGCCAATCATAGCGAATTCACGCCGCTCAAGCAGAATAAGTACATCATGCATGTCGGGCGCGACCTGTTCGACTGGCTCTCAATCTACGGCTTTCTGGGCGCCACGTCGGTCAAGATGGAACCCTGGGGCGGCGATACCGACACCTCACTTGAGTACGGCTGCGGTGTCTGGGCCAACCTGCTCGATCACGACCTGCTGAGCAACATGGCGCTTGAAACTCGACTGCGCCTTCAAGCTCTGGCCCAGGTCAGCGCCGCCCATCCGGAAGTCAACGGAAGCGACAATGACTATCTGGAGACCTACGGAACGATCACGCTGAGCATCGTCAACGAACTGCTCGGCAACAAGAACTACTGGCCGGAAGCCATCGGCGTCTTCTTCGGCCCGGTTTATAACGACATAAATTTTGATGACGACTACGTGAAGCTCACCGGCGAGACGTTCGGCGTCACCATCGGGCTCGATATCTACTTCACGCGGAAGACCACGCTGAGCCTGGCCTACGAGAACTTCAGCGATGACAAGGCGCTGAACGCGGCGCTGAACTTCCGCTTCTAGGCCTATTCACGCTGGCTCCCGCCGGTCGCCAGCGGCCCGGCGGCTGACCGTTCGAGCCAGATCCGCACCCGCTCGTCAAGCACAGCGGGTGCGTGAGGTAACTTAGCCAGATCGAAGCGCTCCAGTAGATCGCATGGTTTGAGGCGTTCGCCCCAGGCCGCCCAACCCGACCACCAGGCCAGCAGCCCCACGACCTCCTCTGGGCAAAAGCCCCGCTCGCGCAGCGTTGCCAGCCGCGTGTCGCCATGCCGCTTGGCCAGCCGCCGCCCCTCCTCGCCAACCACCAGCGGCACATGGCAGAAGCGCGGCGGACGGTGCCCCAGCGCGCGGTAGATCAGCAACTGGCGGTGCGTGGCCGGCAGCAGGTCGTCACCACGCACCACCTCATTGATACCCATCGCCGCATCATCCACCACCACGGCCAGCATGTAGCCCGCGCCACGCGGATGCCGCGCAAGGACAAAGTCACCCTCAGTCGCGCCGGGATCGCCATGCTGCATGCCACAGATGGTGTCGTCAAACTGCGTCGCACCCCGCGCCCGGAAGCGCCAGGCAGGCCACTGGTTGGGCGAGACGACGGTATCTATCCCCTCCGCCGCCAAACGGACACGCAAGGCCTGCTCATAGTCTGCAAAACGGCCATCGCATGTACCGTCATAGCGCGGCGACGACTCATCCAGATGCGGCGCCGACTGCCCCTGCTCCACATCGCGCCGCGTGCAGACGCAAGGATAGACGTGTCCGCCCTGTTGCAACCGCCGCAAGGCCTCCGCATACAGTTCCACCCGCTGCGATTGGACATAGGGAGCACAGGGACCACCCACATCGGGTCCTTCATCCCAGTCGAGTCCCAGCCAGTGCAGGTCATCAAGCGCCGCCTGCGCCGCGCCGGGCTTGTTCTTGGGATGATCCAGATCCTCCATCCGCAGCACCAGTGTACCGCCGCGGCTCCTCACGCTCAGCCAGGCAATCAGGAAGGAGCGGGCATTGCCCAGATGCAGGGCGCCGGTGGGACTCGGTGCCAGACGCCCGCGGGGTGGTTCAGTCATGTGGCCCATAGCGGATACCACCATCCGCCGCATAGCGCTCGAGCAGCCCGACCGCCTCGGCCCGCAGGAAATCCCGTGTAACCGTGATACCACGGCGGCGGTAGAGATCGCTCCAGCCTGCCGGCTTGTCACCCTCGTCAAAACCGATGGCGCGCACATCCTCGTCGCGCGCGCCGCAGACGAGGCGGTTCACGCCGCTCCAGGGAATCGCCCCCAGACACATGGCACACGGTTCAGCGGTCGAGTAGAGCGTAACGTCACGTCCGCCGGCTGCAAGATCGTAGCTGCCGGTACGCTGCTGCGCGAGGGTGAGCGCGACGATCTCGGCATGCAGGACGGAGGCCTGACCGAAGACCACCAGATTAACCCCCACCCCGAGCACCTGACGCGTCTTTCCATCAAGAACCACGGCACCGAAGGGGCCGCCTGTACCGCCATCCAGATTGCGCCGGCACGCCTCCAGCGCTACCGTCATGGCCGCCGCATCGTACTCCAGCCGCTGCGGCAGGGTGGCCACCCACTCCCTGAACCATGCCGGCAGCGGGAGCTGAAGGCTCACGGCAGCACCTCGCGGCTTTGCTCGACGCGCTCCCGTAACGCCGCTACTCCCTGCAATACACGCGGGCCGGGACGGAAGAGGAGATCGGAATCGAAACCATCGTAAACCGTACCGCGGCGCACCGCGCTCACCGCCTGCCAGCCGACACGCGCGGCGACGCGCCGCACCGCCTGCGTACCCGTATCCATGTAGAGGCAGAAGACGATCTCGGGATCGCGGACAATGACCCATTCCGGCGAAACAATGACGTATTCTCCATCAATGGCGTCGCCGATGTTGTCGCAGCCGGCCAGCCGCACGAGTTCGGCGACAAACGTGCGCCGCCCGGCGGTCATCAGCGGATCAGCCCAGATCTCGGCGAAGGCGCGCGGCGGGGATGCGTCAGATGCGGCAGGCGTGACTACTGTCTCGCGGAGCCGCGCGAGCTCGCTTTCAAAGTGATCGGCCAGTGGCGCGGCAGCCGCCTCGGCATGCGCGAGCTGGCCCACGGTACGGATGGCGGGCGCGATGTCGTCCAGCCTTTTGCAGGGGATACGCCGGTGCTCGATACCGGCACGCACCAGCGGATCGAGGCTGCGCTCATCCTCCAGATCCACCGTCAGCACCAGCGTGGGCCGCTGGCGCAGCGTGGCCTCGAGCGAGGGCCTGCCGAAGCTGCCGACTATCGGCACCGCCGCCGCCTCGGGCGGCCAGTTGCAGACATCGGTGCGACCCACCAGATTGGAGCCGGCACCGATGGCGAAGATCATCTCCGTCAGGCTGGGAGCCAGCGATACAATCCGCGGCACGCCAGCGTCAGGCGTATCGCGTGCCACGGGTGGTGTCCGGCTGCACCCGGACATGACCAATGCCGCCAGCGCTATAATGGCGACGGCAAGATAACGGCCAGCTTGCACTTCCGTCATACGCATCCAACAGACCTTCGGGCTAGAACGAGACACCATCAGCTCCCTCTATTTGCTTTGGACAAAGCGTATGGACGAAGTGTGGGGACGAAGCGTAGCCGACAAAGCGTGGAGACAAAGTGAGGGGACAGAGTGTTAGTGCAAAGCACCCACTTAAACCCACTCTTA
>LSQX01037204.1_pt1 | contig 12711 bp, 11 predicted proteins | sample 654561 | NCBI WGS metagenome assembly LSQX01 (sample SAMN04489861, study PRJNA283612) | anaerobic digester metagenome | isolation source: 4 biogas reactors fed with cattle manure at either 37C or 55C with and... | place: Denmark: Kongens Lyngby | collected 2014 | reverse complement strand
TTATTCATGAGAAGATAAGTAAAGAGTTTATTCCTTTAATATGGAAGAGGCTTCATGAAAAGGGTATAGAGATAAGAGCTGATGAAAGAGGCTGCTTAATCTGTCCCGGCTGCACACCGGCAAAGGAAGAGGATTACTATGCTGAGTATTTAGACAAAATCATTTCCTTAAAGGTAGTAGACAGTACAGAGGAAGCTATTTCACATATTAACCACTATAATACTAAGCATTCGGATGCAATCATTACCAAGGACTATGATACAGCCATGAAGTTTCATAATGAAATTGATGCCGCCGCCGTCTATGTCAATGCATCCACAAGATTTACCGACGGAAATGAATATGGTTTTGGTGCTGAAATAGGCATAAGTACACAAAAGCTACATGCAAGAGGCCCCATGGGCTTAAAGGCCTTAACAACGACAAAATATATAATATTCGGAAACGGACAGATAAGACAGTAACTTACTTATTATTTTATTATTGAAAGAAGGTAGTAATATGTCAGGAAAAGTTGTATATGATTTTCCCTCGGGAGATAATGTGAAAAACTTCTTTAAAAAATTTAACAAGTTCTTACTTTTTGTTATTCTTTTAATCATATTAGCTATTATTGGCTTTGGATCATTCTATACGATTAAAGAGCAAGAACAGGCAGTTGTAACCACCTTTGGAAAAGCCAAGGCTGTTACAGAGGCTGGCCTTCACCTTAAAATACCCCTTATCCAACAGGTACATAGGGTAGACACTACAATAAAGGGCTTTCCCATCGGATATGAGGAAGGAAGCAATAGAACCATTGAAACCGAAGCAGTTATGATTACAAGAGATTTCAATTTTGTAAATGTCGATTTCTTCGTAGAATATAAGGTTTCTGATCCTATTAAGTATCTATATGCTTCATCAGACCCTGTATCCATACTTAAGAATATAGCTCAGAGTAATATCCGTAGTATTGTTGGTAGTTATAATGTTGACGATGTAATTACATCAGGGAAATATGAGATTCAGTCCAAAATAAAGGAAGAAATATTAGCTAACCTTCTAGAGCATGATATTGGACTTATGCTGGTCAATATAACGATTCAGGATTCCGAACCTCCTACAGTGGAAGTAATGGAAGCATTTAAATCAGTAGAAACAGCAAAACAGGGTAAGGACACGGCAATTAATAATGCTAATAAATATAGAAATGAGAATCTTCCTAAGGCATTAGCTGAGGTGGATAAGATACTTCAGCAGGCGGAATCCACCAAAACAAAGAGAATCAACGAAGCACAGGCCGAGGTGGCTAGATTTAATGAGATGTTTGAGGAGTATATAAAATATCCTTTGATTACGAAGGAAAGAATGTACTACGAGGCAATGGAGGATATTCTTCCATCATTAAAGGTTATAATTGATAGTGGAGAAACAGGAGTTAATAAGCTCCTACCGATAGAACCGCTTTTGGAAGGAGGTAGTAACTAATGGGTAAAAAGACTAAAGGTATTGCAGGTATTCTATTTTTAATTATTTTCGTCGCAGCTATTATAGTATTATCAACTTCCTTGGTTATTACAAGAGAAAATGAATATTCCATAATTAAGCGCTTTGATAAAATTGAAAGGATTATAGATAGTGCTGGTCTATCCTTTAAAACTCCTTTTGTTGAAACGGTTGATAAGCTTCCAGAGGCAATTCAATTTTATGATATGCCCCCATCTGATGTAATTACCGTAGATAAGAAGACCATGGTTGCTGACAGCTATGTATTATGGAGAATATCCAATCCTACTCGATTTGCGCAGACCCTAAACTCCTCTTTAACCTTGGCAGAGAGCAGGATTAACACCACTGTTTATAATGCTATGAAGAATGTTATTTCTAGTAATACACAGAATGAGGTTATCAGCGGAAGAGATGGAAAGCTAAATGCTGCATTTATGGAGGATATTGGCGATACCATGGAGCAATACGGTATTGATCTGATAACTGTGGAGAATAAGCATCTTGATTTACCAAGCGACAACAAGAACGCAGTATTCGAGCGTATGATTTCTGAACGTGCACAGATGGCAGCTACTTATACAGCTGAAGGCGAATCTGAAGCACAAATGATTAGAAATACTACCGATAAGGAAATCGAAATAAGCATATCCAATGCCCAGACAGATGCTGCAAAGACAATTGCAGAGGGTGAAGCAGAGTATATGAGAATATTATCAAATGCTTACTCAGATGCTTCAAGAAGTGAATTTTATACCTTTATAAGAGCATTGGATGCTGCAAGAGCGTCGCTTTCTGGTTCGAATAATACACTGATTTTATCAGAGGATTCACCTATAGCTCAGATATTTTATAATCTGAATCAATAAGTCTCTTAGCTATAGATTTGCATCTCCTTTCCTCGCTTTAAGCATAACTTGGCATGTTTTTACATAGGTTGTAAAAGAAGCGACTTTAGGAGAATGAATATGATTGTCGATTTTAGCCAAGAGGAGTATTTATATGAGGACTTAATCTCGGGTGCAGACGCTTTGGCAAAAAAGTATAGCAATATTATTAAACATGTCACGATTGGTAGGTCACATGACAATCGTGACATTGTTATGCTAAGGCTTGGTGTCGGTAGAAGATACATACTTTTTTGCGCTGGTGTCCATGGCAGAGAGACAATAAACCCCATTGTTTTAATGAAGATTACAGAGTTTTATGCTAATCAATATGAACAATTTAAAATTGTAAAGGAAAAGTTTGACCAAAAACTTTCAAATCCTTCCTCAAATATTGAGAAGAATTATGATAATATGATATTCGGTAAATGTATATATGAGCTATTGCAGACATATACAATCCTTATGATTCCACTTTTAAATCCAGATGGATATATGATATCATTATATGGTCATGGTGCTATAAGTCGCCCCGATCTACAGAAGAAGCTAAAAAGATATAAACATAATTTTAGTGAATGGAAATATAATGGTCGAGGAATTGACATCAATCGTAATTTCCCATGCCGATCATGGAAGCCCAAGGGAGCTAGTGATTATGCCGCAAGTGAGAATGAAACAAAAGCCTTAATACAAGTGTTCCATCAATATCGTATTAGGTGCTTCTTAGATTTTCATTCTAGGGGTAAATCCATATATTATTATCGTAACAGTATGACAAAGGATTATAATGAAAAGCAGCTCTACATAGCAAAAAGATTAAAGAATATCACAAATTATGAGCTTTATGACTCTGAAAATGAAATTGATTATGGTGATTCCGGTGGAAATACTGTTCATTATTTTTCGGAACACTTTAATAAACCGGCTTTAACTATAGAAACAGTTGACGAAAATGCTATCTTTCCATTAGATTATAATTATAGATTATCCACCTATGAGGAGATAAAGCTGATTTTATTTGAATTAGGGGGATTATCCTTATAGATACATTCATAAAACACATGAGCAGAAAGACGGAGGAAATTGTGAAGAAGATAGATAATACAAATGAATTTGAAGCAAAAAAACAACTTGATATAATAAAGGAGTTAAAAGAAAGGTATGATAGAGACTATAAAGAAAGAGGCATTAAAAAAACATATCATATCGAAACCTTTGGTTGCCAGATGAATAGCAGAGACTCTGAAAAAATCTCCGGCATATTAAAGCAGATTGGCTATGTAGAGACAGATACCGAGGATGCTGATTTTGTCCTTTATAATACATGTACAGTCAGAGAAAATGCCAATAATCGCGTATATGGAAGATTAGGATATGTGGGAAGACTAAAAAAGAATCGTCCCGATATGTTAGTAGCTTTATGTGGCTGTATGATGCAGGAGACTACAGCAGTAGAAAAAATAAAGAATAGCTATCCTTTTGTAGATATCATATTTGGAACTCATAATATATTTAAGCTTGCAGAGCTAATCAAGACCCGTCTTGATAATGATATAAGCGGAGGCAAGCATTCCGACAGAATGGTAATCGATCTATGGAAGGATACTGACATTATTGTAGAAAGTCTTCCAAATGACAGAAAGTATCCCTTTAAAGCAGGGGTAAATATTATATTCGGATGTAATAACTTTTGTAGCTATTGTATAGTGCCATATGTTCGTGGAAGAGAAAGAAGCCGTAATTTAGAGGATATTATAGATGAAATTAAAGTGTTAGCCAATGATGGTGTTAAAGAGATTATGCTCTTAGGACAGAATGTTAACTCCTATGGTAAGAATCTAAAGCCTCAGATAAGCTTTGCTAAGCTTTTACAAGAGGTTGAGAAGGTGGAGGGAATTGAAAGAATTCGGTTTATGACATCACATCCCAAGGATTTATCACAGGAGCTTATAGATGTGATGGGTGCCTCTAAAAAGATCTGCAAACATCTTCATCTTCCTCTGCAATCAGGGAGTACAAGACTATTAAACATTATGAATCGAAAGTATTCTAAAGAGGATTATCTGGACTTGGTATCAAGAATTAAAAAGGTAGTACCTGATATTTCCCTTACAACAGATATTATTGTGGGTTTTCCGGGAGAGACTGAAGAGGACTTCATGGAGACGATTGATGTTGTAGAAAAAGTTGGCTTTGACAGTGCATTTACTTTTTTATATTCAAAACGCACCGGAACTCCAGCAGCTAACATGGATAATCAGGTAGAGGAAAGCGTGGCTAAGGAACGATTTGACAGACTACTTAATGCTATCCAGGTCTCTTCTGCAGATGCAGCCGGAAGAGACGAGCATACGATTCAGGATGTTTTGGTGGAGGAAGTTAATAGTCAAAATGAAGAATTGCTTACTGGAAGACTTAGCAATAACATGCTTGTTCATTTTCAAGGAGATAAGAGCCTTATTGGAAATATAATTCCTGTATATTTAAAAGAAAGTAAGGGATTTTATTATATTGGTAATCCGGTGGGTTAAAATAATCATAGCCTATACTTGACATATTTCCTTTTACAGTTTAAAATTTAAATATTGTATTATAAATAACAAATGTATTTTATATATATAAGGAATCATTTGTAATTGTACAATGAAAATTAAATAAGGAGGTGCTCCTGTGCCAATAGAAGTAGTAATTGCTATTGTTGCTACCTTCGTGATAGTTGCTCCTCTTGCTTGGAAATTTGCTACTACCTATCGTATTAAGGTTTATGAAGCTAAGATAGGTACCGCAGAGGAAAAAGCAAGAGAAATCATAGATGAAGCTTTAAAAACAGCTGAAACTAAGAAGAGAGAAGCCTTGCTCGAGGCCAAAGAGGAATCTTTGAAATCAAAGAACGAATTCGAGCGAGAAACTAAGGAACGAAGAGCGGAATTACAACGCTATGAGAAGCGGGTTCTGACTAAGGAAGAAACCTTGGATCGGAAAACCGAAGCACTGGAAAAAAAGGAAGCAAAACTTTCTGTAAAGGAAGCGGAACTTGATAAAACCAAACAAGAGGTTGAAGAGTTCCATGCAAAACAATTACAGGAGCTAGAAAAAATCTCTGGACTAACCTCCGAACAAGCTAAGGAATATCTATTAAAGACTGTTGAAGAAGATGTTAAACATGAAACCGCTATTCTCATTAAGGAATTAGAGAATAAAGCAAAAGAAGAAGCTGACAAAAAGGCCAAGGAGTATGTGGTAACAGCTATTCAGCGTTGTTCCGCAGACCATGTGGCTGAAGCAACAATTTCTGTTGTTCAGCTTCCTAATGACGAAATGAAGGGGAGAATTATCGGTAGAGAGGGACGTAATATACGTACTCTTGAAACTATGACAGGTGTTGATTTAATTATTGATGATACACCTGAAGCTGTAATTTTATCAGCCTTTGATCCAATCAGAAGAGAAATTGCAAGAATTGCACTTGAAAAACTGATTGTTGATGGAAGAATTCATCCTGCAAGAATTGAAGAAATGGTTGAAAAGGCTCAAAAAGAAGTTGAGGTGATGATTCGTGAAGCCGGTGAGGCTGCAACACTCGAAGTGGGGGTACATGGAATTCATCCTGAACTTGTCAAACTTCTAGGCAAGATGAAATTTAGGACTAGCTATGGTCAGAATGCTTTGAAGCATTCGATAGAAGTATCCGTAATAGCAGGCTTATTAGCCAGCGAAATTGGAGTTGATATTAGACTTGCGAAACGTGCCGGTTTGTTACATGATATCGGCAAATCGGTTGATCATGAAATTGAAGGAACTCATGTTCAGATAGGTATAGATCTTTGTAGAAAATACAAAGAGTCTGCTGTTGTTATTAATGCAGTAGGTGCCCATCATGGAGATGAAGAGTTCCAGTCATTGATTGCATGTATCGTTCAGGCGGCTGATACTATTTCCGCAGCCAGACCGGGAGCAAGACGTGAGACCTTGGAAACATATACCAACAGATTGAAACAATTAGAAGATATTACCAACGGCTTTAAGGGAGTAGATAAGTCTTTTGCTATTCAGGCAGGCAGGGAAGTTCGGGTAATGGTAGTACCGGATCAGATAAGTGATGCAGACATGGTTTTATTGGCTCGTGACTTATCAAAGAAAATTGAAAGTGAATTAGAGTATCCGGGTCAGATTAAAGTAAATGTAATTAGAGAATCCAGAGTTACAGATTATGCGAAGTAATTAGAAGGGTGTTGGCATGGCCAACACCCTTTTTATTATGGACTGAAAAGAGTTGTAAATATAATCAAATATGATATTATAAAAAAAGTCATGGAAGTCAGCATTTGCATCCTGTGGTTTTGAATATTCAAGTAATTATTCTAGGTTTTTAAAATGCAGGTAGGTATGACACCATCACAATATCGTAAAAGCATTATAAATTAGTTTTAAAGAATGTGTAGGGCTACTGACTCGTTAAAGCGGATTAGTAGACATGCACATTTTGCTTATATTATTAATGGTATTGCTTATATTATTGAGCAAATTGTACAACAAATCCTCAGTAGACGGACATATGATGGCTAGGGAAAATACTTTTTGAAGAATTTTTGATATTTTGCTTGTAATTTAAAAATAATTATATTACAATGATACTCAAATTCTTGAAAGGGAAAATAAAAAGAATAAGGATGGTATAAAATGGCGTTAACATTATCTAAGAAGGCAATGGCGGTTAAACCTTCATCTACACTAACAATTACTGCTAAGGCAAATGAAATGAAAGCTAATGGTATCGATGTTGTGGGATTTGGTGCAGGAGAGCCGGATTTTAACACACCTGATAATATCTGTGAGGCTGCTATTAAAGCATTAAAGAATGGGTTTACAAAGTATACACCAGTACCAGGTACACTAGAGCTTCGTAAAGCAATTTGCGAAAAATTTAAGCAATTTAATAATCTAAGCTATGAGCCTGATCAAATAGTTGTTAGTAACGGCGGAAAGCACTCCCTAACTAATATATTTGAAGCTATTTTAAATCCCGGTGACGAGGTTATAATTCCATCCCCTTATTGGTTAAGCTATCCTGAAATCGTAAGGCTTGCAGATGGTGTTCCTGTATATGTTAGAGCAGAGAAATCCGGGAATTATAAGATATCTGCCGAGCAAGTTGCGAATGCCTGCACAGACAAGACAAAGGCTTTGATATTAAACTCACCTAACAACCCCACAGGTATGGTATATACCAAGGAGGAGCTTGAGGCAATTGCTAAGGTTGTGGTAGATAAGGATATTTATGTTATAGCCGATGAAATGTATGAGCATTTAATATATGGAGGAGAAGTTCATGTCAGCATAGCGTCATTAAATGATGAAATATTTAAAAGAACCATTACCTGTAGCGGAGTATCCAAAAGCTATTCTATGACAGGATGGAGAATAGGATATACAGGCTCAACAAAAGAAATTGCAAAGCTTATGAGCAGTGTGCAGAGCCATCAGACCTCAAATCCAAATTCTATTGCACAAAAGGCTGCATATGAAGCACTAGTCGGACCACAGGATTTTGTCTATGCTATGAGGGATAAATTTGAAACAAGATTAAATTACATGGTTGATCGTGTAAAGGATATGGAATATATATCAGTGGTTAAGCCACATGGTGCATTTTATCTATTTGTGGATATAAGTAAAACTCTTGATAAATCATATAAGGGACAGAAGGTTGGAAATGTCGATAATCTTGCTAAAATTCTTATTGAAAATTATCAGGTAGCAGTAATATCTTGTGATGATTTTGGATTTGATGATCATATTCGCCTTTCTTATGCCATATCACTTGATGAGATTGAAAAGGGACTAGACAGAATAGATGCCTTCCTAAAAGAATTAGCTTAAGCTTAATAATATAACTAAGTAGGTAGTATTTTAAGAAAATACTACCTATTTTCTTGTTTCTATGTTACAATTTTCTTTAGTAAGATAAATTTTGAAATAAAAGAGGTAGGCTATGGCTTTATTTGGATTTATAGGCGTAGGTAATATGGGATCTGCAATACTTCAGGCTTCATATAAAGCCTTTGGGCAGGATGAAATTGTATACTATGATGCTTCTAAGGAAAAATGCTCATTAATATATGAAGAGCTTAATATATCACCTGAGACTAACAATACTGAGGTAATTAAGAAATGCAAGTATCTGATACTTGCTATAAAGCCACAGTATTTCTCGGATGTTCTAGAAGAGATTAATGGATTGGTTACACCGGAGCATATTGTTATATCTATCGCAGCCGGCGTTAATATCGAGTCGATTAAATCGGCTTTAGGATCAGGAACAAGGGTTGTCAGGGCAATGCCTAATACACCCGCGCTTATCTTTAAAGGATCCACAGGGATAAGCTTTTCTTTGGATAAATATGATGAGCATGAGATGTCTCAATTAGATAGATTCTTTCGCTCCTTCGGAGAATATGATGTGTTTAATGAGAGTTTGATGAATGCGGTTACCTGCGCAAGCGGTAGCTCGCCCGCATATGTATATACATTTATTGAAGCCTTAGCTGATAGTGTGGTTAGTCTAGGGATTCCCAGGGATAAGGCCTATGCACTTGTTGCCCAGACTGTAGCGGGAGCGGCATCTATGGTGTTGGAGACAAAAGAACATCCGGGAGTACTTAAGGACCGAGTATGCTCACCCGGTGGAACGACCATCGCTGGCATAAAAGCCCTAGAAGAGAACGGATTTAGAAATGCCATAATGAAAGCAACAGATGCATGCTTCAAAAGGGCTAATGCGCTATCTATAAACTAATAATTTGGAGGCTACAATGGAGCAATTTGCTAGAATAAAAAGAGAACTGGCATGTAAGGGAAGTATAATAGATTTTTATAAAGATACTATTTCAATAAATAATTATAAAGAGGTTGCATTTGACTTTATTAATCATAAGGGAGCTTCAGCTATGCTGGCTATTGATAAGGATGGCAATATTCTTATGGTTCGCCAATATAGAAATGCAATTGATAGCTATACGCTTGAGCTTCCTGCCGGTGGACTAAATCCCGGAGAGGACAACCTTACATGTGCTATTAGAGAATGTAGTGAGGAGACAGGCTATATTCCAAACAATGTTAAGCATTTAATTGATATTCATACAACTGTTGCCTTTAGTAACGAACTTATTAAGGTATATTATTCAAATGACTTGACTCCATCTAAACAGAATCTTGATGAGGATGAATTTGTGGATGTAAAGAAGTACTCCTTAGAAGAATTAGTTTCTATGATTTATTCGGGAAAGATTACAGACGCTAAGACGATAGCAGCCTTGCTAGCATATAAAACAAAGATGGAATAGCTTGTTCTATTTTCATGAATCCTGTCATATCTATCTATTGACAATACTATAAAACCCAAATGGGTAATATTGATTGTCTAATAAGCGATAAGGCGGGATGAGTTATCAAACATATAAAATTTAAACTACAGCGACTTAATATATTGCATATCTCAATCCTCCTCATAATTATTGGATTATTTTTTGGTATATTTTCAGCCAATATGTTTAGATCCTTTTATTATGATAGGATGATGAGCTATCATAATGTTATATTTTCTGAGATTGTTAGAGAGGATATTAATTATTCAGGCCTTTTCTTTTATATACTAGGGAACAATATTAGAGAATTTATTGTCTTCTGGTTACTTTCGATTACTATTTTGGGAATCCCCTACATTATTCTTAAGATAATAGCCTTTGGGTTTTCAACCGGTTTTTTTATATCCGCAATTGCAATGCAATATGGGTTTAAAGGTATTTTATTGATTCTTACTTATAAATTTCCCCATGGCATTATTTATCTTCCTATCATTATATTGTGTATACATAAGGGGTATAACCTTACCCGGTCCATATATTATGAAAATAGAGACTATATGGGAACCATAATAAGACAAATAAAATCATATTTGCTTTTGTGGCTCTTATTAGCCGTACTATTAGTGTTGGGAAGCTTTTTAGAAGCATATGTGGGCTCCTTTCTACTGAAAAAGACCCTTGGATTGATTACATAGGGAGGTATATCCTCCGTTAAAGACAATGAGATAAAAATAAGTTTATGAGGAGGATAGCATGAATCAACAGATTGAGGATTTTAGTGGATATCTTCAGGAAGTTAGGCAGTCTTCACTGAACACAATCAGAGCTTATCAGAATGACTTAAGAAAATTGGAGTCCTATCTTAGCCAACAGGGAATCGAGAGTACGTCAAAGATAACAGAGACAAGCCTCAATTCCTATGTTCTATCTCTAGAAAAGGAAGGACTTTCACCTGCAACCGTATCAAGACATATCGCTTCCATGAAAGCCTTTCTATTATTCCTCTTAAAGAAGGGAAGTATAAATGGAGACCCATCGGAGCGTATTAAAGCACCTAAGGTTGTTAAGAAGCCTCCTCATGTCTTAGAGGAGGACAAGATATTGGCGCTGCTTAATATGCCTGACCTGCATACAAGTAAAGGAATACGAGATAAAGCCATGCTGGAGCTTATGTATGCCACAGGTATGAAGGTTTCTGAGCTAACTAATGTTATGCTTTCAGATATTAATTTATCAGGAAAATATCTTACATGTGGTGATAAGAATGAGAGAAGTATCCCATTTGGAAATGCAGCCAAAGTTGCCTTAGAATCTTATATGCATATTAGAGAAACCATATTTGATAGGAAAAATAATAAATATCTGTTTCTAAATAACCAGGGGGAGAAGCTTAGCAGACAGGGATTTTGGAAAATATTAAAGGGTTATGCTAAGGAAGTAGGGATAGAAGACATTAATCCCAATATGATTAGACATTCTTTTGCTGCACATATGCTTGAGAACGGAGCTGATATAGGTGTGGTTCAGAAATTTCTTGGCCATACTGATATAAGTACCACTCAGTTATATCTATCATATAATTATCAGAATAGCCGTGAAGTATATACTAATACACATCCCAGAGCCTAAACAACGAAGAAAAACGGTGCCAGGCACACAACAATATGAATGTGCCAGGCACCGAATGATTACGGTACCAGGTACCACTATGATTTCGTAGAGAAATCATAGATGGTCTGCGATTGTATATATGAGTTTTTCAGATTCGTCCCAGCCGAGGCAAGGATCCGTTATTGATTTACCGTATACATGACCGGATATTTTTTGACTTCCGCTTTCAATATAGCTTTCTATCATTACACCCTTAACAAGCTTGGCAATATCAGGGCTAATTCTTCTGCTATGAAGAACCTCTTTAACAATGCGAGGTTGCTCAGCATAATTCTTATTAGAGTTAGCATGATTGGCATCTATGATGGTTGCAGGATATTGTAACTCCCGCTCTCCATACATCTGAAGCAAGCGAATTAGGTCCTCATAATGATAATTAGGTATAGCTTGGCCATGCTTATTAACAGCTCCACGAAGTATTGTATGAGCAAGGGGATTGCCAGAGGTATTTACTTCCCATTTACGATAAAGAAAATTATGACTTTTCTGAGCGGCAACAACAGAATTTAACATAACAGAAAAATCTCCGCTAGTGGGATTCTTCATTCCAGCAGGTATGTCCATACCGCTGATGGTAAGTCTATGCTGCTGATTTTCTACAGAACGAGCACCTACAGCAACATATGAAAGAACGTCCTCTACATAAGGCCAGTTCTCAGGATAAAGCATTTCATCTGCCACGGTTAGTCCTGATTCTGCTATTGCACGAAGATGCATTTTCCTCATTGCAATTAGTCCTTCCTGTATATCAGGTTCTTTTTCTGGGTCGGGCTGATGAACCATCCCCTTATATCCTTCCCCTGTGGTTCTTGGCTTATTGGTATATACTCTTGGTATCAGAAGTAATTTATCCGAAACCTTATCCTGCACCTTAGCAAGTCTTGATATATAATCACATACTGCATCCTCATGATCAGCAGAACAAGGTCCGATAATGACAAGAAATTTATCTGATTTTCCTGTAATAATATCTTTAATTTCTCTATCTCTTTCTTTTTTTCTTAATACATCCTTCGGTGGTAAGGGATATGTCTGCAATAGTTCCCTTGGCGAGATTACCTCTCTTATGAATTCAAAGCTCATTTACATTCTCCATTCTTCAGCATTTAAAACATTCAATATATTATAGTCGTAAATATTTGATTAATTGTATAATTTTTTATTACTTTCGTCAACGTGAATAATATAATTTACATTATTTAAAATATATTTAATATAAAAACACCCAAAAAGTGTTATAATGTCCATATAAGCAGATTAGTCATAGAAGACATAATGCTTTATGTGCAAGCTTGCTT
>LSQX01311939.1_pt3 | contig 12713 bp, 11 predicted proteins | sample 654561 | NCBI WGS metagenome assembly LSQX01 (sample SAMN04489861, study PRJNA283612) | anaerobic digester metagenome | isolation source: 4 biogas reactors fed with cattle manure at either 37C or 55C with and... | place: Denmark: Kongens Lyngby | collected 2014 | reverse complement strand
TAGCGCGCTTCCTTCACACGGAAGAGGTCATCAGTTCGAGTCTGGTATCGCCCACCAAGCAAGCCACTTCTCGCAACTGAACGCACCCTGTCACGGTAGCGGCGTAGTCGTGTACACGAGGATCGGTGGCCCCGCCGCACCCGAGAGGCGACGTCACCCGCCTAACTCGGGTAGCCGATGCGCTGCAACAGTGCTGCGACGAACTCGGTTGGCCGTTCAAGATGAGGGGAGTGGCCCACCCCTTCGAAGACGATTTCTCGTACCTCGCCACCCGCCGCACTATAGGCGTCGAGCACGTCTCTAGTTTGCGAGACCATTTCTTGTGCTGGTGCTACCTCAGCGCCGGGCCAGCCAGGAATCACTCCGAGCGCGCCAAGGTGATTGATATCGAAGAACGACGCGTCAGACACGATCGCGTCAGCATCGCCGTGCACCCACAGCACGGGCGGTTTCTGGTCGAGCTCGACAACTGCTGACACATTGAAATATTTTGGCACCATAGTGTTCAAGAACCCATCAGTGCCGGCCGCAAATCCCGGCCAGTTGTCACTCGCCGACGAGTTGCCCGGGTAATTGCCTGGCTCGGTCGAGGTGGTGAGCATCGATGCGACCCACACGTCTTCGTGTTCGCTTTCATAACCTGCTGCGACATAGGTGGAGCGAAACACTGTGCGCGGAGACGTCTGCTCATCGGCGGTCGTATCGCCCATGCGCAAGCGCTCGACAAAGTCGGGGTTTGCCCCGCCGCCACCACAGCCCGCATCGTCGTCGGTGAGACGGGATCCATCGCGCCGTGTGCCACCAAACCCGTAAGGCGAGACTGGCGCCTGCAGGGTCAAACTGAGCGTGGGGTAGTCGAGCGCGTACTGCAGAACGACGCCACCGCCCATTGACCAGCCCACCAGGTGCGCGGTCGACACGCCGAGCATCTCGAGCGCACTGTGCACATCGTCGCTGAAGTCGCGCACCCCGCGCGTGGCATCTACAGGCTTTCGTTCGCTTGCACCGAAACCGCGCAGGTCGATCGCGATGACACGCAGGTCGCGAGGTAGATCAAGCATGAGCTGCTGCCAGAACAGTGAAGACGACACATTGCCGTGAACGAGTACAACCGTCTTTTCAGGCGCAGCTGCAGCGTCGTCGCCGAAGCGTTCTAAGAGGCCGGTGCGCAGTCGTGGGGTGTCAACGACTCGCTGAGTGATGCCATCGAAAAGTTCGGGTTGCAACATCATTTATCCTTACGCCTGGGCGGGGCGCCGTTGCCTCGCCATAGTTGTGAGTCTAGTGACAGAGGGCCAGCCTGGTGCAAGCTTGTTGACCGCTCTGTCGCCTGGAATTCGCCTGCTCGTCACCAGATAGGATTGTGTGGTCAAAGCAGCACAAAGGAGCCGAACCGTGCCAGATGGTTTCAGCCTGTTCACCGATCGCAGTGTCGTCGCCATGCGCGTCAACGGAGAATTGCGAGATCTTGCCGCAACGGTGACAGAAGTCGACGTTGTTGAGCCAGTAACCATCGACAGCCCTGACGGCACCGAGATTTTGCGCCACTCAGCAGCCCACGTGCTGGCACAGGCAGTGCAACAGCTGCACCCTGAGACGAAACTCGGCATTGGCCCGCCCATCACCGACGGTTTCTATTACGATTTTGACCCGGCACGCCCGTTCACCCCAGAAGATCTGAAGGCACTCGAAAAAGAGATGCAGAAGATCATCAAACAGGGGCAGCGGTTTGTGCGTCGTGTCGTGACCGAAGAAGAGGCGCGCGCCGAACTTGCAGGCGAGCCTTACAAGCTTGAGCTCATCGGGCTCAAAGGCGGCGCCGCGAGTGGCACCGATAACGAGAGCGTTGAGGTCGGTGGCTCTGAGCTCACGATGTATGACAACGTCGACCCAAAGACTGGCGAGACTTGCTGGAAAGATCTCTGCCGCGGCCCGCACCTGCCGAACACACGCATGATCGGCAACGGATGGGCTTTGACTCGTGCCGCTGGCGCCTACTGGCGGGGCAGCGAAAAGAATCCGATGCTGCAGCGTATCTATGGCACCGCATGGCCGACGAAAGACGAACTTCGCGCCTACCAGAGCCGCCTCGAAGAAGCTGCCAAACGCGATCACCGCAAGCTCGGTGTTGAGCTCGATCTCTTCAGCTTTCCCGATGAAATTGGTTCGGGTCTCGCAGTGTTTCATCCCAAGGGTGGCATCATTCGCCACGAAATTGAGACGTTCATGCGCGAGCAGCTGCTCAAGAACGGCTATGAAGTGGTGAACACCCCGCACATCACCAAGGGGCACCTGTTCGAGACCAGCCAGCACCTGAACTGGTACAAAGACGGCATGTTCCCGGCGATGCACCTTGACGCGGTTGTCGACGACGAGACCGGTGAGGTCATCAAGCCCGGCCAAGATTACTATCTGAAGCCCATGAACTGCCCCTTTCACAACCTCATTTTCAGGTCGCGGGCCCGCAGCTATCGTGAGTTGCCGTTGCGTTTGGCAGAGTTTGGCACCGTGTACCGCTATGAGAAGAGCGGCACGCTCTCGGGCCTCACGCGAGTGCGCGGCCTGACCCAAGATGATGCTCACGCTTATGTCACGCAAGATCAGGTGAAAGACGAGATCAAGACGCAGCTTGACTTCGTGTTTGCGACATTGCGCGCCTACGGTCTCGACGACTTCTATCTCGAGCTGTCAACACGTGACCCAGAGAAATCGGTGGGTACTGATGAGCAGTGGCAGGTCGCCGAGCAGACGCTGCGCGAGGTTGGCGAAGAATCCGGTCTTGAGCTCGTTGATGACCCAGGGGGAGCGGCGTTCTACGGGCCAAAGATCTCGGTGCAGGCCCGTGATGCGATTGGTCGCACCTGGCAACTGTCAACGGTGCAGCTCGACTTCAACCAGCCCGAATTGTTTGAGCTTGAATATGCTGCAGCTGACGGTAGCCGTCAGCAACCGGTGATGATTCACCGTGCACTGCTCGGGTCGATCGAGCGTTTTTTCGCCATTCTGCTTGAACACTATGCGGGCGCTTTTCCAGTTTGGCTCTCGCCGGTGCAGGTTGTCGGCGTGCCGGTGGCCGAGCAATACGGTGAGTATCTCGATGGCATCATTGCGCGGCTGCGCGAGCAGGGCGTGCGTGCCGAGGTCGATCACAGCGATGACCGCATGCCGAAGAAGATTCGCACGCACACGAAGGCGAAGGTGCCATTTCAGCTCATCGCCGGCGAAGACGATCGCGCGGCTGGTGCCGTGAGCTTCCGTTTTCGAGATGGCACCCAGCTGAACGGTGTGCCGGTCGACGAAGCGATTGCACGTATCGTGCGCTCGATCCAGACGCATGAACAGGTGAGCACCGCGTGGGCAGAGTGACCGAATCATCTGAGGCGCACGAATCATCTGAGGCGCACGCGGGCCAGCAGCCAAGCGGCGCACAGGCTCGCCCAGCCGAGTCGCTCGCTGACAGTGGGCTTGTTGGCGACGCAGACGACATGCAGCGGCTGTGGACGCCCCACCGCATGGTCTACGTTGCTGACACGCATCAACCTGACCAGCATGATTGCCCGTTCTGCCACGCGGTGACGCAAGACGACGAGCAGGTGCTGATCGTGCACCGCGGGGTGTACGGATACGTGCTGCTCAACCTGTACCCGTATAACAATGGCCATCTGTTGGTGTGCCCCTATCGCCACATTGCGACTTATGATGAGGCGTCGCCTGAAGAAGTCGCAGAAATTGGCGCAATGACGCAGACCGCAATGCGCGTCTTGAAAGAGACGATGAACTGCCACGGCTTCAATATCGGCATGAACCAGGGTGAGGCCGCGGGCGCGGGCATTGCCGCTCATTTGCATCAGCACATTGTGCCGCGGTGGCGCGCAGACTCGAACTTTTTCCCCATCATCGCAAAGACCAAATCGCTGCCATTGCTGCTTGGTGACGTGCGCGATAAGGTCGCCGCGGCCTGGCCTGACCCCTAAACCGAGCCAGGCACCCTAGACTTACCTATCGACTCGACAGAAGAAAAGAGGAGCTCCAGTGGCCGGACACTCCAAATGGGCAACTACGAAACATAAGAAGGCAATTCTTGATTCGCGACGCGCGAAGGCGTTCGCAAAGTACATCAAGGTGATTGAGGTTGCTGCGAGGATCGGCGGCGCCGATCTCGCGGGCAACCCTGCTTTGGCCGATGCCGTGCACAAGGCGAAAAAGAACTCGGTGCCGGGCGACAACATCGATCGCGCCATCAAGCGCGGTGCCGGGCTGACCGGTGATGCGGTTGAGTACATGCCAATCATGTACGAGGCTTACGGACCAAACGGTGTCGCACTCATGATCGAGTGTTTGACCGATAACAAGAACCGTGCAGCTGCCGAGGTACGCACCGCGCTGAGTCGCAACGGCGGAAACCTTGGTGAGCAGGGCAGTGTTGCCTACAATTTCGCCCGTAAGGGTGTCATCACGGTGCCTGCTGAGGGCACGACCGAAGACGATGTGTTAATGGCCGTGCTTGATGCGGGCGCTGAAGAGGTCAACCTCACACCGAACGGTGAAGCGTTTGAGGTGCTGACCGAGCCGTCAGAGCTGGTGGCTGTGCGTACGGCGCTGGTTGATGCTGGCATCGACTATGAGGCTGCAGACGCCGAGTTTGTGCCAAACCTCAAGGTCGAAATCGACGCAGACACGGCACGCAAGGTGTTTCGACTGATTGACGCGCTTGAAGATAGCGACGACGTGCAGAACGTTTTCTCGAACTTCGACCTGTCGGCCGAGGTGCTTGCTGAGCTCGAGAACGACGACTAGGCAGCGCATTCGTCGGTCTCGTGCGCGTGGTTCTGCACCGAGCGCGCAGAACCACATGCCGGTCGCGCAGAATGACGGGAGGGTCGTGTGAGAATCATTGGCATAGACCCAGGTCTCACCCGATGCGGCATCGGCATCGTGACCGCTGGCCAAGGCCGACGCGTGACCTTTGAGCATGTCGAAGTGCTCACCAGTTCGCCCGAGCAGACGCAGCCCGCGCGCATTCATCAGATCGGTGCAAGCATCGAACGGTTGCTCGACGGGCAACACCCTGACGGCATCGCCCTCGAGCGTGTCTTCGCGCAGGACAACGTGGCGAGCGTCATGGGGGTCGCCCAGATTAGCGGCGTGGTGATGTTTCTTGCTGAGCAGCGCGGCATTCCGGTGGCTCTGTATACGCCCAACGAAGTGAAGGCGCAGGTGACAGGCTACGGCAGCGCACAGAAAGCCCAAGTCACTGCGATGGTGACGCGGCTCTTAGAGTTGGCGGCGCCCCCAAAACCAGCGGATGCGGCCGATGCGCTCGCCCTCGCGATCACGCACGCCTGGCATTTGGGTCGCGGCGGCTCAGCACGACGCCAAACCGAGCAAGCAGGAAAAGTGCATGCGCCAATCGGGCAAGAGACTCCCGCGCAGCGAGCCTGGCGAGAAGCCGAGCAGAAGCAGGGGCGCCGCAGAGGCGCCCGTGGCGGGTGACGGTGATCAACCGACCGCAGTGAGCGGGTCGCGGCTGGCCCTTAACGGCCTAGTCGGCAGTGGGTTGCCCGGTCTGGCCGCCTACCGGGTTTGCTTGGGCGCGTCGACGGCTCCGCCGAAACGGCGCTCGCGATCCTGGTAGATTTCAATCGCCTGCCACAGAAGCTGTCGATCGAAATCTGGCCACAACGTGTCGAGAAACACCATCTCGGCGTACGCTGACTGCCACAGCATGAAATTGCTGGTTCGTTGCTCGCCGCTCGAACGCAGAAACAGATCGACGTCGGGCAACTCGGGCACGTAAAGGTGACGCGCGATGGTGCGCTCGGTGATGCCTTGCGGTGACAACCGACCCATCTCTACTTCGAACGCGATCGCCCGCATCGCGTCGGTCAGTTCGTTACGACCACCGTAGTTCACACACATCGTGAGCGTGAGACCAGTGTTCGCGGCGGTGACCTGCTCAGATGTCTTCAACTCGCTGATCACCGAACCCCACAGCTTGGGGCGGCGGCCGGCCCAGCGCATACGCACGTTCCAGGCGTGCAGTTGCTCGCGCCGGGTACGCAAGACCTCGCGGTTGAAGCCCATGAGAAAACGCACCTCGTCAGGCGACCTGCGCCAGTTCTCAGTGGAAAACGCATAGACGCTGAGGTGGCTGACACCGGCTTGAATTGCGCCCGCGACCACATCGAGCAGTGCCTGCTCGCCTTGCCGGTGACCCTCGACACGCGGCAGTCCACGGCGGTTTGCCCACCGGCCGTTGCCGTCCATCACGATTGCGACGTGCTTCGGAGCCTTGCCAGCGAAACGTGGCGGGTATTCGCCGGTCCAATCGACAGGCACGATCTCTTGCGGTGCGCGGCGCATGCTCATTCGACAACTTTATCGGTGCCAGGTGTGAGCTTGATGCAACCTCGTGCACTGCGGAGTGGGAAATGGGGTTGGGCTGAGCCTGCGTGCCTGGGAATGCGCGCCTGGGTCGTGCGGGCGCACTAATTGTTGCGCAGCGATTTGAGGCCGCGTTCGAGATGCCACTGCGTGTATGCCGCGATGAAGCCGCCAGCCTGACCGCGATGCAGCGGGTCAGCTGTCACGGCCGCAGCCCAATCGCCAGCCAACAGGGCCGAAAGCAGCGAAATGCTCTCGGGGGTCAATCGTGGCGCGCCAGGCACGCGGCAGTTCCCGCAGACGACACCGCCGTACTGCACGACGACATGCGAATGGGGGCCGACCGCGCCACAGCGCACACACGCGTCAAAGCCCGGTTCCCACCCTGCCGCCGCCATGGCACGCAACAAGTAGCCGTCACGCAGCAGCTCAGCATCGATCTGGCCTTGAGCGAGGGTGCGCAGCGCACCCACTAATAGCCTGAACTGCTCGGGGGCAGGGCCGCCCTCGCTGAGCCGTTCAGCAGTCTCAACCATCACACTGCCCGCCCGATAACGGTCATAGTCTGCGCTGATGTGCGGGCCGTACGCGCCCAACGTAGATGCCTGCGTGATGGTGTCGAGGGTGCGCCCCTCATAGAGCTGCAAATCTGCCACCATAAAGGGTTCGAGACGAGCCCCAAACTTCGACGACGTGCGCCGCACACCCTTTGCAACGGCGCGCAAAAGCCCTCTGCCGGCAGTGAGAAACGTCACAATGCGGTCTGCTTCACCGAGTTTCTGGGTACGAAGCACGACGCCTTGCTCGCGGTACAGGGGCATACGTCAATCATCTCGCATGTGCGGGCGGGTGAGAGCTGCGGCGCGCTTGCACTGGTTCACGGTTGCTCGCACTCGTTCGCGGCGGCGTGCGAGAATAGACGCATATGTCTACCGCGACCCTTCAAGATTCACGCTTGCGCATCGGCCCGATCACGCTTGACGTGCCTGTCGTGCTCGCACCCATGGCTGGCATCACGAACACGGCGTTTCGTCGGTTGTGTCGAGAATATGGTGCTGGCCTGTATGTGAGCGAAATGATTACCAGTCGCGCGCTCGTCGAAAAGACGCCGGGCTCACTGCGCTTAATCAAGCATCACGAAAGCGAAACCCCTCGTTCGATTCAGCTGTACGGTGTCGACCCCCACACCGTACGTGATGCGGTGCGGTTCCTGGTCGATGAAGATCTTGCAGATCACATTGATTTGAACTTTGGGTGCCCGGTGCCAAAGGTGACCCGCAAGGGTGGGGGATCGGCGCTGCCGTGGAAGTCAGATTTGTTTCGAGCGATCGTCGAACAGGCGGTGAAAGCTGCCGGTGAAATTCCGCTCACGGTGAAGATGCGCAAGGGCATCGATGACGATCATCTCACCTATCTCGATGCGGCGAAGGCTGCTGAAGACGCGGGCGTCGCAGCGATTGCTCTGCATGGTCGTACCGCAAGCGAGCTGTATTCAGGGCGAGCCGACTGGGGTGCGATTGCCACACTCAAAGAGGCGATCACCAGCGTGCCGGTGCTCGGCAACGGCGATATTTGGTCGGCCGAAGACGCGATTCGCATGGTCAACGAGACCGGGTGCGATGGAGTTGTGGTGGGTCGAGGCTGCTTGGGCAGGCCCTGGCTGTTTGGTGATCTCGCTGCAGCGTTTCGGGCAGAGGCCGGCGAGATCACTGCTGAAGAAGCCCGGGCTGCGCTTGCGAAGCCGCCGCTTGGCTTCGTGATGCAGGCAATGCGTCGTCACACTGAGCTGCTGATCGAGTTCTTTGACGGCGAAGAAGATCGCGCGTGCCGTGATATTCGCAAGCACGTGGCCTGGTATTTCAAGGGTTACGCGGTGGGCGGCGATTTGCGTCGTTCACTGGCGATGGTTGAGTCGCTCGAGCAAATGGACGAGATTTTTGCAACCATGGATCGCACGTTGCCCTACCCTGGCGAGGGTGCTGAGGGGCAGCGCGGCCGCGCGGGGGCTGCGAAGCGCGTGGTGTTGCCAGAGGGGTGGCTCAACAGCCGCAGCAGTGATGGCATGGATTTCAGTGAATTGCTCGAGGCAGAGAGGCAGGGCCTCGGTGTCGATGGCGGCTGAACGGTCAACGGCCAGGCAGTTACCTGCTGAGAATGGCGTCGTGGCCAGCGAATACAGTGCGCATGATGCCGAGCGTTTTGCGGTCGAACACCATTCGGGTAGCCGCAGCGACTTTGCGAGAGATCGGGCGAGAGTGCTGCACTCGAGCGCCTGGCGAAGGCTGGCCGCAAAAACACAAGTGCTGAGCCCCACGGCGGGCGTCGATTTCGCGAGAAATCGGTTGACCCACTCGCTTGAGGTGGCACAGATCGGGCGAGAGTTGGCACTGTCGTTGGGACTCGATCAAGAGATCGTTGACACAGCCTGTCTCGCTCACGATTTGGGGCACCCTCCGTTTGGTCACAACGGTGAGCGCGCACTCAATGAATGGGCAGCAGATTTTGGCGGGTTTGAGGGCAACGCACAGACCCTGCGCATTCTCACGAGGCTTGAGCCGAAGCGATTTGCTGAGAACGGGCGCAGCCTCGGCTTGAATCTCACGAGAGCCACGCTCGACGCAAGCACCAAATACCCGTGGTCGTTGCCCGAAGCCGAGCCTGGTTCGGTCAAGTTCGGGTTCATTGAAGATGATCGAGAAGTGTTCGAATGGATGCGGCAGGGTGCTGTTGCGCGTCGAAAATGTGTCGAAGCGCAAGTCATGGATTTGAGTGATGATATTGCGTACTCAGTGCACGATTTCGAAGACGCGATCGTGTCAGAGCACATCGATCCGCAGTTCTTGACCGCAAAATCGGGTCATGAGGCGCTGATTCGAATTGTGGCTGATTGGGCGGGTGGCGATTTTGAGCCTGCCGAGCTGGCTGCTGGGTTTGAACGAATGGCGCTCAGCGAGAATTGGCCGATTCGTTGGAATGGGTCTCGAGCAGACCAAGCGCAGCTCAAGAATTTCACGAGTGACATGATCGGGCGGTTTGCGCGCTCAGCGATCCTCGCCACTACCCGTGCAGCCGATGGACGCGCGCTCGCACGCTATGGAGCAAACGTCGTCGTACCACGGGAGGTGCGGGCAGAGATCGCCGTGCTCAAAGGGGTCGTCGCGGCATTTGTGATGCAGAGTGACCGGCGGCAACCCGTGTACCGACGTCAACGAAGTCTGTTGATCGAGCTATTGCAGACGCTCTGGGAGTCGGGTGCGCGCGAACTCGAACCCGCGTACGCTGCCGATTATCGTCAAGCAGTTGACGAGGATCACGCTCGCCGCGCTGTCGTTGACCAGGTGGCGTCACTTACCGACCAGTCTGCGATTGCCTGGTATGAACGGCTGTGCACCGCACCGCTCGTGTAGGGTTTCATTCTTTTGCTCTCTGAGCCTCAGCGCTGTCGCTACTAGACTCGACAGGTATGGCTGGTCGAATCAAAGCGAGTGACATCGAAGAGGTGAAACGTCGCACCAATTTGGCCGAGCTGGTGAGTGACCATGTGGCGCTCAAGACGGGTGGTATTGACTCGATGAAGGGGCTCTGCCCTTTTCATGATGAGCGCAGCCCCAGCTTTCATGTGCGACCAAGCCTTGGCTATTACCACTGCTTCGGGTGCGGAGAGTCTGGTGATGCCATCACGTTCGTGCAGCGTCTTGACCATCTGACGTTCGCCGAAGCCGTAGAACGGCTGGCAGCCAGAATTCAGTACACGCTGACGTACGAAGAGGGCGGCGAACGGCGCGATGACGGCCCGAACCGCGCGCGTCTCTATGCTGCGAACCAGGCCGCGGCACAGTTCTTTCTCGAGCAACTGCGCGGTGAAGAGGCACGAACGGCGAGAGAATTCTTGCTGCAGCGAGGGTTCGATGAGGCAGCTTGTTCAACCTTCGGCGTGGGGTACGCGCCACGTGGCTGGGACGGCATGCTAAAGCACCTCACTGCGCAGGGAGTTACCCAGCGTGAGCTTGTGCAGGCGGGGCTCGTCAGCGAGGGGCAGCGGGGGGTCTATGACAGGTTTCGGGGTCGAATCGTGTGGCCGATTCGCGACACGAGCGGTCAAACTCTGGGTTTTGGTGCGCGCAAACTGTACGAAGACGACAACGGGCCAAAGTACCTCAACACTCCCGAAACGCCGATCTATCACAAATCGCGTGTGCTGTATGGTCTCGACCTTGCGAAGCGGGCGATTGCGCGCGGCAAACGAGTCGTCGTTGTTGAGGGGTACACCGATGTGATGGCGTGCCATCTTGCGGGCGAAGAAGCTGCCGTGGCGACGTGTGGCACGGCATTCGGAAAAGAACACATCTATGTGCTGCGTCGCGTCATGGGAGACGACGCAGCTGCCGAGGTGATTTTCACCTTTGACCCAGATGAGGCAGGGCAGAAGGCCGCGTTACGAGCATTCAGCGACGAGAAACTGTTCAGCGCACAAACCTATGTTGCGGTCGCACCTGATGGGCTTGATCCGGCCGATTTGAGGCTGCATCGGGGCGATGAGGCCGTGCGACAGCTTTTCACGCGCAAAGTTCCGCTGTTTGAATTTGCGCTGCGGCAGGCTATTTCGCGTTTTGACCTGAATTCTGTCGAGGGGCGGGTCTCGGCACTCCGCGCTGCCGCCCCGATTGTTGCAGAACTTAAAGACCAGGCGCTTCGTCCCGGCTATACCCGCGAACTTGCGCGCATGCTCGGCATGGATCTCAGTGAAGTGCAGCCTGCTGTGCGCAGCGCTGCGGGTCGTCGCTCAAGGCAAGGATCAGCTCAGCCGCCCAACCAGCAGCAGCCCTCCAACCGCCAGCAGCCCTCCAACCGCCAGCAAACCTCCAACCGCCAGCAAACCTCCAACCACCAGCAGTATGGGGCGACGTCGACTGGCCAGCCTGCGATGGCGGCACCGCGAATCTCGCTGACGAGTTTGCCCGCCACGCCATCGGTGCGGCTTGAGCGAGACGCGTTGATGGCAATGTTGCAGCAACCTACCGAAATCGGTGGCGAGCTCATGGCGCAGGCCGTGACCGCAGAAGTCACCGAGCCCACACTTCGTGTGGTGCGCGACGCTCTCGCCGCGTCATTGCCTGCGTTTGGGCAGGTTGGGTGGTTTGAAAACGTGCTGGCTGAAGCGCCAGAGCACTATCGTGACCTGCTTCGCGAACTTGCGCTCGCGCCAATGCCGCAGAACAATCCAGCAATGCTCGGCGCGTATGCGCGTGATGTGGTGGTGTCGCTGCTTGACCGCGATCTGCTCTCGTTAAAGGCTGAACTTGTGTCGAGATTGCAGAGAATCGCAGACCCCACCGAACCGGCATCACGTGAAATACAGCAGCAGTTAGCTGTCTTGGAATCGGCTCGCCGAAGCCTGCGACCTGAATGAGGGCGGTCAAGACGGTAGCCTGTGCTCATGACTTTTGAGGAGCGGGCATGATTGAGCCGCGTCGAGACGCAGACCCGGCAGTGCAGGTTTCAGACATCTCACTGGTATATCCCGCTCACGGCGGAGCCCGGGCGTTTCATGCGATTGCCGGAATGAGTTTTGAACTGCGTCGGGGGCAGGTGCTCGCTTTGCTCGGCGAGAGCGGCTCTGGCAAATCAACGATTGCGCGGTTTGTTGCTGGTCGAGCCGCAGAAGCGGGTGAGAAGCAGAGCAGAATCAAGGTGAGTGGCGGTGACGCAACCGTGCTCGGCGTGCCAATGCGAAAGCTTGGGCGTCGCGCGACCACCAGATTGACTGCGCACGTTGGTTATCTCGCGCAAGACGCTGGTGCCACTTTGCCGCCCGAACTCAGCGTTGCCGACATTTTGTTGCAGCCCATTGCTGAGCGTACGAAGAAGTTCGATCGCGAAGCTCTCGGTCGGCAGATCGCTGAAATGATGGACATCGTTGCGTTGCCGTTGAGCAAATTGCAGGAATATCCATACGAATTGTCGAAAGGGCAACGTCAGCGCGTAGCGGTCATGCGGTCGTTGATGCTCGCGCCCGCACTGCTCGTTGCTGACGAGCCGACACTGGGCGTAGACGCGAACAACCGTCCCCGCATCGTTGAGCTGCTCAGCTGGTTTCGTGAACGGACAGGCGCGACCATGATGCTTGTGAGCCACGACATCGGCATGCTCGAGGCGCACGCTGAAGAAGTGCTCGTGCTGCAACAGGGGCAGCTGGTTGGGCAGGGCGACATCAATATGATCTTTCGCAATGCCGATCACGCATATGTGCAGCAACTTGCGGCAGCACTGCGTGTCACTGCCTACGACGAGGTTGCTGAAGACTAGGGCACTCGCCAAAGTTCTTCGCT
>LSQX01401582.1_pt2 | contig 12714 bp, 14 predicted proteins | sample 654561 | NCBI WGS metagenome assembly LSQX01 (sample SAMN04489861, study PRJNA283612) | anaerobic digester metagenome | isolation source: 4 biogas reactors fed with cattle manure at either 37C or 55C with and... | place: Denmark: Kongens Lyngby | collected 2014 | reverse complement strand
TTGACTTTGTCGACAGGCTGAAGCCGCATATAGCGGCTCTCCTAAAAGAAAAAAGGATTTTTGATTTACCCCAGTTTATCAATAATGGCTTTTACAAAAGCCGGCAAATCCTTGGGAGTCCTTGAAGTTATCAAGTTCCCATCTACCACTACCTCTGCATCTACATACTCTGCTCCTGCGTTTATCAAGTCATCCTTAATCGAGAAAAACCCAGTTACCTTTTTGCCCTTTAAATTACAACAAGATGCCATCATCCACGGCCCGTGGCAAATAGCTGCTATGGGTTTTCCTAATCTGTCCATTTCCTTTACAAAGTTAATTGTATGTTCATTTCGACGCATATGATCAGGGGAATAGCCTCCCGGTATAACAACTGCATCGTAATCTTCAGCCTTTACTTCCTTAGAAGAATGGGTACTCTTTTCAGAAAAAGTGCTCTTTCCCGGATATACCTGATCCTTCTCTGAACCAACCAGGTGAACCTCATATCCTGCTTCTTTTAAACGAAAATAAGGATATATGAGCTCTTTTTCATCAAAGAACTTCTCAATAAGTATGGCAACGCGTTTCATATAATTTTACCTCCTTCTATTTTAAACCCATTTGTATATATAATTTGACGCACTTTCCTTTATTCCTGCTATTTAAAATTTTTACTTCTTTTCAAATGAATATGTAAAAATGTACGAGTACTTATGCTTGAAAGAACACAAAAAATAAAAGCCGCAACTATTGCGGCAAATATATTAACTGGTCTTGATTTATTCATCATTTAAGGTTACAAACATTTTCTTTACATCTTTTTCTGCTTTTGCAATTTTTTCTCTAGCAACACTGTCTTCAAATAGGTATTTAAATAACATCACAATCACCACCTGACTGATAATGATTTTCATTTTCTATGTATATTATAGTATGATAATCATTATCAGTCAAGTGCTTTTTCGCTTTTTTATATTATTTTATATAAAAAACTTTCCCCATTCTCGGGACTGGCCACACCAAAATAATCTGCTATGGTTGCGGCAATATCTGAAAGAGTTGCTCTTTCTTGCAAATCAACTGCTTTTAACTTTTTCCCATACACCAAGAGCAGTGTCTTTTCTCTTGTATGATGGCTGTGCCCTATGGTGGGATCGTTGCCGTGATCGCCGGTTATAATCAGCATATCATCATCTTTCATGGTTTCCATAATTTTGCTTAAATATTTATCAACCAGCATAAGCTTCTGAGCATATCTTATTGAATTTTGAGAGTGCCCTGAAAGGTCAGTCTCCTGGACATTTGCCGCTATCAGGCCACTATCCTGTATTCTCATTCTTTTCAATATGAGTTCCATCACACCATCTGTTTCAACTTGAGGATAATAGTTGGCACCATCGCATTGTATGACATCGGCAACCTTGCCTATTAAGGATACCGGATATCCTCTCTTATGCAAAATCGTAGTTATTTGAGTTTCCGGATTTACACCGTAGCCAAGATGCCGTACCACATAACCCTTTTTATATACACCGGATTTTGGACAGTCAATACCTACAATATTGTTTTCCTTAACTACAACGGCTTTTAATATATCTTTGATTGTAATGTCTCTGCCTCCCAGCACTATAACCCTGCCTACTTCAACTTGTTCCCTTACTATCCTGCCGATGGCAAGCTCCTGTTCAAAGGATATATAATCCAGCGGCGCCGTTACATTATAATTTTGGCCTGGATCCGCTTCAATATTGTCTGCTATGGTTACAAGGCCATTTACCAAAAGAAAAGGATGCAGTAAATCCGGCCTTGTGACTTCATATCCTGCTTCTATGAGAGCTCTTTCCACCTTATCGATATAATAGGCAAATGGCTTTACCAGTGGCTTTTTAGGCTTGCTGCCCATTATTTCCTGATGGCCCTGATAGGTATCGGCGCCAAAATGAGCCAGCCGACTCTTCCCGTAGCTTGCCAATGGAGCTTTAACTCTTTTTATTTTTTTAGTTTCTATAAGGAAACCTGCACCCAAAGCTTCCAAATTCGGTATCATGAAATCTTCATTTGCTTCAGCCACATGCTTTAAGGTGTTTGCACCTATGTCCTGTGGCCTCACTTCATCTACATCATCCATTTCTCCTACGCCAAGGCTATCTATAACTAAAAGAATTACACGTTTCACCGTATTTCATCTCCTAGGGAATTAAAAATTCCCAGCAATTTTGGATTTCCCTTTTGTATTCCATCTACAACTGCCACCTTAGACCTTGTCACAAAGATTTGAGTCCTGAAAGAGTAAATAACCGTATCGCCTAGGTGCAGCTCGTTCCCACAAGTATGCACTGTAGAATAATAATCAATGGATTCCGGCGGTAGTTCTTCTACATCAAGCAACACTTTCTTGTCTGGAAGGTATGCCCTTTTCATCTTAGACCTTTGGTAAAATCCACCGCCGAAGACAAAGGCCCTATTGTCTTCCAAATGGGATACCTCTGTTACATATACTATTGCCGGCCCTTCTGGCTCTTTACCTTTTGCATGAATGGGAGTTGTTCCGGTAAGAGCATGGCCTGGTTCGCCGTGAGTTACTCCTAGCCTTTTTAGCAGGGGAATTGACGATACGCAGGTGGCACTAGGGCCGTTTATTTGATTGATTTCAAATCCCATATCTTTAAGGAGCTTTGCAGCCTTAATAATCGTACTTACATTGTTCGTGGGCTCTAATTTATCAGTCTGTTCATTGTATAATAAGCACGGGAAAGAGGTTACGCCTACTACATTTATATTGGGAAGCTTTTTTATTTTTCTGGCTACTGATTCCAATGCATCAAACTTTATGCCTCCACTCTGGCCAGGATAAAAGTAATCGCCATCATCTATTACCCTAAGCAGCACATCTTGAACTAGCCCCATCTCCCCGGCGGCATCGGATAATTCCCTTGCCATATCTGCGGAAAAACATGTTACGACTTCCGGCCTCATTTTTAAGGCCTCTTTAATGCATGCTTTTGGAATTTGAACCAAATGGCCTAGATGACCTATTTTTATACCACTTCTGTAAAGTTTTCTTGCCTCGTCAAAGTCAACCACTACCGACTTATCTATGCCCGCCTCCGATATGGCTCTGGCTATCACCGGGTTTCTGCCAAACTGTTTCGTCATAAAGTATAAGCTTATCCCTTGTTCCTTGCCGGCTTTTGAAATCAATTCAGCATTTCTTCTCACCATATCAAGGTCTATTAGATAAGTATCCGGCTCAATTTGCCCGGATTTATGAAATTTGGCAGCTATCTCAGCTAAAATTGGATTGTTTTTTAAAACCGCTTCTATGAACATCAAATCACCTTGCTTTTCTAATTGCCTCTTTTAATATCTTTATCACTGTTTCATGTCCTGCTCTCATGGGATTTATCCTTATTACATAATCATTTAATTCGGGATTTTCTTTAATGAAGGTCCCCGATGCTCTGTAAAACATGGGAACTATTTCGTATTTGGATTCCGCTCCTACAGGATATGTTGCGGCACCCAAGCTGCCTGCTTCTTCAATAACTCTTGCCGCAATGGGTTCTCTTAGCCGTACTAAGACCACCCTTGATTGTGCGTTTGCAACGTATGCTGATTCCGCTCCCTCTACCTTTCCACTGTTTATAATATCCGCTATTCTTTCAATCTCCTCAGCCTGAATGGCAGCCATAACAGGAACAAAAACCATGGACCGCAGCACATCCATTGCTTCGTAGCCCTGCACCTGACTGCCGCCGGAATAATTCATACCGCGTATCTTATCTATCAAGCTCTTCTTCCCTACGACACAGCCGATGCCTTCCGGGCCAAAAAGCTTGAAACATGAAAAGCAGGACAGCGTTGCGCCAACTTGCGTCCCGATAAATCTGGTCTTAAATACCGTATAGTTTTCATCGGTAATTATGGGGACATCCGTAACGTGCTTTATTGACCTGATGAGTTCATACATGTCATAACTGTCCGAGCTTTTTTGCCTGGAATGTTGAATATATATCAGCTTGATGTCGCCGTTTATTGCCTGTAGCACCTCATCAGTGCGGTTCATATCCACCTTCACGGCATCAATGCCCATAAACTCAAAAGTTGTAGCAGTGGTGGAATATATAGGGGCATCGTGGACAAGAACCTTATCACCGTGCCTTATAGCCGCCTGTAAGGCAAGGCGAATGGCTCCGGTGCCGGCACCCCGCACGAGCACCGCATCCTCCGCTCCGAAAAATTCGGCAATTGTCCTTTCAACTTTGGCTGTCATTTTAGGTCTTCCTAAGCCTGGTACTACTCCCAAATCCCCATTGTTTAGAAACTCATTATTTGAGAAATGCCTGGTAATTGTTTCTACAAGCTTAAATTGCAACTTTTTTGCTTCTTCAAGTGTTAAATATTCCAACGGAAATGTCTTCAAAGGATCACCCCTATATGCTGTCTACAGCATTATTTAATTTCAAATCCTTTACAGTGCCTTTCTTCAGTTAAAAAGTACCGAACCCAAACCTCCGGCAGTTGAATTAAAGATTCAAGCTTCACGGCAAGTTCAATGGCCTTTACGGCATTTTCTACACCGGATTTTGCAACAATTAAAAAGCCGCTTGCGATATCATCTGTGGGAATTGTTATAGCCGTTGTTTTGCATATGTTGGCCGCTCTCAAAAGATATTTACCGCTGTTTTTAGTCAAAAGGGCACCTGTTTTCCCAAACTTTTGGGGTATTGTTTCCCCGTAACCAAAAACGTCAACCGGCCCCTCATAGGTCAAAATAAAATCTGCTATATTTTGATCAAAAACCTCATAAATCTTCCGAATGGCTACCTCTCGTTTATCAATTTCCGAAAAATCAACTTCTATAAACTGATAATTGTATGTTTTTAGGGCTTCCAGGTAAGGGGCCAGTTTGTCGAACATGTCTTGCCTATCCGGTGTCGCTACGGTCTCCCTTTTAGGAACAGCAACCTTCACTTCTCCCTTGGATCCGTTTGCCTTAAATGTCAAATCAAATCCCGTCAATTCGGCCATTACCTTGATTGCAATGCTTAAATTTTTTGCTATAATACCTATACTTGCTCTTATCTTAATGTTGTCGGTTGATATGCTTTCACCCTTTGCAAATAGATTAAGGCCTGCACCTATTATGGACGGCAGTTGGCAGCTCATGGCGGGGCCCAAAACGGAACCTCCGCCATCTGTACCTAATGCAAAATCATTTATACCTTTTAATATGTTAATAGGGCCTCCGCTGGTTGAGCCGGTCATAAGCCGATAGGTTAAGGGATTCACCAGATCTGTATCGATGCTCCTACCCTTGTCAGACATTTTATCAATGGTAAGCCACAAATAATTCCGCGAAAATCTCAGTTTATTAAAGACATCCATCGGTATTTTATTTGTGTTTTTTACACCAAAGCACAGCACATCCTGTGCTTTGCTTTTGGCATCTTGATGTAAAAAAGGGTTAATTCTAACTACCGATCTTCCCAATTCACTTTTAGCTACTTCTATCCTGTCTTCTAACTTCATGTCTGTCTGACATCTCCTAAAATCTGCATTTCGAAGTTATTTGCTATTAAAAAGTCGTTTTGGATTTTCTATCAGCATCATGTCAATATCTTTTTGGCTTATGCCCTTGTCAAGCAGCATAGGGATAAAAGATTCTACTATATATGAATGCCCGTAGCCACCATATTTTTTTAAATGAGATTTCCTGGTGATATCAAGGGATAAAACTATTCTATTCCCATATCCCCTCTTCACTAATTGAAACAGGCAATCCGCTCGGATGGAATCCGGCTGATATTTGTTCTTGCCTATGGTATCAAAACCGATATAGCATCCTTTATCCAGAATCTTCAAGTAATAATCCATATCGGGATTTAAATCCAGATGTCCTATCACAAGCTTTTCCGTATCTACGCCGAAGTTTTTTAAAAGCTCAACTTGTTCCAGGCCATGCTTTCCTAGTGTCGTATGGGTGGTTATGGGAGTACCCGTTTCGGCATGGGCACGGGCAGCAGCAAGAAACACCTTTTTTTCCTCATCAGCAAAGCCGTGCTGGCCTGTACCTATCTCCCCTATTATTGCAGCTTTTATTCCGCTTCCATCTATGCCTTCAACTATTTCTTTCACCATGAATCTTGCCAGCTCTTTTTCCGTGCTTTTGCAAACAAATTCGGGAAAGTATGGCTCCTTGTAAAAGCCTGTTGAAGGCAGCACGTTTACTCCTGATTTTTCCGCAATCATGGTCATCCTGCTTACATCCCTGCCCATTCCTACATTTGTGACATCGCAAATCGTATCCACCCCTGCCGCCTTCAACGCTTTTAATTCTTCAATCATAGCTTCATCGTCGTTCAGATTGGCATCGGCATCATCTTTCTCTTTAGAAAGGTTGATGGTGAGATGCTCATGCATCAAAGTCCTGCCTAAATTGTCTGTTTTACCTAATACGGTTTTCATTTTACCCCTCTTTTAAGCAGCCGGCGGAATGTAAAGACCTATTGCTGCTAAAATATTTACTATAATTCCTACTAATATTGCGCCAACAGGGCCGATGGCCATTCGAACAATTGGCCTGCCTGCCGCTTCATTTAACAAATATAAACCTATAACCAAAAACACACCAAGGCCTGCAATCATCTGATTTGCAGCATTTATACCCCCAACTAAAAGTGCTATCTCAAGTAGCTGACTCATAGCAGTCCTTATACTATCGGCAGACTTTCTAATGCCCGGAAACTTATCCAGAAAAGAGGCTATGCTGCTCAATAAGTAAACTTCTGCAACAATAATTACAAATCCAAGGGCAGCAGCAATAAAGGGATTATTCGCAAAAAGTGCAACAGCAAAGATAAATGTCATCCCCACCGGACCGTAAACCCCTGTTGTTATGGCAGTGGTAGCTACCAGAGGCACAAAACCTATTGCTCTAGCTAGGGCTGCCATGGCAGCATCCGTATACTTCATTTCCTTTACGAGATTTAGCGAAATGGGATCCCCAGCTAATATATGAAGAGCAGTTCCCATAGCCACAAGAGCTCCCATAACCGCCAATATCCAAACATTTTTCTTGATTCTCGCTACCCTATCGCTGAATATTGCAGCAAGGCCGGTCTCTTCCTCTGATTTTTCCCGGGAAGCAAATGTAAGCAGAATTATCATACCGGCTAACATCGCCATACCGTCAGGATTTAAGGAAATACTTGAGTTGCCAATATTTAATGGACTAAATCTGACAATTAGTACCCTGACAAGCCCGGAAATTGCCAGTGTGATTACACCTTTTTTTACGCCTTGTTGCAGCGCTACAGCCAAAGCTGGAAATGCTGCAAAAGCCATTATAACTGGGGAACTTATAGCGCCCATTGCATCAAATACATTCACAGGCAATGCTTGAAAGATGTTAACAATCCACTGAAGGCCCGTTAATAGACCAACACCGTATAGTGCCCCAATAAGGCCGGCAATAATATCACTAAATGCCCCTCTGGGTACCCAAGTACCTATAATATCAGTCCCCAGTAATATACTGTGAATTAGAAGGATAGCTGCACCGATAGAAACCGGAATTCCAAAGCCTATAACTAAGCCAAAGCCCATAGCAAAACTTGTTGATGCAATCTCGGCCTTGCTCATTCTTCCTTCTATATGTTCGGGCATTATTGGCCTTAAACCGTCATTGAACACCGCTATACCTCTGTTTGCCAGAATTGAGGCAAGGGCCCCAATTGCCGCTATAACAAAAGTACTCATGAATTTAATCCCCCTTAACATTTAATATTGCATTCATTATCATAGGAATCGCTTTTTCGATGTGATCATTGGTGAAACCAAAGGCAACTTTTCCTTCTTTAAAAGCCTTGACCACATCCTGCTCTTTAGGCGGTCTTCCGGGCATCGATAATGTCGCACACTTTGTTGCCCCTATCAATGCCATGGCCATGGCCAATGCGCCACCGCCTCCAGTGGCACAGGCACCGATATAATAATCAGCCCTTCCATTTTTTACTGCCATGGCCGCCTCAATGTCAGACATTATTTCGACCTGTACACGTTCACCTCCTATTCTTTTAATGGCCTCAGCCACCTTTGGCTTATCGATGGCTCCGCCAACAGCTATTCTGACCATGCTTTTCACTCCTTTCCGAGTAAGTTGCATAAGTGCAGTAAGATATAACCTTTTTCACTTTCTGGCAATTGTATTTTGCCATGTTTTTCGATAAACCTTACAAAATCCTGCGTTAGGTCGTATCCTCTGTTGTTTTGAAGCTCATCTATTATATAAGAATCCAAAGTTGCTACCTGCTCACCTTTTTTTATTCTCTGCAGCGACATGGCAAAGTGCGTAAGAAACATATGGCCCCGCTCATCTTCAAGGCTTATGTTCTTTTTTTCTAGCCATGATACTGCTTTCAACGTTAAGTCCTTTACTTCCTCATCTATTACTCCCCCGCTATATAAGATTTCAATTCTTTCACTAGCTTTCATATTTTCCCTCCGTTCAATATACAGAACCCTGTATTATATCTTAAAAAAAATTTAATAAGTAGGCAGTATTTCTCCTATCAGTACCTTCTTTTGAATATCGCAGACATCTTCTCTACTTATTATATTTCTCAAGATGCCGCTTATTCCACAATTTGATTTTTTGACAACAAGCACTGCCCTTGTATCATCTGCTTTAATATTAATAGCCTTTGGACTTTTTAAATCACAATAAGAAATTTTTATGTTTCTATCTATTATTTCGTCTATATTCCATACAGCAGCATCAACTTTTCCATCCTGTAAGCTCTTTAAAATCTGGTTGTAAGTAAGTTCAACATAATCAACCTTTTTGCCTTCGCACTCACTGGTTGTAAGTATAAAATGATCCGGTGAACTTTTGTCCAATGCTACTTTCATACCATCGGTAATTTCATTATATCCGGGATTCGCAAATAATACCTTGTGATCCTGGACATATGAATAGTCCCCAAAGTCCAAAAGTATCTCAATATCATAGCCGGAAGAAATGCTAATCTCTGCAGCAAATTTTGACATTATTATGAAGTCATATTTCATGTGTTCCAAACCTTCCAGCCGCTTGTACCCGCCCCTCATATATGCCATGTTAAATGGGATATTTGCTTTTTCAAATGCCTTATAGATACCTGTAGCAAGGCCTTCATATCTCTTGGAATAGGGAAGGGGCATAGCTCCCGTGATACTTCCAAGCCCCGCCACATCCCATAACTTTCTATAATCTATGGATTTAATAAATGTCCCGAGATGACCTTTCGGTTCCAATTTTACAGCTCCCATTTCTTCCAAGAAACGCAGAGCTGACTGTATAGTTCCCCGACCCAGGCCAAACTTCTCGGAATAGTTTCCTATCGGTTCAATACGATCTCCGGTTTTTAATGAAATAAATTCTCTTCCCAATCTTAAAACGGCAATTCCGTTTTTTGTAAGCAATTCCTTATTTATCAAAGTATTCACCCGTCCAATATACTATATTCTGTATATTATTATATAACAATAATTAATAATTTTACAACCCTAATTTCACTAATTTTTTTAATAAATTATGTATTAGTCTCTCTGACCATATTTAGCAGCAAATTCTTCCCTTGTAAGTCGTATATCATCTTCACTAATAGGTATGGGAATTCCAGCCGAACATGCGGCAAGGTAGATCTTGCAACACAACTCAAGAAGCTCTACATTGGCATAAGCCTGCTCTAAGTTCTCTCCAGCCCCTATGCAGCCGTGATTTGCCAAAAATGCCACATTTGTGCCCCGCATTGCCTTTTCCGCATTTACAGCTAATTCTTCAGAGCCAATTCTGGCATATTCGGCACATTTGACAGGGCCGCCAAAGACACAGGCCATTATATCTAGAAACACCGGAAGGGGTTTTCTAAGAGATGCATAGGCTGTGGCATATGTGGAATGGGTATGTATGACTGCATTAAACTCTGGCCTTGCCTTTAAAATCATCCTATGCATGTTTTTTTCTACTGATGGGCGTCTTTTTCCGCCGATTTGATTGCCCTCCATATCCAACATAACAATATCATCAGCGGTAATTTCCTCATAGGGCATTCCAGATGGTGATATGAGAAAAGCATTTTCCCCCGGAATCCTAAGGCTGATATTCCCCCCTGTTCCGGTGACCAACCCTGCTCTGAACATTTTTTGGCCAAAATCCACAATCTGTTGAGCTAACTCTTTGTTAATTTCCTTCATTTTCCTTCCCCCATTCTAAATTTCATATTATCATACCCTCTTTTCCCTTTTCAATAATATAAGCACCTAATCATTTCCATGAAACTTTTTACTGCATTTTATCGTCTATTAATGTGAAAGGAAAATTAAATCAGGAGTGATGATGTTGAAAAAAGCTTTATTAATTTTCACAGCAGTCCTTTTGGTAACTTTATTTATAAACGGCTGCACCAGCAGTGAGGCATTACATAATGAACCTCCAAATGAAAATAATGAAAACAATGAAAATAATGCAGCTAATGAAAATCTGCCATCCATTGCTGGAATTTGTCTAGATGATGCCGCCGAAATAGTTGATATGATTTTAGGAGAAGATTATGAAGAAACTTTTAGCGAAATAGAAGGTCACTTTGGTGAATCCTACTACATGAGAGATTATAAAGACGGTCTATCCCTTATAATCGGCAAAGACACCGGCAAAGTATTGGAGATTGAGCTCACTTCAACAAAATATAAAACTTGGTTAGGGGACCAGATTGGTGATACTGCCGACAAGGTCTTGTCAAAATACCGTGAAAAATACGCAGAACCCGAAACCATTCACAGTGACGGGAAACTTGAAGGCTGGTTTGATGTAGGCGATGGTATTATCCTCATATTCGACTTTAACAAAGACGACAACATGATTATAAATAAGAATATTTCACCAGACTCAAAAGTAGAATTAATAAAACTAACCAAAATGCAGTATCTAGACTAGCCCTTGAAAAGCAAAGCACCATCTTTCTGATGGTGCTTTGCTTTTACTGAAATATTTTGTTCCTTTGGCATTTCAATAACAATCTATTCGATAATGAAACACTTCTATATTACTTCATCTTAAGAAGCTCCCTGTTCTTGTTGAGTTCTCTTGCTACAGCTAAAAACTTTTCATTTAACTTTTCTTTTTCTTCTTCATCAACTGTTTCATCAAGTTTGCCCGATAAAAAGGCCAGCTCTAGTTCCAAGCGCTTAATGTTGTCACTTATTAATCGAAAATCTGCCCCAATTTCTTTTTGGGCTTTTTGATATTTGTTTTTTGCCAAATAATATTCATAGTCCCCTTCAAAGCAGTAAAGTTTTCTATCTTCTATTGTAAAAATTCTATTTGCCAAGCGCTTTATAAAATACCTGTCATGGGACACAAAAATAATGCTGCCTTCAAATTCTTCCAAAGCTTCTTCCATTTTTTCTTTTGATACTATGTCCATATAATTGGTGGCCTCATCTAAAACCAACAAATGGGCCCCTGATAAAATAAGTTTTGCAAAGGCAACTCTACCCTTTTCCCCCATGCTTAAGTTGCCAATCTTTTTAAACACATCGTCCCCTCTAAAAAGTAAACCGGCAAGCAGCAGGCGAGTCTCTTCAACCGTATTACCCTCAAGCAGAACATCATCAAGTACAGTAGCTTCACTGTTCAAGTTGTCAAGCTCCTGTGCAAAGTAGCCGATTTTAACAGAAGGGTTTATCTTAAGATTGCCGCAAAAGTCCTTATCCAAACCGCATATTATTTTAAGCAGAGTTGTCTTGCCAACACCGTTTTCACCGAGCAATGCGATTTTATCCTGGTGTTGTATGTTAAACGTAACGTCTTGAAAGATTTGCTTGTTGCCATACTTCTTGGCCAGGTTTTTCCCCTGGACGAGAAACCTAGGAAACTTTCTACCAATAATATTTTTATTGATAATATCAAAAGCAGGCGACACCGGTTTTTTGGGTTTTTCAATTTTCTCCTTTTCAATTCTTTCAAGCTGCCTTTGTTTGGCTTTTAAAGCTCTTGCATGCTTTGTGGCCCTAGACCTGTAAAAATCGTTGGTGCCCGCCCCCTTATGGGCACTGTTATACCAGTTCCTCCTGTCATTTATTTCTTCTTTTAATTGAGAAATCCTCATCTGCTCCTTATTGTATTCTCTTGTTAGACTTTTTATCTCAATTTCTTTTTGCTCTTTATATGATGAATAATTCCCCTCATAGGCCTTCAATTCCTGAGAAGTTAACTCCCAAATCTTATTTGCAACTTTATCCAGGAAAAATCTATCGTGGGAAATCACTAAAATTGGTTTTTCAATACTTAAGACAAATTCCTCCAGCCACTCCAAGCTTTTCGCATCCAGGTGGTTTGTGGGTTCATCGAGTATGAGTAAATCAAAGTCTGCAGCTAATGCTTTATAAAGGGCCAGCTTGGTTTTTTCCCCTCCGCTTAAGCTCATTGCTTTTTGCTTCCACTTGTCTTCTTTCAAGCCAACTTTTGAAAGGCCCTTTTTAGCAATGGCGGCAACATTTGCCCTATTGCCGTTAAACTTTAACGCAATTCTAATAGCCTCCTCATAAACGGTGACATCTTTATCAAAGACCGGATATTGCTCTACATATAAAAGCTTCATATGAGGCGGCGAGTAAGTAATAGTGCCACTATCTTTTTCTTCCAAGCCCACCAGGAGCTTGGCAAGAGTCGTCTTCCCAACACCGTTT
>LSQX01036302.1_pt1 | contig 12714 bp, 15 predicted proteins | sample 654561 | NCBI WGS metagenome assembly LSQX01 (sample SAMN04489861, study PRJNA283612) | anaerobic digester metagenome | isolation source: 4 biogas reactors fed with cattle manure at either 37C or 55C with and... | place: Denmark: Kongens Lyngby | collected 2014 | reverse complement strand
ACGACCCCAAAAAGCTGAATACGCTCGCGTTCATCGTCTTTTTGGTTCCGGGAACGCCCAAGGACCTCCTGACCTATGTCGCCGGGCTGACGCCGATGAAACTGGGAACCTGGATGTTCATCACATCGGTCGCACGTGTGCCCTCGGTGATCACCTCGACGATCGCCGGTGCCGCGATCAACGAAAAAAAGTATGGAACCGTTATCCTGGTTTTTGTCCTGGCTGCCATCCTGGCCCTGGCCGGGTACGCGGTCTGGTACAAGCTCAACCAGAAGAAGGCATCCGGCGAAGATAAACCGCAAACCAAAGCGCCCTGACGGGAAGGAGGAGGCACATGCAGGCGAGAAAACGTGTTCTGGAAGCTCTGAACCACCGCCAGCCGGATCGGGTGCCGCTCGATTTCGGCGCAACGATGTGTTCCGGCATGCATGTCAGCTGTGTGGCGGCCTTGCGCGATTTCTACGGCCTGGAAAAGCGGCCGGTCAAGGTGCACGAGCCGTTCCAGATGCTGGGCCTGATCGACGAAGACCTCAAGGCGGCCATCGGCGTCGACGTGGAAGGTGTCAGCGGGCGGAACACGCTGTTCGGGTTCCCCTGCGCTGACTGGAAGCCCTGGCGGCTGGACAGCGGGCTGGAGGTGCTCGTGCCCGGCCGGTTCAATACCACGACAGATGAAAAAGGCAACACCTACCTCTATCCTGAAGGGGATACCGGCGTACCGCCCAGCGGGAAAATGCCAAGCGGCGGCTACTATTTTGACGCGATCATCCGCCAGGCGGACATCGATGAGGACAACCTGAACCCTGAAGACAACCTGGAGGAATTCCAGCTGATCAGCCCCGATGACCTGGACCATTTCCGGACGGCGGTCCGCCAGGCGGCCCAGACCGGCCGGGCCGTGCTGGCCAGCTTCGGCGGCATGGGTCTGGGCGATGTGGCGCTGGTCCCGGGACCTTTTCTGAAACAGCCCAAGGGCATCCGCGATGTCGCGGAATGGTATGTTTCGACCGCCATCCGCCAGGATTACGTACACCGGGTATTCGACAGGCAGACGGATATCGCGCTGGACAACCTGCGCATCCTGAACGCGGCCGTTGGCAAAGATGTCGACGTGACCTTTGTCTGCGGCACGGATTTCGGGACCCAAACGAGCACATTCTGCTCGCCGGAGACCTTTCAAGCCTTGTATGCCCCTTATTACAAGAAGATCAACGCCTGGATCCACGCGCACACCAGTTGGAAAACCTTCAAGCACTGCTGCGGCGCGATCGAGCCTTTCCTGCAGCTGTTCATCGAGGCCGGTTTCGATGTCATCAACCCCGTGCAGTGTTCGGCTGCCGGCATGGATCCCGGACACCTCAAGCAAACCTACGGCGACCAGCTGACCTTCTGGGGCGGTGGAGTCGACACCCAGCAGGTGCTGCCGTTCGGGACGCCCTCCCAGGTCCGGGAGCAGGTGCTGGAGCGCTGCGCGATCTTTGCCCGTGACGGCGGTTTTGTCTTTACCGCCATCCACAACATCCAGGCCGGCACGCCCGTCGCCAACATCGCAGCCATGATCGAGGCCGTGCACGATTTCAACGGCACGCGCTGACAGGGGGTACCGATGCCGAAAAAACGCTATAAAGTCATCGCCTGCGAGATCCTCTTCCGTGAGGTCTGCCTGTGTGCCGCTCTGAGCCGGCAGATTGTCGACCTGCAATTCATGCCCAAAGGCCTGCACGACATTGGCGAACAGAAAATGGCAGCCAGGCTGCAAAGCGAAATCGATCGCACCGATCCGGCGCGCTATGACGCGATCCTGCTCGTGTACGGCTTGTGCAACCACGGGGTCAGGGGCCTTGGCGCGCCGATCCCCCTGGTGATCCCCAGGGCGCACGACTGCATCACGCTGCTGCTCGGTTCCCGTGATGCATACCGGACGTATTTCGACGCCAGGCCGGGCACTTATTTCAAATCGCCGGGCTGGATCGAACGCGACGCCAAAGGGGACGGGGAGAACCCGTCGATCGCGACCCAGTTGGGGATCGACCGGACCTACGCCGAATACGTCGCCCAGTACGGCGAGGAAAACGCCGCCTACCTGGTCGAGCAGCTGGGCGACTGGCTGCGCAACTACCGGCGGCTGGCCTATATCGACACGGGCACCGGCGATCCGGATGGCGACCGGCTCGCGACGGCCGAACAGGCCCGGGAAAAGTCCTGGGACTTTGAAGCGCTCAAAGGCGACCTGGCCTTGATCCGCCAGCTTTTCGACGGTGACTGGGACGAACAGGATTTTCTGGTTGTCCCGCCGCACAAGCATATCGTCCCGTCGTTCGATGCCTGCGTCGTGACCTGGTCGGATGGAACCGTCTGATCCGTCAGATTGCAGCTGTGAAGCAAGAAACAGGAGGGTGAACCGATGAAAGCGCTCGTCAAATATGATCACGGTCCGGGGAATCTGGAGATCAGGGACGTGCCCGTGCCGACGCCCGGCGCCGGCGAGGTGCTTGTCGCGGTCAAGGCCGCCGGCATCTGCGGATCGGATCTGCACATCTACCACAGCGACATTGCCATTCCGGTCCGGCCGCCGGTCGTCATCGGCCACGAGTTTTCCGGGGTTGTCTGTGCCGCCGGCGCTGGTGTGACAGACTACATGCCTGGCGACCGGATCGTCAGCGAGACCGCCTATTCATTTTGCGGCCGCTGCAGCCAGTGCGCCAGCGGTTTTTACAATCTGTGTCCGGAGCGGCGTACACTGGGCTACTGGTACAATGGTGTCTTTGCTTCGTACACGGTTGTGCCGGCCGCGCGGATCCACCGGCTGCCGGATGAGGTCGACGATGTGTCCGGGGCCATGATCGAGCCGCTGGCCTGCGTCACCCACGCGATCTACGATTTGAGCGTGATCCGGGCCGGGGATGTCGTCCTGGTGAGCGGCCCCGGCGCGATCGGCCTGATGGCGGCTCAGATCGCCCGGGCACAGGGCGCGGTTGTCGTCTTGGCCGGCACGGCTGCCGACACGGCCCGGCTGGCGCTTGCCCGCACGCTGGGTATCCTTGAAACGGTGAACATCCAGGAAGAGAGTCTGGCCGACCGGATCAACCGTCTGACCGGTTCGGAGGGCGCCGACTGCGTCATCGAGTGCTCCGGCAATGCCGCCGCAACCAACGCCGCCCTGCCGCTATGCAAAAAACGCGGCTATTTCGTCCAGATTGGGCTGGGCGGCAAGCCGGTCATGTTTGACCTGGATACGGTCTGCTACCGGGAACTGAAGTTTTCCGGATCGCTCGGTTCGACGAAATGGAGCTGGAACAAGGCGATCGACCTGGTTCGTTCCGGGCGGGTCAACCTGTCCGCCCTGGCGTCGCATACGCTGCCGATCACACGCTGGCGCGAAGCCTTTGAGCTGTTTGAGAATAAGCAGGGGTGCAAGCTGATCTTGACGCCTGTCAACGATTAAGGGGGAATGATCCACATGCCGCTGTCTGAACAGCGCGTAACCGAACTGAACGCATTGTGCCGCACCTTCCGGCGCTCTGTCATCGCCCAGCTGCACCGCATCCAGACAGGACACCCGGGCGGGTCGCTGTCGGTCTGTGAAATCCTGACGGTGCTCTATTTCGAAAAAGCGCGCGTCGACGCCGGCAACCCGTGCGATCCGCTGCGCGACCGCATCATCCTCAGCAAAGGCCATGCGGCGCCGATGCTCTACCGGATCCTGGCCGAAAAGGGATTCTTTCCGCTGGATGACCTCAAACAGCTGCGCCAGTTCGGCTGCCATCTGCAGGGCCACCCCTGCACGGAGGGCACGCCAGGCGTCGAACTGCCGTCCGGCCCGCTGGGCATCGGGCTATCGGCCGGGCTGGGCAAGGCCATCGCCTTGCGATTGGACCACAACCCGGCCCGCGTCTACGTGGTGCTGGGGGACGGCGAACTGAACGAGGGAACAATCTGGGAGGCAGCCATGAGCGGGGCCAAATTCAAGCTTGACCACGTGACGGCCATCGTCGACCGCAACCGGGTGCAGCTGGACGGCACGAGCGACGAGATCATGCCGCTGGATGATCTAGCTGCCAAGTGGACGGCCTTCGGCTGGCAGGTCATCTGTTGCGACGGCCACGATGTGCGTGCACTGGACGCGGCGATCGACGCGGCGCACGCGGTGCGGGGCCGGCCGGCGGTGATCCTGGCGGACACCATCAAGGGCAAAGGGGTATCGTTTATGGAGGGCAAGAGCCTGTGGCACGGCAATCCGATCAGCGACAGCCAGTACCAAACGGCCATGGCAGAATTGGGGGGTGATGACCGATGACGCCGTCGATTCGCGATGTGTACGGCGCCTCACTGGTGCGTTACGGCCTCCAGGATGAGCGTGTCGTCGTGCTCGACGCCGATGTGTCGGCCTCGACCCGAACCGGCGCCTTTGCCCAGGCGTGTCCCGAACGGTTTTTCAATGTCGGCATCGCCGAAGCCAACATGGCGGCGATGGCGGCCGGTCTGGCGTCCGAAGGGAAGATCCCCTTTGTCAACACTTTCGCGGTCTTCATGGCGACACTTGGCGCGCTGTCGGCCCGCACCTTTGCCGGCTACGGCCGGCTGAACATCAAGTTCATGGGCGCTTATGGCGGCGTATCCGACGCCTACGACGGCGCGACGCACCACTCGGTGGAGGACCTGGCGATCATGCGCGCGATCCCCGGCATTCAGGTGCTGGTGGCCTCGGATGCGGTTCTGACCGACTGGCTGGTCCGAAACGCGATCGCGGTCAACGCGCCGATGTACATCCGCCTGTCCCGGGACGCGATGCCCCCGTTGTATCCCGAAGGCGAAAACTTCATCCTGGGCCAGGGCAAGATCCTCCGCCAGGGGACCGATGTGTCCGTGATGACCTGCGGCATCCTGGGCAGCGTCGCCCTGCAGGCGGCGGACATCGTGGCTCGAGAAGGCATTTCCGTCCGCGTCGTCGACCACTTTACGGTCAAACCCATTGACCGGGACCTGATCAACCGCTGTGCCCGGGAAACCCGGGCGATCGTCACCGCCGAAGAGCACAGTGTCGTCGGCGGCCTGGGTTCGGCGGTCGCCGATGTACTGGTCCGGGACGGACTGCGCGTGCCGCTGGAGATGGCGGGCATTCCGGACTGCTACACCCAGTCCGGCAGCTATGCTGACCTGATGGCCGCCTACGGACTGGACGCAGCCGCCCTGGCCGTGCGGCTCCGGTCCGTTCTGGCCAGAGCCTGACAAACAGCTGTGGTATCGATCAGGAGCGGTTCGCGCCCATGACGAGCCGGGCGTTCCGGGCCGCCTGTGCGATGCAGAATTCAGGGATGCCGAACGCGCGCAGCTTAAGGGCCAGTTCCGGCGCCAGTTCCGTCGCGTCCGCCGCCAGCAAGTCCCGGGATTCGGACGCGCCGAGTTCCAGCGTCTGGATATCCTTATCCGGCAGCGGCTGGTTCTGCGGGCAGCCTGCCTGGCAGCGCAGGCAGCCGATCAGGGCGTGGTGGACATCCGATGGAATCCAGTCCGGCAGGGGCTGGCCGCTCTCGTTGTGCAAGGTCAAGCACCGGTTGGCGTCGATCGCTGTTTGCGCGCCGATCGCCCCGGTCGGGCAGCTTCGCCGGCAAAGATCGCAGGTCTGGCACGCATCCATGAAACGGACGGGGTAAGACTTATCCGCACAGGGGATGTCCGTGTAAAAGGCTTTAAGGTTGACATAGCTGCCCCAGCCGTCGACATAGCAGATGTTGTTGCGGCCGTACTGGCCAAGACCGCTCAAAACCGCCAGCAATTTTTGCGATATTCCCCGGCAGGGCGCCGTCTTACAGCCCTGCGCCGCCTGCTCCAGCAGCTCGCGCAGGCGCTGGCGCTCCGGGTTGTCGTCAAGGTAGGTCGGCGGGATCGGGATGGCCAAACGCCTGCTTTCGGTCTCGAGGACGATGCGGGCGGGCGAGGCCGGATAGGCGACCACCAGGAACGACAGAGGCTCGAAGGGAATGTCCGGCGGCTGATGGCTGCGGAAAAAAGTGACAGCGTCCTGGACAGACTGGATGCCCGGGTTGAGCCGGACGAGATCCTCGTAGGCCTGGACGATCTGCGTAAGGTCCCGGTAGGGTAGAAACGCGCCGCGATAGCCGGCTGCGGCCAACGATTCGCTGACAACGGATTGGACTTGGCGCACGATGAAAGTCCTCCTAATGCTGTCCAGAAAAGTGGCGGACACCGAAAAGGGCTGTTTGAGCGCGCTTACGGCGCTTGCCTTTCCGCCTGGTACTCATAGGCGCGATACGGATTCTGAACCTTCATCATGCCGCCGTCGACGCCGATGATCTCGCCGGTGATGTAGCCGGCCTCGTCTGAGCAGAGGAACCTGATCAGGGCGGCGACATCGTCTGGTTTGCCGAAAGAGCCTGCCGGGATCTGCCGCACCTGGATCTCGCCGCGTTCGCGGATCATTGGATCGGTCATGTCGGTGTGGATGATGCCGGGGGCGTAGGCGTTGACGGTGATGCCGTAGGGGGCCAGCTCGCCGGAACTGACTTTGGTCAGCAGGTTGACGCCGGCCTTGGAACAGGCGTAGGCGACCAGGCCGACGTCGGCCAGCGTGCCGGATATGGACGTCGCGTTGATGATGCGGCCAAATTGGTTTTGCTTCATCCAGGGAACGACGGCCTGCATCATGAAGATCATGCTCTTCAGGTTGGTGCGCATGATCTCGTCAAAAAACGCTTCGGTCATGTCTTCCAGAAAACAGAATTCGAAAATGCCGGCGTTGTTGATCAGCACATCGATCCGTCCCCAGAGGCTGACGGCTTCGGCGGCCGCTTGGCCGGCTTGCTCCTGGTTGCCGACATCCGCCTGAAAGGCCTCGACCGACAGTCCCTGACCTTGCAGCTCGCGGACACTGCGTTCGGCCTGCGTCCTGTTCGACCGGTAAACGGCCAGGACATGCATGCCGGAGCGGGCTAACGCGGCGGTAACAGCCAGGCCAATGCCCCGGGTTCCGCCTGTGACCAGGGCGACCCGCGACGGGTTGCGTGGTTCGTTTGACTGATTCATCTGCTTGTCCTCCCGATGCATCCTCACCGTATGCCATTCGGCGTCAGGCGGGCTGATAAAACCGACTTATGGTCTGAAGAAAAAAACAAACGAAGCGATCATCGCCAGGATGACCAGGATGGCGACCAGGCCGAAGATGATCTGTTGTATGGATTTTTGCCGGCCGGACCTGTTCTTGTTCTGTGCTTTGCGGGCATGGTCCTTTGCCTGATCAAAAGAATCGAACTTGCCCTGTTCATTCCAGTTGAAGAAGCCTGCCATGGGAACACCTCACATGTCATGTTTTTGTTTTTTGCATGTTTAAAAGAACCAAAACCGTGCATGCCTGTCATCATCATAGCACAAACAGAACAGGCCGGGCAGCAGCGCAGCAGGATCATGGTCTATGTCCACTATGACCATTTATGCTGCGGCGCCTTTTCATACCGGCAGCCCTGTGAAATAATAGACTTGAAATGACACACTGCCGTGGAAAAAACCGGCGCATGGTAAGGAGGGAGCCCCATGATTCAGACTGTGACTGGACCTGTCCTGGATTTGGATTTCGGCAAGGCTGCGGCCCATGAGCATGTCCTGGTCGATTTTCATGATCCGTCCGAAGCGCCGCGCGCCTATGACCGGGCGGACGTTGCAACCGTGATGCGGCCTTACCTGGATACCCTGCGCGAAACAGGCTGCCGGGGATTTGTCGACTGTACCCCCATCTGGCTGGGCCGCGATCCGGAGCTGCTCCTGGAACTATCCCAGCTGACCGGTCTCCATATGGTCACCAACACCGGCTGGTACCAGGCGCCGATGCTGCCGCCTGAAGCCGATCGCCTGAGCGAAGAGGAGATCGCGGCGGTCTGGATTGACGAGGCCATCAACGGCATCGGGTCAACCGGCATCAAGCCGGGCTTCATCAAGATCGCCCTGAACAGCGGCAAGCTGAGTGACAGCGCGCGAAAAATACTCGGCGCAGCCATTCTGGCTGCCCAAACCACGAGCCTGGTTGTTGTCAGCCATACGGTCGGCAGCGCGGCCATGCTTGAAGCCCAGGCGATCATGCAGGCCCGTCGGTTTGACCTTTCTCAGTTTATCTGGGCACACGCCGATGCCGGTGACGGGTTGGACATCCAGCGCCAGATGGCTGCAAGCGGCGTCTGGATCAGCCTGGACGGCATCGGGAGCCGGCATGATCAGCAGGTGATTATGCTCAAGGACCTGATCGCTGCCGGGCTGGCAGACCGGGTCCTGATATCGCAAGACAGCGGCTGGTACCATGTCGGGGAACCCAAGGGCGGCAAGGTGCGGCCCTACCACACGCTGTTTACGGAATTCTGGCCATGCGCTGTCCAATCCGGGATTGATGAAAACATGCTTGACCAGATCACCACGGCCAATGTGGCCCGGGCTATACGGGTCAGGTCACGGGAATAGCGGTTCCATAACGTGTTTTACCGTGACCATCCAGCCTGGTGAGGCTTTTTGCTGCTATCGTCGACTTAGAAATAAAGACAGGCTGTCAATCTGACCGAAAGGGGCCGCCATATTGTGGCCCGATGCAAGCAAAAGCCTTCGTTATCGTACATAATAAATGAAGGCTTTCACATGCAAAGGAGACAGTCTCGTGGAAGATCGTTCGATCATCGAGCTTTACTGGGCGCGGTCGGAACAGGCGATCAGGGAAACGGAGCTGAAATACGGCAGGCTGTTTCGCCAGATCGCCCGTAATATTCTGCATAATCCGTCAGATGTTGATGAATGCGTGAATGACACGTACCTGGGCGCCTGGAATGCCATACCTCCGGCCAGACCGCGCGTTCTGGCCGCTTTCCTGTGCCGTATTGCCCGCAATCTAGCCCTTAAGAAATACGCGTATATCCATGCGTCCAGGCGTAATCCCGCCGTTACTGTATCGTATGAAGAACTGGAAGCGTGCCTGGACGATGTTGGCTCAGGGGAGCAGAACGAAGCCGATGATCGTTTAGCGGACTGTATCAACGGTTTTCTGGACACCCTTGACGGAGCGACCAGACAGGTGTTTATCCGGCGCTACTGGTATTTCGATTCAGTTAAAGAGATCATGCGGCGCTTTCGAATGAGCAAGAGCAAGGTGGAATCGATGCTGTTTCGCACGAGAAACAAGCTGCGCACATGGATCGAGGAAGAAGGATTATAATAGATGAATCGCGAAGAGCTCAAAAAGATGATCAGCCTGATCGACGATGACAAACTGGCGGAAGCAACTGTCAGTCCTGGCCAACAGGGAGGCCGCCCGGCAACCCATCCGATGCCCCGTCCTGCCTGGCAGAAAGCGCTCATGGCGGCGGCTGTTGTTGCTCTCGTCATTGCAGCCTCTTTTGTCTGGACGAAGCTTGGGCCAGGCTTCATGCCGACAGAACCAACGACAACCACACCGGTGGAAACAACGACTGCGGCGACGGCGGTGGCGCCCAGGTGGGAAGAACTGGAGGTGTTTGAAAAATACATCGGCGGTGCCGAGATCAACGGGATCGAGTACCAGAGCAGCGTCCGCGAACTGAACGAAAACCTGATCGAAGATAAAATGGGCAATCTGCATCTGACCGGATACGATATCTATACCGATAAAACCCATGAGATTGACGCCGCGTTTTTCCGGATACAGGATATTGATCCAGGTTGTGTCGTGGCCGTCCGATATGAAGGTTATGCCGGTTACTATGGATTCTTTAACGCGACCTATACGTTCGAAACGCTGACGGATTTGATCGATCGCCTTGATTTGGCTGAGCACCTGAAGATCAATAATACATTTATCCACTCGGTCTGGGATGGTGGAACAAAAAAAGATTTACTCCGCTGGGACTATTACAGCCTGCCAGATCCAGGCATTGTCTGGGATATGCTGCTTGCGCGGACAGATATCATGAACGAAGGCGAAACCGTCCGCAATCAGTTGGGCTGGGAGGTCCTGAGCATCGGCATCGATTATGCACCAGCCGGCCAAAGCAATATTGGGATCGTCCTGCATGACAATGGGTATCTGACAACCAATATCCTGTGGTCGTTGCAGTCATTCTATATCGGGGAAGAGGCAGTCATTGCCTTCAGAGATTTTGTTCTGGCGCATGGAACGCTCGAAAATAGAATCGGTTTGGACTCACCTGTTGAAACGACAATCCCAGCAGAGGGCGAAGTGACCACGCGTGAATCGGCTGCGCAGAGTACACAGGGAACGACGAAACCATGAAAGCATGGGTACAGGGAATATAATCTCTGACTCGTTTTCCCTTTGATTGCCCTCATAACCTCAGACCAACCTGAAATTGTGTAGAACCCCGGTCCTTTTGAACGGAACCGAGACTGTAGTCAATAGGAAGAGACTTTTTGCTTCATGATTGAGGCAGAGCAGATGTTGCCAATTTCGAAGTGAGAACGGCAGTTGTGAAAGGTCGATATCTCATCTGAAAATTTGGCGCGGATTACGAGTCGAGCAGATAGTCGGATAAGCGAAAGGATCCATATGACAATCGGTATCGGGAACATCACGTCGGCTATGGACAAATCTAAATCATCAAAAAAACAAGACAGGCCATGGATTTGCACATAAATGACCTCATCATAGCACTTCTTCAAAAATAAATTAATCCCACAGACGCTGAGGCTGTAGGGTTTGATACTGTTGTGCGATTGCCCCAAGTTCACGCAAATGAAATCCTGTTTGACGAAATACTGGCTAAGGCATCATGCCCATCTTGCCAAAGGTTTTTCAGATTGCTGGTTTGAGCAGGCCCTGGTATGCGTTGTAACCCAGCCCCAAACAGGTAAGAAGGCATCTGACCGCCATTTTGTGATGAGGTCAACGGTCTGGCACATTGCCATGCAAGCATGATCTCTTGTATGATGATGTCATCTTGCATATGCATTTTGAGCCAACAGCATGATCACAACAGCAGGCACACTTTTTGCATGCAGAGGAGGCATCGTATGCCACATGACCCTTTTCCAGAACCTCTGAACCGCATCATTGATGATCTTCTGCCGCTGATAAGACAACTTTTTTGTGGAAAATATGCGATAGCGGTCGCAGGCTCCTACGGCAAAAAAAGGAATGACGGCATGTCTGACATTGACCTGCGCGCCTACTACGAGGACTGGATCCCTGACATAGATCGACTCACATCACTCAGGCAGACCATCGACCTGCATATCAAGGACTGGCGCCGACAGGGCATTGAGATAGATGGTTACTGGCCTCGGCGGATCAGTGATATCGACGGTCGGCTGCAATCCATTCTCGATGGTTCCTCTCCGGATCCGGATCCCTGCATCTGGACAATCTGGGGTTACCATCTGCCAACTGACCTGGCCAACAACACCATTATCGAAGACCCGTTTGCCATTGTTTCCGAATGGCAAAGACAACTGCAAACATATCCTGATAAGCTGCGCAACCACATTATCAAGAAACATCTGGATAGCGCGCTCTACTGGCGGCACGATTACCACTACCAGAACAAGGTGGCCAGGCAGGACACGCTGTTTTGTGCCGGTCTGGCCAGTCTGCTGGTGCATAACCTGGTGCAGGTTGTCTTCGCGCTCAATCGCGTTTACTATTCAGGGGATGGCTGGAACCTGAACTATATCGCTCGGTTTCACCTGATACCGCCAGGTTTTTGTTCTGAACTGGAAACTGTATTGCTGGTGGGCAGCCCTGAACAATATCCCGAACAGCGTGAACGGCTCTGCCGGCTGATTGACAGCGTTGAACACCTGGTAAAGAGCAGCCGATGATCATGAACAACAGCTTGCTATTTCATTATATGTTATAAAATGAAATAAAAAACGAAAATATAACTTGCTATTTCATGATTATGGCAGTCAATTGATGGTTGAAAATGCAGCCCAGCCCAACGTGCCTAGGGGCTATCAAAGCGTCAAAGTCCTCGATCAATGTATACGGAAGTAAGCGATTTTCCTCCATTTCTAATTGCGCGGTCCTATGCCATGATCGTCGCCACGGCCCAATCGATGTGCTCGATTGCCTTCTCCTTATTCGGTTTGATGTTTACGGCCGAATCTGTCCGTACGAAGATCCTGTCTATCATCCAGCGCAGGACCGGGTGGCTTCCGTATGCGCCCAGATATAATATGAGTCTATTTTCACAACAGTAAGCTCATTGGCGGTCTTGCCGCTGGTGGTGCTGCCTGGCAGCAAGTTTTTCGACTTGTCGCAGGCTTTGAAGATGCGATTGTTGTTTGGCATGCGTTCCACCTTGTTTTTGGAACATAAAAAAGCACCCCGTTTCTGAGATGCCTTATAGATACAGACTATCTGAAAGGCTGCAGCATCCTGGCGATCAACTGAGATCTGCAGCAGCAACCCGTATGTCCGATCCGTGACGACCGGTCACAAAACAAGATACGTTTACGCGGTCTGTCGCGATTAAGTTAAACGCATTGCATGGCTTTTTTATGTAAATTGGTTTGTTGAGCAGGCTCTCAATAGGGCCATGAACAGTAAGGTGGGAGCCGCCTATCTTACCACATTCAAATATGGTTGTACCGGCGGCTCCCCCTGTGTCGTACTGCTTTTGTAAGCGCGGGCTGAATGCCGCGTTTTAGTGATAATCAGAAAAGTGGCACGTCCATCGATTTACTGTTCTGCATTGCGGATGCATGGTAAGCGTCAAAGCCAGCACACCT
>LSQX01076673.1_pt1 | contig 12715 bp, 14 predicted proteins | sample 654561 | NCBI WGS metagenome assembly LSQX01 (sample SAMN04489861, study PRJNA283612) | anaerobic digester metagenome | isolation source: 4 biogas reactors fed with cattle manure at either 37C or 55C with and... | place: Denmark: Kongens Lyngby | collected 2014 | reverse complement strand
CCACCAGCGAGCCTGCGATGCAAAGTACTATGAGCAATAGAATCTGATAGATAAGCCGCACAGCCGAGGCTCCTAACGCGGCCGTCACCTCCGAGCCGACGTCTGGTTTGACCTGCAACGGCGATGTGGTTGCAGTGAACAGAGTGTAAGCCAGCACTGCGACGACCACCAAAATCGCGATCCCTATAAGAAAAACGAGAATGCCAAGCAGCCGTCCTGCGATGCTGTCCTTACGCATCTGTACCTCCGTGTGACGATGGTGCACTAACAACTCTTATACCCCACTCAAGTGTCTTCCTTCTGCTTTGACACCAACTTTATACAACCCCGCAAAACCGGCAATACGCACAGCAGTGGTGCAAATCTCGGGATGGAACAATATTTCAGAGGAGTGATGGACATGTTGCTCACAATAATCGAGGTCGCAAGCTGTGAGAACCCAAAGTGCAGGGACTTCGCGCGCATCGCGCAAAACCCTCACAAGTTGAGATCCTACTACTGCCCAGTGTGCAGTAAAATCAGCGCCGTGCGAGTGGTCGACGTCAATGTGGCCGAATCACCGGAAAGATATAGAGCTTTCCTGATGCAAAGAGTCGATACGGCTGATGAACCTGTCAGCCAATTGTCAACTGTTAATGCGCAATTCTGTCGATAAAAAGTCAATGAACCAGGGAGCCAAAACACGGCTCCCCATTTTTATGCAAGTGATTTGGTCTTTTTCGGCGGATCCTTTGCGATTTCACCAAGAAACGCTTCGTCGGCCGCTAGAATTGCTGCTGCTACCTGCCGGAGGGTCTTGTTCTGGTTGCGGCATTTTTGTTTGATATGCGCAAACGCCTCTTCCTCAGTGAGAGATAACCGATCCATCAACACATATTTTGCGCGCTCAGCGAGTTTTCTGACCTCCAAAGCGCTTTTTGTATCCTCAGCTTCCTTGCGCAACACTCCAAGTTCGTTTGATCTGACAACCGCCAGTTCGAGGTTTGCGCAAATAGCTTCCTTGGTTACTGGTTTCAGAAGATATGCGTAAGCTCCAGCTTCGGCTGCTCCTTTCACGAACTGCGTATCGGCATAGGCCGTGATGATAATAACTGCGAGATTGTGGTCTTCAACCAATCGCCTCGTGGTCTCTATGCCGTCCATTCCCGGCAGCCGCAGATCAACCAGCGCCACATCCGGGCGATTGTCCGCGACAGCAGTGATTGCCTGTTCGCCTGTGGCGGCTATTTGGACGACTTCGTGGCCATCATCCTGCAACATAGACACTAAACTCATCGCTACGGCTTTTTCATCTTCTACAACCAAAACACGATATCCCAATAATAGGCTCCTTATTTTATCGACTTGGGATATTTAACATGCGGTTTGTAGTCCCGAGCCGACATTATACTCTGATCAGCCGAGGTTCTGCCTGCACAAAACCAACAGCCGTTCAATCTTCAGAGCAATGCCTCTGCCCAGGCAGTACCGAAGTCTGTTATATTATAATTCATCATTCTTCACAAGACAACCTTCGCAGCAGAGTACGTTCGAAAACGGGATTATCGCGACCAATAAAGGGGAATACTCAGGGAGTGAGCACCTCTAGATTACCATTTACAAACAGACGGCAAGCCGGCGTCGAACTGGCGTCTTCCCTGCTTCGCCATCGGGACACGGATGCCATCGTGCTCGCGATCCCGCGCGGTGGGGTCGTCGTGGCGTATGAAGTAGCTGCTGCGCTCAATCTGGCGTTGGACGTCATTGTCGCCCGTAAGATCGGCGCTCCAGATCAGCCGGAGCTTGCGATAGGCGCGGTAGCAAGCTGGGGGGATCACGATTTCATTGTCGATGAGCAGTCTGTGAGACTTTTGCGGGTCTCGCAGCACTATATCGAGACTGAAGCCGAGGCGCAAATTGCGGAAACGCAGAGGCGAATCGCGGTTTACCGTGGAACCGCCCAACCTCCAAATGTGGCCAATCATCATATCATCCTGATTGATGATGGAATAGCCACGGGTTTCACTATTCGGGCTGCGGCGATGGCGCTGCACAACCTGAACGTATCATCCCTCACTTTGGCGGTCCCCGTCGCCGCCAAAGAGTCGTTAACAGCTCTAGACCCGTTTGTCGATGAGCTTGTCTGCCTTGAGACGCCCGATCCGTTTATGGCCGTGGGTTACTGGTATCAAGAATTCGCGCAGGTATCTGATCAAGAAGTTATCAGATTCTTGAACACAGCTAGACACCGACCGGGATAGGTTCATTCTCACATCGTAGTAAGGGAGTTATATGCTTTCATTTTTCGAAAACAGAGAACAAGCCGGCCGGCGGCTGGCAGAGCTGCTGATCGAGTATCGCAGATCAGATAGCGTGATTATAGGCATACCCCGGCACGGAATCCCTGTGGCTGCCGCTGCGGCGCACGAGCTGGGATTGGAGTGGAGTTTTATTGTAACTCAAAAGTTGCCGATACCCAGCAACCCCGATGCAGGGTTCGGCGCAATGGCGGAGGATGGGACAATTGCACTCAACAGAGAAATGCTGAAAGGGCTGCAGATGACCCAGAAGCAAATCGACTCAGTGGTAGACACCGTAAGGGCCGAGATCGCTCATCGGGAGGCGATATACTCGCAGGCGCGCGAGCCACTAAATGTACTGGGGAAACGGGTGTTCGTGGTGGATGATGGCATGTCAAGTGGATACACAATGAATGCGGCCATCAAATCGCTGCGGAATCATAACCCGGCGAGCATCATCGCCTCGACCCCCGTCGCTTCGAGATCAGCAGCCGCATTGATAAGCAAAGCGGCTGATCAATGCGTCATCGAAATAATCAGCCCCGCCGTGCCATTTGCAATATCGGATTTCTATATAACTCGGCGGGTGCTGACTGATGAGGATATTCTGCCGATTTTGAAATCAAAATCTTAGATATCAGCCTCAGGCGATCGAATCAGGCTCCAACGCAAGCTCCAGGACCTGGCTGACATCCTCGACATACTCTATTCGCATTGAGTTGCGAATATCCTCCGGCACTTCCTCGACAACATCCTTGCGGTTTTCCTTGGGCACAATCACAGTCTCGACTCCGGCCCTGCGGGCGGCTAGAATCTTTTCCTTAAGCCCACCGACCGGCAGCACTTTCCCCCGAAGGGTGATCTCACCGGTCATCGCCGTGCGCGGTTTCACTTTTCTGCAGGTTAGCAACGATGCAAGAGCCGTGAGCATAGTAACACCTGCGCTCGGGCCATCTTTCGGAATCGCTCCGGCGGGCACATGCAGGTGTATATCTGCGTCCTTATAGAAATTGGCGTCGATACCAAGTGTCGCACTGTGACTTCTTACATAGCTGAGCGCCGCCTGGGCGGATTCTTTCATCACATCGCCAAGCTGACCGGTAGTGAGCAGCTGCTTGCCACCCTGCATTTTAGTCGCCTCGACGAAAAGCACATCGCCACCGGTCGGAGTCCATGCCAGGCCCACGGCGACCCCCGGCTCGTCGGCTCTGTCGGTGAGTTCCTGCTGCGAATATCTTGGCACTCCGAGATACTCGTGTACTTTCTTTGCCGATATACGAGCCGCCTTGTCGCGGCCTTCGGCCCACTCTCTGGCCACTTTTCTGCAGATAGTGGCGATTTGACGCTCCAGATTGCGCACCCCGGCCTCGCGTGTATAACCTCGTATAATTTCAGCCAGCCCATCTTGCACAAATGTGATGTGTTTTCGCTGTTTCAGGCCGTGTTCCTCAAGCTGCTTAGGGACGAGATGGCGCTTGGCAATCTCCAGTTTTTCCTCTTCCGTATACCCGGCTATCTCCAACACTTCCATTCGATCACGCAGCGGCGGCAGAATTGTATCGAGCACATTGGCGGTTGTTATAAACATCACCTTGGACAAATCGAATGTGACCTCGAGGTAGTGATCCCTGAACGTTGAGTTCTGTTCCGGGTCCAACACCTCCAACAACGCCGAAGATGGGTCCCCTCGGAAATCCGCACCAACCTTATCTATCTCATCCATCATGAAAACAGGGTTGTGAGATTCCGATCGCTTGACGCCTTGAATAATCTGGCCGGGCAACGCGCCGATATACGTGCGTCTGTGGCCTCTAATCTCGGCCTCGTCGCGCACACCGCCCAAGCTCATCCTCACAAATTTTCTGCCCAACGCCCGGGCGATGGATTTGCCCAAGGAGGTCTTGCCAACCCCAGGAGGACCTGCAAAGCACAGGATCGGATGGCGCATCTCCCCAGCCTCTCTGAACTTTCGCACGGAGAGATATTCCAGAATGCGTTCTTTAACTTTATCCAAGCCATAATGATCTTCGTTGAGAATCTTATGGACCTGCGGTATATCCAGGTTGTCCTCCGTGTATACGTTCCACGGCAGACCTATGAGCGAGTCTATAAAAGTTCGAGCGACAGTATATTCCGGGGCCGCCGGGGACATATGCCTGAGCCTGTCCAGTTCTCGCAAGGCTTCTTTTTCGGCCTCCTGGGTCATTTTCGCTTCCACGATTTTTCTGCGCAGTTCTTCGACCTCGGCGGAGCGCTCATCGCCTTCTCCGAGTTCCCTTTGTATGGCTTTCATTTGTTCGCGCAGATAGTAATCCCTTTGAGTTTTGCCCATCTCGGAGTGGACCTGGGACTGGATCTTGCTGCCTAGTTCGAGGACTTCGACTTCTCGCATGAGTATGGCGAGAAGCGCTCTAAGCCGCTCCTTTATTCCAGGCATTTCCAACAACGCCTGTTTTTCCGGCATCGAGATCGGCAGATGCAGTGCGACGGTATCTGCCAGCACCCCCGGTTTTGTGATCGAGGTGGCAATATTCTGCAGCTCATCCGGCAATCCGGGAGAAAGGGTTACGACTGATTGGAAATGCTCTGCGACATTGCGGCGCAGCGCTTCGATTTCCACCATCTCATCTTCTGTAAAATCGTCGATTTCGGGAATCTCTTCGATCTTTACGCGAAGATACGGCTCTGATTGGATGCATTCGGTTATTCTGATCCGCTTCAGCCCCTGAATAATCAGCCGCTGATGTTCGGGCAGGCGCAGCATGGTGTGTATGGCGGCCGCGACTCCTATCGGGTAAACATCATCAATACCCGGAGCTTCGATATCCGGATCTTTAAGGGTCGATAGCGCGATAATACGCGAGTCGCTAACTACCGCGTCATCGACAAGCTTCATCGAACTCTCCCGCGATACGATCAGCGGCATCACCACCATCGGAAATAGCACCGTATCTTTTATCGGCAAAAGGCTCAATTCCTCGGGTATAACCAGGCTTCGGTCCACCGTTGAAAAATCTGATCCCTTTGCTCCGATTTCTATATCCATGCGTCTCCTCAATGCTTCATTCAATATCAACAGATCGCGCTTCTCCTGCAAGCTGCCGTTTGGGAAGCACTACCTTAAGAAATCCATCCTTGTATTTAGCGGATAATTTGTCTCTGTGAATCGGGACATCCGGGGGAAGGGCTATTATGCGCTCAAACGGGCCGTAGTATACTTCCAATTGATAATAGCGAATGCGTTTGTCGCGATCATCATCCTGTTCGACGCGCATCCCTCTGACGGTCAGGAATCGATTATCAGAGGAAATGGTAAGTTCCATTTGCTCAGGAGCAAGCCCAGCCGCGCAGACTTTTACTATAACATCCTCCGCGGTCTCATATACATCCACGCGCGGAGTCCACAAATCCCCCGCCGGTCCGGAAATCCGAAAAACCTGCAGAAGCATATCGTCGGATACCCTCCGCATTTCGCGCTCAAGCTCTTCGAGCATTTCATCATAGGATTTGAACATCCAGGCACCACCTCGCCGGAATAATCGACGGCCCAAGCCGCTTGATTCACGCTATTGTATCACCATGGCAAGCAAACTCTCAAGAGTGGCTTTGGGCTGTTTATCAAGATTCAGACTTCGCGCCGACCGGTTCCTGCTCAATCACTGCGCCCGTCGGGCTTCCCATTATGACCTTTATCTGGTGCTGTGAACCGGCTTCGAAAACCGGCAGCACATGGGAATGATATTGCCCACCGTCAACCCACACTTCCTTGATCCCTCGGGACACATGTTCGGGGTTTTGGACATCGATTTGATAGGTCGCTTTGCGAAACCGACGAGTGACGCTGTATGAGTCCCATTCAGGAGGGATGCAAGGATCGACAAGCAATCCCCGGATCTCAGCCCTCACGCCCAGAATCCAATCCACGCACACCTTCCACATCCAACTCGCAGTGCCCGTAGTCCAACTAAATTCTCCCTGGCCATAATAGCGGGAGTCCGGGCCGTGGATATATTCGGAATACACGTAAGGCTCGACCTTGTACAAATCCGGCTCCTGCCCCCTGTGAATAAACGATACTTTGCGCCAGTAGTCATAGGCCTGCTCGCCCCGTCCAAGAGCGCATTCGGCCATAATGGCCCAACAGGTCGGATGGCAAAAGATTGTGCCGTTTTCTTTAGTGCCGGGAGCAAAACGCGAGATGATTCCGATCTTTGGATCCGGCTCGCTGTAAGCCGGCAAAAACAGCGCCGGGCCGTAGTCGGTGTCCAGATATTTCTTAACCGAATCCATACACTTTATAGCGCGTTTGCCCGGAGCGGCATCCGCCAACACCATCCACGATTGCGCGTTTATGTAGATGCGCCCCTCAATATTGCGCGACGATCCGAACGCCTCGCCGTCATCTCTAGTACCTCGAATATACCAGTCTCCGTCCCACAGGTTCTGATTAATGCTGCGGACAAGTCTATCTCGCTCAGTAACATAACGCTCCGCCAATGAGTCGCTGCCGATAAACCACATCAACGACGCAGTTTCCTTGAGCATCCAGGCGAGTTGGGCCGCCACCATTGCGCTTTCCCCCCTGCCCTGTCGACCAACATAATCCAGCCCGTCGTTCCAATCCGCAGCCATAATAAGAGGGATGCCGCGATCGCTCATGTGGGCGAGGCTGTAATCCAGCGCCTTGGTGAGATGCTGGCGCACAGTCTCCGAGCCGCTGTCATAATAACGAACCGACTGATCGAGAAAGACCAGATCACCGGTCTCCTTAAAATATTCTATCACGCCTTGCACAAGCCACATCGGGTCGTCCGAATGCCCGGTTTTGACCCCAATATCAGTAAGCGGGTCCCAGTTATGCAGCGAACTGCCGTCCTGGAACTGATGCTCGAGCATATACCGCACGCGCTCTCGGGACCAATCGGTGTCGTTTGGAAGAATCGCCAGCATATCCTGCCAACTGTCGCGCCAACCTATGATCGACCCACCACCGACATAATATGAATCCATCCTGCTCCAACGTGATGTAACCCAGGCTTGATATTTATTCCAGATGTTAACCGATATGTTGAACTCGCTGCTCGGGGTATCGACCAAGGTGCGATCGAGGTAGTATTCCCAATAGTTGTGTGCTTCTTCGAGACCACGTTTGGCCTCATCCCAGGTATCGTATCGACGCTTCAGAGCCAGAGCCTCTTCTTGTGTGTGAGCAACCCCTACCAACACAACAAAGCTCGCTTGCTCACCCATAGCCAGCTCAAAATCATGCTGCAAGGCCGCCATTATATCCCTGCCGCACCCGTGTGTATTGCGCAAGCGGCCCTCTTCAATAGCGGCCGGCTGGTGGATACCCCGGTACATTCCCATAAACTCTTCATCGAAGCAATCGAAGCCTTCGACCGGAGCGTTGGAGGTCATAAACGCCCACTTATCCCACCTCGCATTGGGATTGCCTCCGGATGAGCCGCTTGTTATGTTCCAGAAACGGGTGGTGGCGAATATAGTGTCCTGCTCGACGCTGGTTTCGTTAAACAACACGGAAAAGTTTGCCTCGACCGCATTGTATGCATAGTTAGCCAAATCCCACTTAACGTAGGGGAACGCCTGAATTCGTCTTGGTTTGTCGGATGTATTTTTAAGCGTGACCATCCATACTTCGCAATCGTCCCTCGGTGGCACATAATATGTAATGGAACTATCTATGTCGTGGTATGAGTAGCTGACTTTTGTGTATCCTATGCCGTGTCGGGCTTCGAATCCAGAGATATCCCTACACATCGGCTGCCAGTTCGCGCTCCAATACTGCCCTGTATCGGCATCCCGCAAGAAGACGTACCGGCCGGGCCTGTCCTGTAACACCACAAGCGGCGCATATTCGCGGGTGATGCGATTGTATCCGGAAGTTTCAAAAAACGAATGTCCCCCACCCGTTTGCGAACATATCGCGCAGTATCGGCCATTGGTAAGATAATTAACCCAAGGTCGAGGCGTATCGGGCCGGGTCATAATATACTCGCGGCCATCGTCGGAAAAATGCCCGTAGCTCATTGGTCAGCCTCTCTTGTTCGTAACTCGTCGGCGACCACATGTCGCACTCCGGCGGTCCCCTTGGCCACGAGCACCGCCAGGTCTCGCTGCTCATGGGTATCGACTACGCCTTTGAGGAACACTTCACCCTGAGCCACGCGAACCACGATAGGATGACCGGATATCCGTCTGTCTGCCGCCAGTGCGTTCTGCACCATTACCGTGAGGGCTTCGTCCTGGACGCTCACTAGTTGCCTCCGATAGCTTTGCTGAGTGTTATTTACCCGGCGTGCATATGTCCAAACGAGAATATTGGTGTGAGGGATTGTGATCGGGGATCAGAGACTGAATTGATCGGCAATGAACGGCTTTGTGCCGCGTCCTTCCCAAATTTTCCACGCAACAATTTCGCTGTCTTTGCTGTCTACCCAAAGCTCTATCCAGGGGTATTTTCTGTGAGGAGGTTTTAGCCGCATCACCCACACAGAACGTTGAGCGATAACGGATTTCCCGTGCAGCGTAGGGATGGCACCCTCGCGCAACTCTTTTTCGATATAATCGATGGAAACGTCGGTTCTTTTTGCATTTACAACACGCGCCTCGTCGATTATCCTCTGCGCCGAGACGTGAGTAGGCGGGCGCGGAGCCAGTATTGCTCCGACAACAAGGAATATGAACACGCCCACTGCTGCGAAATGTTTGAACTTGCCCATCATAAATATGGGAATATGGCTTCGATCACCATTGCGGCAGGCACCCGTTCGAAGACTCCAAGATGAGGTTTAAGAGTCAACACATCTTGAGTCGGCTTCGGTTCGGATATTCGGCGCACGTTGAACCCGCGCGCACTGAGCGCATTGATATAACTCGACAGGGTTCGGTGTTTTATCCTGCTTCTTTCCTTCGCACCGCCAGTCAAATCCGAAATCCACCAGCGCTCAGAGAAGTAGTTATCTACTGCTTCGTAGAGAATCTTGCCATCCGGGTCTCGTATCCAGCACGAATCCGGCATATTGAAGCACGGATGCACAATAGAAAATATAAACCTGCCGCCGAGTTTGACCAGCCTTGCCAGAGCAGCTACCGTACCTGCCAGGTCTCGTGTGCTCATTATCCCCATATTGCAGACGATATCGTCGAACATGCTGTCTTCTATTACAGACAGGTCGTTAGGTTCAGCGACGGCATATTGAATTTTGAAGTGCTCTCTGTCGTTGATCTCCCTGGCGATGCCTACCAGCCTGTCCGAATCATCAACAGCCGTCACGCTGGCTCCAAGCGAAGCAAGACGCCGGGAAAAATATCCCGCGCCACAATAAAGATCAAGAATCTCCTTGCCGTTGACAGGCCCAATCATTTCGAGCATCGCGGGGGCTACTATGTAGCGCTGAACATCCCCGCCGCCTTCCCCGGCATACGAGGCAATGTCGTCCGCGATCTCTTGGAAGGAAGACGCTTCGTGACTCATGAGGTATTCTGCTTTCCCATTTGAAGGACACGCACAGCGGCGCATCCATTTGTATTGCGTTTGACTTGTTTGGCAGCCTCAATGTTCCGAGGCTCGATCAGTATATTATTCCGTAAAATCCTATCGGCCAACACCGATCATACGATTGTCGACCGATTTGCAAGTCTGGGTTTCAGCCAGCACGGCAGAAAACCCAGACCTGAATGATATTTGAGCGATCGTGTTATTTCTTTTTTCTTGCGGCTTCGGCGATAAGGCCGCGGCCGATTTCATCGCGCTGGATCTGGTTGGTGCCCTCGTAGATCTGTGTAATTTTGGCGTCCCGCATCATCTTCTCGACCGGATATTCTTTCATATATCCGTATCCTCCGAAGACCTGGACCGCGTTTGTGGTGACCTCCATCGCGACGTCAGACGCCCAACACTTAGCCATAGCCGAATAAGCTGTCACCTTTTCATCCGGATTGGAGTCGATCCACCTGGCCACGCTGTAGACCAAGGCGCGGGCAGACTCGACTTTCATCGCCATATCGGCGAGCATAAACCTCAAGCCCTGAAATGCCGATACAGGCTGCCCGAACTGTACCCGCTCACGAGAATAGTTCACGGCTAAATCCAACGCCCCAGAAGCTATGCCCAGCGCTTGAGCAGCGACACCCGGCCGCGACTGATCGAAAGTCTTCATAGCGGTGAAAAACCCGGTTCCACGCCGACCGAGCATATTTTCTTTCGGCACCCGGCAGTCCTGGAAGATCAATTCTCTGGTGGCCGAGGCGCGAATCCCCATTTTGTCTTCTTTTTTGCCGAATGAAAAACCCTCTGTCCCTTTTTCGACCACGAAACACGATATGCCTCTCGGGCCGCGCTGTGGGTCGGTGACTGCGAAAATAGTGTAGATATCGGCCTCACCGCCGTTCGTGATCCATTGCTTGGTGCCGTTTATTATGTAGCCATCACCGTCCTCGACGGCTCTGGTCTGCATTCCCGAAACATCCGATCCGGCGTTGGCCTCAGTCAGACCAAACGCGGCGATTGTTCCGTCGGCGATCCTCGGCAGCCATCGTTGTTTTTGCTCGTGGGTGGCAGAGACCAAGATCGGGAATGTACCCAATCCGGTGGCTGCAAACGCCAAAGATATTCCACCATCAACCTTGGATAGCTCCTCCGTCACGACACACATGTTCATAATCGGGGAATCCCCCGCCATTCCGCCGTATTTTTCGTCTATAAACACACGGAATAAATCGGCGGCAGCCATATCTTTAACTACCGGCCAGGGGAATTCATTGGCCTCGTCGTAATGCGCACTGACCGGTTTGATCTTCTTTTCCGCCAAGTCTCTGGCGACGTCCCGCATAAATATCTGTTCTTCCGTCAGAAAATAATCCATCTGATACGTTACCCTCCTGATATCAGGTTCCAAAGAGGCAATCGTCGCGTACGACGGCTGCTCCCATGTCGGTTCGGCGAATGGGTCGATGTTTCCTTCACCTCGCAACAATTGTATCAAGCAATCGAGCCTATTTGTGTTTTAACCTAAGTGTAGTGGGGAATTGTGCAATACGCAACTCACTGGAGGTGAATGAAATGCCGATGGATCCTGTTTGCGGAATGGTCATACCCGATGAGCATGCAGCCGTATGCACGACCTACAAGAGCAAGCACTATTGTTTTTGCAGCGAGGAGTGTAAAGAAGAGTTCGATATGGACCCGGAGATGTATATAGCCGAGGGCGAAATGAATATGGAAGAAGAAGAGGCTTTCTAACTTCGACCGTAATATATCACCCAGGAGTCAGTCCCGGCCCCGGCAGGCCGGGATCCCTCTACATACCCCGATAGATAGCAAACCTACTCGGGTCTTTTTGGCTGCGTACGAACAACACCGAATCAGGTGCGCTGGTGTTTGCCAGCGCATACAATTTTTGCCCTGTGCGTAGATAATACCCAGTGGGAGTAAGGGCCGCTTGCCCCAAATAGAGATATTTACCCGTAGCCGACCATAGCTTACCATCATATTCAAAGCTGGGAAACAGCTCTGCTATCGTGCGATATGGATGCTCAACGTCTGGCAGACCGAGAGTTATATCGCCCATCGGAAACATGTCCCGCAGCGTATTCTTCTTGGTCGGGGCTTTCTTAGCTGCGACCTCCGGTTTGACGGGTGTGACGATCACGACCGGATCAGATGGTATTATAGGGGCCAAAGGTGGAGGTGCTGTGTCGAGACTCGGCGCCATATCGGAGTGGGGCGCAGGATCGGCGGTGGACTGATCGACAACCGTTTCTTTTGGTTCTCGAGCCTCCGGTTTAAGGGATGAAGCATACCAAACAGAGCCAAATATCAAGAGGAACGTCGCCGCGATTGCCACCCAGATCACTTTGGATGTGGAATCTCTCTCGTTGTTCATGGCCGTCTGCCCTCCGCAGCATGTACTGTCTTTTTAGTACTGCTACCCTGGGGCCATCAGGCGCAAACTGTTATTAGTCGGGTTTGGGTGTTGTGCTTTCCGGGATAACGAGGGATATCTCCCCAGGCTTTACGAAGCCTTGTTTGCGAGCAGCTTGAGAGATACCTCTCTGGGTTTTTATGTGAGCTAACTGGCGGCGGAGCTGTTCGTTTTCCTGGCGAAGAGCATTGTATTCGGCGACTACTTTGTCTCTCTCGCGCTTTTCGTGGCTGATCAGCCTGATCGGACGCATTCCTTTGTTGAGCAGCCAAAAGCCAGCTAACACAACCGCAAAAAACAGAAAGGTCTTAGCCAGAAACGGCACGATGCTGCGAAACAGACGTCTTCGCTTCCTTGCTGGAGCGACAATCTTAATCCGCCTATGGACGGGGCGCGGTGCGCTCATCCGACCGACCTCCATGTCTGATGATGCTCAATATTACAATACTGATGTGCCATTGTCAATGATTGAATGAGTTCAGTTTTGCGGGA
>LSQX01063708.1_pt1 | contig 12716 bp, 11 predicted proteins | sample 654561 | NCBI WGS metagenome assembly LSQX01 (sample SAMN04489861, study PRJNA283612) | anaerobic digester metagenome | isolation source: 4 biogas reactors fed with cattle manure at either 37C or 55C with and... | place: Denmark: Kongens Lyngby | collected 2014 | reverse complement strand
GCACGGCAAGGGTCTTGGCGACACCGGGTACGCCCTCGAGCAGGCAGTGGCCCTTCGCCAGCAGGGCGACCATCAGCTGCTGGACCATGTGCTCCTGGCCCACGATGACGCGTTGCACCTGGCTGATCGCCTGGCCCAGCACCCTGGCGGCGTCGGCGACGCTTTCGGGCAGCTGGGTGACTTCGGTCGGCTCGCTCACGCGTGACTCCTTCTGGACGGGGGATCCGCGTCAACGATAGCGCCCCTTTGGGAGCAGGCACGGATGTGATTGCTTGGGACGATGTGGTTCGATGGTCTCGATGAGCACGCAGGATGGGCAGGACTCGGCGCCGGAGGATGGCGTCGTCTTTGCCGCGCACCATCCGCTGCGCGACGACGATCCACCCAAGGTGGGCGATTTCTGGCTCGACGCGCGCCTGACCGCCACCCCCGCCGGCACCACCTTCGTGGCCCACGAGGAGGGCGGCGACTCCGTCATGCTCATCCTGTTGTCAGAAGGCGCCTCGCGTGACGCGGCCGCCCGCGCGAGTTTCGCCGGCGAGGTCAACGCGATGCACATCGACACCGTTGTGGCCCGCGGCGGCGAGGACCAGGACGAGGGCCGCACCGCAGTGCGGTACCGCAGCGAGGAGGACGACCCACACCTGGCGCACCTCCTCCCCCTCGCCCCTTGGGCGGCGTTGGCCTTCGACGGTTCGCTCGCTGCCGTCGAGGAGGCCGACAGGGTGCTGCGCGCCATCGACCTGTCGCGCACTCCCCCGCTCAGCGACCCGTCGGGCCCGGATTACGCGCTGCACTGGATCGACAAGACCTCGCACGGCGCCACGCGCCTGTGGCCGCTGGCCTGGCCGGGCCGCAAGGACAGGGCGTCGTGGATCACGATCCTGGTGTCGTTCCTGATCATGGCGCTGCTCACCGCGCTGGCCCTGCTGCTGGCGATCCTGGCGTTCCAGAACGAGCCGCCGGTCGACGCGCCACCGCCCATCCCCACGCAGATGGAAGGCGACGGATCCGGCGAGCCACAATCCGGTGAACCCGAATCCGGCGAGCCCCAATCCGGCGAGCCGGAATCCGCCGAGCCGCAGTCGGGCAGCCCCAGCCCCGGTTCCGACGGCGGGCCGTACGACGACAGCCCCTCGATGGAGGTGCCGGACGACTCCGAGGACGGCCCCGGCGGGCCGAGCGTCAACCCCAAGCTTTGAGCCGGGCAGGCCGAAGGGCGGGCGCTATGCTTCTTCCCTGCGGGGCATTAGCTCAGCCGGTTAGAGCAGCGGACTCATAATCCGTCGGTCGCGGGTTCAAGCCCCGCACGCCCTACTCTGTGACGAACCGCCAGTCACGCCTGCGATTCGGTCAGCACGTTGCGACCGGTCTGCGGGTGTGACTTTGCGAGCCCGACCACCCCAATGAGCGCAATGATACCGGTCACAATGAAGACGAGAGCAGCCCACCCCGGCGCGTTTGCGGCCTCCTGCAGCACCACGATGCCGATCAGAATCGCGACGAGCGGGTCGATGACGGTGAGCCCCGCGATAACCAGGTCTGGCGGGCCGGATGAATAGGCGTTCTGCACAAACATCATGCCAAGCAGACCACCAGCCAAGAGCGCAACGATGCACACCACGGTGAGCCACTCGAAGTCGTTCTGCTGCACGCGGCTGATGATCGTTTTTGCGAAGGTTGCGACGAACCCGTAGAGCACACCAGAGCCCACGATGTAGAACAGCGCGACGGCACGGTGGCGAACAAGCAAGAACCCCACAATGGCGATCGCGAGCACGACCGCAAAGATCACGAGAATGGTGATGAGTTTTTGATCGGTAATGGGGCGATCAGCGGCGGTGAATGCTGCCACAACCACGAAGGTGACGATGCCGCCCACGCACATAGAGAGAAACACCACTGCGCGCTTCGGCAGCCTGAGCCCCGACATTCGCGAGTTCAACACCGCGGTAATAACCATTGCGACGACACCCAGGGGCTGCACCACGATGAGCGGCGATAGCGCGAGCGCACCAATCTGAAACGCGATCGCAAGACCGAGCAATGTCGTGCCGACCACCCAGGAGGGTCGGCGCAGCAGTCCGAGCACCTGGCGAAATGAGAGACCACTGCCTGCTGATTGGCCCGTGATGCGCTCTACCTTATTGAGCCCGCGCGACTGATACTGCGCCCCAAAAGACATGAGCGCCGCGCCGATGAGCGCGAGCGGGATGCCCCAAAACTGCTTCGGATCGAGCGCAGTCAGCGTCGAATCGGCAGCCAATCGCGCCGTGACGTCGAGCACTGCAATTGGAGTCACGCCCTTACGCTACACCTTTGGGAGCCAAAATCAGTTCAACGAGCCGCGCAGCGGCAAGAGGAATCTCATCGTTGATGATTACCTCATCAAACTCGTCGGCTGCCGCGAGCTCAACTTTTGCGGTGTCGAGCCTGCGTGCTCGCTCATCCTCGGTCTCAGTACCGCGCCCGATGAGGCGGCGCACGAGTTCTTCCCAACTCGGTGGCGCAAGAAACACGAGACGCGCATCCGGCATGCTCGCCCTGACCTGACGCGCACCCTGCAAGTCAATCTCGAGCAGCATGTGCTCACCTCGCTGAGCCGCGTCACGCACGGGCCCACGCGGAGTGCCGTATCGGTGCGTGTTGTGCACGGTTGCCCATTCAAGAAGCTCATCGGCCGCGAGCAGGCGATCGAAACCCTCGTCATCGGTGAAGTAGTAGTGCACACCGTCAATCTCGCCGGGCCGCGGTGGTCTGGTGGTCACGGAAATCGAATGTGAGATCGCTGGAAAGTGTTCTCGCACATAGGCAGCAACCGTGCCCTTGCCAACAGCGGTTGGACCGGCTAACACGGTCAAGGCTGGCGTCTGTCCAGCCCCTGTCGCGCCGACCCGGTCACGCACAAACTGCTCGAGTCGCTCACGTTGCAGCACTCCGAGCCCACCCAAACGCTTGCGTGGCGAAATGCCTAGCTCGTCGAGCAGCCGCACTGTCTTGGTTTCGCCAATCGCGGGGAATGTTTGCAAGAACTCCGTGACCCGCAGTGATGCCTCGGGTGTGCCCGCCTGCTGCGCATTGCTCATTGCCCTGATTGGCGAGAGTTCGCCGCTGCGCAGCCGCTGTTTTACTACTGCACGAGCCTGTCGCGCGGCAACGGCGGCACGGCTTGCAGCCTGCCGATCAACTTCTGGCATCGCTCGGCGCGGTGCATCGCCTGTGTAGTTCATCCTCTCTAGCCTAGTATCGTCTTGCGCAACGCGGCGCGACCGATACCTGAACAGGAAGAATCACCTGCCCTTCGGCGAATCACTGCCAACTGATGTTCGAGGATGAGCGACGCGCTGAGCAGGTCATTACACGGCGGCGGCGATGGCCTCTGCTCGAGTGCGAATGCGGTCGGCAAGGCCCTGCTCTCCTCCGGCGAGGATGCCGCGTGACTCGTTCGCGAGCATCGCCCAAGCGAGACCCCCGAAGATCGACTTCGCGTCTTCGATGCGCGCGCCCTGCGCACCGAAGCCGGGAGCCAGCACAGGCAGCGCAGGTTTCGCGGGTGCCGACGCCGTGTCAATGCCGAAGTCACTGAGCGTCAAGGTCGCGCCGAGCACCACGCCCACAGAATTCACATATCGGTCGTCGGGATGACCGTACGCCAGCGCGTCCTCGACCATGGCCTGCGCAACCGTGCGACCATCTTCGCGACGAGCGGTCTGCACGGCCCGCGCCTCAGGGTTCGAGGTCGCGGCAAGCACAAACAGGCCCTTACCGTGATCACGCACATGGTCGAGTGCCCCGGTGAGGCTGCCAAAGCCCTGGTACGCAACAACGGTCATCGCGTCGGCCTCGAGCGGTGACCCTGGGGTCAGCCACGCATCGGCGTAGCCGCTGAGGCTTGTGCCGATGTCGCCCCGCTTCGCATCAGCGATGACGAGTACCCCTGCCTCACGCGCGTCGCTGAGCACCCGTTCGAGTGCTGTGAAGCCGGCCGCCCCAAAACGCTCGAAAAAAGCGACCTGTGGCTTCACGCAGGCCGCAACGCCAGCCGATGCGGCGACCACCTCCCTGCCGAGGCGCTCGGCGGAAGCTGCGCTGTCGGGCAGCCCCCAATCCGTGAGCACCGCTGCCGAGGGATCAATTCCCGCACACAGGTGACGCTTCGCAGCTAACTCGAGTGCGATGCGATGCGAAAATCGCTGTTCTGCCGAAACGGTCACGGTGATCCTCAGACCGCCGCGGCGCGCTCAGCGACTCGATCGGCCTCATACTCTTGCAGCGATTTCACGTCAAACGCACCCGAGTGCGCGGAGAGCGCGCCGACGGCTGCCGACAGCTCGCTGATTGTCGTGAAAATCGGCTTATCGGCGGCAATCACGGCGGCACGAATCTCATACCCATCAGCACGCGCCGACGAGCCGGAGGGGGTATTCACGACCATGTCGATTTCACCGTTGTTGATGAGGTCGACGATCGTCTCACCCTCAGCCTGCGCCGAGTGCTTTCGCACCGCCTCGCTTTCAATGCCATTGCGTGCGAGCACCACCTGGGTGCCCTGCGTGGCGAGCAGTCGGTAGCCCAGCTCTTGCAGGCGCTGCGCGGGCTGCACAATCGAGCGCTTGTCGCGGTCGGCAACCGAGATAAACACGGTGCCGCTCTTTGGCAGCTCGCTGCCCGCCGCAGACTGGCTCTTGGCGAATGCGCGTGGGAAGTCACGATCCATGCCCATGACCTCACCTGTCGAGCGCATCTCCGGACCGAGCAGCGAATCAACGACGAGCCCCTCGTGAGTGCGGAACCGCTTGAACGGCAGCACCGCCTCCTTCACCGCAATCGGCGCGTCGATGGACACGCGTGAGCCGTCGCGCTCTGGCAGGAGCCCCGCGTCGATGAGCTGCTGAATGGTCTCGCCAGCCATCACCCGCGAAGCCGCCTTGGCAAGCGAAATGCCGAGCGCCTTCGATACAAACGGCACTGTGCGTGACGCGCGCGGGTTCGCCTCGAGCACGTAGAGCACACCCTGGCCGATCGCGAATTGCACGTTCAGCAGACCTCGCACACCGATGCCCTCGGCAATACCGCGGGTTGCTTCGCGCACCTGGGCAATCTGATCGTGGCCCAAGGTCACGGGCGGCAGCGTGCAGCTCGAGTCACCCGAGTGCACTCCGGCCTCTTCGATGTGCTCCATGATGCCGCCGATGTAGAGCTGCTCGCCGTCAAACAGCGCGTCCACGTCGATCTCGACCGCGTCGTCCAAGAAGCGGTCGACGAGCAGCGGGTGGCCAGGACCGACGAGCGCGTGACCCTCGATGCGTTCAAAGTAGCCGTGCAGCGCGTCGGTGTCGTACACAATTTCCATGCCGCGACCACCGAGCACGAACGATGGGCGCACGAGCACCGGGTAACCGATCTCTTCGGCGACGCGAATCGCGCCTTGCTTGTCGATCGCGGTGCCGTTGCGAGGTGCGGTGAGGCCAGCGCCCTCGAGGATCGAGGCAAAGGCGCCACGCTCCTCGGCGAGGTCAATCGCCTCGGGGCTCGTGCCAAGAATCGGCACGCCCGCGTCTTTCAGCGGTTGCGCAAGACCAAGCGCGGTCTGTCCGCCGAGTTGCACCACCACGCCCAGGAGTTCACCCGAGGCCTGCTCCGCGTGAATCACCTCGAGCACGTCTTCGAGCGTGAGCGGCTCAAAGTACAGGCGATCTGAGGTGTCGTAGTCGGTCGAGACCGTCTCGGGGTTGCAGTTGATCATGATCGTCTCGTAGCCGGCATCGCTGAGCGCAAACGAGGCGTGCACGCACGAGTAGTCAAACTCGACGCCCTGGCCGATGCGGTTCGGGCCTGATCCGAGAATGACGACCTTCTTGCGGTCGCTCGGGGTGACCTCGGTCTCGAGATCATACGACGAGTAGTGGTACGGGGTGAGCGCGGGGAACTCGCCGGCGCAGGTGTCGACGGTCTTGTAGACGGGGCGCAGGCCGAGCCCGTGACGCAGGCCACGCACTTCGCTTTCGCTAATGCCGCGGATCGCAGCGATCTGCGCGTCACTGAAGCCGTGATCCTTGGCCTCACGCAGCACCTCGAGGGTGAGTTGCGGCGCGGCAGCAATGCGCTCGGCGACCTCGTTGATGAGCTGAATCTGGTCGAGGAACCACGGATCGATGGCGGTCGATTCGAACACCTGCTCAATGGTCGCACCGAGGCGGAGCGCCTGCTGCACGTCGATGATGCGGCCGTCGGTCGGGCGCACCATGGATTCGAGCAGGCGTGCAATGATTTCGTCGACTGACTCGGTCGTCGTGTCGACCACGTCCCAGTGGAACGAACTGCCCCGCTTTTCGAGCGAGCGCAGCGACTTCTGCAGCGCGGTCGTGAAGTTGCGGCCAATCGCCATCGCCTCGCCCACCGACTTCATGGTGGTGGTGAGCGTGTCGTCGGCTGCGGGGAACTTCTCGAAGGCGAAGCGAGGGGTTTTCACGACGATGTAGTCGATCGCCGGTTCGAAGCTCGCGGGAGTCTTCTGCGTGATGTCGTTGGGAATCTCGTCGAGCCGGTAGCCGATTGCGAGCTTCGCGGCGATCTTAGCGATCGGGAAGCCGGTGGCCTTCGACGCGAGAGCCGACGACCGTGACACGCGCGGGTTCATCTCGATAACAATCACGCGGCCCGTCTTAGGGTCGACGGCGAACTGAATGTTGCAGCCACCGGTGTCGACACCGACCGAGCGAATGATGTCGATGCTGATGTCGCGCAGCTTCTGAAACTCACGGTCGGTGAGTGTCAGGGCAGGTGCTACCGTGATCGAGTCACCGGTGTGCACGCCGACGGCGTCCACGTTTTCGATGGAGCACACGACGACCGTGTTATCTGACTGGTCGCGCATGAGCTCGAGCTCATACTCTTTCCAGCCGAGAATCGACTCTTCGAGCAGCACCTCAGTGGTGGGGCTGTAGTGCAGGCCGTCACCGACGATGCGCACGAGCTCTTCTTCGGTGTAGGCGAAGCCCGAGCCGAGCCCGCCCATGGTGAACGAGGGGCGCACCACGAGCGGGTAACCAAGATCTTTCGCGAATTCTTTCGCCTCGTCGATCGTGTGCGCGATGTACGAGCGGGCGACGTCGGCGCCGGCTTCGAGCACGAGATCCTTGAAGATCTGTCGGTCTTCACCGCGCTGAATCGCCTCAACCTTGGCGCCGATCAGTTCAACGTTGTACTTCTCGAGGATGCCCTGCTCGTGCAGCTCCATGGCCGCGTTGAGCGCGGTCTGTCCACCGAGGGTCGGCAGAATCGCGTCGGGCTTTTCCTTTGCGATGATGGTCTCGATCACCTCAGCGGTGATGGGCTCGACGTAGGTGGCGTCGGCGAAGTCGGGGTCAGTCATGATCGTCGCGGGGTTTGAGTTCACGAGGATCACGCGCACCCCCTCTTCGCGTAGCACGCGGCAGGCCTGGGTGCCCGAGTAGTCGAACTCGCACGCCTGCCCGATGACGATCGGCCCTGAGCCGATGACGAGGACTGAGTTGATGTCTGAACGCTTTGGCATGGGTTAGTTCTCCTCTGCGGCCGAGCCGCCTGCTGCGCTGGTCGAAGATGAAGTGCGATCTTTGACGAGCTGACGGAAACGATCAAACAGGTAGAAGGCATCGTGTGGGCCTGCGGCAGCCTCGGGGTGATACTGCACCGAGAACGCGGCGATGTCGAGGCACTCGAGGCCCTCAACGACCTGGTCGTTCAGGCTGTAGTGGCTCACCTGCACGCGGCCGAAGCCGGCGGGTGAGTCGAACTCGCCCTCGATAGGCGCGTCAACCGCGAAGCCGTGGTTTTGCGCGGTAATTTCGACCCGGCCGGTGCGCTTGTCGAGCACGGGCTGGTTGATGCCGCGGTGGCCGAAGGGCAGTTTGTAGGTGTCGAGGCCCAGCGCCCGACCGAGCAGTTGGTTGCCGAAGCAGATGCCGAAGTAGGGAATGCCGTCGCGCAGCAGCTGCTGCAACAGCGCCACCTCAGCATCTGAGGCGGCAGGATCACCGGGGCCGTTCGAAAAGAACAGTGCGTCAGGAGCGACCGCGCGCACGTCCTCCACCGTCGCGGCTGCGGGCAGCACCTCCACGTCGAAGCCGTGCTCTGCGAGAAACTGCACGGTTGAGCGCTTGATACCGAGATCAAGCACTGCGATGGTACCGACCCGCTCAGTGTCTGCAGCTGCCGGCACCGAGTAACGTTCGGTGGTTGAGACTTCATCAGAGAGTCGTTTGCCCTCCATGCCCTGCTGGTCGCGCACCAGCGTGAGCTGATCCGCGGGTGACAGCTCAGCGTCGGCCCCAGAGAACACACCGGCACGCATCGCCCCTGCCGAACGAATTCGGCGGGTGATCGCTCGGGTGTCTACTCCTGAGATGCCAACGACGCCGTCTGCGACGAGATCCTCGTCGAGTGAGCGCTCAGCACGAAAATTAGAGACTCGGCGCGCAGGATCGCGCACAATGAAGCCGGACACCCAGATCTTGCGTGACTCTTTATCTTCGTCGTTCACGCCGGTGTTGCCAATATGCGGCGCGGTCATGAGCACGATCTGACCCGCGTACGAGGGGTCGGTGAGGGTCTCCTGGTAGCCGGTCATGCCAGTAGAGAAGACAACTTCACCCAGTGTGCGGCCCGTTGCGCCGTAGGCGCGGCCTTCGAAGCGGGTGCCGTCTTCCAGCACGAGTACGGCTGGCCCCTGCGGAACCGCACTCGCGGGCGGTGCAATCGGTGGCGTGGTGGTCATAGCTGCTCCTCCTGAGCCGTGGTGGGCGCGTCGCTGGCTGATGCAGCCGACGACACAGAAATCTGATCAATTGCCTCGCTGAAGCGGCGCTGATCGGCGCGCTGGTCGAAGCGGAAACTGGATTCAAGGTGACGCTCGCCGGCGTCCCAGCGCATGAGCGCGAGGCCCCCTGATTCGACGGCTTTGCCAACCCTGCGACCGGCTGCGTCACTGCCACGCAATTGCGCCGCGGCGAAGTACACGGGGTCTTCGCCATCGATTTCGAGGGCGACACCGTCGGCGCGAACCGTCATCGCGGCATTGCCGCGGTAACGCAGCCCGGGGGCTGCAACCCGAACGAGCGGCTCACCGACCGGGGTCGTAGAGACATAGAGCACGCGAGCGAACTCTGCCAGCACCTCACCAATCGGTGCGGTCTGCGGGGTGTGCACGTCAGAATCTCGTCGTGCGCGTGCGCGCCAGCCGAGCCACATACTGAGAAAGGCGATGGCGATGACCGCGATGACGATCAGCGCAAAGAGTGGGCGACTCACTGTGCCTCCTGTGCTGCTCGTGCGACTGTCTCTGGATCAACAAGCGACCCGTCGTGGTAGGTCAGGTAGCCTCGGCGAATGGTGCTGTGCACGCGGCCGGGCAGTTCCATGCCAAGATACGGCGAGTTGTGGCTCAGTCCGTGAAGGTGGTCGACCGCGAAGGTGCTCGATCCACTCGGATCGACCAGCACGAGGTCAGCGGCTACGCCTGCCTCGAGAGCTGCAGGGTGCCCTTCGAGCCGCCCAATCTGAGCAGGCGCCTGAGACAGCAGTTGCTCGAGTTCGGCCCAGCTCGTGTGCCCCTCAGCGATCAGGCTGAGCAGCGCAATCGAAAAGGCAGATTCGAGACCGACCATGCCAAACGCTGCTGCGCCCCACTCGCAGTCCTTGCTCTCTGCGGGGTGTGGTGCGTGATCGGTAGCAATGATGTCGATGACGCCATCGGCGACCGCCTGACGCAGCGCACGAACGTCTTCGTCGCGACGCAGCGGTGGGTTCACCTTGTACCGAGGGTCATACGTTCTCGCCAAGTCTTCGGTCAGGATCAGGTGATGCGGCGTCACTTCGGCCGTCACCTGCACACCGCGAGCCTTCGCCCAGCGAATCACCTCGACAGAGCCTGCGGTCGAGAGGTGACAGATGTGGAGCCGCGCACCGAGGTGCTCGGCAAGCAACACATCGCGGGCGATGATGGACTCTTCGGCGACCGCCGGCCACCCCTTCAGACCGAGTTCGCTCGACAGCGCGCCCTCGTTCATCTGGGCGTCTTCGGTGAGGCGCGGATCCTGCGCGTGCTGCGCGACCACACCATCAAACGTCTTCACATATTCGAGGGCGCGACGCATCAGCAGCGAATCGTGCACGCACTTGCCATCATCGCTGAACACTCGCACCTGAGCCATTGACTGCGCCATTGCGCCGATCTCGCTGAGTCGCTCCCCCGCGAGATCTTCGGTGACTGCGCCAATCGGCCGCACCGTCGCGTAGCCGGCGCGATCACCCAGCGACTGCACCTGCTCGACCACGCCAGCGGTATCCTGCACCGGCATCGTGTTTGCCATGGCAAACACCGTCGTGAAGCCGCCGGATGCCGCGGCTCGCGTGCCGGTGAGCACGGTTTCGCTCTGCTCGAAGCCGGGCTCGCGCAGGTGCGTGTGCAGGTCGACAAACCCGGTCAGCGCAATGAGCCCCTCGCCGTCGATCACGGTCTCATCATCGTGCGCTGCGAGCGATCCTCCCACTGCACGCTCCGTGATGCGCCCATCCGAGATGCGCAGATCAGTGGTAGGTGCGTCGGTGAGGTCTGCGCCACGCTCGGTGAGGTTGGCCGCAAGCCGAACCCCGCGAATCAGAATGTCTGGGTTGCTCATGCTGCCTCTCGATCGCCGCTTAACAGAAGGTAGAGGGCGGCCATGCGCACCGATACGCCGTTTGACACCTGGTCAAGCACGGTGGATCGGGGGCTATCGGCCGCCGCCGAAGAAATCTCGAGCCCGCGGTTCATGGGCCCCGGGTGCATGATGAGTGCGCCCTCAGTCAGTTGGGTGAGCCGCGCGTCATCGAGGCCCCAGTTGCGCGCATACTCGCGCTCGTTCGGGAAGAACGCCGCGTGCATGCGCTCGGTCTGAATGCGCAGCATCATCACGATGTCTGGCTGGTCTTCGCGCAGCGCCTCATCGAGCGAGTGGCGCACGGTGACCGGCCAGGTGCGAGCACCGTATGGCTGCAGCGTCTCGGGAGCGACGAAACTCACATGCGCGCCGAGCGTGGTGAGCAGCCAGAGATTTGACCGGGCGACTCGCGAGTGAGCAAGGTCACCAACGATAACGACACTGACGCCGTCGAGATCGCGGCCGCGGCTCGCCTCACCATAGAGGCGGCGGCGCATGGTGAACGCATCGAGCAGTGCCTGGGTGGGGTGCTCGTGGGTGCCGTCCCCCGCGTTCATCACCCCTGCGTCGATCCAGCCGCTGCTGGCGAGCCGGTGCGGTGCGCCGCTTGCAGGGTGGCGAATGATGACGCCGTCTGCACCGATTGCCTGCAGCGTTTGTGCGGTGTCTTTGAGCGATTCGCCTTTGCTGACCGAACTGCCTTTTGCGGTGAAGTTGATCACGTCGGCGCTGAGTCGTTTGGCAGCGGCTTCGAAGCTGATCCGGGTGCGGGTGCTGTCTTCAAAGAACAGGTTCACCACCGTCTTGCCGCGAAGCGTGGGTAGCTTCTTCATCTCGCGTTGCTGCGTGGCCGCCATTTCTTCTGCGGTGTCGAGAATGAGCAGCGCTTGATCTTTGGTCAGCGTTCGCGTGTCGAGCAGGTGCCTCATGCGCGGCCCTCCTGCCCTGCCGAGCGGCCGGCATCGCTGATCGTAACCTCATCGACGCCATCGACCTCGGTGAGGCGCACCGAGATGCGTTCGTCTTTGGCACTGGGCAGGTTCTTGCCGATGTAGTCGGCACGAATCGGAAGCTCACGGTGGCCGCGATCGACGAGCGCTGCGAGGCGCACGGCTTTCGGCCGACCGTAATCATTCAGCGCATCCAAGGCGGCACGCACGGTGCGGCCCGAGTAGAGCACGTCGTCGACAAGCACGACAGTCGTGCCGTCGAGGCTGACCGGAATTTCGGTCGGCTGCGGTGCGCGGGTCGGGTTCTTCGCCAGGTCATCGCGGTACATCGTGACGTCAAGCTGCCCCACGGGAACCACGGCTCCCTCGATGCGCTCAATTGCCTCGGCAACGCGATGCGCGAGTGCAACACCCCTGGTAGGAATGCCCAGAAGCACGAGGTGTTCGGCGCCCTTGTTGGATTCAAGGATCTCGTGTGAGATTCGGGTGATCGCCCGAGAAATCTCAGCGCTCTCAAGCACTGTTCTCGCTGCCACGTCACCGCCCCCCTTCTGCGCCTCACGGGACGCTGTTAAAGAAGTGCTGTCAATAGCTCAAGCTTAGCGCAGATCACCTGCGTGCTGGGCGATCTTCGCGAGCACCCCGTTGACGAATCGTGAGCTGTCTTCAGTCGAATACTCTTTCGCGAGCTCGACCGCCTCGTCGATCGCAACAGCCGAGGGAATCTCTGCGTTGTGCAGCAACTCCCACGACGCCAACCGCAGCACTGCGCGGTCGACGTTTGGCATGCGGTCGATCGTCCATCCCTGCGCGTAGCTCGAAATCAGCTCATCGATCTCATCGCGGTGGTCGTTCACCCCGTCAACGATCTCGCGGGCATAGAGCCACGAGGCCATACGATCTGGTTCACCCGTTGCTCGACCTGCTTCAGCTTCGATGATCACATCAAGGCTCACGCCTCGAACATCAGCCTGAAACAGCATGTCAAGGGCCCGTTTGCGAGCCTTGCTGCGTGCACTCATGCAGGCGCTCAGTCGGTTGCGCGACCGAGGTAGTCACCCGTGCGGGTGTCAACCTTGACGCG
>LSQX01017516.1_pt1 | contig 12716 bp, 18 predicted proteins | sample 654561 | NCBI WGS metagenome assembly LSQX01 (sample SAMN04489861, study PRJNA283612) | anaerobic digester metagenome | isolation source: 4 biogas reactors fed with cattle manure at either 37C or 55C with and... | place: Denmark: Kongens Lyngby | collected 2014 | reverse complement strand
GGGTTAGTAAATTTGACAACACTCGATAGTGGTTCTTTTAGGAGAGAAAGAGTATCATCAAAAAATTGTTTAATTGAAATCTCCAGCGGTTTCCCCTGTGCTGTACGATAATCTGGTGTGGTAACATACTCAAATTCCTCTGCTTGCTGCAAAAAACCACTGTTAATGCCAATTTTATCGGCTGCATCACGTGTAGTTATCGAAAGTTCATTACGGATAGCTGCCACTACTGTCATTACCGGTATACCCACAAATTTGCCTCCTTATCAATCATAAATCATTAACTGTAACTTTTATCTCCCTGGTAAAACAGGCATAATCGCCCCACACCAAAAGCCTCACACCATAGCCCATAAAATGCCCCCTTTCGGTAAACTATACGATCAGGCTAAAGCATCAAACTTGCCTGTACCTGCGGTCAACTTCCCTCAACGCTATCGCCGTTACCGCAAACCCAACAACAATACCGATAACAAGTCCAAGCACCCTAAAAAAGACCACTCCCAAGAAAGGAATCGTTATCATGCCTACCAGCATGAACACCAAAACCTCTAATTTTTTGACAAGGTTCCATAAAAGTTTTTTTAGCTTTTCTTTCCACTTTTTCTTTACACCCGACAACATACCGTCCTCCTTTTATAAAAAAGGCCCGCCAACATTAGCGGGCATACATCTTTTTAATCACACTTCAGCAAGCCAGAACCGGTCATCGTCGGTTAAGATAAGGCCAGGAATCTTATCACAGATCTCGTCGCCATGCATCGCCCTGCAAGCAGACAAGGCGCGGGCGCAAATCTCGGTCTCGGGCTCGGCGGGATAGAGCATATTTTTCGCGGAGCAGGCCGCCAGGGTAACAGCAAGGGGCATGGTACCGGCTGCCAGGTAATAAGAATCCCCCACCTCACCAGGCCACCCCCCATTCATTAAAAACTGAGGGCCCGCCAATGTCGGCAAGCCCTCAACTTCTTTAAAAATACTCTTACGCCGAAGCGTCCACGAGGCCGCCGCCCGAGGGGGCAGCTACGCTGAGGCTCCCGTCTGCCCCATAGGTCTCCAAAGGAGCAGTCGGGGCATTAGTGATGGTGTCCATCACTATACCCTCAAAGCCCAGCAGCGAGCTCTCAAAAATCTCAGCCTGCCTGGGGTTCAGGCTGACCTCGCTCAAAAACGACTGCGACATCTCAACCCTCATGTTTTGGCTCGTCGCCTGGTATGCCTCCATGTTCTGCTGAATCATGCTGATTATCTGCATGGTCAGCATCATGGTCAGCATTTGGGCGAAGATGTTGTCGTTTTTCTTCTTCTTTGAGCCACCCTGGAGGGCGTTCAGCAGGGCCATCATAAGCTGGAGATGAATAATCTTCTGAATAACTTGCTCCATCCGCACCTGCTGCACCGAAGCCTGGCCCATGTCCACGGAGACGGACTGAACCATGCCCGTCCTGCCAACAGAATCGGCAGCCCCAACACTTTGCCCCTGCTGGGCCGGTAAACTACCCCCAATCCCTTGGGGAGCATTAGCCTGCGCCGGGTTTACAGCATAGACACCCCCGTAAACACTCACAGGGTTAATTCCGTCAACTCTCATAAAATAATCCTCCTTTTCAATTAAAATAAAAAGATCAAGCAAAAGCCTGATCTAAAATAAAAACCGCACGGCAAAATGGCCGCGCGTCCACGCCAAAGGCGCATTAATTAACAACTGCCGGCCCTCTTCAAGGGCCACACACCCGAGAGACGCTTCTCGATCATGCCGGCCGCCATCAGGTGCTTACAAAGACCGCCCCGGTAATACTTGTCGGGACAGGTGCAGCTGCGGCTTTTCAAATCAATCAGGTAATAGCCGGTCTCTTTGAGATATACATATTTTTGACGGCCCACCCTGACCAGGCAGTTACGGGCTATCTTTTGCGCCCTGATCAATCTTGTCATCTAAGCGCACCCCACTCTCTATACAGCAGGATAAAACCTCACCAATGTTAAACTAATAACCATCCGGTTAAAACGGAGTTGAATATCTTGCGACATCCCATAAGACAAAACAAAAAACTCCCGGCCCTCTTAATCGCCGTTGGAGTTTTCAACTTTGCCGACTACTTTATTACCAAATACGCCTTAAGCCAGGGACACGTCGAAATAAACCCCGTCGTAAACCTGCTGCTGCCAACCCCTTATCACCCTTACTTCAAGCTGATCGCCGTCCCGGGCCTGCTGCTGTTTATATGGGCCGTCCACAGGCGCATTAGCAAAAAAGCCATCCTCTTCGCATGGCTGATGTTCCTGTCCTACAGCGCCCTGATGCTCTACTTTGCAATCGGTTTCCTTTTGGGCTACCTTTAAGCCCTTCACCAAAACCTGGGAGCAGTGATCATCAGGACAATTATAATAGAAGCCAAAATCACGGCAACATCCACAAGGTTCAACCCCAACCTTTTCAACATTCTTTAAAGGCCCCCTTCGATCAGGAATCAATGTCACAACGCAAACCTGCCGCTCGCCTTCTTTTGGGACACAAAAGGCACCACTTTCACAGGTTTAAATTTCAGTTTATCTGCAGACACGCAGCGATACTCCACGCCGTCAAGCTGCCCGTCAAAAGCATCCTTGTGGTTCTTGCCGTGCAGGTGGCCGTAGATGCAGAGCTTTACGCCAAACCGAAACATCACCTGCATGAAGCTGGAAGTTTCTTTATACACATTAAAGGGCGGAAAATGAGTAGCTACCAGCAGGTTCAGAAAACCGTTCTGCTGAGCATTGATAAGAGTCTTCTCAAGCCGCTCCACCTCTTTGAGATAAATTCTCAAATCCCGTTCCGGCTCAAAACCGGGGTCCCCGGGGCATACCCAGCCCCTCACGGCACAGATGGCCCAACCGTCCCAGGCAAAATAACCGTTCTGAACGGCATACATGCCCTCGGGAAGAATTCTCTTAACCTTGGACGTAGAAGACCACCAGTAATCATGATTGCCCTTGGACAACAGCTTCGTTCCCGGGAGCTTCGACAACCATTCAATGTCCGGAACAGCATCCGCAAAACGCACCGCCCAGGATATATCACCGGGCAAAATAACCAGATCATCGTCCCCAACAATTTCGCACCAGTTGTTTTTCAACCGCTGCGCATGGTCTCTCCACTCAGGCCCAAACACATCCATCGGCTTATCCACGCCAAAGGAAAGGTGCAGATCAGATACAGCATAGATCAATCACGGAAACCCCCTTATCGGTTTTTATATTCAGCCAACACCCCCAAGTAATCAATAGGCAGTTTGTCCAAAGACAGCGAAGGCATTTTATTATAAAGCTCATCCACGCTAAGAGACGCGCCGCCCCCATCCTTCCAACGATTCCACTTTTGCTCCAGGTAATCTATATCAACAATGAAACACACATTAAGCTTCATGAATCCCAAAAGTATAAACTGGCTGCCAAAAGGACAAATGTTGCGATGATCCAGCAAAAAACGATACTGTTCCGGGTCCAGGTTCTTTAGATACCACCGATTCTCAAGAATCGTGCTTTTGGCGTCAAAAGCCAAAGAACCTTTCTTCCAGACCCCAAGGAAATCCACGGCAGCTTTTCTCTCCACCTTGGCCGAAATAATGGCCCCGCTACCATTCCTAATAGGCTTCCACTCAGTAGGAACCTTGTGCACCAGGGCAACACCCAACCGCCGGTAAAGCTGGTTGGTATGCTCAATCATGGCCTCAAAAACCATCCCCCTGTTGCCGTACGCTACCGGTGAATTATTGCCAATTCTACCTATCTCAAGCCGCCCCCCTTACCTTTTCTTTAAAAATCTTTTCCAGCTCCGTCCACAGCCATTGAGCCGCCTCGTCACCGCTGTCAAAAATCTCCTTAACATCACTCAAGACTTTCTCAGCCTTGCACCGCCACTCGGAAACCTCTTCAGAAGCCTCTTCAACCTGATCATTGCCCCCGGATTTCTCCAAGTGCTCTTTTACCAGCCGGGCCATTTCCCGGGTACTCATCTGCTCCTCGGCGGCTTTCTCGATCCACCCCACGGGGTCATCGGTCTCCGCCGCGATCCGGTGATGGGTCCACGAAAGAAAAGGGTTCCTGGTGCTTTCATCCCTGAAAGCCCTGTACGTTCTAAGATGCAGCCGCACATAAGCCGTTGATCTCCCGGATTGAGACGCAATATATGACTGCGAAAAACCTCTCTCAACGAGCACCTCTATAATCTGGCCCCGGACAAAATGCAACTCGTCTTCCTTGTGCTCCAGATCGATCAGAGCGGAAATGAGCTGCTCGTTGGGCATCCAGAAAGCACCTGTCCTTTCCTGCTTCAGCTCTTCCTTTTCCGTCTCAAGCTCTTCAATATTTTCCGGGACGGCAAGTTTATTCGCCTCATAGACTTCACGGACCGCAACATTTTCCCTCACTGCCACCCGAACGTAAAGCTCGCTGCGCTCTACCTTCCCGTCATGGGCCAAATCGTGACATTCAACGCAGAGGTTTATCTTGTTGGCGCGAATCTCCCGGATCGGGGAAGCGCCGCCCATCCCCTTGGGAGTAATATGATGGGTCTCGTAAGCTCCCGGGGTTCTACCGCAGTACTCACAGTAATGAAGACGCATATCCTCGTTTTTTGCCTGCCGGCACAAACGATGCACAATTGTTCCGCTCATACTCGGTCCAGTCCTCCTCCTCGCTTTCCTTGAAAGCTCTTGCTTTCTTTTTAACCCGATCCAGGGCGTTGTCAACCGATTTTCTGGAAATACCCAGCAAATCGGCGATGTGAGCATAAGAATGGCCCTCCGCATAAAGCAGGAGAACCTTATACTCCAATCGGCTCAAGCTGTCCTTAAAAAAACACATCAGCTCTTCCAACTCTTCCTTTTTCAAGTACGCCGTTTCCGGGTCATCGTAACCCCCCGGAACAGAAATCAGCTCTTCCAAAAAAATATCCTGGTCACCATACACCGGCTTGTTAAGAGAAACGCCCCGGGTAAGCACACGATGCTTGCATCCGCTGTATAAACTGATGACAGTCTTAGCCCGTCGCGTGACAACGAGACCGACAAAATTCTTGAAGCTATTGGAGCCGGGCTTGAATCTCCTTATAGCATCCAGAAAGGCTATCCTTATCTCCTGAAGCAAATCGTTTTTGTCCGCCCCCTCCAGGTAATAAGGATAGATCAGGCTGCGAATAAAGGACTCATAGCTGCGGAGCAGATGCTCAATAGAGCGAGTGCAGCCCCGCTTGGCCCTCAGAATATGCTCCAATTCATCATCTTCCATTGTATTGTCCGTTTTGGCTAACAAATGAGCCCCACTAATTTTCAACCCTCCCTCAAAGAAGATCGATGGCCGGGGATCTACGCCCGGCCATGCTTCAGTAAACCGTAAATTTGATAACCGTCGCTCCCCGGATATACCAGGTTCACAACAGCAGTCATCAGGTTGGTATAGACAACCAGCATAACAAAATCACTCTCACACGGCAAAAAATAAAATACTGCAACAGCGACTATCAGGTTCAAAGCCGGCCCGCCGGCGGACACCGCCATCATCTTACCGGCACCGCAGTTCTCAAAAGGCTGCCACAAAATATGCGGCCCCTTTCTATCGAAGCCAATCCCCTTAATCTTGCCAGCCCTTGTCAGCACTACCGCCAGAATGTGACCAATCTCATGAACAAACAACATCTGGCAGAAAAGTAAAACGAAAAACAGCACGAGCAGCATACCGCACTCCCCTTTCATAAATATTCAAAGCCTTCAAAAAAGGCGCAAAAAACCCCGGAGCCCCGCCCCGGGTAGCCGACCAAAAGATCGGGCTTCAAAAAACTGATCAGGAAGTGCAACTACAGCTCTATCGCATCCTGGAAAACCATATCCACGTAATCAACAGGCTCTTTTTGAGCCAACGACTTTTTAATCTTCCCCGCCAGGCCCGTGCGCCTCTCCGAAATTTTGGCGTTCTTTATAGCAATGGCAAGGGCCTTCTTGGTCCCGATCAGGACAAAAATATCCTTTGCCCTGGAGATGGCCGTGTAGATGATATTCCTTGCCAGCATGACATAGTGCTGGGTAGAAACGACCAGGATCACGGCAGGATACTCGCTCCCCTGGCTCTTGTGGACAGTCACGGCATACGACAAGACGATCTGATCCAAATCTTCAGGTCGGTAAATAACATCCGGGCCACCGTTAAACCTGACAAACAGCCCCTCAGTAGACGTTACGTCATCTTCTTCCGGGATCGGCCCAATGTCGGTGATTACGCCGATCTCACCGTTGTAAACCAAACGGTCATAGTCATTTTTAACCTGCATCACCTTGTCGCCAACCCGAAAAACGGTCTCCCCGTAAGCCAGCTCTTTTTTGCCGGAGGGCGGGTTAACAGCTTCCTGCAGGGCCCGGTTCAAAACCTTCGTGCCAACCCCCCCCTTCTTCATGGGGGAAAGCACCTGAATATCCAGCGAATGATAGCCTTTCTTCATCAGGCGCAAGTAAGACCTCTTAACCAGGTCAACGATCTCCTCCGGGTCATCCCGATGAATATAGAAGAAATCGCTGGCATTTTTCCAATCAAGCATACTGCCCCGATTGACCATGTGGGCGTTCAGGGTTATCCGGGAACCCTCCGACTGACGGAATATCCGGGTTAAGTTAACGCTGGGCAAACCGGCGCTCAACATGTCTTTGAGTACATTGCCCGGCCCGATGGAAGGCAGCTGATCCTTATCACCGACTATCAGAACCCTGGCATCCGGCGGCACGGCACTAAAAAGTTGCTCCGCCAGGGTTATATCGACCATGCTGAATTCATCCACGATCAGCAGGTCACAGGGCAGGGGATTCTCGGCGTTAAATTCCGGCGGCTCTCCCGGCTGCATCCCCAGCAATCGGTGAACCGTGGTCGCCTCGAAACCGGTCACATCAGTCAATATCTTGGCCGCCCTCCCCGTCGGAGCACACAGCTTTATCTTAAGGCCAAGTTTTTTAGCAACCATGGCCGCCACCTTAACAGTCTGAGTTTTCCCCGTCCCCGGGCCTCCCGTCAGGATAAGCAGGTTTTTTACAAACAATCTTCCGATGGCATCTTTCTGCTCTTTAGTCAAAACGATGCCGCTCTTTTTCTCAAAAGCGCTGATATGTCTCCTAACATCAACAACCCGCACATTTTTCCCATACAGGCTTGAAACAATCTCTGCAACCAGCACCTCCGACCGGTATAAATATGAAAGATAAATGTTGCCTCCATCTTCCACCAGGAAACCGTTCTTTTTCAGGGATTCCACGCAGTTGAGAATGACTTCTCCCTCAACCCTGGGCTCCCCCAAGAGATCCTGCGTCTCCGCAATCAACTTATCCAAAGGCGAATAACTATGCCCGTCCTGCGAAGCAACTTTAAGACAATATTTCAAGCCGCTGGCGATACGATGGTATGAGTCATGCTTTATTCCTGCGTTCCGGGCTATAGCATCCGCCCTCGTGAACGCCACCAGGTCAAGGTCTATCAACCTGTAAGGGTTATTCAGGATTATCTCGGCAGCCTTGGGTCCAAAATGCCGGTACGCCCGGATGATCATTTTGGCCGACAACCCTAATGGAGAAAGCTCCTGAATTATGGTTTGTATCTCAAACTGGCTGACTATGGAATCGTAAATTTCTTTGCTGGTCTTATTCCCGATACCGGGTATTTCTTTTAAGACTTCCGGGCCCCGCTTCATGATCACGTCCAGAGCATTTTCCCCCAGTTTGCTCACAATGAGGTTGGCCCGTTTAACCCCGACATGCTTAATCAGCCCTGAAGACAAAAAGTCCACCACTCCCTGCCGGGTGGTAGGAACAGGTTTCTCCCATTTAATAACCCTTATCTGCTCACCGTAGGTTTTGTGCTGTTCTTCCTTGTAATCGGTGATCCTTATCCGGTCACCTTTCTGCAGTCCATACATGCTGCCTAATATGATTCTGCTTCCACAGGCTCTTGAAACGAGCCTGGCAATCACAAAATCGTCTTTTTGGTAATAAATCTTGGTCACATCACCCTCGATAACCGGCATCGAAACGCCCCCTTCACAAGAAGCCCCTTTTTACAGCTTTACCCTGCTCAAGCTGTACTCCGTTTGAATTCTCCTTTTCTGCTGGTTCTGCTCACGTTTCAACCGCTTCAAGGCTTTTGAGGTTTTCATTTTCCTTGGTTTGAATCTTTTCATACCCCAGCCTCCCTGATAGCTTTTTGTGCCAACTCGTCAGCCCTATCATTTAACCCTACACCTGCATGCCCTTTTACTTTGCGAAAAACAACATCCATGCCGTCAAGAAGCTCCAGAAGCGCTCTCCAGAGGTCCTGGTTCTCCACGGGCAGGCCCCTGGAATTAATCCAGCCGTTTCTTAACCATCTCTCATACCACTTCTGATTAATACAATTCACCAAATAAGCGCTGTCACTATAAACACCAACCGGCATATTCTGCCCCTTGACAACTTTTAAAGCCTCAATGCAGGCCATCAGCTCCATGCGCTGGTTGGTGGTATTCCTCTTGCTGCCGGATATTTCCAAGCGATCACCGGAGCCTTTCTGGATCACAGCCCCCCAGCCGCCGACATTTTGCGAAAACTGATTGCCGGCACAGGCCCCATCGCAAAAAATAACTATCACAAAAACACCTCCCTTACCTTAAATGTTTCGAGCAGGATCGGCCTATCAGTCGCCGGTGCTTCCCGTTTCTTTTCTTTTTTATGTAGACGGACCCGCAGTCCATACACCTGTATATGTTCCATCTACCCAATGAACCCAATTTCCTCCAGTGAACAAAAGGCACTAAAAAACCTCCTTCCTAATCTGTTCCCTATCCGTTTCACCCCCCCCAAAAAAAAGAAATACAGGGAAACGATTCTTTTAAAAAAACGCTTCCCCGCGCGAAGTGAGTCTCAGCCATAAAGGGGGCGGTACGCGAGTACCACCCCCTTTATGGAACCTCCCTCAAACTTCAAACAGGTATTTAACTTCCGTTTTGCCGATCTGTACCCCGGCCTCATATTTGCCCTTCTTGAGCTTTACGTTTATGGTTACCCTGCTTTGCGGCTTGTTAAATCTCTCGAAAACCAAAACCTTGCCTTTCCTGTCATAGATTTTTACCAAGTTCAAGTGCAGCAGGCCGCCAAAATACAGATTGCATTCCCCGTCGCTATATTCAATTTCCGGAACCGGCAGCAAGGCCGCCAGCATACGTTCCAAGTCCTGCCCTTCGCAAAGATACTGCCTGGACTTTCCTTCACCCTCATTTTCATATGTAGGAAAGTCGGACTTTATCACCCGGATATTAGAGCGCCCTATCAGCTCTTTGGCTTCCGGGGTCATATCAACGTCTTTAACCGTTACCAGCGTATGCCTTGCCGATCTTGCCGCCGCCTTGAGCACCTGGCCCCGCTTCTTTAAAAGATAACCCTTGTAGCCGAGGCCGTTAATAGCCGTTGCCAACATGTTCTCGGTGTCAAGTGCGACGCTCCCATCTCCATAGAGAGAATAAGCCATGCTGGAAAATCCAAAATCCAACTTCTCTCTTAATTCCTCTTTACCCGGCCTGGTTGTCCACCCATCCGCATTGCCGTCAAACTTGTCCAAGAAGTGGCTGCTGTTGTAAATTTCGTCCCCAATCTTCTTCTTTGCTGAATGAATATGCACTCTCACGGTTCCTAAGCTTATATTCATTATTTCTGCGACTTTGCTCATCTTGTAACCATTGTGCCTGAGCTTCAGAGCCTCAAACTCTCTCTCGGACAATAATTGCCTCACACTATAAGGCTGAAAAAGGATAGATGTAGACACCCTGCCAATTTTGTTATAGGTTTGGTTACCATTTTGTTTAAGGTTTAGGATTTTTTTCTTGGCTGTGGAGATATATTTCTTGACTGCGGTTGGGGTTATATTCAGTTTTTTTGCTATTTCCTTGTTTCTGTAACCTTTGTTCCGCAGCTGGAGCGCCTCGAACTCTCTGCTACTCAAAACCTGCGCCAACTGCTTTTCGATCATCGCTTCACTCCCTTCGTCTTTTTGCGAGGTTTTTATTCGATTTTTGCCTCTTCCTCAGAACTATACTACATGCGTCAAGCGCAAAAAGAAAGTATTTTTATTCACAATCCCGGCTGATTAGATAACCTAAAAGCCCCCTTTTCTCTGCTTTTCTACGTTTTACTTACAAATTTGATATTTATTTTAATCCAAGGATTTTTAACAGCCTATGGGCAATTGCTTATTACCCAGTTAATGTTATCGTAAATTTCATTATCGTAAATATCATTTGATGCATCGGCGCAGGTATATTATACTCTTTATGGTATAATAATAAGCGGAGGTGAAAAACCAAAACTACAACATTATTTCCGCTGTATCCCATAAAGATTTTTTCTATGGAGGATTGAGATTGATAATGAAAACACGGGATCTTTACCGCTTCAACTTAAAGCGTTTAATGAAAGAACAAAAGCTAAAAGCAAAACAAATCGCAGATGTATTGTACGTAGAACCAACAACCGTCTATAAGCTTTTATCAGGGGTCCACCCACTGTCGCCGGAATATATCGACCAGCTTTGCAATACCTTCAAGCTGGATCGAGAATACTTCTTTTACGACCCGGACCGATTAGGCGACGAACTCAGGGGCATCCCACCGGAATTGCTATTCAGCTTAAGAACCGCCGGCAGGTTGCCCCTGGAGGCACGGCGCTCCATCGTTGATTTTGTGAAGTTCCTGATCGAAAAATCCGAAAAAGACGAAATCGAAAGGCTGCAAAGAGAAAAAGAGAAAGAAAGAAAGAAAAGAAAAGACTAACCTTTAAACACCAACCACTTTCTTTTTTTATTCACAAAAAAAGGCGGTGACTACCAAACTGCAAGCCAACATCTATTGATCCGCGCCTTACAAGGGGGTCTTTAGAAAGTGAAGAACCACGGAAACGGCAAGGAGTTTGCAAGACAAAAGGCCAAGGAAGTGCTAAACGCCTACAGGATACCCAGATGCAGTAACAGGGATCTCCTGGAAAGAATAATTGAGGCGTTCTCGATCCAGTTTTTACAATGGGAGCATTTCCACAATTCGGTTTGCGGTATGCTGCTAAGCTACCACGATAAATTTTATATCGTAGTCAACAAGCTGCACCCCGACACCCGCAGGTTATTCACCATCGCGCACGAGTTGGGGCATTTCTTTTTGCACACAACTTTAAATAAACCATATCACCTATACTTAGAGCAACCGGGAAAATACTCTGCCGAGTGCGCCCAGGCAAACTGTTTTGCAGCCAATCTCTTGATGCCGAGAAAACAGGTTTACGAACTGACCGAAAGTGGCTACACAATCCAACAAATGGCGGACTATTTCCAGGTGTCTTACAGCGCAATGCTGCTAAGATTACGCAAACTGAAAATAGCACTATCGCAGCCGCAAGACGAACACAACTATATCCAAATACCTTAACTAACCGCCAATTTTGCTACGAATGAAGTCAAGATGCCGCTTGCTTTCCTGAACAGACGCCTGATCAGCCGGAACATTATCTACATATACCTTGGCTGCGCGGCCGGTAATGGCTGTATCCAAAACGCCGCTTTCCAGCAGGCTCACAAGATAGCCCTGGCAGGATTTTTTGATGTTGCCGGACATCCTTTCTCGTTCCGTGATCTCTATCGCCTTTTTCACTTTTTCGAGATCAGCTCCGGCCGACAACCTTCTTGCCACGTTTTGCGATATGCCATAATTCATAAGAAGGTTGAAAGCCTCACCATCTTGTTGGTGTTCTTGATCATTTATTGATCTTTCTTGTATGGGTGAACCTGATGCACTACCGTGGTGCACCTCATTCACCACCTCTAGTGAACCTGGTGCACTACCCTGGTGCATGTCATTCACTAGATAATTTTGGGGTGGTGCACCTGGTTCACCACTTTTTTCTTTGCCAAAATCCTGCCATTGTGGTGGTGCACATGGTTCACCACTTTTTTCAACCGCCGCTTCGCAATCGGAGCAGCTAACATTGTTGATATAATAAATGTTGGTGCCCTTCGGCCCAGGCTGGGGCTCGGAAAGTAATCCTTTTTCGATCAGGGATGATATGACTTTGATCACCTGGCGACGGGAACAGCCCAGGGTTATCGCCACCTGGGAATACGAAACGCAGGACCTGGTGTTTCTCCCGTCAGCCCGGCGCACCAGCACCAGGTAAACCATCTTCTCGTAAAGGCCCAGGTCCTCACGGTCAACCAGGGCATTCTCAGACCAAAACCAGTTGCCTCTCTTCCGCGATTCTGCTCTAAAGATATAGGTATTGGCATCATGATCGCCGGCCGCGGAAATATTGGCCTGCTTCCTGATCAACCCTTTCTCTTCCAGGGTCAATACCGCTTCTTTAGCCTTCCGGACGGAACACCCTGCGCCAGACGACAACTCCTTATAAGAAACGGTAGCTTTGGTGTTATGGCCATCTGCGTGCCGCGCCAGAACCATATAGATCATCTTGGCATATATGTCCAGATCAGTCCGGTCAAGTATGTAATTATAAGACCAAAACCAGCCTTTTTTTCGATTATCTTGAATCAATAGCTCGTCCGGTTTCATCCTGCTTCCTCCCTTCTTTTTTGACATAAAAAAAAGAAGCCCTTAACGGGCCGCCTTGATTTGTCTATAAAAATCTATAATTAAAGCACAGCTTTTAACCGTGCATCATAGTGTTCAGGTTCATCGA
>LSQX01384522.1_pt1 | contig 12718 bp, 9 predicted proteins | sample 654561 | NCBI WGS metagenome assembly LSQX01 (sample SAMN04489861, study PRJNA283612) | anaerobic digester metagenome | isolation source: 4 biogas reactors fed with cattle manure at either 37C or 55C with and... | place: Denmark: Kongens Lyngby | collected 2014 | reverse complement strand
CACCCGCACGGGGTGCGACTACTGCGCAATATGGCATCCACCACAAGGCTAGTTTCAATCCACGCACCCGCATAGGGTGCTACAGTAACCTGAAAATTTGCTAGTTTACCTGGCGTTTGACGCCAAGTTCCGCGAATGTCTGTCAAAAGCCAAGGCAATGTGCTGTGCCGATAAGCAGTATCTGCCGACTGTCTAGCTACAGGACTTGCGCGAACCTCCCAGGGAAACCTCCATCACTTGGGGTTCGCGGCAACATGATGGGCATACATCATTCCTTCCAGACTATACTTCACTTTCAAGATAATCGGCAAAGCCAAAACAGCATCGTCTGATCAATACACAGGCGACCAGCATTCTCCCCGCCCCTAAGTGCGTTGACTGCCTATGTACCCTGCTAGGACATCCCATGTCCTTACATGGACTATACTCCAATATGCCTTTATTTCCTTCTGGAACCAGAAAAATCACCCCTATGATTGCAGGTAGCCTACCCCCAGTCTTTTTAGAAACACGGTTCCCGTATCCGTAGTCCCGATCGCATCACTAGCCGGAGGCATCCCGGGCCAACAGTATCTAGTATTCGTCGGGATGATGTATTGAGCACTGCATCAGCCATGTCCTGACAGTGCTTTCGAGGCATATCCGCCAGCAGCCCGACGATGGACCATTCAAGCGTCCCCCTGCTCTCTTTACGCGCAAAGAGGTAGAAGCATGGTTACGGATCCTTGTAGATCTCGTATATGGGGTAAGGCGTAGCCTTGACGAACACTAGGAAACCGCCCCCATCCCGTACTTGTACCGTTTAGCCGGGCATTTGCCCACAGATAACAGAGAAGTATTAAGTGTGCATTATCTGGCGCTTACGTTGATTTGCTCTTTGTATTCATCCAGTTTGGAGCCGCGAATCTGCTTCAGTTTCGGAGAGGTTGATCGAAATCTTCCACATATATGTATTTTCCCACAGCCTCTGCGTCAAAACCCGTAGCCCTTGCGATTTCATCGCAACCCAGGCCTTTCCCGAAAAATAGTTGCCTGATAGAATTCATTTGTGCCATTGCAGTGGCCTTCTCTGTCTGCAAGAACAGGCAAACAAGGACCTGAAGCAGCCGCCCGGAGCCTTTCGGGCGGCTGTTGCCTCCCGGCCAGGAACCGGCCAGCCTGTCTGATTCCGCTCATATGCTCCCCGGTTCGCCTTCCCAACACTGACGGCGGAGGCCTTGTGTGCAAGCCGTACGAGGGCCATGAATTTGGAGATGCCCAAACCCGCTGAGATGTGGTAGCATGTTTCTGGAGGTGTCGGTTGATGCCTTATCTAGGGCTTGCAGTAGGAACCGTTCTATTGCTTGTTGCTATCCGAAACAGAGTTCATGTGGGGCTTGCAGCCGCAGTTGCCGCGCTGGTCGTTGCAGCCATGAGCGGCAACGGGATGAACATGCTGGCACGCGCATTGCACGATACAATCATTGACTCAAGCGGCCTCACTCTGCTCATCTCAATCGCCCTAATCACCATGATAGGGAGTGTGATGAAAGCCTCAGGCGCAATGGACGGCCTGATGAGGGGAATCAGCAGCCTCGCCCGGGACTCCCGCTGGGTCGCTTTCCTCATCCCTTCTCTCATGGGCTTCCTCAGTGTTCCAGGGGCTGCAGTCTTCTCCGCGCCGATGGTCGATTCTGTTGGAGACGCACTGGATATGAGCCCGGAACAAAAAGTGACCGCCAACATCATGTTCCGGCATGCATGGTACTACATCTACCCCATCTCAACGACCCTTCTCCTGGCTCAACAGGTATCGGGTTTGCCCTACAGCGCCTTCCTGTTGCCGGGCTCCATTGCAGCGGCAGTCGTAATCCTGTCCACAGCCAGACTGGTATTCCCACGACAAGCCCCGCGGATGGGCACTCCAGGCATAGGCCAAACAGGCAGCGCTCCGTTGGAGATCGGATCCCCGTTGGCGCAGGCCAACCCGACGGTCTCCGGAACTGAAGGGGCAGCCGGGCCCGATGCCTCCTCAATGGCATTATCGCTTCTGCTATCTGCAGCTCCAATCCTCGTAATCTTGATTCTCGCGCTGCTGGCCCCGGTCAGTTTCCCTGTAGCCGCGGCATTCGGCGTCTTAACAGGCGTCTTTGTGATGCAGCCGGGCAAGCTCTACTGGCAAGAAGTAAACAGAAGATTCCGGGAAGGCGTAGTGCACGGCATCGATTGGCTTGTAGTCGCAACAGTGGCGGGCACCGTTTTCTTCGGCAAAACAGTCGCCAACTCGCCGGCTCTGGATCTCGCAGGCGACAGCATATCCACGAGTCTGGGATCGCTGCTGCTTTTCGGAATCGTCATCCCCACCCTAGCCTCTTTTGTAATAGGGTCGCACACAGCCGCCGTGGCCATGACTGTGCCGCTTCTCCTTCCCCTGATCGCAGACCTGCCCGTGCCCTCCGGTTTCGTCGTCGCTCTGTTCATGGCTTCGTTTTCGGGGTATCTCATCTCCCCCGCACATGTATGCCTTACTGCCACAGTGCAATACCTGAAGGCGGACATGAAGAGGAGTTGGCAGCTGTTGATCATACCGAGCGGCCTGGGCTTGCTTCTTGCGCTCGCATTCTGGGCGTGGCAAGCATTTCTTAACCTGGCATAGCCTCTTGCTTTCCCCGAATTGAGGTACCTACCAGGTCACCCCAATACTGAATTTGACCGGATACGCCCACCTCACTGTAATCCCACTCTCAGCTTCGTACCTGGCCGATACCTGACTTTGTGTGTCATGGCCAAAGTGAAGCGTGCGCCAATCAAGAGCGATTCTGCCGGCAAAGAGCTCTGCCCGAGTTGAGAAGGCGCCGCACGGCAACGGCGAGTAAGCCTTGTCAGTAGCCATGCCTGCTCCAAGCCAGAGTCGCACATTGTAACTCCGGAACGCATCTACTTCACACACAAATTCGTTGAGATCCTCATCCAGCCCCATCTGGAACATGAGGCTCGGCGCCGGCGACAGGCCAAGCCTGACCCCGCTCGGCGACACCAACAGGCTGTTCGGCTCCCTCTCGGCAATCAGAGAATTGATGGAGTCAATTCCGAGAACCTCTCTGTGCAGGGTCTGAAGCCAGATGCTTTCAGGCACAGGGTTCAGGTTGATGTCGGGCCCCCTCATCAAGACCGGCACTGTGCAGTCAGATGAACTTAGACCCTTGTGGCGGGCAATAAATCCGGTCGGGCTCGGCATCGATTTGGGAGGATTGGTCACGACAACCACATGTCCGCTGTAATCATTCTCCATGTACCTGACTATCTGGACTGGCACCGCCGGCCACCTCCAGCAGCAGGTCAGATCGAGCCATTCTGAGTCGGAAAGAGCTTCGCCAGAATAGCCAAGGTCACAATAGCCAAAAGGGTCAATCCCATCGTGGGAATAGGCAACCCTCTCATCATCATAGTCAAATATCACGCTCCCGCCGCTGTGGTGTCCGACTATCCGGCTTTCACCATCGCGCCAGAAGGCGAAGTCAACTTCGTACCTGTCCGCAAGAGCCTTCGCCACCTCAGAGGCATAACTCTCGTCCACAAGATAAACGTTGGGGTAGGAACAAAGAACCGCCCTGTCCCCTGCCACCTCCGCCATAGCTTCTTCCGTAAGCACAAACTCCTCTGTCATGCTCATCCCATGATCGCAGTAGAGAACAACATTCAAGCTGTCAGGCGAATTCTCCACATAGCGAACGAGCGGCGTCAACATGCTGTCGAAATGAATGACGCTGGATTTCTGCGCATCAATCCCCTTGTAGTGGCCGATTCCGTCAGAAACAAACCAGAAGAACTCCACCACGCTGTAGTCTCGGAGTATGCGTTGGAAGTTCGCCATCGATAGCCGCGACAACCCCTCAAACCCGGGAATGCCGGCAATAGCCTGCCCAAGCGCATACCGCGGCACCCACCGCCAGAGCCCCCACACGTTCTCAAAGTAAGTCAGGTATTCCCCCGTATGCCGGTTGAGTGTAGTCCATGACACAGGATCATGCGAGCAGATCGAAACACCCTGTCTCATTCGGGGATAGATCATCTCGGTGCCCGCCATGAACGGCGATACTGCATGGGGAATCACTACTCCATCAGCGAAGAGCCTGGCAATATTGGGCAAGAGGCCAGCATCGTACATCTCGAAGAAGGCTTTTGATGAAACGGCATCAAGATGCATGATGAAATACGGCCTTTGATCGGCGACAGTAGCTGGAACTTTCTCCGCCTCTGGCGCCGACAAGGCTGTTGCGGCACCGGCCAGCAGTGAAATGGCTAATAACAATACTACGATTGCTGTGCATCTTCTGGCACATCTCAAGAAGAACACCTCCAGAATAACGGAAATGGCGCAAGCGCTCATGCTTACGCCCTCTGGCGACAGCCTGGTTCCTCCGTGTCACCAGCCCGCACCTTTACGCGGTGCTTTGAACGATAGTCTTATGCCGCCATAACATGCTTCCCCTTGTCCTCCAGCTTCCAGTCTGCCCCCAACTCTGTAATGGCCTTCATGCCTATATTCGCCCTAAGCCAGGTCATCCCTGCGGCCCCGGGGCCGCCAGGGCCTCCACGCGTCTGCAGGTATCTTCCTCTATGGCACCATCTTTCTATATGGATGGCAGGAAGCTTCATATTCGTGTCTAATTACTGGGCTGCGATGATTTTCCTGGCACAGACAGCCTCCGTAGAATGAAGGAAGGGCTGTGGGCATACTCCAGAACACAGGGTCCACCCTGAAGGTTCTTTGGATCACCAGGCACCAGGCGACGTGCCTACGCTCCCGGGCATGTCGTGCACATTCCGAGTTCACACGAGAGGGGAAGAAGGCACAGATGGACAGACGATTCGTCCTTACAGCAACAGTCATACTGCTGTTGCTCGCGCTCTTGCACCCAGGCAGCCAGGCCTCACCAATGGAGGCCAATTCCAGCGACATCTCGCTTACGCCAATCGGCCTGGACTACCTCGACCTCCCCGATGTTCCAGGCTTCGGGCAGGTATGCGTCGACTCGGCACAAAACATCTGGGTGATGTCGCGTGACAAACCATGTATTCTCCGGTATTCGCTGAAAAGCGGGTTTGAGGAAGTAGTCCCGTGGGGCAATCCCAGGCCGCAAGACTCACCGGCTGCAACAGGAATCCTATGCGTCATCAACGGCGATGCTTACGCACTCCGGCATGTTGAAGCGCCCAGCGCTAAAGACACGCTGCTCAAGAGGTACGAATTGCACCTGCTTAAGCCGGATAAAGCTCCCTTGCTTGTCCAGTCATTCACTGTCTTTCACAGCGGAAACCCCTTCAGTGGAATCGATCCGTACATCGTAGCGCTCAACTCCGATTACGTATTCACGGTCGAAAACTTGAAGAAGGGCCCTGACGATCAGCCAGAAGATGTCCGCTTCCCCGACACTTATCTGTGGCGCACAGATAGAGCATCAGGCAGGTTTGACCAGGTTGTCACATCGCCCCGCCTTCCGCCCGGGCCACTCGTTGCATGTGATGACAAAAACGTCTACTTCCTGAAAGATGCCAGCGCCCTGCGGGTATATGACGCATCTACCATGACTGAAAAGCAGAAATACAAGATACCGAAGCAGGTAATTGGCGAAGCTACCATGCTGATCAGAACATCAACCGGGCTGTATGCAGGCAATTCCAGCGGCCAAATCGGCTTTTTCTCAACGAATAGGCAAGGGACCATCATACATAGTTCTGCGGTAGTCAAGACCGGGAAAGTCGCTAATATGCGCAGTTTCTACCCATGCGGCAGTGGTTTCGTCGCGCTGGGTGCTGACGCGGGGGCCGATAGCAGTTCAGTCAACCTCTACTACTTCACGCGACTGAGCATCAAGCCCAAACTCGTTCACCAAGTACACGTGCCGCTGGAGGTTGTACACAGCACGGGTGCAATTGCGGCACTCTCCGGCAAAATCTGCTTGAACAGCGGCAGCATGTTGAAGATAGTCGAAAACGGCACGTTCCGGGAGGAGATCGAAGCCAGGGGAATACCGGGAAGGATCTCAATCAACAGGGACGGGGTAATCGCCTATACATACAGCGACGGGAAGAAATCTCTCATTGCAACTGTAGACAGGCATGATACTCGCACATACCCTGTCCCGCGGAATCCGAGAGGCGCTCAACGCCCAAAGACGCTGACGATGTTCAACAGCATCGAAGCTGACAACGATGGGGCTTTCCTCATCCTGGCAAGCGGGGCAGATACGCAGCTGCTTCGCTTCGACTACAAGAACGGAGAATTCACAACGTTCTTTGCAATCGATGAGCTCGAAACCACCTTCATCGACTTGGCAGTCCTTCCTAACGATGATATTGTCCTCACGTCAAGCTACCTTGTCCAGGTTCGTAATCGAAAAGGAGACATTGTGAAGGAGAGTTCTGAATCCCTCTATCCATACGGTGAGATCAAGTCCATAGCATACTCTCACGCTCTCAACAAGATACTTGCAATCACCGACTCCGGAAGATTGCTGGCCTTTGAGCCTGGCAACCTCAACCTGGAACTTGTTGTTGAGCATCCCGATCTCAGCGGCATCAGGGATATCGCTGCCAGCGACAACGGAGAGCTTTACGTCGCAAGGGGCATATATCCTCACCGCGTGTTCCGAGTGTCGGGGATTGACACCTTGCTCAGCTCGGATTAGGCTGATCGGGCGAAATGCCTTCCACAGCAGCGTAAGCTGCTGCTCGATGGGGGAAGTCGAGTCATCGCCCCCTGGCCGTATTCCCAGATCAACATGGCCCGTGTTGGGTCCCCTCTTCCGCGGATTGACCCAATACGGGTCGTTTTCGTAGATTCTGACCCACAGCGGCTCCCGATCAATCCTGCCCCGGGCCAGACACAGGTCTGTCTCTACTCCTCTGTCGGCTCCATGGCTCTTCGCAACAGCTGTCCGATGGTCAGGGCACCCCCTACCATGAGAGTAAAGTAGTAGGTCAGCAGCCGCCAGAGGGCGACAGTCAGGCCGATCAAAGCCGGAGGAATCACCATCCTGAACAGCTCGGCGAATCCTAGCTCAGCGGCGCCGCTGGCCCCGGGGGTAGGAACATATGACGAGATCATATGAAAAAGGATCACATTGGCCATTACCTGTTCACTGGGAGCCCCGATTCCGAGCGCTGCAAGGATCATGGTGGGAACCAGGATGAGCGCAAGCCATCCTGCCACACTCAAGTAGATTACTGCCAGCAAAGTCCATCGTTCGCGCTCCCAGTAGTGCGCGAGCGATGTCTCAAACTCGGCAGTCCACTTCCTTATCGATCTGAGCACACGTTCCGGCCCTCCGTCTCCAAGGAATCTCGCAACGATCCGGCTGCGCAGAATTGGAGCAACCACGGTCTCGATTCGCCTGGGATCAGCCATCAGGAACAGTGCGAAAAGGAAGAATGCAACGTACAGCGAGTACGCAGTCAGAAGCACCACTTTCATCTGACTAGGCACCCTCCAGCCTATTCCGGACAGAACAATCCATGAAGAAGCAGTGAACGCCACTATGACCTTTGCAAGGGCGTTGCAGAAGGTTTTCACCGCTACAACTGCAGACGCTTGACCCATACTGAGCCCCTCATTTCTCAGCAGGTAGATCTGCATGGGCTCTCCGCCCGCATTGAACGGCATCAAGCTGGCAACGAACACTCCGGTGATCGCGACGCGAATGCCACTCCAAAAGCCCAGATTCTCACCCATGGCCCGAACCAGAGCTGACATTCGAAGGCTATCAAAAACCCATGTCGCTGCCACCAGGGCAAGGGCAACGGCGACCACAATCGGGTCGATCCTCATCAAGTCTGACCAGGTAACATTCACTCCGGAAATCTTGAACACAACAAGGAGAGCCACTGTTCCCAAGATGAGAGCGATGATGAGCCCGCGAACCAACCGCGCGTCCATCTTGCCAGAATCCCCCCCGCTGCCTCACAGCCAGCTTCGACAATAGGGCCGGCCGGGCCCCGCCCAACAGGCAATTACCCGGTGCAACTCTAATCTTCCCCACACAGACCCCTATTAGAGCCGTACGCCTCTTTGAGGTATTAGCGACCATGCAAGTATACGGCGAAACTCGCTTTCATATTCAACCATATTAGGCAACTGGGACTGATGCAGTAGATTGATCCTCAATTCAACGGCCTAAGCCAGTCTCAATCAGAAGAATCGCGCCGTCGGTTCCGACAAGAATACCTTCTATGCTGAAGCCGTCGACCATCATCAAGCGGGCGGGGATGCCCTCTGTATTGCCGCTGCCCAAAAGGCCGCCAGGCCCAGGCAATGACTCTTGAACTTCCGCGGGCGTCGGGGCACGGCCGTAGTGAATCCGGGCAAATATATAGCAGCCCGGCACGGTAGATGTCCCTTCTGTCGTGCTTCAGTTGAAGGGCGAAAGCGCACATAGTACAATTGATGCGCCAGTGACAACTAGGCGAGGGGGCAACCGTCATGCGTGAAGAAGCCCGATTCTGGATTGACGACGCCCTATGGGATCTAGAGTGTGCACAGGATATGTTTGATAATGAAAGACGCAACTACGCCGTGTGGCGTTCTCGGCAGGCAACTGAGAAGCTCCTGAGGGCATGCAGCATAATTGTTGCCAGGGCTCCGGTTCCCCGGGGACACAATCTTCTTGTGCTCGGGCGAGAATGTTTCGGCAGCTCCATAGATGAAATCAACCCCCAGCTCGCGTTCTTGAATCCGCACTACACAACCACAGGGTAGGCGCACACAGGGGCATCCTCTTTGGTTCACGCGCACGTGGAGACCATCTCGTTTCAAGCGACGTAGACCTTGTCGTAATCAGTAACAGCTTCAGTGGAGTGAGTTTCCCACGCAGAATGGTGTTCTTACATGAAAACCGGGAGCTCCCTTTCTATCTTGAGGGGTTGCCCTATACTGAAGAAGAATTTGCGCGTATCAAAGCTACGAGCAGCGTCATACGGGATGCGATCACTTACGGCATCGAGATCCATCCAGCCCTATGAGCCATACAAGTGCTTGGTGTCGTATCGCCCCGCCAGTTACATTTCCTTCTCCATAATACATTCATCAGCTAATCCGGGTCGGCATGTTGCCTGATAAGTGGCGGGAATCGAGAATCCACTGAGCCCAAGGGCCGTGCGAAGCAGAAGAGCATGTTACGGCAATGCTATAGGCAAGCAGTTTAGGTATCATATCTACGGTGGAAAACGTTCTCCGAATCCCCATATTGCTCTGAGCCAGGTGCTCGCCAGTTCTGCAGCACATTCTGTTTTCTTCGTGCGACTCGGGAGATAGGAAAAGGCCCCGAAAGGCGTACAAAGCCCGGGGCCCCGCTGGGCGAGGCTGTTGCTCTCTATCAGTTATCCATAACAGCGCCGACTCATCGTGTCTGCCATCATTCTCCTAGCTCAGCGCGGTTAGACAAGTATGGGATAGTCTCCGGCCCCTCCGGTAGTACGCAGATGCTGGCACCGGGCCCATATTCGTGCATTAGTTCCTCAATAGTGTCCTCAATGCGCAGACAGGGGATTAGCATGGCATTTTGGATCTCCTCTGGCCTAAGACCAGTGGAATACAGGAACACCCTGGCATGGAGCTGAACCTGAGCCTGCATTTGCACCTGCCATTGATCTGGCATGGAAAAACCTTCTTTGGCCAGGAGCCCCATTGCGCCAGCAGGGTCACCTGACGTTGACAACAGCTGTTGAAAAGAGCTTCCGGTCGGAACCCCATCCCTGCACTCTGCAGCAATGACTATTGCCCCGCCCTTCTTCACTATTCCACGGGCCGCAGTCATTCCTTTGACAGTCTGGTACAAGTTTCGATCCAGCGGATACCCGCTGTTCGTAGTCACCACGATATCGAAAGGGCTCGAAAGCGCCCGCATCGCCGATTGCTTCACATGCTCCACGCCCGCAGCATGAGCCGTCCTTAATTCGCCGGAGAATACACCAGTGATCTGCCTGTCGCGGTTGAGGGCGACATTCACAATGAAACTCGGATACGTGAGTTCCGCTGCTTCCGCTATCTGCTCCCAGACCGGATTGCCATCTGTTATTCCCCAGGTAGCCCCCGGATCTGACAACATCGCATGGGAGTGGGATTCCATGATATTCTCCAGACTGGCAATACCGGGCAATACCAGTTTTCCCCCGCCGCTAAAACCAGCAAAAAAGTGGGGTTCGATCAGTCCCGTAAGTATCTTCAGATCTGCCTCATAATAATCCCTGTTAACCCACAGATCGCTCCCATTGCTGAGTCGCCCGGCGCAGACCATATTGGCGTAGTCCGTACAGTCATGTTGAACAATCCTGTACGTCTCTACGATTCCACCTCCGAGGAACTCAATCAACTCATGGCGCGGGCTTGGCCTATGCGTGCCGAGGGCGTTGATAATGCTTAGCCTCCCCGGGTGTATGCCTGCTCGCTGCAACGTCTTGAGAATCACAGGCAACACTCTCTTGCTCGGCATAGCCCTGGTGGCATCGCACACGACAATGGCAACACTGTCTGACGGATTGATCATCTGCGCAAGTGGCGGCGCCCCCAGAGGATGCTGGAGGCTTGCAGTTATGGCGCGCTCTTCATCAAGGATTCCAGGCACAAATATTGATTCCACAACAGTTGTGTTGAAATCAGGAAGATCGACCGACAGCCCGGTCTGCCCATAGGCCAATTCGACCTGCACCTGCACCACCTCCATGTGCGCTTGCGGCAATTCGCGCTTGCGCTCAGTAGACTATCTTGCCAGGATTCAAGATGAGGTTGGGATCGAGAGCGGTCTTTATGGATCTTATCGTCTTGATCACAGCAGGATCTGCGAATCTTTCCCACGCTGCAATCCTCTTGGCTCCAATGCCGTGTTCGCCAGAGAGATTCCCCCCACGATCGTAGGCCGCTGCATACAGCTCCTCCAAGACGCAGTCGCGCTTTTCCTGCCATGTGCGATCATCCATATCGCCACGGAGGAGCGTTGCATGGACATTGCCATCTCCTGCGTGTCCAAAGCAAGGAATGGCAGTATCATGCCTGGCCGAAATCTCCGCTATCGCCAATAAGAGACCTGGGATCTCGGATACGGGGACCGTTATGTCTTCCATGGAGTATACCGGGCTCACTACCCGAAGCGCTTCGGCTATACACTTGCGCGCCTTCCATATCCTGTCCTGCGTAGAGAGGTTGTCAGCCACGAATACTTCCTGAGCTCCCCGCTCAAGGCACAACTTGCCGATGAACTCATATTCCGATTCTACCTGGCTCTCCGAATTGCCCTCAAGCTCAATTATTATGTAGGCCTCAGCATCGTTGTATGGCAGTGACGAGTTCAAATAGGACTCAGCTGCTTCAATACACATATTGTCCATGAATTCCACAGATGTAGGCATGATGCCGCCAGATGTCATAATCTCAGGGACCACCTCGATCCCTCTTTGCATCGACTGGAAAGGAACCAGCAGAGCAACACTGAACCTCGGGAGCGGAAGAAGCTTTAGCCAAGCACGCGTGATGACGCCCAGTGTGCCTTCAGAGCCTACCATCAGACTCATGAGATCATAACCCGTCACATCCTTGACGCATTTGCCACCTAAAGTCATGATTTCACCGGTGGGCGAAACAACTTCAAGCCCGTACACGTGACGCGAGGTGGTCCCGTATTTCACGGCCTTGTTCCCGCCGGCGTTTTCGGCCAGGTTCCCTCCTATCTGTGAACTCTCAGCCGAGCATGGATCTCCGGCATATAGCAGACCTTCCTCCCTAGCGCACCGCTGGATCTCACCGGTTGTCACTCCGGGTTCCACAACGATGAAAAGGTTCTTGGGATCCAATTCTACTATGTCGTTCATGCGTTCCATGGACATGACAATGCCCCCACACACGGGCACACAACCCGCCGAAAGGCCTGTGCCTGCTCCTCTAGGGGTCACCGGAATCATCTCAGCATTTGCCAGCTTCAGTATTTCAGAGACTTCCGAGGCATCCCGCGGCTTCACAACGATCTCAGGCATCTTCACATACTCCGACTCTGAGGTTTCGTCGTGGGAGTACACCTCAAGCTTCTCCACATCGGTGACTATGCCGCCCGCACCAACTATGTCCTCAAGTTTTCTTACGATCTCCGCTGTTACAGGCCTGTAACGTTCCACGCCGCTCACCTCCCCGCACCTTCAGGCATTCTCTCTATGATTGCCGGAACGACCTCAAACAGGTCGCCGACTATTCCGTAGTCGGCCACCTTGAAGATCTGGGCGTTGGTATCTTTGTTGATCGCCACAATCGTCCCGGATGTCTGCATGCCGGCCAGATGCTGGACAGAGCCGGATAGGCCTATGGCGATGTACAGGTCAGGAGCGACGGTCTTCCCTGACAGGCCTATCTGATGAGGGTAACCTATCCATCCCAGATCGACTGCATCACGCGTTGCCCCTACAGCGGCGCCCAGAAGCGAGGCCAGTTCTTCAACCATGTGAAAACCATCCTTGCTCTTGAGCCCTCTGCCTCCGCTCACAACTACCCGGGCATCCTGCACGTTCACCTTCTGCGTGCTGTCACGAACCGACTCGAGCACCACTTCCAGGTCTGACGCTGAAGCCTTATCCTCGCAGTCCAGAGCTACAGTCACTACCTTGCCCTTCCGCCTGCTGTCGGCGTCCAGCGGTTGTGCTGACCTGGGCCTCACAGTGGCCATCTGGGGCCTCGCAGTTGGAGTCTTGATCGTAGCCA
>LSQX01172872.1_pt1 | contig 12718 bp, 9 predicted proteins | sample 654561 | NCBI WGS metagenome assembly LSQX01 (sample SAMN04489861, study PRJNA283612) | anaerobic digester metagenome | isolation source: 4 biogas reactors fed with cattle manure at either 37C or 55C with and... | place: Denmark: Kongens Lyngby | collected 2014 | reverse complement strand
ACTAACTATATAGTACAAGGAGGAACAGATGAGTGGATCTGTTTTTAGGAATTGATGTGGGGTCTGTCAGCACAAATTTGGTGGTGATCGACCCTGAAGGAGAACTGTATTTATCACCAATTTATCTCCGCACTCAGGGACAGCCTATCAGAGCGGTACAGCAGGGCTTATCCCTGCTCAACGAGCGTTTGACAAAAAAGGACAGTATCTGTGGTGTAGGCACAACTGGAAGTGCCAGAGCACTGGCAGGTGTTCTGGTGGGAGCAGACCTGGTAAAAAATGAAATTACCTCCCATGCTGTAGCTGCACTGCATGCTGTTCCCGGTGTCCGTACTGTACTGGAAATAGGGGGGCAGGACTCAAAAATTATTATTATCAAAGATGGTATTGTGGTTGATTTCGCCATGAACACTGTCTGTGCTGCTGGAACCGGCTCATTTCTGGACCAGCAGGCCGGCAGGCTCAATTTAACAATAGAGGAATTCGGCAATATCGCCCTTAAAGCTAAAAACCCTGTGCGGATAGCAGGCCGCTGTACTGTTTTTGCCGAGTCAGACATGATCCATAAACAGCAGATGGGGCATTCCCTGCCTGATATTGTTGCCGGCCTCTGTGAGGCATTGGTGCGTAATTATCTCAACAATATAGGTAAAGGCTTGGAGATCCGCCCACCTGTGGTTTTTCAGGGTGGGGTAGCGGCTAATGCCGGGATGAGGGAGGCCTTCAAAAAAGCCTTGCAGACTGAGGTAATGGTGCCCAAGCATTTTGATGTTATGGGGGCCTATGGGGCTGCTCTCTTGGTCCGGGACCACATTATTGAGCAGGGAGTTAAGACAAACTTTCGCGGCTTTGAGGTTACCAGCCAACAGTATCAGAACAGCAGTTTCATCTGTCAGGGGTGTCCTAATGCCTGTGAAGTTATTGAAATCAAGCAGGATGATTCACTTCTTGCCAGATGGGGTGACCGCTGTGGACGCTGGACAGCATCAAAGGCTGAAATAGCCGCACATTGAGTCTATACTTTTTACTGTGTCGCATCATATTGCAATCCATATTTTGAGAGGCTCAGGAAGGCACTGACACATTAGCCAGGTTATTCTTCAGGTGTTTCAAAATATCCTTGACGAATCCATTCTATTAGGACATGGTTACAACCTGCGCATTAAATGCGATGCAACTGTGTTTGTCCTTGCCCCACAGACACACCGATGATCAAAGCTTTTTTGCGGGTACAACAGACTTTAACCAGAGCATCGTTGATCAGCTTCAAACCAAATTGGACTTACAATTTACACCTTCAGTATTTCAGCACTGGTGATTACCCCCCATCCGTCCCCAATTTTTATCTTCACGTCCTTTGGTGATCAAAACCTCGTAAAACTGGAATTTGAATTAGATTCTGACCATCTGACCTATCTAAATATTGACGGTGAAGAGGAAATTCCCCTGAAGGGGGATATCATCCCATCCGGTCTCCTACAGTTGCCAGGATCGTTCAAGTTTAGACGAGTCAGCAACTTTGATAAGGTGCTTATTGGATCCGGCAGGCAGAAATAGACTAGAAGTTGTTTAACTGAAGTGTTGCATTTTATGTTACACTTTAATAGATTTTGTTGATCGATTAAGTAGTAAATAAGGCGAGGGGGAGGATATTCTCCATGTCATGTACCTGTCAGCGCAACAAACAGCAAGAAAATGACATAAAGAAGGATGCCAAGAACTGGCAACTCTTGCAGGAACTATTAGTACAATACAAAGGCCAAAAGGGCAGCCTGGTCGCAATACTGCAGGGAGTACAGTCAATTTACGGCTACCTTCCGCAGCAGGTGATGGATTATATAGCATCCACAATGAAGATCAAACCGGCAAAAATCTATGGAGTGGCAACATTCTATACACAGTTTCGGCTGCAGCCGATTGGGAAATATCACATCCTGCTGTGTCAAGGAACTGCCTGTCATGTCAACGGCTCTGAACGGATCCTGACTGCTATTTGTGAAGAACTTAATATCAAGCCCAATAAAACAACATCAGATGGGCTTTTTACATTGGATTGTGTGGCATGCTTAGGCTGCTGCAGCTTAGCTCCGGTAATGATGATCAATGAACAGGCATACGGACCCCTTTCCCCTGATAAAGCCCTCAAAATAATAAGGGATCTGGCTGTATCAGAACAGCAGGCCTGTGAGGGGGGGAAAACAGAATGAAAATAAGGATTGGGTTAGGAAGTTGCGGCATAGCTGCTGGTGCCTTAAAAGTAAAGGAAGTTGTCGAAGCAGAGATTCAAAAACGGGGGTTAAGTATAGAATTAAAGGACACAGGCTGTATCGGCATGTGTCATGCTGAACCGCTTTTAGATCTGATCGATGACCAGGGAAGGGTCTTTACCTACGGCTATGTCACCCCGGAAGCGGTGGTCAAGATCTTTGACGAACATATCACAGGCCAGTCTCCTGTGGAGCAGTACCTGTTAGCTGCACCTGAGAAAGACTACAGTTTTATGGAAGGCCAGAAGAGGGTGGCGCTACGGAACTGCGGCATAATCAACCCAGAAAACCTCCAGGATTATGTTGATCAGGGAGGTTATCAGGCTCTAAAACGTGTTGTCAGCGAGATGACCCCTATAGATGTGATCTCCGAAATAAAGGAATCAGGACTCAGAGGCCGTGGGGGTGCAGGTTTCCCTACCTGGTTTAAGTGGGACGCAACCCGCAGGACACCAGGGGATATCAAATACATCATCTGTAATGCCGATGAAGGGGACCCCGGCGCCTTTATGGACCGCAGCCTCTTAGAGGGTGATCCCCATTCAGTTTTAGAGGGTATGGCCATCGCTGGCTATGCAGTAGGGGCAAATCAAGGCTTTATCTACTGCAGAGCTGAATACCCCCTAGCCATCCGCAGGGCCGAACTGGCCATCAAACAAGCAGAAGAGAGGGGTATACTGGGCAAAAACATCTTTGGCAGCGGTTTTGACTTTGAAATCAGCATCAAACAAGGGGCTGGCGCTTTTGTCTGTGGTGAAGAAACAGCATTGATCGCCTCTCTTGAAGGAGAGCGAGGAATGCCCCGCATAAAGCCCCCATTCCCGGTGCAAGCCGGTTACTGGGGAAAACCAACAAACATCAACAATGTGGAAACATATGCCAATGTGCCCTGGATCCTGGCCAATGGGGGAAAGGCATTTTCCGCCCTGGGAACAGAAAAAAGCCCTGGCACCAAAGTTTTCGCCTTAGCAGGCAAGATCAAGCAAGGCGGGCTGATAGAAGTGCCTATGGGACTGACTTTGCGAGAAGTGATCTTTAACATCGGGGGCGGGATCAAGGGTGACAAGAAAATCAAAGCTGTCCAATTGGGAGGCCCCTCTGGCGGCTGTATACCCGAAGAACTGCTGGATACCCCGGTTGATTACGAATCCATCAACCAGACCGGAGCGATCATGGGCTCTGGAGGAATGGTGGTCATGGATGAAACCACCTGTATGGTTGACATAGCCCGGTTCTTCCTGGAATTTACCCAATCTGAATCCTGTGGCAAATGTGTCCAGTGCCGGATAGGCACCAAGCGGATGTTGGAGATTTTGGAGCGCATCTGTGATGGAGAGGGGCAGGAAGGGGATATCGAACTGCTTGAGGAGATAGCACTTAAGGTAAGGGAAGGATCACTTTGCGGTTTAGGACAGAGCGCCCCCAACCCTGTTCTGACAACGATCCGCTATTTCAGGGATGAATACGAGACCCATATCAAGGATAAAAAATGCCCTGCCAAGCAGTGCAAAGCCCTGATCAGCTTCCGGATCAACCCGGAGAAGTGCCGTGGGTGCGGCAGATGCGCTAGGAAGTGCCCGGCTAAGTGCATCACCGGCGAGAAGAAAAAACCCCATGAAATCGACCAGGAACTGTGCCTGAAATGTGGTAGCTGCTTAGAGGCTTGCGCCAGCAAGTATCAAGCAGTCACTGTAGAGTAAGGGGGAGGATGGAATGGATAACATAAAGATTAACATAAACGGAAAAGAAGTAACTGCAATACGCGGCCAGACAATTTTAGAAGTGGCTCGACAAAACGGCATCAATATTCCAACCCTTTGTTATGATGAGCGGCTAAAACCCTATGGGGGGTGTGGCCTTTGTGTGGTGGAAGTGGCCGGCAATCCCAAGCTGCTCCGCTCCTGTGCAACAGAGGTTGCAGAGGGTATGGTGATCTCCACAGATTCCCCCAGGGTGCGGGAATCCCGCAAACTCACATTGGAATTGCTGCTCTCAGACCACAATGGTGACTGCCGTGGCCCCTGTATCCAGGCCTGCCCGGCACACACTGATGTCCAGGGATATGTGGGTTTGATCGCCAACAAACAGTACAGGGAAGCGCTGGCCTTAATTAAAGAGGTCATACCTATTCCAGCCTGTATCGGGCGGGTCTGCCCTCACCCTTGTGAAACTGTTTGCCGGCGCCGGTTGGTAGAGGAGCCCATCGCCATTGCTCAGCTTAAATATTTTGTGGCTGATAAGGACTTAGCAAGCCCGGAACCTTACATGCCGGAAATCGCTCCACCTACCGGCAAAAAGGTGGCTGTTGTAGGAGCAGGGCCTGCAGGCCTTACCGCTGCTTACTTTTTGGCCAGGGCTGGAATTACGGTTACTGTCTATGATGCCATGCCAAGTGCTGGTGGCATGCTGCGCTATGGTATCCCAGAATACCGCCTGCCCAAAACCATACTCGATCAGGAAATAGAACTGATTGAAAAAATGGGGGTAGAATTCATCTATAACACCCGGGTTGGGGTGGATATCAGCCTGGACTACCTGAGAGAGAGTTATGATGCGGTCTTCCTGGGGATCGGTGCCTGGAAGAGCTCCAGCATCAGGTGTAAAGGTGAAGACCTGCCTGGCGTACTGGGGGGGATTGACTTCCTGCGGGAGGTAGCCCTGCATAAAGAAGTGCGGCTCGGTGAAAGAGTAGCTGTTGTCGGCGGAGGGAACACAGCCATGGATGCTGCCCGCACAGCTCTGCGCCTGGGGGCAAGACAAGTTGTTGTCCTTTACCGAAGAACCAGAAATGAGATGCCTGCAGAGGAAATTGAGATCATGGAGGCTGAGGAAGAAGGGGTAGAATTTCGTTTTCTGGTATCTCCTATCGAGATCTGTGAGGAAAACGGACGAGTTACCGCAATCCGCCTGCAGAAGATGGAATTGGGTGAACCTGATGCATCAGGCAGGAGGAGGCCTGTACCCATCGATGGAGCAGAGGAAACAATACCCATTGACACAGTGATCAAAGCCATCGGACAGCAGGTGGATCCTGAAGGTATCACCGTTTCTTTGAGCGAATGGAACACCATCGCTGTGGATGAGAATACCCTTGCGACCAATCTGCCAGGTGTGTTTGCCGGTGGTGATGGTGTAACAGGCCCGAAAATCGCCATCGATGCTGTAGCCCAGGGGAAAAAGGCTGCAGAATCAATGATCGCATATCTGGCAGGGGAGGAAATCCCTGTCGCTGAGCCTTATCTCGTTGAGCAAGAGGGCTTGACTTCAGATGATTTTGCACAAGAGACAAAAATTTCCCGGGTAAAGATGCCACAGCTAGCAGTTGGTGAGCGCACTAACAACTTCCGGGAAGTCAATTTAGGCTTGCCTGATGAGGAAGCTGTCAAAGAAGCCGGGCGCTGCCTGGAGTGCGGCTGTATGGATTATTTCGAATGCAAACTGATCAAGTATGCTAATGAGTACACAGTACAACCGGAAAGATTAAAGGGTGCCAAACGCCTGGAGAAGGTGGAAGATGACCATCCATTTTTGGAAAGAAACTCTGAGAAGTGTATACTCTGCGGAATGTGTGTGCGTGTCTGTGAAGAGGTTATGGGTGTGACTGCCCTGGGCCTGGTGAAGCGTGGATTTGAGAGTATGGTTGCACCTGAATTTTTACGCCCCCTAAAGGACACAGCTTGTATAAGCTGTGGCCAGTGTGCTTCCATATGTCCTACAGGTGCACTGATAGAGCGCTGCCCGGTGGACAAACAAGTTCCTTTGGAAATGGAAGAGAAAGAGACTGTATGCTCTTACTGCGGTGTAGGTTGTGAAGCTGTTGTTAATACCAGGTGTAATCTGGTATTGCGCTCTCTCCCCAAAGATTCTGGACTGCTCTGCCGCAAGGGACGCTTTGGGTTCGAAGCTTTCAATCGTGATAAATTGGCAAAACCCCTGGTGCGCAGGGATGGTCGGTTTGTGGAGGCATCCTGGGATGAAGCAATCAAAGATGTTGTATGTGCTTTGCAGCGGATCTGGACGCGTTATGGCAAAGAGGCTATAGCTGTAGCTGTTTCTCCTTCTTATACTCTGGAAGAGGCGGATGCTGCTGCCAAGTTTGGACGGCAGTCCTTGGGGACCGGCTGTTTGTTCAGCTTTACACCGGATGCCAGCAGTGGACTGGAAGCAGTGTTCGGAGATTCTATGCCTCAGACTTGCTTTGAGGAGCTGAAGGCAACAGATCTGATCCTGCAGGTAGGTTCGTTTGAGGAAAGCCAAATTGCCGCTGTTAAGGTGAGAGAGGCTGTCAAAGGAGGAGCGGAACTGATTGTGCTGAGCTCCGAAAATGAACTGACAGCTGACCTGGCTCCTTTAGAAGTGAACCCTGAAAACAGCATCTTTTTCCTGAAGCAAGTATTGGCTGCAGTGATCAATATGGACCTGGCCTGCGCTGGGGAAAAAATAGATGGTTATGATGTGATCAAACATGTTTTGGCTTCTGTGACAGCTGGTGAAGATGCAAAAAAAGTGGCTGAATTATATGGAAAAGCTAAAAACGCAGTGATCATCGTTGATGGCAGCACAGTTTCGCCGGAGGCTGTCACAATTCTGGCGGACCTGGCACTGGTAACCGGCAAGTGTGGACGACCCAGGAACGGCTTGATAGTGGTCACACCGGGCGGAAACCTTGCTGGTTTGCGCAAAGCCGGTATTGGCAATGCAAAAGATATTCAAGGCCAAATCGCTAACGGTAAGCTCAAAGGATTGTTCGTTTTCGGTGAAGATCCTGTAGGAGCGGGACTTTTATCTGCAGCTGATCTAGAAAAGCTGGAAATGCTTGTGGTAGTATCCCCTTGGATGTCTGAAACAGCCAAGGCAGCCAGTGTGGTATTGCCTGGGGCTACTCCTTTTGAAACTTGCGGGACATACATCAGCTGTGATGGCAAGGAAAAGTTATTTTCGAGAGTTCAGGAACCTTTGAGCGGTTTTGATAACTTGCAAGTGATCTCTACACTTACAAATGCACTGGGAGCCAACCATTTTGTGGAGTGCAAGGTGGATGCTCCAGCTAAGGTGCAGTTAGTTCTGCCTGAAGATACCGAACTTTTCAAAACAGCCGCTGTTGTAGAGCCGGCACTGAGGAGATTTAACGAGAAACTGGCCATGTAATTATTGATCCCATACAAGCCCTCCAAAACTTAAGTGGAGGGCTTGTTGCCTAAATTTATAAATAATTTTTGGTTGACATCTATCTTTTATTTGGTAATATAATAGCATTAGCCTCAATTAAATATTTTTTTAGAGAGGAGAGATGAGCTGAGATGAGTTTGAGGAAAGTTGTGTTAGATGAGCGTGAGATCCCACAGGTATGGTACAACCTGCAGGCAGACCTGCCACCCTTACCACCCCCGCTGCATCCTGTAACCCGTGAACCTCTCAAAGCTGATGATTTGGCTGATATTTTTCCGCCTGATCTGATCGCACAGGAGGTATCTAAGGAACGGTATATCGATATTCCTGGAGAGGTTATGGACCTTTACCGCGCTTATAGGCCTACTCCGCTATACCGTGCCTTAAGACTGGAACAGGAGTTGCAGACACCAGCCCAGATCTATTATAAATACGAGGGTGTCAGTCCAGCGGGAAGCCATAAGTTGAATACGGCTATTCCACAAGTCTATTACAACAAGAAGGCTGGAATCAAGTGTTTAACAACTGAAACAGGTGCTGGGCAGTGGGGGAGTGCTCTCAGTATTGCCTGCCGTTTTTTTGGTCTGGAATGCAGGGTGTTTATGGTGCGGGTCAGCTACAACCAAAAGCCATATCGCCGCTCCTTTATGGAGGCTTATGGCGCTCAAGTGATCGCCAGCCCTAGTCAGGAAACAAAAACCGGGAGAAAGGTGCTGGCAGAACAGCCTGATACACCGGGCACTCTGGGAATAGCCATCAGTGAAGCGGTGGAGGAGGCTGTTCAGGATCCATATACCAATTATTCATTGGGAAGTGTATTAAACCATGTGCTTCTTCATCAGTCTATAATCGGGCAGGAAGCCAAATTGCAGATGGAAAAGCTGGGTTGTTATCCTGATCTGGTTATCGGCTGTCATGGAGGGGGAAGCAATTTCGGTGGCCTTGTTGCTCCCTTTGCTTTTGATAAAATGCAGGGGCAAGATGTGCGCTTGCTGGCTGTTGAGCCATCATCCTGTCCCACACTGACAAAGGGTGAATACCGCTATGATTACTGTGATGCTGCGGGTTTCACTCCCTTGATCAAGATGTACACATTAGGATACAAGTTCACACCTCCGGGGATCCATGCAGGCGGCCTGCGCTACCACGGAGCAGCACCCTTTATCAGCAGTTTGCTTGACAATGGATTGATTGAAGCACAGGCATACCCGCAGACTGGCGTTTTTCAAAGCGCGATTCTCTTTGCCCGCAGTGAAGGAATCCTTCCCGCGCCTGAATCGGCCCACGCCATTCATGCAGCTATACAGGAGGCTCTATCAGCTAAGGAGGCAGGGGAAGAAAAGGTGATCCTGTTTGGTCTGAGCGGGCACGGCTGCTTTGATCTGACTGCCTATGATGATTATTTAGCAGGTAGATTGAATGATGTCTAAAAAACACAAAAGCTTTGTAAAGCCGGTGGTTAGTAATTATTAAAAATAGGTAATGAGTGATGGGGCTCCTGTCCAGGGCAGCCCCATTATCTTTTTTATTTGCATTGTGCATCTTTCATTGCTGCTGAATGCCATGCTTCGTTGACATTGGGAAGTTTTGCGTGTTAGAATAACCTAAATGTTTTAGGGAAGAGGAAGAGACCTGATATGAAATTACACGGTACGATGCAGATTAATGAGCGAGGACACCTGGAGATCGGTGGTTGCGATGCAGTAGATCTGGTCGCAGCCTTTGGCAGCCCTCTGATGGTGATCGATGAGGCTCTACTGAGGGATAACTGCCGCAGGTACAGAAAAGCTTTTGCTCAGGACGATACTGTTACGGTTTTTTATGCATCGAAGGCTTTTTTGACCACTGCTGTTGCCAGGATAATAGATGATGAGGGGCTCGGATTGGATGTGGTCTCCGGAGGGGAGCTAACCATCGCTTTAGCTGCTGGATTCCCACCGGAAAAGATTCTGCTGCATGGAAATAATAAATCTCCGGCAGAGATTAAATTTGCTTTAAACTGTGGTGTTGGCAGAATCGTTGTTGACAATCCTTATGAATTGGCATTGTTGGAAGAAATCAGTGCTATGAAAGGATGCCGGGTATCGGTTCTGCTCAGGCTTGCTCCGGGGGTTGATGCCCATAGCCATTCTTATATAACCACAGGGAAAAACGATTCTAAATTCGGTTTTAATATTGCCGGTGGAGATGCACTCAAGGCTGTTAAATCGGTGTTAGATACCCCTCACCTAGAACTGAAAGGTGTTCACTGCCATATCGGTTCACAAATCCATGAACTGGGTGCCTTTCGCTGCGCTGCCCAGGTGATGATGGATTTTCTGCAGGAAGCCAGGAAAGATACAGGATGGATAGCTGAGGAATTAGACATGGGAGGGGGTCTTGGGGTTTACTACAGCTCTGAAGATACACCACCATCTGTTGAAGAATATGCCAGGGCCCTCCAAGAGGCTGTTGAGCAGAAGTGTCAGGAGCACAACTACCCTAGGCCCTGCCTTTTTGTGGAACCGGGCAGATCTATCATCAGCCCTGCAGGAACCACACTTTATACACTGGGAAGCAGCAAGGAGATCCCGGGTATCAGAAAATATGTGGCAGTTGATGGTGGTATGGTCGACAATCTGCGTCCTGCCCTTTATCAGGCTAAGTATGAGGGGATGATCGCCAATAAAGCAGGGGAACAGGCGGTAGAAAAAGTGGCTGTCACTGGACGCTGCTGTGAATCGGGGGATATGCTGATTTGGGATCTTGCTGTGCCAAGAATTGAACCCGGTGATCTGCTGGCTGTATCCTGTACAGGGGCTTATACATATTCTATGTCCAGCAACTACAATGCCCTGCCGCGGCCAGCCATTGTGCTGGTTGCTGATGGCAGAGCGGAGGTCATTGTGGAAAGGGAAAGTTGGGGGGATCTGGTCAGGTTGCACCGCATCCCTGATCACCTCCTATAGTGGTAGGCCATTACTGGAGGATGGTTTATGTTTGATCTAAATCCGACCCGTTTGCTGCTCTGGCTGCCTGCAGTGCTGATAGCTTTAACCTTTCACGAATATGCCCACGCCAGGGCTGCTGAGAGTTTGGGAGACTCTACAGCCCGCTATATGGGTAGGATGAGCCTTAATCCATTGGTTCATCTGGATCCCCTTGGTTTTATATTGCTGCTCGTAGCGGGCTTCGGCTGGGCAAAGCCTGTTCCGGTAAATCCTTTGAATTTTAAGGGTGACCGCCAAAGGGGAATGATGCTGGTTGCGGCTGCAGGCCCACTGATGAACATTTTTGTTGCCTTTACAGCAGCGCTGATCTTGAATCTGGCCCTGCCGGGAGCCGGAATGATGTACAGCAGTGCACCGCTGGTACAGATTATGCTTGCCATTGTTTATATTAATGTTTTTCTGGCTGTTTTCAATCTGATTCCAGTGCCACCCCTTGATGGCTCCAAGGTCTTAGCAGGGCTCTTGCGGTCCGATGAAATAAACTATAAGCTGGGAAGGTATGGTCCCGTTATTCTGCTGATTCTAATCCTGACCAATGTGGTGGGGGTTGTTTTGCTGCCGCTGTCTAATATGCTGATCGGTTTTTTGTTCAAGATTGCACACCTGATAACCGCACCTTTTGTAGGGTTTTAAACGAATATCATGGAAGAAGGGATGGCAATGAAAAGGGATACTATTTTGAGTGGGATGCGTCCCACAGGCAGGCTGCATCTAGGGCATTTGAGTGTGCTGGAAAACTGGAAGCGGTTTCAAGAAAAATACAACTGCTATTATATGGTGGCCAACTGGCATGCCCTTACCACTGCCTTTGATGATCCTGCTCTAACCATAGATGCTGCCAGGGAGATGGTTTTAGACTGGCTGATGGTGGGAATCGATCCGGAGAAGAGCACCATCTTTGTACAATCTGAGGTAAAGGAACATGCCGAACTACACCTATTGCTTTCCTTGATCACACCTACATCCTGGCTGGAGCGCTGCCCTACATATAAGGATCAGGTGCAGCAGTTCAGGGAACAGGGTAAAGATATCACTACATATGGCTTCTTAGGATATCCCCTGCTAATGGCTGTGGATATCATTATTTATAAGGCGAACCTGGTTCCTGTTGGAGAGGACCAATTGCCTCACCTGGAGTTCTGCAGAGAGGTGGTGCGCCGCTTCAATCATCTCTATTCAAGGGAGGTATTCCCCGAACCCCAGGCATATCTATCAGAGGTGGCCTTGATCACAGGGCTTGACGGCAGGAAGATGAGCAAGAGCTATGGAAATGAGATACCTCTCTATTCCAACCCGAAAGAGATCAAATCCAAGGTCAGGATGATGGTCACAGATCCGGCTCGGATCCACGCCACTGATCCAGGGCACCCTGATATTTGTACTGTTTCTTCTTTCCACAAAGTATTTAATAAAACTGCTTTCCTGGAAATAGAGGAGGACTGCAAAAAGGGAAAGATCGGATGTGTACACTGTAAAAAGAGCCTGGCTACAGCTTTGATAGATTATTTATCTCCTTATTGGGAGCGGCGGCATGAGCTGGAACAGAAGCCCGACTATGTCTGGGATGTGCTGTACGAGGGAAGTAAAACTGCCCGCCGCAAGGCAAGAGAAACCATGGAAGAAGTACGGGCGGCGATGGGATTTGAAATACCAGGTTCAACTGGAAATTTTTAAGGGACCCTTAGAGCTCCTTTTAAAGCGTGTCAGCAGGGAAGAACTGCCTGCAGAGCAGATTTCTGTCTGTGCAGTTATCGATCAGTTTGTTGATTATTTATCGAGAAAGGCTATTGATATAGAAGAGGGCAGCCGTTTTTTGTACCTGGCGGCTGCTCTTCTCGCGGTGAAAGCCAGGCTACTACTTCCCTGCCATGGGGATGAGGAAAAAGAAGAGGATTATTTATGGGATGAGGACCATGGAGAGGGGCTGTCAGAGTCAGCTATTAATGAATATCTTGTCTTTCGGGAAGCTGCAGCTTCTCTGGAGGAAAGGGCCAAAAAGTGGAGAAGGTCTTACAAAAGACCTGTTGTCAAGGACAGAATTCCACTGGAAAGGTGTTCTGGGGAAGACCTAACCCGGCTGGTTAAGGCTTTTCAAGGGGTGCTCCAGCGCATATCCTCCCCCCTAGAACCCTATGTAGTTGAAGGGATTACCTTTGATATTGATGAAGTCATGGATCAGCTCCTCCGCTGGATCCAAACCAATCCTGATGGCCTTAGTTTTGAAGCTATATTTAAAAGGACCTCAGGAAAGGAAGAGCTGATCATCACTTTTTTAGCGGTATTAGAGTTAAT
>LSQX01070421.1_pt2 | contig 12719 bp, 10 predicted proteins | sample 654561 | NCBI WGS metagenome assembly LSQX01 (sample SAMN04489861, study PRJNA283612) | anaerobic digester metagenome | isolation source: 4 biogas reactors fed with cattle manure at either 37C or 55C with and... | place: Denmark: Kongens Lyngby | collected 2014 | reverse complement strand
CCGGCAGAATCATATCCTCTGTATTCCAAACGCTTTAATCCCTTAATTAAAATATTACTTGCTTTTCTTTTTCCAACATAAGCTACTATTCCACACATATTATATAATTTTAATATATTGAATAATAAAACTCCAATTTCATTCTGTCTTTGGAATCTCCATTTGCATTTAAAACAACTCTATATGGTATAGTTCTATTGTCGTTAGCAAAAAGATAAATTCCTAAATCTTCTTTTCCGTTAATAAGCTCTTGTATATGAAATGGAATATTGAATTTATATGTATATTTATTTTCTAAAACACCACCAAAATACGAATTATTCAATTTATAATCTGTTAAAAAATCATATTTCCCGCTTTCAGTCATTGCTATTAGCGTTAACCTTGGTGGAGGCAAAAACACATTTTCTTCAGTATCGGCTTTTAATGTTATTACTAATTGTGCTTTATTTATTGCAATATTTTTAGTGTCGAAATATTCAATAATTTGTGGAAATTTTATCTTAGTTCTTAAACCGGCCAAACTTTGTATATAACAATAATCCGACAATAATGTAGAATCCGCTAACACATTATTAATTTCTGACTCCGCATTAGAATAATCATGTTCATACATATTAATTATAGCAGATTTTGAATTAATCAAAAATTCATATTCTAAAGAATCATTATAATACAAAACCATTCTAGAATCCGGATGAATTAAATTTAAACTATAAATACAACCATCACTACTAACAGGATCAGTATATACAAAAATTCCATTAAAATATTTAATAAATGTAGTATTATTAATAAATTTATCTTTATTTTCGGATTTTATAAAATCTTGAGCCAAGCTTTCGGGTAGTTTAATTTTCATTAAGCTATCCTGTCCAAAACTAAGAGTTTCGTTAGTCAAAATTTCGTAATCTGTAGGATTTAAAGTAAAATTAGAATAATAAACAGAATCGTAATATACTTCTTTATTCAATTTACAAACTGTAAGTATTTGGTTGCTTGATGTGTTTCCATAAACTGAATTATACTTTAAATGCAATTCTAAACCATTGATTTTACTTACTACCGAAAAATCGACATTACTTGAAGAAATTCTTGTATGACAAAGGAAAGAGGCTTTTGTAAATCCAAAAATTGGATCTATATATGAGCCTAAAGGCGATAAAGTTCTTTCATCAGAAGACAAGACAAAATCAGGTACAGTATAACAATCTACATCAATAGTATCGGCGTATAACTGCATTTTGTCGTTACCCGGGATTAAGTCTAATCCTATATCGCTAGGTTTTTCCTCACAAGAATTAAATAAAAATATGCTAAAAATTACTAAAGTAAAAAAGTACAAAGTTTTACTATAAATTTTCATTAAATTTTGTTTTTAAATAATTTGTTATAGAAATCCGCATATTTATCAATATAGTTTTCAGGATTTTGAAACCTTAGCATTGGTTTTTCAAATTCTTTAAGATAGTTTTCTAGATTTGCATCTAAGGATTCAGTGCCAATAATTATTCCGTCAGAATATTCAAAAGCAAATTTCATTAAATTTTCCCAAGATGGGGTATTAATTAATGAAACATCTTCGGACGTGACACCATTTTCCATTAATTTAGTAGGCAAATTGTTATTTAATTGTTTTTGAAATTTATCGTTATAAACAGAATAAATTATTTTAAAACCATTGTCGAAAAGTGGTTCATTATTAAAAACCTTTCTCATATAATAAGGGATTAAAGATGTAAACCAACCATGACAATGTATAATATCCGGAGCCCAACCTAATTTTTTCACAGTTTCAACAACACCACGAGAATAAAAAATTGCTCTTTCGTCATTATCTTTAAATTCCTTTCCTTTTTCTGTTAAGGCAAATTTTCTACTAAAGAAATCTTCATTATCAATAAAATAGACTTGCATTCTTGCCGGCTGTATCGAAGCCACTTTAATAACTAGCGGATGGTCTGTATCGTCAATAACCAAATTCATTCCACTTAATCTAATTACTTCGTGCAATTGATTTCTTCTTTCGTTTATACTTCCAAACTTTGGCATAAACGTTCGAATTTCACAATCACGTTCTTGAATTCCCTGAGGTAAATAACGCCCAACCAAAGACATCTCGGTTTCAGGGACAAAAGGCGTTATTTCTTGAGTAACAAAAAGAACCCTTAATTTCATATTATAATTCTAAATTTTAAATAAAATACAAAAATATAAAAATATTTTCAAATTTCCACACATTTTCAGCAAGATATTAATTAAAAGGATAATTATCAACAAAATACTTAGGCTATAATTTTATTAAAACAGTTTTATAACAAGTTTTTTATACTTTGATATTCTTTGTAATAGTTTTAATTTTGCAAAAAAAACATAATGCAGATTATAATAGGTGTTTCAGAAATAATTAAAGCCCGCAAGAGTATAAAACAAAACTTAAAAATTGGTTTTGTTCCTACTATGGGGGCTCTGCATCAAGGACATATTGCTTTGGTAAATCGTTCGGTAAAAGAAAACGATATAACAATAGTTTCTATTTTTGTAAATCCTAAACAATTTAATGATAAAGCAGATTTGATAAATTATCCTCGAAATATTGAAAATGATTTAGATTTATTGGAAAAAGCAAAATGCAATATTGTTTTTATGCCCGACAATGAAGATATTTATAATAATTACCAAGGCTACCAAACAGATTTAAAAGGAATAGATAAAATTTATGAAGGCGAATTCAGACCCGGGCATTTTCAAGGAGTAGTTGATGTTGTTTACAGGCTTTTTGATTTAGTTAAGCCTCATAAAGCATATTTTGGCGAAAAAGATTTTCAACAACTAGCAATTATAAAATTAATGACTAAAAATGCTAATTTACCAATAGAAGTCATAGCTTGCGAAATTGTTAGAGAAAAAAGCGGTTTAGCAATGAGTTCAAGAAACGAAAGGCTTAGCGATGAACAAAAAACAGTTTCAGCAAAAATTTATAAAACTATGCTAAAACATACGAAAAATTTAAAACCAAATCAAAAAACTCAAGAAATAATTCAAAAAATAAAAGAAGAGATAGACAATACAGCATTTTTAAAAACAGAATATATAGTTTTTTGTGAACAGGAAAGCTTAAAACCTGTTTATACACTTGCTAAAAATACGGATGTAAAACTTTGTTTAGCAGTTTGGTGTGAAAAAATAAGATTAATTGATAACATAAGTTTGCATATTTGAAAAAGTATTATTTAACTTTGCAACGAATTTAGTTTAGTATCATGAATATAGAAATAGTAAAGTCAAAAATTCATAAAGTTAGAGTTACAGAAGCTAACTTACAATATGTTGGGAGTATCACTATTGATGAAGATTTGATGAGAGCTTCTAATATTATTGAACACGAAAAAGTTCAGGTAGTTAATATTAATAATGGTGAGCGTTTTGAAACTTACGTAATAAAAGGCGAAGCAGGTTCAGGAGTTATTTGCTTAAACGGACCGGCTGCAAGAAAAGTAGCAGTTGACGACATTGTTATAATTATTTCATACGCTACTATGGATTTTGAAGAAGCAAAAACTTTTAAACCCTCATTTATTTTCCCCGACACTCAAACAAATCGCTTATTATAATTATGAATAAGTTAGATTTTATTGAATCAAAAATTATAAGTACAAAAAACTTACAAGAGTTTATAAAATCTTTAAAAGCAAATAATGAAACTATTGTTTTTACAAATGGTTGTTTCGACATACTTCATTACGGGCATATAAATTATTTAGCCCAAGCTGCCGACTTAGGATCAAAACTAATTATAGGATTAAATTCTGATTCTTCTGTAAAGAAATTAAAAGGCGAGAATAGACCTATAAATAAAGAAATGGAAAGAGCTTTTATTTTAGCTTCACTTTTTTTTGTTGATGCAATAATAATTTTTGAGGAAGATACACCTGAAAAATTAATTCAAGAAATAAATCCTAACATATTAGTAAAAGGTGGTGATTACAAGATAGATGAGATTGCCGGGGCTAATTTTGTGTTAAAAAATGGAGGAAAAGTTGAAATAATTAAATTTGTGGATGGATATTCTTCAACAAAAATTATAAATAAAGTTTCAAATATTTGAATTTTATTTATATTTGTAAATTATACTAAATTGTAGAAATATGAAATCTTTAAAAATTACTTTATTACTATTTGTCGGCGTTTTAATTTTTAATAGTTGCAAAAATTATGAAACCGACATTCTAGGTACGTGGAATTTTCAAACCTTCGACAATAGTCCGCAAGGCTCGGTAACTTGGGCATTTAAAGATGATGGAATTTTAATTAGAACTTCTTCTTTATCTGAAGGAATTAATTTTGATACTTGTAATTATAGTATTGATAAAAATTTATTTAAAAAGCACTTAATTATTACAAATAGTAAAGATTTGCCAGGTTTAACAAGTTTGAACGGAAAATACAAAATAGAAGTTTTTAAAGAAGATATTTTAAAAATGACAAGGTTTGAACTCGGTAGTGGTGAAAGTGCTGGTGCTTATTTACGTTGCGAATTGTTCCGCAAACAATAAATATGGCAAAATTTAAAACAGTTTTTGTTTGCCAAAACTGTGGCTACACTGCTCCAAAATGGTCTGGCAGATGTTCAAACTGCGATAGCTGGAATTCTTTTATAGAAGAAGTTGAGCTAAAAGAAGATAAACAAAAAGCAAAAATTACTGCTGTACCTGGGAAAGTTTCGCCTATTCTTGAAATTGAAAAGAATACTTTTTCAAGGCAAAAAATGTTTTTTTCTGAATTTGACAGAGTTTTAGGCGGTGGTTTAGTGCCTGGCTCTTTAGTTTTACTTGGCGGTGAACCCGGAATTGGAAAATCTACTTTAATTTTACAATCTGTTTTAAATTTAGAAAACAGCAAAGTACTTTATATTTCAGGAGAAGAAAGCGAAAATCAAATAAAGCTAAGAGCCGACAGAATAGGAATTAAAAATACCAATTGCTTTATTTACACCGAAACTAACATAGAAAAAATATTAGCCAGCATAAAAGAATTAAACCCTGATTTAATAGTTATAGACTCTATTCAAACCATTGCCTCTCAAGAGCTTAGCTCCTCACCTGGTACTGTTTCGCAAATAAGGGAATGTACACGACTTTTACAAGAATATGCAAAATCAACTTCAACTCCTGTTATTTTGATTGGTCATATAAATAAAGATGGAGATATTGCTGGTCCAATGTCTTTAGAACATATTGTTGATGTAGTTTTGCAATTCGAGGGCGACAGCAATTATTTTTATAGATTATTGAGACCTAAGAAAAACCGTTTTGGTTCTACTTATGAAATTGGAGTTTTTGAAATGACTGGCGGAGGCTTAAAAGAAATTAGCGACCCTGGAAATATTCTTTTATCCGGCGAAAATTTAAACCTTAGTGGAGTTAGTTTTGGCACAATAGCCGAAGGTTCACGTACGCTGATGATAGAAGTTCAGGCCTTAGTTGGAAATGCAGTTTTTAGCTCACCACAACGAAACGCCACAGGTTTTGATTCAAGACGTTTTCAAATGTTGCTTGCAGTTGTTGAAAAAAGATTAGGTTTAAAACTTTCGCAAAAAGATATATTTTTAAATATTGCCGGTGGACTAAAAATAAACGACCCAGCGGCAGATTTGGCTGTTATTGCAGCTGTAATCTCATCTTATTTTGATAAATCACTCAAAGAAAATTCTTGTTTTATTGGTGAGGGTGGCCTCTCGGGGCAAATTAAACCTGTTGCTTTTATTGAAAAACGAGTTAGCGAAGCATCAAGATTAGGATTTACAAAAATTTATATGCCAAGTTCACAAAAATCAGAAGTGAAAATTAAAAATATAGAATTAATTACTGTACCCGATATTAAAGATTTTGTAAGTAAAATTTTAAAGTAAAATTGAATTTATTACTGAAACAATATTACAAGCAACCACTCCAGCAGTTTCGGTGCGTAAGCGACTTTTACCAAGACTGATTTCTTTAAAACCTGCATTTTTACACAGCTTAATTTCATCTTGGGTAAAATCACCTTCAGGACCAATTAAAATTAAATAAGAAGAGTTTTTATTTAAAATTGATGCTAAGTATTGTTTTTCGGCAATATCAAAACAATGGGCAATAAATTTATGCTGGTAATTAAGATTTTTATTTAAAAATATCTCTAAATTTATGTACTCGTTAATTTGCGGATGATAAGCCTTGTAAGATTGTTTCATTGCAGCTTGGGCAACTCGGTTTAGCCTATCATTTTTCACAATTTTACGTTCAGAATTTTTACAAATTATCGGGGTAATTTCATCAATTCCTATTTCCACAGATTTTTCGACAAACCACTCAAAACGCTCATTCATCTTAGTTGGAGCAATAGCAATATGCAAGTTATAATTGCGTTTTTCGTAATTTTCTGTATGCTCAATAATTTTCAAAATTACTTTTTTGGAATATATTTCAGAAATAATTGTTTTGTATAAATTTCCTAATCCATCAGTCAAAAAAACCTCGTCACCAATATTTAATCTTAAAACTTTAACACAATGCTTTGACTCTTCTTCGTTTAAGACATGAAAATTACCGGAAATGTTTTTATCATAAAATAAGTACATAAAAATCTTTTTGCAAATTTAAGGATTTAAAAGCAAAACCTAAGTTTATTCTTGATATTGTTTAGCCTTTTCATAAGCATTTTTGTATGTATCATCAAAATTTTCATTAAGCGACTTCACTACACACACATTTCTATAATAGTAAGCCGAATGTTTTGCACAAAGTTTTGTGCCAATTTTTTCAAGTTTGTTTTTATCTCTTTTTAAAAATGCAATTGTACCTTTATAATACAATCTCCAGTCTCTATCAAAAGTTAAACTAAAAATATCAGATGATTTTTTTAAATATTTAATTGCAGTTTGATAATCATTATCATAAGCATAAACTTGACCTATATGCCAGTAAATACTGTTTTTATTTTTACAATTTGAGCTTTCAATACTATCAAATAAAATTTCAAGAGCTTGAGAATATTTTTCCTCTTCAGCAAAAATCCTCCATTTTTCTGTAGTTCTAAGATTACAAATTACAGACTTATTTTCTTGAGAAAAACAAACACTAAACATAATAAAAAGCACCGACAAACTTGTTGGTGCTTTTTTAATGTTAAAATTATTTTGTTTGAAGAAATTCATTCAAATCATCAATAGACGAGCTAAACTTGAAAGAAGAGTTTACTTTATAGTATTTAGAAGCGTCATAAACATAATCATAAGCATATTTTGCAAATTCTAAACGGCTGTCTTCAAAATTAAACACATCATTAATTTCTTTGATTTGGTCGGCAGAAAAGCACTCGGATTTACAAATTTGCTTAGCTGTACTTAATTTTGTTTCTTCAAAATTTATTGATTTAATATTATTTAAAATATCATTAAAATCTGCATTTGAAGTAGCACTAGGACATCTTACTATAGTTGTTTCTTCAACAATAACCACTTGTGCTTCTTCTTGAGCCGGAACAATAGTAGTACCGCTAGTAGTGGTTGTGGTGGTAGTTGTAGTTGTACTAATTGTTTGACTATGTTTTTTACTTTCAGTTTTTCTATGTGATTCAGAACCTGTTATCGACATATTAAAACCTTCGTCACCATCTTTTGCATTAATTTTTATTCCATCCTCACCAATTTGTAAACCAATAGAAACATTTTCATCTCTACCTTTGTCACTGTGTTTATTCATATCTCTTGGATTTTTTTCTGTAGTAACAGTAGTCGTAGTAACAACAGTTTCGCTTGTTTGACTTGGATGAGAAATTTGAATATTCACGGGTTCATTTGAAACAGCTATTCCAGGATCTTCATAAGTTGCATTACTGTCGTGATTTGAGACATTAGCGCTTTCAAGTCTAGAGATTTCACTCACTTGCCTCATAACATATTTCCCTTTATTGTTTTGTTTTACAACAAGAGTTATTTCCATATTTTCGCTTTCTGTCCAAAAATTTTGATTAAATTCAGGAATAGATTTGTTGTCAAAAGACATTCGTATTTTACAGCTAGGTGCAACATCTTTAGCTTGCACGCTTGCCATTGGAGAAGAATTTTGTTTTACGCTATTGATAAACAAAATAAACTCTTCGCCATTTTCTGTAAAAACAACTAAATTATTAGTTTGAGCATTTAAAGTGTAGCCTAATATCAGACTAAAAATAAAAAGATAAAAAAATTTCATAATATTATATGTTTGGGTTAAGCAATTGTTTCTTGTCAAATTTTATGCCACAAAATTAAAAAAAATAATTTAAAAAATAAGGTCCGGATAAAAAAAAATATTAATAAATTTTCTAGGTTTAGTACTCGTATTAGCAAATAAAAGAATATGAGTATTTTATAGACAGTCATTTATATAATATTAAAAAAATTTATTGAAAAAAGTATTAAATTTTGTATTTTTGAAGAATGATGAAACTGTGTTTATTTTCTATAGTTTTATTAAAATTAAGTTAATATTTAATTAAATTATAAATTATGAGTTTTTTAAATTATTTTTCAAACTTAACTAGTAAGCATTTAAGAACAGTTAAGCAATTTTTCGCTATTAGTTTTTTATTTGGATTATTTGGATTTTTACCCCAAACTTCTTATTCTCAAATAAGTCACGGTGGCCAACCAAAAAGTTTTAATACTACTAAAAGATTGGCAGGGGACACTAAACTTGAGCTAAGTTTTGATGAAATAATTTTAAAATCACCGGATATTTCAAGTCTGCGTGCAGAAGATTTACAAAGAGAAAATGATTTACCACCAAGAGTTGGAACTCATTTGCCAATAAGCATAAGTAAAGATTCGGGTGGTGAATGGACTAATTTACCAGAAGGAGGCAGACTTTGGTTATTGAAAATCACGGTTCCCAACGCAAAAGCTCTATCAGTAAGTTTTGATGATTGGCACTTAGCTAAAGGGTGCACAATGTTTTTCTATAACGAAAACCGAAAACATGTGATAGGAGAATTTAATTATAAAAACAATTTGGACAACCGAAGTTTTGCAACTGAAATGCTTCAAGGTTCTAGTGTTTATATTGAGTATTATGAGCCAGAAATTATGAGAGAAGCTAGTGATTTTCACATTTCGGGCATAGGATATTTTTATGAAGATTTACCAGGCATAGCAAAATATGAAGACGGTCCAAAAACTGTTGGAGTTTCAGGTTCTTGTCAAGTAAATATTAATTGTTCGCCAGAAGGAGACAATTGGCAAAATCAAAAACGCGGGGTTGCTCAAATAACTTTTTTAGCCGGCGGGGACTGGTATTTATGTACGGGTAGTTTAGTTAATAACACAAATAATGATGGAACTCCATATTTTTTAACAGCTTTTCATTGTGGAGCGAGCGATGCAACTACTACCGAATTAAATCAGTGGATTTTTAAATTCAGATATGAAGCAGTAGGCTGTACAAATCCTAGCCAAGAACCTACAACTTATTCTATAACTGGTTGTACTAGTAAGGCAAAAGGTAATATTAGTGGTGGTTCTGATATGTTTCTTGTTTTGTTAAACTCTGCACCAACAGCAACACATCAACCTTATTATAATGGTTGGAATAGAAATGATAACGCTTCTTTTTCAAATGGTGTTGGGATTCATCACCCAGCCGGGGATATAAAAAAAATATCTTATTACAGTACCGCAAGCAAAACAACAAGTACTACAAATATTGGAGGTAGTATAATGCCTGCTACTGCGTGTTGGAGAACAACTTGGACTTCTACTACAAATGGTTATGGTTGTACCGAAGGCGGTTCTTCAGGCTCTCCTTTGTTTAGTAGCACTGGTCATATTATTGGCACATTATCAGGTGGAAGTTCTGCATGTGGCACTAATAATGCCGGTCCTGATTATTATGGTCGTTTTTCATACCATTGGGACAAAAATGGTAGCACAAATGCTACAAAACTTCAACCTTGGCTTGACCCAACCAATACAGGAGCAACAACTTTGCCTGGTTATGACCCATTTGCTAATCTTGCTCCAGTTGTAGATTTTTACGCCTCTCAAACCGGCATTCTTGAAGGTAGTAGTATAGACTTTTTTAATTTAACAGAAAATAGCCCTAGCTCGTTTTTATGGACTTTTGAAGGAGGAACGCCAAGTAGCTCAACAGCAGCAGAACCCACAGGAATAGTTTACAATACACCAGGAACCTATAGCGTTACACTTCAAGCTACAAATGCAAACGGAAGCGACTCAAAAACAAAAACAGATTATATTACAGTGTATTCGTCAAGCGATTCTTTTTGCGAGTATCTTAATCAATTTTGTTGTGACGCTGCCCTTTATAGCACTACAGAGGGTGGCTATGTCTCTGGCACTAATGAATACACTATGACTAAATGGGCGGAAAGGTTTCAATCTTATAGCCCATTCAATACATTAACAGGAGTAAGAATTTTTATAGCTAAAGCTGAAATACAATCACAAGTTAATGTAACTTTCAATGTATATAATAATAATGGTAATAGTCCAGGCAGTGTTATTGCATCTAAAACCATTAGCTTACAATCTATAGTAAATGCTTATGAAGACGATGGCTATATTGATATTACTTTTGACGATATTATAAATATTCCTACAGGAGGTTTTTATATTGGATTTGACAGACCTGGCACTTTAGCTTCCGGTAATATATTAGCCTTAGTGTCTAATTCAGCTGATGGAGAGATTAGTTCAGCTTATACCTATTATAATAATTCTTGGTATTTAATAAGTAATATATTTTCAGGTCTTGAAAATTTCCAATATGCTATTTTTCCGCTTGTTTGTTATGATGGTGAAGCCCCTCCAATTGCTGATTTCGAAGCAAGTCCTACAACTGTTTCAGAAGGAAATCAAGTTAATTTTTCGGACTTATCAATTAGTACACCGCCTGCTACAAACTGGCTATGGACTTTTGAAGGAGGAACTCCTGCTAGTAGCACTCTTCAAAATCCAGTGATAACATACAATACACAAGGAACTTATAATGTTAGTTTAAAAGTAACAAATATTAATGGAGAAGATATAATTTCAAAACAAGATTATATTACCGTAACTGAAGCAGGAACTTGTATTTGCGATCAAATATCACACACAAGCAGTGCACTTGGACTAACAGGTGTCCAGGACGGAGGATATGTAACAGGAAACAATTATTATGATGATAAAGCTATTGCTGAATATTTCGACAATAATACAGGACATAATAATTTAGAAGGAGCATATTTCAATTTTGGTCTTGCTGAAGGAAGTAATCCTTCTACTAATATTACTTTTAATGTTTGGGAAGCAAACGGAGGAAGTGCAGGAAGTTACTCCTACTCTCCTGGAACGGTATTAGCAAGTAAAACTTATCCATTAACTTCTATTGCAATGGATATAGAAAATGAGAACTTAACTTATATAGATTTTGGTGATATTATTGATATTACAAATAAAAAAATATTTATAGGTTTTATTCTACCAACGGGATTAGGAGAAAATTTAGCAATATTAGCAACAGCAATGGGAAGCGGAACAGACGAGGGCTGGTGCCAAGATGAAGATAATAATTGGACATCAATAGGCGATGCATGGGGGCAATCTACAAATACGGCAATTTATCCTGTTTTATGTTCAGAAGGCAAACCAATAGCTAATTTTTATGCAAACCAAACAAGTGTTGCTTCTGGTTCTACAATAAATTTTTCAGACGCTTCAACTTGTTCGCCTACGTCTTGGCTTTGGTCATTCCCAGGTGGCACACCAACTAGCTCGACATTACAAAATCCAAATGTGGTTTACAATACGCCTGGAGTTTATAATGTTAGCTTGACAGCCACAAACTCATATGGGAATAACATGCATACAGAAAATTTATACATTAGCGTTACTCCTGCACCAGAGACAATTGTCAAATGGGATTTTCCACTAAATTCTGCTGATAAATTTAGTGATGCAGGTATTCCTTCTAATGATGGCACGCGGGAAATTTCTGTAGCAGGTGGAGTTAATAATCCAACTTTCAACACTAATGGAGCCACAACAAGAGCTGCCTCTGCCACAAGATGGAATACTGGTAATAACACAAAATACTGGCAAGTGTCTTTTGAAACAACTGCTTATGAAAACCTAAAACTGTCTTCAAAAATTGCAGGAAATAATACCCTTAGCCCTAGAGATTTTAAAGTTCAATATAGTTTAAACGGTTCAACTTGGACAGATGTCCCAAACACAGCTCATCAAGCCGCTAATGGGGTTTGGAATACTACCGGAGTTTTAACTGATATTCCTCTTCCTCAAGATTGCGAAAATAAATCCTTAGTTTATTTAAGATGGATAATGACAAGTAATACAAGTATAAATGGCTCAACAGTAAACATTACTGCTGCTTGTTTAATTGATGATATAATTGTTACAGGAATTCCTATAATACTTCCCCCAATAGCTGAGTTCACTGCCTCAGAAACAAGTATTTGTGAAGCTGAATCAATTGATTTTACAGATCAATCCACTAACGATCCAATTTCTTGGTCTTGGAATTTTCAAGGAGGAACACCTGCTACAAGCACTTCTCAAAATCCAAGCATAACATACTCTACAGCAGGTACTTACCTAGTTAGTTTAACTGTAACCAATACTGGAGGAAGTGATACCAAAACTATAAATTCATATATTACAGTAAATCCAAATCCTACAA
>LSQX01109389.1_pt2 | contig 12720 bp, 11 predicted proteins | sample 654561 | NCBI WGS metagenome assembly LSQX01 (sample SAMN04489861, study PRJNA283612) | anaerobic digester metagenome | isolation source: 4 biogas reactors fed with cattle manure at either 37C or 55C with and... | place: Denmark: Kongens Lyngby | collected 2014 | reverse complement strand
GGTATAACCTTTTTTGATACCGCTGATGTATATGGTGACGGAAGAAGTGAGCGATTTATCGGTAAATTTCTGAAAGATCACCCTGAAAAAGTCTTTGTTGCAACAAAACTGGGCCGTGGCTCTTCTCCTGGGTGGCCACAGAACTTTACTCCAGAAGCGATAATCAAGCATACGGAGAATTCCTTATCCCGTTTGGGATTGGAACGGATTGACCTTATTCAACTCCATTGTATACCCAAAGAGGTGCTGGCCGATGGTGCTGTTTTTGATGTTTTGAGGGAGTTGAAGAGTCAGGGTAAGATTGCTGATTTCGGAGCCAGCGTCGAAACGGTTGATGAGGGGCTCATCTGCCTGAAAGAAAAAGGAATCGCTTCGCTGCAGGTCATCTTCAATATCTATCGGCAGAAACTCATCACTGACCTATTTGATAAGGCAAAGCAGCAGCAGGTCTCCATAATTGCCCGTGTTCCTTTGTCAAGCGGACTTCTCTCAGGGAAAATGAAGAAGAGTACCACATTTGCTGCAACAGACCATAGGAATTTCAATCGTGACGGGGCTGCTTTCAATGTGGGGGAGACCTTTGCCGGCCTTCCTTTTGAAAAGGGCGTGGAGCTTACCGAAGAGCTTGCCGGATTCAAGCCAGAAGGGATGACTCTTGCACAGATGGCGCTTCGCTGGATATTGGATCATGAAGCAGTATCGGTGGTTATCCCAGGAGCGAGCCGTCCCGCCCAAGTCCTGGATAACGCCGCGATCTCAGACCTTTCCCCTCTGTCCTCAGAGTTGCACAAGAAATTGGAAACTTTTTACAAGGAGAAGGTAGCTCAGCATATCCGGGGGCCTTACTAAAAGCTGGTCTCACCACCACGCTTGAATCGTGGGGGTCTGATACATACGGCGGTCTCATTTTGAGGCCGCCATTGCTTTCGTTCATTGGGGGTTCGGCCCGATCTTCCTTTGATTCATATCGTGAGGTCACTAAACGGTAAAGGTCCGGTCTGTTTTTATACCGGCAAGTTGTCCTCTTCCATTGTGTCTGAAGAGTCGGTCTTGCGCAATTGGACTAATACAACACCCATCAGTATGATGATTGCTCCCAGCATCTGGGATGCATACATCACATCCTTAAATATGATGGCGCTTAGAATGATCACAATGACAGGAGGTAAGTTTCCATAGACTGAAACTTTTGTGCTTCCTATGTTTTTTATTGCATAATTCCATAATATATTGGCAAACAAGAAGGCTATGAGACCTGAATACAGGACACAAATCCAGCCGACAGGTTCGATTTCAGAGAGAACCAATCCACTCATCTGGGGGAAATAGAAAATCTGATAGATGACGACGGATACGGCCATCGCCAGACCAGTAACTTGCAATGGTTTGTATTTCTTCATATAAGGACGTAAAAAAGTTGTATTGATTGCATAGCCGAATTCAGCGACAACAATGAATATGATGCCCTTTAAGGTGGATTGTGTTGTCGAATCCGGTTGATGCGAGGCAAAGGTGATTACAATAAGCCCCACTATAGTGAGCAGGACACCGAAGATGGATTTCCAGTCTGGCCGTTCCAGCTTGAAAGCCAAAGAGAGTATGACAACATGTATCGGCATGGTAGCCATCAATATCCCTCCAAGCGGAGCTGATGTCTGGTCTATGCCGATGGGGAACAGGATGTTGAATATTCCCAGTCCCAAGCAGCCTATCCCTGCAACTCCTAGAAGATCCCGTTTTGTGAAAGGGACTCTCCCTGGCATCCAAAAAGCAAAATAGAGCATGAAGGGGAAGGCTATCAGCAGGCGTATGCCGCTAAACTGCGGAGCAGTAAGATAGCGAAACCCGATCTTCATTGCTATATTGTTGAATCCCCAGCTTGTGACGATCAGAAACAATACAACATGAACCCACAACCCAAAATCACGCTCTTTATCCATTAAGATTTACCCAGCCTTGCATCATGCCCAACCAAACCATCTATAGCATATGTTTGAATTTATGATGAGTCTAACAGGTTGATTCAAGCATTACAAGTTAGAATACCATTTCTTGTTTTCACTTTCTGATATTTGGGCCATAGAACACCCTCTGCCCAGCGATATCTGCAGGCAGTATTGTATTTTCGAACCAAGGAGCGAATGTAAAATAAAAAATCAGAGTCGTCTTATAAAAAAGATAAAAAAATATCCGGAGCCAACTTCTCAAAGGGTATTGAGAAGTTGGCTCCGGCTTTACTCTCTATGAAATGGTTGGGGGTTCATTGTCTTGATTTTCCCAATCCTTTCTAACTCCATCTTTTGCCTTGTTCCAAGCCTGATCGATTGTCTTCTCCAGATTGGTTTCCATGTCGGCACGCTCTTTTTCTGACTGGGCCCGTAATTTGGTAGCCATTGCCTGAGACCAGTCATCCTTTACTTGTGGCAAAGCTGCTTCCCATCTTGCTGAAGCCGCTTCCGATGCCTTGTTTATGCCTGCAAGAAGTGTTTTACCTTCAGCAGCTTCAGAAGAACCTGGCTGATAGATAAAGAGTTTCTCTAAAGTGGCTTTTGATGCTGAGTAATTCTTGTTTTCGAATTGGATCTTTGCATCTGCAAGAAGCCTTCCTGCTTCATAACGCTCCTCATCCAATGCAACTGATAACTGAGCATTCTCTTTGTTTCCAGTCTTTACGACAGTCAGGCTCATGATTGCAAATACAAGCAATCCTCCGATAAGCAGGGCGATAATCCGATTCACTAACAAATTGTCCTTAAAAGTAGCCATTGCGTCCTCCAAATGATAACATCCCAATTCATACTGTATTGGGTGAGTGCTGTGATGCAGTCCATACTGTCATTTGATTGTCGGGTTCTTAATGATATCAAAATAATTGGAGTCAAAAAGGAACATGTTAAGCGACTCGAATACAGTGTACTCGGTTTGATAGTATTATTATATAGCTGTAGCTCATAAGGTTAGATGGGGGAGTGTCTGCAGAGGCGTAAGGGGAGACTAAAAAAAGTCTTCTGGTTCGCCCGGCGAATTATATGTTGTTTATAAAGTCTTCTATTGTTTCCTGACTCCATACCACAGTACTTACACCATCGACCTTAGTCCTGTCATTGGGATACGCCCAAATTCCAAGCACTCTTTTTCTCTCTTCCTTAGCGCAAGACAACTCCCATTTCTGTCCACCCGAAGTAAGGGAGTTTTTGCTTACCAAGGCAATAACCCTGTCCGACTGTTGGATTTGGGCCCGTACTCTCTCCTTCCATGCTGCAGAGTATGGTTCCTTCTCAGGCATATCGACATATTCAAAAGGGGAATTAGCATGCAAGGATTGTTGTTTTAGCAGGTCACGTTGATCTGTATCCTCACTTGCAAATGTTATGAATATCAGTTTCTTGTTTGACATCAGATCCTCCTTACAGGCCTCTATTCACTATGGTCCTATCAGTTCTACAAAAATCGTATGAAGGGTTCCTGAAGAGCCTTTCAGTGACATTCAGGAACGTTTTACCAGGTAGCTACAGGTCATGGCCAATATTCAAAAACAGGTAAGTAAGGCTTGTTGTATGCTATGGTGTCCTGGGTGTTTTCCCATGTCGCTTTGGCTGAAAAACTTAAGAGGGCAATACCAGACGGGAAAGAGAAAATCATGATATGAAACCGAACCAAGCTCTCCCGTTTCATATCCTCATCCGGCAATTGTCTTACCCGTCCTCTGTACAAAAATCCAGTTTCTATCCTATAAGGGGAAAGCTTTACCATAGGCTTCACGTTTTCCCTTTGTTGTACATGGTAGCATAACCTCATTAAAACACAAGATGTGTAAAGGATATTGATATAAAAAGGATAAAAATGATCTCTCCTGCTAAAAAACAACCTATAGAAGTCCAGACGGAAGCATATTGTCAAGCTATGTAATCACAGGCAATGAGATAACAGGGCATATCCAAAGCGTTACGAAATGGACATCCACAGGACTACTGGTCATACAAAACCATGGTTCTATCACTGGAAAACCAATAGCTGCTTCACTGCCCGATTATCAGGATGTGTTGAATAGCAACACCCTTACAGGTAATGCCTTCGATCTGGCACATATGGATTATTCCAAATCCAACGGTACCATATATCTGTTCAGCTCCCCACTAGAGAAGTTAGCTGAACTGGATGATGCAATTGCAGCAGCAAAAGCATTGGATGAATCTGGCTATACACCGGAAACCTGGAATATTCTTGCAGCTGCAGAAGATATGTCAGCCAACGTAGCCACTGCAGATGGGACGTATCAACCGGTCATCATTAATGCGACTACCGCCTTACAGGCGGCAATTGATGGCTTGGTAGTCATTGTCTAACCCTAGATGCCTGGCGGTCGTCCGGATTCTCCAGATTTTCTCTCATATCTCCCAGCAAACTTGGCCCTTTCGGGTTCCAAGAGAGCTGGGGGATCTTTTATATAGGGTTAGCGGCTTTGGCCGTTGAAATGAGGAAAATCTGCTAGCCTGATAATCACCCATGTTGGGTACGTAGCATTGGCGTGTGTTTCCCAATTATTGGTTTCCTAATATTTTTGGGACAAGAAATAATACGTCACCAAATACACTATGGTCTGAATTGCTGCAACATATGAAACAATTGTCGCTATTTCGTTCTTGTTGATCAGGATCAGGGTGAATATTGCCAAGAACTCTCCAAGTATGGTTACTAGGAGTGTAAAGCGGCCACTCTTTTCAGCAAGTGTAATCGCCCTTTCTTCTTTTTGACCAATTTCATATTTTTTCAATAAAGAAGGATTTTTAATAATCCGGTACAGTTGGATCAAACGAATGATCGAGACTCCTGTAATTCCAGCTGCGAAACCAGTGGTAAAATCATAATCGCCGCTTCTTGCCATTTGTGTGCCAAACAGAATTAGGCCGGCAACCAGTATGGTTGCGGTCCATGCCATTTTCTTTTCAACTAACTTCATAATCCTACTTCTCCTCATAAATAAAAATGTCTTCAATGGGTTTGTTAAAAAACCGTGCTATTTTACATGCCAAGAGAATAGAGGGGTTGTACCGTCCCTTTTCTAGTGAACTGATAGTCTGACGAGAAACTTCTAGAATTTCTGCTAACTCCTCTTGGCTAATCTTTTTCAATTTTCGCAATTCTTCCAGATTGTTTTTCAAATGAGCTCCTCCTTGTTGCAATAATGTAAAGCTTACTTTCCATTACAAGATACCAGAAATTTGCCTGGATGTAAAGTTAACTTTACATATTTATAAGAAATATTACAGCATGGAAGAGGGGAGACCCTTCATATCCAAGAGTAAAAGATCATAGGGTTTTCAGCCACGACTGAGGAGTTCTTAGGTAAGAAGTGTTTGCTTGGGACCAAATCGATGCCAAGGGTGCTGTCAGCCGAGTGTAATTGGATGGACGGGATTATCAGATACCTGTTACTCCAGTCAGGCGTTGTAGTGACAGTGCCGATGCAACATCCTGTTTGAAAGTTTTAGGGTTTATGGGTATCTTTGGGTCATATAGTTAAATATTTTACAAAAGAGGTAGTGCAGTGCAGTTTAAATTTGGAAGTGGCGGGGACATAGAAATTGTTTTGGTAAGCGAGGGAGATAACAGTGTAGGCACTGGAAACAAGTTGTACTCCTATCTTAAAGAGAAGGAACTGTTTACTGGTAAATCAGGTGAACTCTATTTCGATTTCTCCTTAGATACAAAAAGTGTGCTCTTTTTAGGGTTGGGGAAAAAGAAGGATTTTCAGGTGAATTCTCTAAGAGTGGCCTTTCATGATGCAGGAAAGGCATTGATGAAGCATAGGGCAGAAAGTGCTGAATGCAAAATTCCAAGCTTTGAAGGGATCTCCTATAGCAAAGCAGTCGCCGCAGCAGCAGAGGGTCTTTTGCAATCAGAATATGCTTTTGAGAAGCACCTCAAGGAGAAAAAGATACACCCTAGTCTGAAAGAAATGTATTGGGGCGTCCCTGATTCTGAAAAAGAGAGAATCTCTGCTGCAATAAAAGAGACAGAATTTTTGATGGAAGGAGTTTTCTTGGCTAGGGATTTAGTCAATGAAAGGGCTATTAGCATGTATCCGGAAGTCCTTGCACGATCGGCTAAAGAGAGCTTGGAAGAATTTGGCGTACAGGTGGATATTTTTGATAAAAAGAAGATAAAAGAGCTGAAGATGGATGCATTCTTGGCGGTCGCGGAAGGTTCTGAGAAGGAACCGAGATTCATTGTCATGAGCTATAAAGGAAATTCAGACTCTGATGAGACTCTTGCATTAGTAGGGAAAGGGCTGACTTACGATTCCGGCGGATATTCAATCAAGCCTACATCTGGCATGGATACCATGTTCACCGATATGGCAGGTTCAGCTACAGTAGTCGGTGCGATGAAGGCCATTGCTAAGGCAAAGGTAAAAAGGAATGTGGTTGGGATAGTAGCAGCTTGCGAGAATTTGATCTCCGGCAGTGCCTATAAGCCCGGTGACATAATTGGGTCTATGTCAGGGAAGACAATTGAAATCCTAAATACAGATGCCGAGGGAAGATTAACATTGGCAGATGCCCTTTGGTATGCCGCTACAGTTGTCAAAGCCGATAAGATTATTGACTTGGCAACTCTTACAGGTGCTTGTGTCGTAGCTTTAGGCAGTGCCAATACCGGGGCTGTAACTAATAACAGTGCCTTGATGGCTGACATAAAGCAAAGCTCTGATGCAGCAGGGGAGCCGATATGGCAACTTCCTTCCGGACCTGGGTATAGGGAATTGATACAAGGGGATTTTTCAGATCTGAAAAATATCGGTGGTAGGGAGGCCGGGGCCATTACTGCCGGATTGTTTTTAGAAGAGTTCGTAAACGACATCCCATGGGTTCATTTAGATATTGCCGGCACCGCTTATAATGACAAGCCGAAAGGATATCTGCCCAAGGGAGCAAGCGGGGTACATGTGAAAACACTGTACTATCTCGCAAAAGAAGGTTGATCAGAAAGATATTCCGAATGCTGGGGGCATAACAGCCCCCAGTATGTTTAAGCTGAATACGTTCAATGGTAGGGAATGATTTATTACACGTTTCTCTCCCAGGTACTAAAGTCCAGCTGCCTTCAGTAAGGCACACACCACCTCACGCCCCATGATGCTCCTCTTTAGGGGGACATCAGCATTATTTTCATAGCCGTTGTGCTTGTGCTGGCTGTAGGGCTTTTTCAGGTCAGTTTTACTAGCCAGACCTCATAGTCATGGGGCTATCCTGATTCATCATCGTTTATGAATACGCTTGGGCTGATGTCATGACGTGCATCTAAACAACCTAAAAAAATATCTTTACCAAAAATCCATATAATACATACCCTTAGAATATTTTACATGTTGCCTTTGGGTGGATTTATTTGTATTTTCTTAGTAGATAGAACAAGACTTACTACGTAGGAGGACTATCGTGGACACAAAAGACATAAAGCCTGAAGAAGAAAAAAAAGAGGCTAAAGAAGAACAAAAGAAAAAAGTTTTTGAAGTTAAAGTTGCCGAGATGAAAAATCTTGGAGAAGCCCGTAATTTCCATTACTATGACATGCACTCTATTACAGCGCTTATTCTAAGTATTTTTGCAATACTCTCCCCATTTATGGTTTTTGGTTTGGGGGGACTCTTGGGAGTGATCTTAGGGGTAATAGCCCTGTACCAAGTAAGACAATCAAGAAAAACTTTTGATAATGACATGAATCATACAGCAAAAGTTCTTGCAGTTATTGGCCTCGTTATCTCAGGGGTATCACTAGTGATTTCAGCTGTGATCCTTGTTTCGTTTGCTTCTAGAGTACATTCATTCCCGGGGGCTTCACCCTTTTATATGAGGCCAAGAATGACCTATTACCATAGGTTCTGGTAACTCATAGTAGCTATAAGACCCTATCCCCCTTGTTGTTTACTCGATGAGGGGGATCCTTTTTAAGGACAGGTAACACAGCGGGTCATACCTGTTAAAATGGTTGTTCAACAGATACACCTATCAGCTTACACCGCCCTGTATTCAGTCCACCCTCCATCATCAGAAAGGAATGATTGCGTAGTATGGCCTGTCTAAGCTGGCCATACTACAATTTTGGACAGAATGTAGGTTTCTGGGTAGTCATTCCCCAATAATCTTAATCAAAGCCCTCTTCTGCCTTTTCCCATCAAGTTCATAGTAGAAGATCTGCTCCCAGGGACCGAAGTCCAGCTTGCCATCAGTAATAGCACACATGACCTCTCTACCCATGATGGTTCTCTTCAGGTGCGCATCAGCATTGTCTTCATAGCCATTGTGCTTGTATTGGGAGTAAGGCTTCTCTGGTGCCAGCTTTTCTAACCAGACTTCATAGTCCTGATGCAGGCCTGATTCATCATCGTTGATAAATACGCTTGCGGTGATGTGCATCGCATTTATCAAGACCAGGCCTTCCTTAATCCCGCTGTCGTGTACTGCCCTCTGCACTTCGTCAGTTATGTTTACCAGGCCCCTGCGCTTGGGAATGTTGAAGAAAAGTTCTTTTCTGTATGTTTTCATAGTCGCTCCTCCTCTTGTAAGGATAGGGAAACTATGCCTCTGGGTCAAACCAAAGGGTATTTTGTCTTTTTCTTGCAGTCATATATATGGCAATAATGAAATAATATACCTTCAATCATATCAATTTTGGTCCGTTAGACTTTGTTCGAAAGAAATACAAGAAAATATTTGCGTTGATATACAAACTACCTTAGAATGTAGTAGACCGGCCTTAGAAGATGAACAACAACCCTTTTTAGGATTATCAATATATTGGGTTCTAGTCAATCGTTTTTTTCAAGGAGGTCTCTTGTGTATGAACTCTTTGACACTATCATAGCGACCTACAAAGGCAAGCCTGGAGCACTTCTCTCTGTTCTTGAAGAGGTGCAGCGAAACACAGAACATACCTACCTCAACGAACAAGCTCTCCTGTATATAGCGGAGAAGATGCAAGTCCCACTTTCACAGGTCTACTCTGTGGCAACATTCTACTCCTTCTTTAATCTAAAGCCTCAAGGTGAACACACTATTACCGTCTGTCGGGGAACCGCATGCCACACAAGAGGATCAAAACCGCTGCTTGATGATGTGATGGCAATGCTGGGTCTGATCGAGACAGAAGAAGGCGAGGACGAATCATCCTATACAACTGAGGACATGCGCTTTACCGTGCGCACCGTAGCCTGCTTCGGCCAGTGTGCATTAGCTCCGGTGTTAGCGGTCGATGAGGTGATCTATAGCAAGATGACAGCAGACAAGCTAGCTACGCTTCTGAAGCAGCTTATGGCAAAGAAGGTGAAAGCATGAAACAACTATTACAAGAACTCAAAGCTAAAGGTGAGCGCCTTCTCAGGCCAGGATGCGTAGATATAGCGGTAGGAGTGGGAACGTGCGGACTTGGTAACGGCGCTGGAGAACTTCTTGAAGCAATCCGTGCTCATGTATCCTCCAATAGGCTGACAATGCAGGTACGAGGTGTTGGGTGTTTTGGCTTTTGCGCCAATGAACCGTTGGTGAATGTATATATACCAGATATGCCTCTGCTCATACTGGACAAGGTGACCATCGATGATATCCCCTGGATCTTCTCCTCCATTGAGAAGCGATCCTTTCCCCCTGATCGCGTCCTCTGCAAGATAACAGAGTGGGACCATCTGGGGTCTAGCTTTTCCTATGGGCATGGGTTTGAAGATATCCCCGAATGGAATGAAATCGATTATTTCAAGGCACAGAAGAAGATTGTTTTGCGACATGCAGGTCTCATAGACCCCACATCCTTGGAGGAGTACCTCGCAGTTGGAGGCTACTCTGCCTTTTTCAAGGCTGTCTGGGAGATGGATAGGGAAGAGGTCTTGGCAGAGGTTAAGAATTCCAAGCTTCGCGGCCGGGGCGGGGCTGGATTCCCCACCGGTTTGAAATGGGAGCTGATGAACAAGAATGAAGCGGATAAGAAGTTCCTGATATGTAATGCTGATGAAGGCGACCCTGGGGCATATATGAATCGTAACGAGTTGGAGAGCGACCCCCATATGCTCATAGAGGGGATGCTTATCGGCTCTTATGCGATGCGTACTTCCCTCGGGATCGTCTATGTTCGTGCGGAGTATCCCTTGGCGGTTGAGCGCCTTAAGCTTGCTGTCCAGCAGGCAAGGGAGGTTGGGTTGCTCGGTAAAGAGATACCCAACACCCTCTTCAGCTTTGACATAGAGATAGTGGAGGGCGCCGGAGCCTTTGTCTGCGGAGAGGAGACTGCTCTTATTGCGTCTGTGGAAGGGAGGGCCGGAAGACCCGCGATGAAGCCCCCGTTCCCTGCACAAAAAGGATATCTGGGCTACCCTACAACCATCAACAACCTGGAGACCTGGTGCAATATCCCTGTCATCATCGGCATGGGAAGCTCCTGGTTCAGAAAGACAGGTACCGCTGAAAGCCCTGGGACCAAGGTGTTCTCCTTGGTTGGGAAGGTGAAGAATACAGGCCTGGTAGAACTGCCCCTAGGGGAGAAGCTCACCACACTCATCTATGAGATAGGCGGAGGTTCATCCTCGGCCAACAAGAAAATTAAGGCAGTGCAGTCAGGAGGACCTTCTGGTGGTTGTATCCCTGCCTCCAAGTTCGATACCCCCATCGACTATGAGACCCTCTCCACCATGGGCGCCATCATGGGATCGGGAGGGATGGTCGTCATGGACCAGGATAACTGCATGGTTGATGTCGCCAGATATTTCATTGAGTTTACCCACAAGGAGTCCTGTGGCAAGTGCGTCCCCTGTAGGGAGGGCCTTGCCCAGGAGTTGGCCTTGCTCAATGGCATAGTCCAAGGAAGGGGACAGGAGAAGGACCTTCTTTTGATGAAGGAGCTTGGTCTCAACATCTGTGACACTGCAGTATGCGGTCTTGGGCAGAGTGCACCCAACCCTGTACTGACAACCCTAACCTATTTCAAGGAGGAGTACGAAGACCATATTCTTCGCCATCACTGCTCAAGCGGGACGTGTGATGACCTCATCACCGCACTTTGCTCCAACTCCTGTCCCATGCACATGGATATTCCTGCCTACATCCAGCTGTTGAAGGAGAACCGCCTGGAGGAGGCCTTTGCCTCGACGCTGCAGGACAATCCACTACCTGGCACCATAGGTAGGATCTGTCACTTCCACTGCCAGATGAGATGCAGACGTGAAAGCTTGGATCAAGCGGTACATCAGGGTGAGATCCATCGCTATCTTGCTGATACCATATACAAGATGGGGCGAGAGAGGGCAATCTATCAGAAGCTTATCGATACAAAGGCACCTTCCACAGGAAAGTCCATTGCCATAGTAGGAGCAGGCCCTGCTGGTCTGACTGCAGCTTTCTATCTGGTCAGGCTTGGACATGAGGTGACCGTCTATGAAGCCCAAAAGAAAGCTGGAGGCGTGTTGCGGTACGGTATTCCCTCGTACCGGCTTCCTAAGGAGGTATTGGATAAGGAACTCGAGATATTCACCATGCTGGGCATCAAATTTGTCTTCAATGTTGAGCTGGGAGACCAACTGAGCATGCATGCCTTGCAGAATGAGTTTTCAGCGGTAATCCTTGCCATAGGTTCCTACAGCCATATGGAGCTGCAGATCCCGGGTATCGAGCTTTCTGGAGTGTTGCAGGGAACTACCCTGCTTGAACAACTGGAAAAAGACGAGCCGGTTGTGATCGGCAACCGCGTCGTCATCATAGGCGGCGGAAATGTGGCCATCGACACTGCCCGGACCCTCTGGCGAAGAGGGTGCTCTGTCACCGTAGCTTACCGCCGTGCCAAGGAAGACCTGCCAGCGAACACGAGTGAGATAGAGGAGGCTTTTGCAGAAGGAATCAAATTCTCCTTTATGAGCGCACCGGTCCAAGTCATAGGAAACGATACAGGTGAGGTTGAAGCCTTTGAGGTCATGGAGATGGAAGGCGGTCCGTACGACCTTTCCGGCAGAAGAAAGAGCCTTTCCACCGGCAAGATCCGTCGAATCCCCTGTGACACGGTCATCGTTGCAATAGGGGAGCAGGTCGATGATGGCCTGCTCACCCGTGAGGGACTTGCTACTACGGAGGTGGGTAATGCCTCCATAGGACGGTACTCTTTCAAGACCAATCTGCAAGGGGTCTATGCCATCGGTGATGTTGTTACCGGACCCTCCACCGCTGCAGAGGCTATGGGGTATGCCAAGGATGCCGCTTCCGTCATTGATTATGACCTTACCGGTACCAGACGGTTTGCCTCCTTGTTTGAGAAGTTTTCTTACGACAATGAGATACCCACTGAGATAGATACTATACAGCCTGTCGCACCGAGACATCTGAAGATCACGGAACGCAAGGGGAACTTTGCCGAGGTGAATAGGGGGTATCTGGGAGAACAGGCACGCCAGGAGGCTTCACGATGCATGCGTTGTGATATCCGCAACACTGAAAGAGAGGAGGTTGCACATGGCTAACGAGATGATAACACTCTGCATAGACTCTCAAGAAGTTACTGTAGTGAAGGGAACCACAATCTTGGATGCCTGTCTGCAGGTCGGCATCAAGATCCCAACGCTCTGCCATCTTGAGGATATCTCCTCCCACGGCTCGTGTGGCATCTGTGTGGTGGAGGTGAAAAACTCCAAGCGCCTGGTACGCTCCTGCATAACGTCAGCTCTGCCAGGGATGGAGGTCTCTA
>LSQX01088746.1_pt1 | contig 12721 bp, 6 predicted proteins | sample 654561 | NCBI WGS metagenome assembly LSQX01 (sample SAMN04489861, study PRJNA283612) | anaerobic digester metagenome | isolation source: 4 biogas reactors fed with cattle manure at either 37C or 55C with and... | place: Denmark: Kongens Lyngby | collected 2014 | reverse complement strand
GTAGCTTACAAATTCGGCGGCAACTCTATCATTATTCAGGATACAATTGACGCTGAAATTTACGGTTTCCAACTCTATGACTATTCCAACTTTGATACTTATATTATTGGCGATATTGTAAAAGTTACAGGCACTGTATCAAGCTTTGGTGGTGTGCCTCAAATAGGTTCAACAACAAAAATAGAAATTCTTCGGTCAGACACACCATACGATCCTCAGGAAGTGACAATTGAACAGTTAGAAACAGGAAAAGATAATTATCTTTCTGAATTTGTGATTGTCAAAAATGTGACCCTAGGAACTTATAGTTCAAGTGGTACAACACTAATCACCGATGAGGGCGGTAAAACATTCCCGATTTATAGGGGAGCTGCTTTCCCTCCGGGTGTTACAGCGGGAGACCTTGTAGATGTTTTAGCGGCAGCTTCAAAACATAATACAACTTATCAGCTGAGAGTAGGCTCATCAAACGATTATATTGTCGCCAATGATGTAGATGGACCGGTAATTACTGTTCCAACATTACTAGATGGCAAGATTGGTGAACCGTACAAGATTTTAGGGTTAGATGTTGTTGATAATGTCGGTGTTGCGACGGTCACAGTTAGCATTTTACTTGGTGGTGAAATCGTCGGTGAACCCTTTGAAATGACAAAGAATCCCGATACAGGAAAATACGAAGTAGAAATTCCCGGAAGTTATATTGTCAATAAAGAATTTACCTTTAAATTTGACGCAGTTGATGTAAACGGTAACGCCGCTGAATCTGTCTTAGTCGACATGCTGGCAACAGACCAACCCGAAATAAAATCTGTCTTACCGGCTCCAAATACAGCCACAGAAGATGATAGACGCCCTGAAATCATCGTTAACTTTACCAATGCCGGAGAAAACCCGGTAGTAAAATTAACACTTAACGAAGATGAAGCAATCGAGATGATGGTGGAGGGAGAGCAGGCAAAATACGTACCAACTGCAGCTCTGGAAGAAGGTATAGTGGAAGCTGCCGTAACCATCACCCGCGCAGAAGACGGTGAAGTTGGAGTTTATGCTTGGAAATTCACCATTGGCGAAGCCCTGTATAATTTCTATTTTGGGCAAATTCACTCACACACGGCAGAGTACTCCGATGGGTCAGGAACCTTAGCCCAAGCTCTGAACTATGCCAGCAATGCTCATCAAATCGATTTCTTTGCAGTCACAGATCACTCAAATTACTTTGATAATGTCTCCAATCTGGGAACATTTGATGATCGACAATCCGGACTTGAATCTTTGACAAATCCCGGAAATAGCATGTGGGCAACCTATGTTGACCAAATTAATAGTGCAAACAGTGAAGACTTCGTGACCTTCTACGGATTTGAAATGACTTGGTCCGGCGGACCGGGACATATGAATACCTATATGACGGAAGGATTTGTAAGTCGAAACGATCCAAAATTAAATAGTAAAAGTAATAGTCATGATGAAGTATTAATTCGTTATTACGACTTACTTAAAGAACAAGAAACAAGCTTTTCGATGTTTAATCATCCGGGAACCACTTTTGGAACCTTTAATGACTTTGCTCATTGGGATCCGGCAGTAGATGCTAAAGTGCAACTAATAGAAGTTGGCAACGGCGAGGGACCCGTCGGCAGTTCCGGTTACTGGCCAAGCTATCAGTACTATACTCAGGCCTTGGACAAGGGATGGCATCTGGCGCCGGCAAACAATCAGGACAACCACAAAGGCAAATGGGGAGACGCCAATACAACACGTACGGTTGCTATAGCCGACGAGCTGACGCGTGAATCTATTTATTCATCGATAAATGATTTAATGGTTTATGCAACTGAAGACGATAACTTTGAGATATATTATACGGCGAACGGCTTACCTATGGGTTCAAGCTTTGCTGAAAGTCCCGAGACAATCGATTTTATTGTAGATTTACACGACCCGGACCCAGATGACACCATCACTAAACTGGAAGTTATATCAAGTGGCGGCGTTATCTCCTATAGTGAGCGCATTGGCACAAACTCAGCACAAGTAGAATTTACAATTCCAAATACAGCGGCTTATTACTACCTAAAAGTTGTGCAGGCTGATGATCAAATTATTGTAACAGCTCCGGTTTGGACAGGAGAAACTACCTTGGTAGGAATTAACAAGGTTGAAAAAGATTCCGCCATGGAAATTATCGGTACACCATTTAACGTCAGTACAGAAGTTTATAACTATGAAGACGAAAACTTGGTTATTGAAAAAGTTGAATACACAATCGATGAACGTATTGTAGGAACGTATACAGCCGGTTTACCGGAAGTAGTTTCCAACAGCACAGTTACCATAACACATGAAGTTACTCCGGAAATGGTAGGAGAACAATACCTGCAAGTCGCCATTACCGGAGCACTCAATGGTCGACCCGTTAAGTTTAATAGTTCAATCAAGCTTAATGTCTATGACCAATCACAATTGCTGAAGATTGGCGTCGATTCATTCCACGATAACTTTTATGTATCCGGAGATTACAGCGGCTCAGATTCAAACTTTATCGCTGTTGCCGCTCAATTAGGTGGGATTGTAGAGCATATTGATCAGGAATTCACTTTTGAAAAACTTTCAGAATATGACATCCTGATTATGACTGCCCCATATCTTGGCTTTGGCAAGGGCGGAAAAGCCTATACTGCCGCTGAACTCCAAGCTATAAAAGAATACGCAGAAAGTGGCGGCAATATCGTCTTAACCTCCAAGTCAGACCGTGGTAATGAGGGCGGTACTAACGCTGCGGCAACATCCAATGCAATTCTGGAAGCCATCGGGGCAAAAACAAGAGTTGCCGATGGAATTGTGGTTGACAACGAGAGAAAAGAAAATGAAGCCTATCGCTTAAATCTAGTCGAAGCCTTAAACTTCAATGAAGTAAATGAATTAGCTGAAGGTCTCTTTAGTGATACAACCGGACAATTCACACTTTATAACTCTGCTCCTATATTGGCTAACGGTGCCACACCAATTGTGGTGGGTTATCCAACTTCCTGGGGTGCAAACTATACGGCAGACTTTGGCGGCTCATCATCCTATGTACCGGTTTATGACACTGACACGGTAGTCGTTCCAAAAGGTGAAGTAAATGTAGTGACCACTGAAACATTAAGCGGTGGTGGATTCTTAGTAACAGCTGGTGTAACTTTCTTCTCTACTTTTGAAGTAAAAACAGAAATGTTACAAGACAGAGATACTAGAACCGCTAACTATCGCCTGGTGCAAAATATTATTGAATTAGCCAAGCCTGAACCAACCATCACTCCCATCGCAGATGTTCAAGCCGCGCCTGAAGGGAAATTCTTTACCATTGAAGGCACACTGACATCTAATGCAAGCGGATATGATACAGCAACTGCATTCTTTGATTCAGCCTATGTTCAGGATGAAACAGGTGGAATTAATATATTCCCCATTGCAGGAAATTACCAGGCAGGACAAAAAGTAAGGATCTCAGGAACAACCAGCTCCTATAATGGTGAACACCAACTTAACATTGCTATCTTAGATGTAATAGATGAGAGTATAAATGAAATCGAACCTATATTGCTAAATACTCAGGAGATTAAGGAAAATCTTGGTCTGCTGGTTAAATTGGAAGGTGTAATAACAGATGTAGTGAGAAAAGATAACGTCGTTGAAACCATTGTGGTTAAAGACGACTTCGGTGAGATAATAGTCTTTATCGATGGCTATATTATGCCGACCTATCTCATGATGGATATTGAAGTAGGAAATAGCATTACAGCCATCGGACTCTCAAGTATCAGTGTTAATGATGAAGGAGAACAAATCCAACGAATACGTGTACGCAATCGTACAGAAGTTGTTGCTAAAAAAGCAGTTGATAAATCAGAACTGCAAGAACTATATGATCAAGCACTGGCTTTAGATCTAGACAAATATACGGATCAAAGCGCTGCTAAGCTTGGTCAAGAAATAGACCGGGCATCGGCATTACTCGAAAAAGCAGATGCAAGTCAAGCAGAAGTAGATAATCAAATTCAAGCATTAAAAGCCGCTTTAAATGCTCTTGTTGAAAAAGACTCACCCGGTGAAGAACAAGAGGAACCAGGTGAAGAGCCTACTGAACCCGGTGAAGAACAAGAGGGTTATTCCTTGGTCGATACTTTAACAGGTATTCAAGTCTTTATACCAACAGGAGCCTTTGAAAATAGAGTTAAATTAATGGTTAAAATGGTAGAAAGAGCAATTAAAGGACGAGAAGTACTAGCCTACGATATTACCTTTATCGATACTATAACAAACGAAACAGTTCAACCTAAAGTGCCGGTAACAGTCAGAATCCCAGTGAAAGATTTAATCACTGACGGATTAGAAGTGTTACACGAAACAGGTCCCGATCAGTATGAGAAGCTATCATTCAGATTAAAAAATAAAGCAGTTGAATTTGAATCAGACGATTTCTCAGTTTACTTGTTAAGTGCAGCCCTGAAAACAGTACCCGCAACGGGTGAAACCAGTCGCAATCTCATTGCCGGTATTTTCCTGTTACTGGCAGGAGCCGGAGTAAGTGTTCTGTTCGTACGACGCAAAGTTAAAGAAGGTAAAAGCAAATAACCGGAAACCATAGCTAAAAAACGACTAAAGGGGCTCACAATATTCAAGAATGTTGTGGGTCCCTTCTTTTATTACAAGCATGCTTGTAATAAAAGGAGGGGCGAAGTAGCGATGAGATTCAGCAAATTATCCTTGAAAATCGGTGCCGGGGCACTGAGTTATCTGACTTGCTATTGATTCTGAGAATAGGGAAAAATCATGTTAACTGGATATCCCGATTTCATTTTGCTTACAGGATTAATAATGTAGTTTCCATTTTCTACTTGTTAATGTTTAGCTATCACAAATTTATTAATAAGCAAAATCACAGTACTCTCAAAAGACAAATTTCCTTATGGCTTCCACTTTACTTAGAAATTCTACACTTGTGATAAGTCACCGAAGTTGTTATTATTTTTACATTATTATTGTGTATTGTTCGTATACATGATCGTTAAAATCTATTTTGTTGGGAGAAATTATGCACAAGAAACTTTTTATTCCCGGTCCGGTTGATGTCGCTCCGGATGTACTCGAAAAAATGGCAACACCGATGATTGGTCACCGTACCAAAGACGCCACCGACCTTCAGCAACGCATCTCAGAAAACCTGCAGAAACTGATGTTCACAGAGAATACTATTGTTCTCTCCACCTCGTCCGGCACAGGTCTGATGGAAGCCGCCATCCGCAGCTGCACAAGAAAAAAAGCTGCGGTTTTCTCCGTCGGTTCCTTCGGCGACCGCTGGTATGAAATCGCGCAGTATAACAACATTGCAGCAGACAAATTCACCTCAGAGCCCGGGCAGCCGACCACAGCCGCCATGGTCGAAGAAGCCTTGAAGACCGGCCTCTATGATGTTGTGACCGTGCAGCATAATGAAACCTCATCGGGAATTATGAACCCGGTGCAGGAGATCGGTGACGTGGTCAGGAAATACGACGGCGTGCTCTTCCTGGTTGATGCTGTGTCGTCACTGGGCGGAGCGAAGATCGAGGTGGACAAATGCGGTATCGATGTCTGCATCACCTCAACCCAGAAGTGTCTGGGCCTGCCTCCCGGATTGGCTGTAGCGAGCGTCTCCGAACGCGCCTACGAAGCCGCCCGGCAAAACGAGTTCAGAGGCTTTTATCTGGATCTGGTCAAACTCTACGAGCAGGTAAAGAAGAATTATCAGTATCCTTCCACTCCGGCTCTGTCGCTGATGTTCGCGCTGGATTATCAGCTGGATAAAATTGTCAATCAGGAAGGAATTGAGAACCGCTTTGACCGCCACACCAGACTGGCGGACATAGTCAGAGCCTGGGCCGAGAAACATTTTTCACTCTTTGCCGCAGCTGACTGCCGTTCCAATACAGTAAGCTGCATCAACAATACTATCGGCTTTGATTTTGCCGATCTCAACAAAAAGCTGGGCGAGCGCGGCTATGCCATTAGCAACGGATACGGCAAAAACAAGGACATCACCTTCCGCATCGCCACCATGGCCGAATGCACAGAAGCAGAGCTGCTCGACCTTCTGGCAAATATTGATGACATTCTCGGATTGGAGGCCTGATGTGAAAATTATACTCGCCAATGACGGCATCGAAGATCAGGCCAAAACAGAGCTTGAGGAAGCAGGTTTTGAAGTCGATACCAATAAGTATGAAGGCGAAGCCCTGCTCAGCAGGCTGGGCGAGGTGGACGCAGTTGTAGTGAGAAGCGCAACCAAACTGCGTGATCCCGAGATCGACGCCGGAGCAGCCGGTAATCTTAAACTCATTATCAGAGGTGGCGTCGGCGTAGATAATATCAACGTAGACTACGCTGAATCCAGGGGAATAACCGTCAGAAACACGCCCGAAGCGTCCACCAACGCGGTAGCGGAACTGGTACTGGCCCATATGTTTGCAAACGCCCGTCGTATTTACGAGGCGACAGCAAGCATGCGCGAAGGGAAATGGCTGAAAAAGGAATTAGTCGGCACAGAGATCGCCGGCAAGACGCTGGGGCTGATCGGCTTTGGCAGAATCGGACAGTCTCTGGCCCAAAAAGCCGGCTGCCTGGGTATGAAGGTAATCTTCCATCGCCGGACGCAGGATTTTCACTTTGAGGGCGCAGTACAGAAAAGCAAAGCAGAGGTTCTGCGTGAAGCGGATTATCTCGTCATCCTTATTTCAGGCAGCGTCGACAAGCCGCTCGTCGGCGCAGAAGAGATAGCGACGATGAAAGACAGTGCCTTTATTATTAATACTGCCCGCGGCGGTGTAGTCGATGAAGATGCCCTGGTTGATGCGATCGAAGTCGGTAAACTCAAGGGCGCCGGCGGTGACGTGTACGTCTCTGAACCCTGCAAAAACGAGAGACTTCTGGCTTGTCCCCATGTCACACTGACACCTCATGTCGGGGCAGCTACAAAAGAAGCGCAGCAGCGCATCGGAGAAGAGATCGTCAGGATTGCGAAGGAGGTTTTGTAATGTCTTTGGTGAGACCCTTTAAAGCGCTCAGACCGGCGGCAGGAAAAGCAGAGCAAGTCGCTTCTTTGCCCTACGATGTCATGAACCGGGAAGAAGCCAAAGCCATGGCAGCAGGCAATCCGGACAGTTTCCTCTATGTAGGGCGCTCGGAAATCGACCTGCCTGATGATGTCTCGGCTTATGACGCAGAGGTCTATGCCAAGGCCCGGGAAAACCTCGTGCAGATGGAAGCCGACGGCGTGCTGGTCCAGGACGAAAAGCCGATGTTTTACATCTACCGCCAGATCATGTCTGGCCGGGTGCAGACAGGCCTGGTGGCTACAGTTTCCGTAGATGAATATTTAAATAATAAGATAAAAAAGCACGAATACACCCGAGAGGCGAAGGAGATCGACCGCATCAATCACTTTGATGTCTGCGATGCCAACACTGAACCGATTTTCCTCACTTACAGAGAGCAAGGCGAAATCAGACAGCTGTTGAACGATTTTATTAAGCACAACAAGCCGCAGGCGGCTTTCATCAGTGAAGATGAAATCAGCCATTACGTCTGGGCCATCTCCAGTGATGATCTGATTCGCCGGATTGGCGAACTCTTCCGGGAGGTTCCTGCTCTGTACATCGCCGATGGGCACCATCGCAGTGCCTCAGCCGCCAAAGTTGCACTGAAGCGCCGCGAGCAGTATCCAGACGCCGGGCCCGAAGCTGAATTCAATTACTTCCTGGCCGTTATTTTTCCCGATGAGGATCTGTTCATCATGGACTATAACCGGGTGGTAAAAGATCTGAATGGCCTTTCCGCTGCAGAGTTTTTGCAGGCGCTGCAGGCTAAGTTCACCGTGAAAAAACACAGCGCAGAACAGCCCTTCAGGCCTCAGACCAAAGGCCAGTTCGGTATGTATCTGGACGGCAGCTGGTATGAGCTAAGAGCCAGGCCGGAGCTCTATCAGGGCAAGGATCTGGTTGACAGTCTGGACGCCTCGGTCCTGCAGCAGAATGTGCTGGCGCCTGTTCTGGGGATTGAAGATCCCAGAACAGATGAGAGAATTGATTTTGTCGGCGGCATCCGCGGTCTCGGGGAGCTGGCGGACAGAGTCGATGCCGGAGAGGTCGTCGCCTTCGCCCTATACCCGACGACAATGGACGAACTGCTGGATATTGCGGATGCAGAGATGATTATGCCTCCCAAGTCCACCTGGTTTGAGCCGAAACTGCGTTCAGGATTGTTCGTTCACAAATTAGCGGATTAGTATAAAATAAAGACATAGTTTGGTTTTTACTAAGACTATTCAAAATAAAACCGACTCTAATAGGGTCGGTTTTTTCAAGCTGGAGGGGAAAATGTCGGATTATATCGCAGAACCATTTCGGATCAAAATGGTGGAGCCCTTGCGCATGACCACCAGAGAAGAAAGAGAAGCTGCCATCAAGAAGGCAAATTATAACATGTTCTCGCTGGCAGGCAAGGACGTCTATATTGATCTTCTGACCGACAGCGGCACGAATGCCATGAGCGATGCTCAGTGGGCCGGTATGATGAGGGGCGACGAGAGCTATGCCGGATCCTCAAGTTTTTACAAGCTGCGCGACGCTGTCCAAGACATCTTTGGCCATCGCTTCGTGCAGCCCGTACATCAGGGCAGAGCGGCGGAGAAGGTTCTCTTCCCCTGTCTGCTCAGCGAGGGACAGTATTCTGTTTCCAATATGCACTTTGATACGACCAGAGGTCATGTCAGCCTGTGCAAAGCAACGCCGATTGATCTGGTGACAAAGGAAGCTCACGATACTGAAGCGAACTATCCCTTTAAGGGGAATATGGATGTCGCGAGACTGGAAAGTTTCATCAAAGAAAAAGGCGCGAAAAACATCGGCATGATAACAATGACTATCACCAATAACACTGCCGGCGGACAGCCTGTATCTCTGGCTAATATGCGCGAGGTGGCTAAGATAGCCCGCCAATATGAAATAGTGCTCAACATTGATGCCGCGCGCTTCGCAGAGAATGCCATGTTCATCAAGGAACGCGAAGAGGGCTGTGAGCAACGGAGTATCCAGGACATCACCCGTGAGATGTTCTCTTACGCGGACTGCTTCACCATGTCGGCAAAAAAAGACGGTATTGTCAATATCGGCGGTCTGATCGGCATTAAAGAAGACCCGGATCTCTTCACCAAAGTGCAGTCGATGACAGTTCCGATGGAAGGCTTTTTAACCTATGGAGGTTTGGCCGGGCGCGATCTGGAAGCTCTCGCTATCGGACTTTACGAGTCATTGGATGAGGACTATCTAACCTACAGACTGGGACAGATCAGATATCTGGGTGACAAATTGTTGGCCGGCGGCATTCCCATACAATATCCTACCGGCGGTCATGCAGTTTTTGTCGATGCCAAAAAGCTCCTGCCGCATATTCCATATTATGAATTTCCCGGGCAGGCCTTAGTTATTGAAGCTTATCTCGAAGGCGGTATCCGCGGCTGTGATATTGGCAGTTTTATGCTCGATCTCGATCCTGAAACGGGAGAGCAGCTGGAAGCGGAGATAGAATTCGCCCGCTTTTGCATACCTAGAAGAGTATATACGCAAGCCCATCTCGACCACATAGCTAAGACTTTGATTGCAATCAAAGACAAGGCTGATACTTTGAAAGGCTATCGCATCGTCTGGCAGCCCAAAGTGCTGCGCCACTTCACCTCAAAATTGGAGCCGCTGGAGTAGGAGAGTTCTCGCCGACAGGCGGGGGCTATTTTTTGTCCATAAGATTTAAGCGTCTTCAACAATTAATTTGAAGGAAATAGTTCTAATCTCTAAGAGAATTGGCATAGCCGCGATGTCACGGCTATGCCAATTTAAGTTGGGGTCATAAGTTCGAATAAGACCGGTTTATCTTTTTTCTGATTCCTTGGAAATAGTGCTTTTCGCACTCATCACAGTATTATTTTTCTTCAAGACTCTTTGCAAGATACATCTTCTGAATCAATTGCGCTCTGGAGCTGACGTTTATTTTACGGAATATATTGTTCATATGCTTTTTTACTGTATTTACGCTGATGAACAGCTTATCGCTAATCTCCTTGTTGGAAAATCCCCTGAATACCAATGCGATGACCTCGTTTTCCCGGACTGAAATATTATACTTGTCCGCTATTTTGTCACTGCAGTAGTAGGAAACACTTTTCCATATACCCTTTGGGTAGAGGCAGGAGAGATTGGCTGTTATATGCTCGGTGAGAATTTCCAGTATAGACATTTCTTCATCAGAGAAATCCTCGCTCTTGTCGCGAAAAAGAGTAATTGAGCCATATAAGATGCCGTTTTCAAAAAGAGTACTGCCCATACTGTAATAGATATCCATGGGTTTCATCCAGCATTTATAGATCGTGGTGCGCTCCCGGGCGCTGTCCGTAATAATATTGGAATCGCGATATATCACAGGCTCATCGGTGGGCAGCAGCCAGGCGCAATAATCCATATCCTCGTACTTCTCATAGTAGTCATTGAGCTGTTCCTGCGTCATATTCAATGATAGCGGATCAAAGAACTTCACGCTTCCTTTCAGCATATATGCCAAATCAAAAAAGGATTTCTTGTGGGGGATGATATAGTTCAGCTGCTCCATGAAGACACGTCTAATTTCCTCAACTGAATCGAGTTTAGCCATGCTGAGGGTAAGATGGTTGATTTGCAGCCATTTTTCCTGTGACAGATTGATATTTGGGGAGTACATAGATTTACCCTCCATTGTCATCGATTGCCCTCTGTTATCACCCCATATTTTAACAGAAGCAAGGGATAAATTAAATGACCGAAATGACCCGTTAAAAAATTCTGCCTAAGTAGTATTAAAGTAGTAGTCTTACACCTTATGACACCTAAAGAATATGGGACTACTCCCGGTATGAGTCTGGAATAAATCAATCTCAAGTGGGATTGTTGTCCAATTTTGGCAGCGGTATTTTTGATGTAACAGGGTGACTACGAAAGGAGAAATATTATGCGAACAATAGACAGCACCCCCAAAAAGGACGGTTTCCGTGTACCCGGTGAATTTGAACCTCGTAAGCAGGACTGGTTTATCTGGCCGGAACGTCAGGATACTTGGCGACTTGGAGGAAAACCTGCACAGAAAGTACTGGTGGAGGTAGTTAAAGAAATGGTTCGTTTCGAACCTGTAACCGTGGTGTGCTCGGCGGATCAGTATGAAAATGCTCGTTCACGTCTGCCCGAGGAGTGCCGCGTAGTAGAAATGACCACCGATGATTCCTGGGCTCAAGACAAAGGTCCTTTTTTCCTGGTTAATGACAAGGGAGAAAGCCGTGGAGTCACTTGGGGTTGGAATGCTTACGGCGGATTAGATGAAGGTCTGTATTTCCCCTGGAAGCGAGATGCGGAATTTGCAACAAAATTACTGGACATGGAGAACCTGGATCGCTATGACGCGCGTAAGGTGGTATTTGAAGGCGGAGCCATGCAGGTGGATGGTGAGGGTACGCTCATTGTCACTGAAAACAGCGTTCTGAATAAGAACCGCAACCCACATCTCACAAAAGAAGAAATCGAAGAATATTTTAAAGAATACATGAATCTGGAAAAAGTCATTTGGCTAAAAGACGGCATGGCTTTTGACGAGACGGACGGACATATTGATGATGTCTGCTTCTTCATTAGACCCGGGGTCATCGCCTTGTCTTGGACTGACGATGTTAATAACCCTCAATACAAACCTTTAAAAGCAGCCTATGATACTCTCAGTCAGGCAGTCGACGCCAAGGGCCGCAAACTGGAAATCCATAAAATTCCCATTCCCGATATCCTTTACATCTCCGCAGAGGAAAGTGAAGGCATTGATATCAGTGAAAGTGCAGCTTCCCGTGAAGATGGCCTTCCACTCGCCGTCACATACATAAACTGCTATTTTGTCAACGGCGCTTTACTGCTCCCGCAATACGGCGATCCGATGGACGAAGTCGCGTTCGAGCTGTATCAAAAACTCATGCCCGACCGGGAGGTAGTTAAAATCTGGACACGTGAGTTTTCGCTCGGCGGCGGCAACATTCACTGTATGGCGCTGCAGCAGCCCCTGCCTTTGAATAAGTAAAATACTTAATCCGAGAAAGTAAGTGCCTTTCCCTGCATTGAAAAGAGAGGAGACTTAAAATGGCAGAGAAAAAAGTCAGTTTAGTAAAAACAGTGCTGTTCACGATTTGCAGCATCCTCGTTCTTGATTCACTAGCTCCGGCCCCGGCATATTTTGGCGTTCAGTCCATCACCATGTGGGTAATTCTCACAATTGTGTTCTTTATTCCCTATGGCTTGTTAACTGCGGAGCTGGGCAGTACATACCCCAATGACGGCGGTATTACATATTGGTCTAAGCTGGCCTTTGGAGAGCACGTCGGTATCCAGGTGGGATGGTTTTACTGGACCAGCTGCGCTTTTTGGATGCCGTCTGTATTCATAACCTTTTCCTACTGGTTGAGCTACAAGTTTTTCCCGAACGCGCCGGCGGCAGTAATGGCATTGCTGGCAGCGGCCATGTGTTGGCTCATTTGCTGGATCGGTATCAAAGGGATTGAGCTCTCCGTCACCATCACTGCTATTGCCTCCTTGGCAAAGATGGCCATACTGATAATTTTCGGAATCTTAGGTTTTGTTTATAT
>LSQX01112012.1_pt1 | contig 12722 bp, 10 predicted proteins | sample 654561 | NCBI WGS metagenome assembly LSQX01 (sample SAMN04489861, study PRJNA283612) | anaerobic digester metagenome | isolation source: 4 biogas reactors fed with cattle manure at either 37C or 55C with and... | place: Denmark: Kongens Lyngby | collected 2014 | reverse complement strand
CCATGAAATAGGGCATTATTGGATGCCATCTCATAAACTGCAAGTATTTACCTGTTTTGCATCTGATATTATGGCATTCAAAACCAACAAAGACCAGGAAGAAGAAGCAAATAGATTTGCCAGCGAGTTACTCATACCAAGCGAATACATAACAAAAGATGCTAAGCTTTATGATTATAATGCCGAATCCATAAGAAAAATAGCAGACAAATACAATGTATCAATAACCGCTGCTGCTATAAGATTCCTCGAAGTTACACCAGATAAAGCAGCAATAATTTTATCTCAAAACGGAACAATTAAATGGTTTATGAGAGCGAAAAACTTCAAACACTTTATTAAATCAAAAACAATAGACAGTGCTACTTATATTTATGATTTTTATCACAACGGAGAAATAAATGAGTCATTAAATCAAGCATATGCTGGTGCGTGGTTGGAAGATCCGAGAGACTTAGATTTTATAAATGAACAATCCATTATAATGCCATCCTTGAATATGGCCCTTACTATTTTGACTATTCCATACGACGAAGACAATGAATATGATAATTGGGCCGACTATTAAAAGGAGGTTCCATATGGCCCGTAAAACCAACTATATCAAAAACAGCATAGAGTATTACCGTGTGACCGCCACCATAGGGCGGGATTCCTCAGGGAAGCTGATTCGCAAAGAGTTCTATGGTAAGAGCAAAAAAGAAGCAGAAGATAAGCGCGATGAATACTTACGAGGTATTAAAAGCGGACTCAGTGTAGATCACCAAAACGTTACTATTGGTCCACTCATGCACACATGGCTATATGAAGTTGTAAGAGTATCGGATAAAATAAAACCATCAACATTTGAAAGATATGAAGGCGTTTACAGAAACTATATAAAGGACTCGCCTCTGTATGGCATCAAGCTTCATAATCTTAAATCCATACATATCCAGCGGTACTATAATACTCTATATGAAAACGGAAAAACCAGCAGCCAAATCAAAAATCTGAATAAGCTACTAAAAAAGTTTTTCTTTTATGCAGTAGATGAGGGCTATCTACTAAAAAATCCATGCACTAGCAAAAGCCTAACTATTCCTGGTGAAGTTACACAAGAAGATACAGACATTGAGATTTTCAACGATGAAGAAATAGAAGCTATTAAGAAAGCTTTAGAAGGCCACAGGCTAAAGCCATTAATCTTATTAGCATTGGGCACCGGATTGCGCCAAGGAGAGCTATTAGGATTAAAATGGAGTAATGTGGACCTGAAAAACAAAGAGATAAAAGTAGAGCAGGCCATTAAGGCTGTTACCATCATTAATAGCGATGGTTCAAGAAAGTATGAAATCCGAGAGCAACCACTTAAAACAAAAAATAGTATACGGACTGTGCCCATTCCGTCTAATTTAATACCAATACTTGAAAAGCATGCATTAAAACAAAAAGAAGAAAAGTTAAAAGCAGGTCCTCTCTACAATGACAGCAACTATGTATTTACTACAGCAACAGGAAACCCAATAGATACCAGGAATCTGCTCAGGGCATATGAAAGGCTCCTGAAAAAAGCGGGTGTGTCATATCGAAAATTCCATACTTTAAGACACACATATGCAACTAAGTTATTTGAAAAAGGCGTTCCGCTCAAAACCGTTCAGATGCTCCTAGGACATAGCGACATATCGGTTACAGCCAATATTTATACACATGTTATGCCTGAGAAAAAAATAGATGCAGCAGAAAAAATCAACGATTTATTCGCATAAAATTTCCCACACTTTTCCCACAAAAGTTTTAGATAGCTATAGAAAACAACAAAATGATAAAGGGTAAAAACCTTGAAATATCAAGGTTTTAGAACGTTATAGAAATTTATAAAACACCCAAAATCGAATCAGAAGGTCGGGGGTTCGAATCCCTCCGGACACGCCAGGAAAGAGGCTGGAATGTTCAATTCCAGCCTTCTTTTGTTATGTCCATTCGGAAATCAATTTTTGGCACCCATCAGTTTAACCACATCATCCAAAGAAGGGAGTGCCGGGATGGCTCCTCTCTTTGTCGTAGCCAGCGAACCGGCAGCATTGGCGAAGTTCACCATTTCCTCCATATCATCAACGGTATATTCATCGTAACTTTTCCTTTTCTCAAGTACCTGGTATAGAATTCCTCCCATAAAGGCATCGCCAGCTCCGGTTGTGTCAACGGTATTGACATCATATGCAGGCAAATAACCTGTATGATCTCCAAACATGTAAAAACATCCTTTGGGACCCAGAGTAACAAATATTAGTTTCATACCATGCTCTTTGTATAACATCTTCGAACCTTCTTCAATATCCCGGGCATCCGTCAAAAAGAACAATTCCTCCTCGGATATTTTCAGCACATCAGCAAAGCCAATACCTAGCCTGATCATTTCTTTAGCCTCGTTCAAATCGGTCCAAAGGGCTGGCCTTAAATTTGGATCGAAGGAAACGATCAACCCATTATTTCTTGCATATTCCGCAGATTTGATAGTAGCATCCCTCGATGGCTGGTTGGTCATGGAGACCGAACCAAAGTGAAATATCCTTGAATTCCTTATTATATCATAGTTTACCTCTTTTTCCTCCAGCATTATGTCAGCCCCGGGCTTGCGGTAAAAACTGAAGCTTCTGTCCCCCCTCTCATCCAGATGTACAAAGGCCAGGGTTGTGTTGACATCCCGAGAAAATATTAAACCGCCTGTATCCACATTCAGCCTCATCAGAGTTTCCTTCAAAAACAATCCAAACTGGTCATTGCCCACTTTCCCTATGAAAGCCGCCTTTTTCCCCATCTTGGCCAGGGCAACGGCCACATTAGCTGGCGCTCCCCCGGGATTGCACTCAAACAGCGGATTCCCATTCTCAGATATCCCGGCAGGCGTAAAATCAATCAGCATTTCCCCAAGTGAAACCAGATCGTACATTATCCACATCACATCCTCATATAAATATTGTAGTTTTGTTATACATTGACTGGTCGCTGCGGATGGTTCTTTCCATTAGTTCTTATATTCTAGCAAAATTTATAACAAGATTTTACGCGTAAACCATCCACATGTGGTAAGAAATACGGCTCTCAGTCCTCTAGCGCTACCGATATCATGGCAAAATAATTTTCGTGCGGTACGTATTCGGGTATGCTGTTACCGGTACCCAGCGCATACCCGCCCGATTTCTCGGCTTTTCTCAGCATATCCCGGCAACGCTTCTTGATCTCCTGAGGTGTAGCTCTGCAGACAAAATCCAGGTCAATTCCACCCAGGATGGCAATTCTGTCCCCCCACCGGTGGTATGCCTCTTCCACCGGAAGAATGCTGTCTTCATAAGAATGCTTGGCATCGTATCCCATATATTCAATGACATCTTCCATAACCTTCTCCAGATTTCCGCATGAATGAAGAATGGCAGGCTTTCCATACTTGTGAATGGTTTCTACTATCCTTTTATGCCATGGGAACACATAGCGTCTCATATGAGAAGGTGAAAGCATAGTCTGAGTTTTGAAACCCCAGTCGTCATTGGATATAAGCGCGCCCACCGTATCATAGGCGGCACAAATATCATAATATCGTACCAAACGGGAACCCACAGCATCAAAAATAGCCTGCGCTAAGTCGGGTTCTTCATAGATCATAAAACATAAAGAGTCATAGCCAACCAAATCAATGACATTCTCCAACACGCCGCCGGGACCGTAGGCAATCAGTTTCATACCATCGGGCAAATGTTTCCCTAACTCTTCCAGCCTGGAATAATCAAAAGCATCAGGATCCGGCCAGTTGTAATTTTCAAAGTCGGCGCGGCTTTTAATTATATTTCCCTCGTTTAGGGAACGGGTCTTTATTGTTCTGACCTCACCGCGGGGGAAAAAGAAATCCGAACCGTGCAAAGTGGCATAATCATAGCCCGCATTCTTAAATGCCTTAATCATTACCCGAAACCGATTCAACGGCTCCTTCACATCATCCATCGATTCACCGGCAAGTTTTTCATAAAGGGGCTGGTTTAAAAAGAACTCAAAAAGAGTGGGCCTATCCGGAACTCCTCCCTGCAGCACCTTTAGCAAATTAGTAAAATCAGGTTCTCGCATAAATCTCACCTCAATAATCTATTTCTTTGGTTTTTTGCCGGAATGACATGTTCTGGCGCAGGAATAAACCCTATTTCTGTCGCATCCCATGGGGGAATAAAAATACTTTCTGCAAACGACAGATGTGTTTGAGCACAAGCTCAATATAATACTCACACCAAAATTAATCATAGACAGTATTTAATAGTTAAATAATTCGATGAAGAAAAAAATAATCCTCCTACTTGTATCCCATTAAAGCCAGTAAAAAACAGACGGTGCAATATCTCATCTGCACCGTCTTCTTCGAAATCAATACCTTCATCGGAAGCGCCATTTTTAAATGTCCGCCTTAATAATCATCGGCTCTGCTATAACAATCCTGGCAATAGCTATCGTATAATTCGACACATTCATCGCAAACATAGCTGTTGCATTCCGGACACTGGCTCACAGTATCCTCGTCGGTGGGATAACCACATACCGAGCATCTTACTTTAGAATTCATATTCCTTACCTCCTGTTGCGAATTTTTTATATATTTTTCCAATTTGCCGAAATAATATACCCGTTCCCAGAAAACTCCTGGCTATACAGTTTGTTCATATTATTTCACCGATGTGTTTTTTGTTTTTCGGAAAAATCAAACTGTATGTCATTGTTTCATTTGGATGTGATGATGGCATGCCGGGAGAAAGAGACAAGAAAAAAAGAAGGAAGCTTCCAGCCTGTATCCGGCAATTAAAAAGCGAATACGAAAAGCTGTTATACAGAGGTTTGTGTCCGGCATCGTAGTATTCGATGTCGCCAAAAAAGCTGAATCACACCTAACGGTACCCCTTCGTTCAATAACATCATAGTACGCGGTGTCGCCAAAAAAGGCATAAAAATTAGGGTTATAATTAACCCTAATAAGATTGAAGTTAATGAATTTTTGGATATAAATGGCGGAGAAGGAGGGATTTGAACCCTCGCGCCGGTTTCATCCGACCTACGCCCTTAGCAGGGGCGCCCCTTCGGCCAACTTGGGTACTTCTCCATAATTCCCATGGCGGAGAGAGAGGGATTCGAACCCCCGGCACCTTGCGGTGTCACTGGTTTTCAAGACCAGCTCCTTAAACCACTCGGACATCTCTCCACCTCTCGATGAACCGAATGAATTTTCCTGTATGATGTTTGCTTTGCGCTGTGCTAATATAGTATAACAAAACAAGCAAGCAGTGTCAATATTGTTTTTCGGCGTCTGTTATTATTCTATGATAATGTCATATTGGATTTATTATGATAAAATGTCTCGTATGAGAAAGGAAGAATTCAATCAGAGAAGCAGCTGAGCTTTTAACCCTCAGTGACCGCCATGCAATAGGGTTGAAAGGATTATCTGGAAATCCTTTCAACCCCGCCCATGTAAGGAACTAATTTCTCTGGAATAACCACCGTTCCGTCTTCCTGCTGGCAGTTCTCCAGAACAGCCGCCAACGTCCGGCCTACGGCCAGCCCCGAACCGTTCAAAGTATGAACATATTCAGGTTTATCTTTAACACTCATCCGATACTTTATCTCAGCCCTGCGCGCCTGGAAATCTTCAAAATTGCTGCACGACGAGATCTCCACATATCTGTTATAGCTGGGCATCCAAACTTCAATATCATATTTTTTTGCCGCCGTAAAGCCAAGATCAGCGGTACACATAAGCACCACCCGATACGGCAACTCGAGAAGCTGAAGGATTTTCTCCGCATCATTAACAAGCTTTTCCAGCTCATCATAGGAGGTCTCCGGCCTGACAAACTTGACCAGCTCTACCTTGTTAAACTGATGCTGCCGGATAAGGCCCCGCGTATCCCTTCCGGCCGCTCCCGCCTCTGCCCTGAAGCATCCGCTGTAAGCCACGTATTTCAACGGCAACTTATTCCCATCGAGTATCTCTTCCCTGTGCATATTGGTAACCGGCACCTCCGCTGTGGGGATGAGAAAATAATCGGTCCCTTCGACTTTAAAGGCATCCTCTTCAAATTTAGGCAACTGACCGGTCCCTATCATGCTCCTGCGATGAACCATAAACGGAGGAAACACTTCAACATAGCCGTGCTGAGCGGTATGCACATCCAGCATAAAATTTATCAATGCCCTTTCCAACCGTGCTCCCAGACCGCGGTAGAAAGTAAATCGGGACCCGGTTACCTTCCCGGCCGTGCCGAAATCAAGTATACCAAGCTCTTCCCCTATATCCCAGTGAGCTTTGGGCGTAAATGTAAACTCCTTTGGTTGGCCCCATCGTCGGATTTCAACGTTCTGCTCTTCCGAATCTCCTTCCGGCACAGAGTCGTGGGGCAGATTGGGAATGGTAAGAAGTATTTCATTTAGCTGCTGTTCCAGCTCTCTAATTTTATCATCATATTCCTTAATGGTGTCAGAGACCTGCTTCATCTCCTTTATGATCTCATCTGTATTCTTTTTTTCCTTTTTATATCTGGCAATCTGTTGGCTTACAATGTTTCTCTTATTCTTTAGTTTTTCAACTTCTCCAATATAAGCCCTTCTCCGGGCATCCAGCTCCAAAAATTTATCCAGATCCACATCCTCTTTCCTTCTTGACAGTTTCTGCTTAACAAGATCGGGATTTGTCCGTATCAATCTCGGATCCAGCATAAACAACACCTCCGAATTTATTGAGCAAATTTGTCCCCAAAAACAAAAATTCTCATCTCAATACATCAGAGACGAGAATAAAATCCCGCGTTGCCACTCTGGTTGAGGAACAAGCCTCCACCTCATTTGCCGTATAACGGTTCGGCACCGATGAAGCCTACTACCAGTTCAGCTCACAGCTCCGGGACGGATTGGGCGGCAACCCCCGCCGGTTTACACCCACCACCGGCTCTCTTAAGAAGGTTCGTCCGCTTACTATTTCCCTTCATAGCTTTGCTTTTATTATAACCATATTTCTCAATTTATGCAACCGTTTTGCCAAATATTAGACCTGTTACAGATAGCTATCCGGCCGCTACTGGCACAGCAGGTAACCCTTTTCCTTCAAAGCTTTTTCAATCCTGTCCAGTATAAGAGGGGTGTCGGCTTCAATGGTATGGAGGTGCACTCCCTCGGTCAAAGCACATAGTGGTTCGGCCTTTTCCCTTTTCATAATCTCGATAAAACAGCGAACATCGCTCGGCGATTTAATCATCAATTGAGCTTTGAATTCTCCGTACACCTTGTGTTCCACGCTAACATCCAATACGGCCCCGCCCAAATCCACTATCGTCATCAGCTCATCTTCTATGCCGTCATCCTGGTGTCTGCAGGCGATAACCCGCCGGTAGCGTTGAGGATATACATTCTTTGAAAGTATATAACCCTGGGGAGTGGCAATTATATCATTTCCAGCCGCCCTGAGTATGGCAATATCCTGAACAATAACCTGCCTGCTTACACCCATCAAGGCTGCCAAATAAGAACCTGTCACCGGCTTTTCACTTTCACCGATGATTTTAAGAATGGCCCGGCGTCTTTCGTCGGCCAGCATATCCTTACCACCCTTTTCAACACAATAGTTACATCATCAAATATTATACACTTAACAGCAATTAAATTCACCATTATTATTTATTATTCTCCCTTTTGCCGATAAACCCATATTATACCAAATGCAAGGTTGAAATAGTATAACCACACAATTGTGTAACAAAGCAAGGAGCTAGCCCTTACTAAAATTAATAATAATGCAACAAAAAATGTCAGGGGTGCCTTATAAAGACACCCCCTTAGCCTCAATGCTTTATTGTAGTATTTGGCATTTAAACGCTAGCTGTACCCAACCACTCCATCGCTTTTAACGCTTTTTTATGGCCACTATCCTATTCCGCCAGTATTACCATAGGCCTCCAAGGCTGAATGGACGGAACCGGGACACAAAGGCCCTCCCTGTCCGCTTTAACCGGCAAATCCGTGCAGGAACCATTCGGATTCAATATAACAGCACGGGTCATGCTGCCCCGCAACAGGAGTTCGCAAGGTTGTGATGAATCAAGGGATGCATTTATCAGCAGGACTGCCGCTCTCTTCCCATCGCCCCGTATAAACGGAGCAAGCCGGGAAACGGAGGTGGGAGCCGGCCACTTTATGGATAAGGGACTCTCCATCCATTGGGCCAGGGATTTGAATTGCCACAGCTTGTATGGATGTCCGAGGAAACGCCAGGGGGAATAACCGCAAACGGCTACCCTCCCCCCAAGCTCATTTTCATAGATCGTCATACAGGGCTTATACTCCACATCATAGGCATCCACCGAAATAGCTAGGGCTTCAACCCCATCATCCAAGGGTAACAGATCATAAGCGGGATCAAATATACCAAAGCGTTCATATCCGGCAAACGGTCCGTTAAAAGGATGATGGGTACAGCGTTCCCGGGCAAACATACGGTAATCCCCGGCTTTTACTCCGGCCCACTTTGCCAACCCCCTGGCAGTCAACACCTTAAGGGCTTCAACATCCATCAAAACTCCCTTGCTGAAGATCTTTTTGAGTTCTTCATCCGACAGCGTCTCAATGATTTTTCCGGCCAGGAGCGTGCCACAGGCCGCATCAGCATCCGCTGTCAAAGGCAATCCCATCTGTCCTACCTGCTGGGGCTTATCGACGGCGTAGTCAGGATTATTCTCCCGGAACCAGCCTCCTTCAGTGCAGTCCATTCCCGCCATCAGAAAAATATTGTCAGCCGGACGGAAGCCCTGCCATGGCAGGTCTTTCACAAAATCCACATAGCGCTCCCATGCAGGACGCATCCTATGGAATTCATCTATCTCGCGCCGGTATGCGTCAAACATCCGGGGATCTCCCGTACTGGCGGGAAAGGGCAGGTGGTTGAAGGCCACCCCGTTACAACCGGCTGCCAGTGCCAGCCAAACCTCGTTTATACGGGTTTGAACCGCCTTATCCAAATAGGCACAAGGATAGCTTTCCTCCTCATATAATACATCGACGGTATGAGCAGGATAACGTACCGTCTGCCGGCCTACTTCCATCGCCTTATAAAGCATTCCCTCCGGCCGGTCGTCCCAGTAAAAGCCATGGCCCGGCCTGCCTCTTCGGGATCGCAGAACGGCCATGCATTTTTCTATGAAGTCTCCCGAATAAGTGGTATGGGTAGGGCCAACCGTCATAAAGGGCGTATCGATGGAAGGATCAACCGAATCAACGGCTGCCCTCGCCTCTGCACAATAGCGGGCCAACCGGTCGGCACCATACGCCGACCATTTGCGACGCAATTCCCGGTTCTCCGGAGCATTTAGGGCCGCCACCAGAACTTCCCGCGACGAGAACCGGCCACCTTCAAAACCGGCTACGCAACGTTGGCAGAAGCAGGGATAGGGCACACCATTGAGGTGGGTAAAGCGGGTATCATCATCCACCCATATGAAGTCGGGGGCCGCTTTTGCCGCAAGGGTATATTTCTCCCGAGTATAAGCCAGAAATTCGGGAGATATAGGGCAGGCGATGCTGTCCTCCACCGAACCGTCCACACCAACCACCGGCGGAAACGGCATAGGGGGCCGCAGCGGTGATTTCTCATAAGCAGCACCGGAACCAAAGGTCGGCCAGAAATTAATGCCCACCGTTATTCCCCTTGCCCGTAGAAGTTCGGCCCTTTGTTTAAAAATCTCCAGCAGTTTTGCAACCCGGTCCAGCGGGTCATACACATAGTTGGATGGTTCCGCGATGAAAAGAGCCATTTCATCCACCACATTCCCGTGGCGTTGCAAAAGATTAAGAAGTGCATCAAATTTGGCGTCATCCTCCCATATACGATCACTGACACGCCAAGCAATTTTAAAGGGTGCAGGCATAATATTCCCTCCCACTTTTGAATTTGTTCTGAGAATTCTCCTGAGATGACATATGAATATTAAATCAAGCATGGATTGTTATATGTGCTTTTTCTATTATAGCAGCTGGAATCCGCCTTGCAATACGTTGAATAACACCAAGCTGTCAAACTTATTGAGCATATGCCATAATCTGAAGGTAATGAAAGTCCGACTTTCATCCGCATTCAAAAGCCAGAGGAGCCAGCCTTTGTTATTGGATTCAACGGCTTGATCTGTATAACAGGTAGGAGAAATGACAATGAGATACTGGAACGGTCAAAAAAGCGATGATGGCAGCATCCATTGTTTGGGCAACGGAAAGATATGACGATCTGGGAACGGGCCCTCAAGTTACCCAGGTATTCGGGCCTCTATTTTTTATCATTGCTGATTTTGTTTGCTATTTTATTTTTGATTTGCTTTAAAAGAGCCATTATCTCATCGGGGTCCATTTCAACGGTTGAAGCAATATATTCAATGGGAAACATGCAATAGTATTTCAGTATTATAATTCTTCTTTCCAAAGGCTCCAGCTTGTTTATAATATTTACTATTCTGTGTTGAATTTCCTTTTTGAAAAAAAGCTCTTCAGCTATATCCATATTAAACGATACAGAATCTCTGTAGACCTTCTCCCGGCTTTTTTCAACGCTCTTTATCTTTAAATATCTCACACACTCATTTCTTATAAAATCGTAAACGTATGGTATAACCCGGCTTAGATCCCTGCACTCTTTATATGTTTCATAAGCAAACAGGAAAGCCTCTTGAACTACATCCTGGGCAGTTTGCCTATCTTCCAATATGGCATGGGCATATTGCATGAACTTATCATAGCTATCCATAAAAATGCTTTGAATTTCTTTTATGTCTTTGGGATTCACTTTATCCAGTTCTCTTCTATTCATGGTCATCCCCATTTCAAACTCGTACTTTCTTGCTGCACATATAACTTTTGCATCTTTAACGACTAAAAGTCAGAATGATTGCACAGACTAACCCTGAAAAGAACTCTTGACTTAGGGAGGTACAATAATGAAATCAGCTCACAGGCTGTCTCTTCTCATATATTCCTTCATTTACATAGCACTGATGCAAAATATCGATATCATACCTGACGGCCCCAAACCGGTTCAGCTAATCCATATAAAAGCTTCCACAAATCACAATGAAAAAGCCTCTGTTGAATCCGGTTACATAGCTGAACCCCCGATCAATATGGATGATCATATGCGCCTTCATTTGGATGAATTCCGGACCAATGTTAAAAAATTATGTGATGCGTATCCCGATTCAGTGTTTACCTGTCTTCCCGCAGCAAAAAATGAAATTGCTCTAACCTTTGATGACGGCCCTGATCCCCACATAACTCCTCAGATTTTAGAGATTTTGGAAGAGTATAACGTAAAGGCAACTTTTTTTGTAACAGGTGAAAATGTGAAAAAATATCCCGGAATAGCGAAAAGAATTGTAAAAAATGGGCATCAGCTTGCCAATCACAGCTGGAGTCACCAAAGGCCTACCTCAATTATCCCATACGATCTGTTGGATGAAGCAAATAAAGCTCAACAAATAATTGAGGAAGAATACCTCAGCAGCAAATTCTTCCGACCGCCCTATGGTTTGGTTACACCCGAGCAAATGCAGTTGCTCAAAAAACATGGCTACATTGTAATCATATGGTCTGTTGATTCAATGGATTGGTATGTTACCAGTGCTATTGAAATCCAGAAATGCGTCCTCGATAAAGTACAGGCAGGTGCAATTGTTTTAATGCATAGTGCAGGAGGTCATCATGGGCGTAAAGCGACCATACAAGCGCTTCCTCAAATAATAACGGAACTTAGAAAAAGAGGATATCAGTTTGTTACACTAGACCAAGCTTTTAATTTTTGATATCCACTCCACCAGCTATAACCATGCATTTAATTCTAAGTGTTTTCTCATCCATTCCCGATAAAGGCGTATAATCGGTCTTATTATCCCACCCCCCAATGAGAGGAAAACCCGTCACCTCAACTTTCCAGTGTTTGGGCACCCTTATATCTATTCCTCCGAACATAACCACCAAATCCAAGGTAGCATTTTTCTCTGCTATCTCAGCATTCTTAAGATCCAGCTCTATGCCCCCGAACAGGGCTACGGCGCTTCCGCCTTTGAAATTGCGGGATTGGAGTCGGGCATTCACTCCGGAAAAAGCTGCAAAATAATCCACATGGTCCCGATTATCAACGGGTAAACCGGCTTTGAGGCCATCAACCAGGATAAATAAACCAATAATAATCAGTACAGCAGGCCAAATATAGATGCCCCAATCGTCCGGTAAAAGGCCGTGAATCTTGCAAAGAATAAAACCTCCGATCAAAATCAATAATAAACCTCCCTTTGAAGCACCTTTACCCTTTATCAGCTGATATAGGCCCAAAAGGACAATCAAGAGCGGCCACCATTGACCAATGCTAATAACATCCATCTTATGCAATAAAAGACCAAGACCTAGCAAAATAAAAAGGATTCCAAGCATATACCTGCCTCTCATTCCTATCCCCCCTCAAAATCTGTCCCTACTTGACCGGTTAACTGTAAATTGTTCCTAAAGATTATTATCAGTTTATTCCAAATAAAAGCAATAGTCAATAGAAATGGATTAATTATAAGTCCACAATAATCGCCTAAATTCACCCGTTATATGCTCGTTACCAATTCATCTGTATACCAAAAAACAATGATTTGTTCCGTCCAATTTTATCAATTTTGCAAGTTTGAATTGTC
>LSQX01404555.1_pt3 | contig 12724 bp, 10 predicted proteins | sample 654561 | NCBI WGS metagenome assembly LSQX01 (sample SAMN04489861, study PRJNA283612) | anaerobic digester metagenome | isolation source: 4 biogas reactors fed with cattle manure at either 37C or 55C with and... | place: Denmark: Kongens Lyngby | collected 2014 | reverse complement strand
GACCGTTTTGTCCGGTAGTCGCATCAATAACCAGGAGCGTTTCGTGCGGAGCGCCCGGAACTTCCCGTTCAATAACCCGATGCATTTTTTCCAATTCCTTCATTAAATTGGTTTTGTTTTGTAAACGTCCTGCTGTGTCGCATAACAACACATCGTATTTTTCTTTTGTTGCTTTTTGCAGAGCATCAAAAATAACGCTTGACGGATCGCTTCCTGCCGGTTTGGTTACAATGTCAACGCCAACCCGGTCTGCCCAAATCGCTAATTGATCGACTGCACCCGCCCTAAACGTATCTCCTGCTGCCAACAGCACCTTCTTTTTTTCTTTTTTTAACCTATGCGCCACTTTGGCGATTGAAGTAGTTTTTCCGCTGCCGTTAACTCCGACAAAGAGAAAAACGGTCAAACCGTCTTTTTGGACATTTAAGTCGACCCGAACAATTTCTTGTTGGAGATAGAGTTCAAACATTTTATCGACTATAATCGGTTGAAGTTCGCTGACATCTTTTACTTCTTTGACACGTTCGTCAGCCTTCAATTCTTCGATGAAATCGAGTGTAGTTTCAACCCCGATATCAGCCATAATAAAAATATCCGTCAAATCGTCAAAAAAATCTTCTGTTATTTCATTGTAGTGGGAGAAAAGGTTTTGAAGTTTTCCCATCAAACCACTGCGCGTTTTTTTCATTCCTAATTGGTATTTGCGTTGATTATCTTTGTCTTTGCGTTTAAATAAACCCAAAAATCCCATAATGTCACCTCTGTTCAGTTTATTATATTATACCATGTACGACAAAAAAAGCACGGTTTTTCATTAATTAAATTATCGGCTTTATTTTCTTTATCCAAAAGATAGGCGGATAGTTATCTTTCTTTTTATTTCGACCTTTTTGAAAACGCTTGTATGGTATAATATGGTTAAGAGGTGAAAAGATGACATCCTATTATCGTGATACATGGATTGAAATTAAGCTTGATCACGTAATTGAAAATGTAGCCAATTTAACAAAGCACTATTATCAAGGAAAAAGGATTTTAGCGGTTGTCAAAGCCAACAGTTACGGACACGGTGCAGTTATGGTTGCCAAAGCCTTGGAATCAATAGGCGTTGACTTTTTTGGCGTCGCAACCATCGACGAGGCCTTAGAATTAAGGCTTAACCGCATAAAAAGCGATATCCTAGTTTTTGGTTTGGTGCGCTTAACCGATTTGGAACTGGCAAGCCGAAACAACCTAATCATAAGCATCACTTCCGTTTCTTGGTTAAAAGAAGCCGTTCAAAAATATGTCGGGCCAACAGTCCTTGCCCATTTAAAAGTAGAAACCGGTCTGCATCGATTAGGAATTAGGTTATCCGATTTGAAAGAAGTAATAGGCTTGTTAAACGAAAACGCTCGGTTTTCTTTGGAAGGAATTTATTCTCATTTGGCTTCTGCCCCTTCAGACGATGAAACCTATTATCACTTCCAAATGACATCATTTCTAACCTTCCTAAAAAAAGCAAACAGTTTAACCCAACACCCCATTCCTTATGTTCATATCACCAATTCCGCTGCTTCCTTAAAGCAACTCCCTAAAGAAATCAACTTAATCCGGCTCGGTTTAATGATTAACGGCGTAATTCCTAGGAAAGATTTAAATTTGCCTTTTGAATTAAAACCTTCATTATCTTTATATTCGACCTTGGTTGATGTAAAGTTATTACCGCCCGGAAGCAAAATCGGTTATAACTGTGAATATGAAACCAAATCAGAGGAATGGATTGGCACAGTGGCAATCGGTTACGCGGATGGCATCTTGCCGACAATAACCCGGGGAAAAGTTTTTATTGAAGACGATTACCATAAAATCGTCGGGCGGGTGTGCATGGATTATTGTTTTGTCAAGTTATCGAAAGCATATTCCGTTGGCACCAAAGTGGAATTCATCGGTCCCCACATTATGGTCGATGAGTTTGCGGAGGATAATCAAACGCACAATTATCATGCCACCTGTATGTTAAGCGACCGAATCCCTCGTTTATATTATTATAACAATCAATTAATAAACACGACAAATGCACGAATAATAAAATATAGCAAGGAGGAATAAAAAAATGCATCCCTTACAAGTAAAATCCGAAATCGGACCTTTAAAGAAAGTCATGGTTCACCGCCCGGGTAAGGAAATTGCCAATTTAACTCCTAAATGGCTCAGCAACCTGTTGTTTGACGACATTCCTTGGTTGCCCCTTGCCATCGAGGAGCACGATATTTTTGCTGCAACTTATCGCGCCCATGGAGTTGAAGTGGTGTATTTGGCGGATTTGGTGGCTGAAACCTTGGATTCAGCTCCGGAAATCAAATTTCAGTTTATCAAACAATTTATTCAGGAAGCACATGTCACCAGCGAAACCTTATCGGGAGTTTTGTTTGAATATTTGATGTCTTTTTCCAGCACCAAGGCTATGGTGGAAAAAACCATGGCAGGAATCAAAAAAGACGAAGTTCCTAATTTTCAAAAACGCACTCTATCCGATTACATTCGCGACTATCCGTTTGTTACCGATCCAATGCCTAATCTCTATTTTACCCGCGATCCGTTCAGTATAATCGGTAACGGCGTCGTCATCAGCAAAATGTACACAACGACCAGAAGCCGCGAATCCATTTATGGCGACTATATTTTTAAATTTCACCCCTTTTACGGAAAGCAAAATATTCCGTTTTACTATGAACGCTCCTTCCCTTCCACTATTGAAGGCGGAGACATCTTGGTTTTGAACCAACATTTGCTTGCCATCGGAGTCAGCGAACGGACACATCCGGCAGGAATCGAAAAACTGGCCAAAAACCTCTTCTTCTATCATGAAACCTCATTTTCGACCGTTTTGGCTTTCGATATTCCGAAGAGCAGATCGTTTATGCATCTCGATACGATTTTCACCCAAGTTGATTACGATAAGTTTACGATTCACGAAGAGCTCCAACCAGCCATCAAAGTTTATGAGGTAACCAAAGATCTAATACGTCCTCAAAAACTGACGATTAAACCTATCGATAAACCTATCGACCAAATATTGAGTCTTTATTTGGATTTGCCGATTACCTTAATTCCGTGCGGAGGAACTGATGTGATTGCTTCTGCCCGCGAACAATGGAGCGACGGTGCCAATACGGTTGCCATTAAACCGGGGGAAGTAATTGCCTATGAACGCAATCACATTACCAACGATATCTTGGATCGTTACGGCATCAAAGTCTATGAGATACCTTCCAGCGAACTTTCTCGGGGTCGCGGCGGTCCCCGTTGCATGAGCATGCCTTTTTACCGCGAAAATTTAACAAAGTAAAAGAAAGAAAAGGAGAAAAGACAAAATGAACAAAGCGTTTTACGGTCGCAGCTTTTTAACTTTGCTCGACTTCACATCTGAAGAAATCACTTACTTACTCGATTTAGCCGAAAAACTAAAACAAGCCAAAAAACAAGGCAAAGAAATTCAGTACTGCAAAGGCAAAAATATCGTTTTATTATTTGAAAAAGACTCCACCAGAACTCGCTGCGCCTTTGAGGTTGCCGGTTACGACCAAGGGATGAATGTAACATACTTAGGTCCAAGCGGTTCCCAAATGGGCAAAAAAGAAAGCATCAAAGATACTGCCCGGGTTCTCGGCAGGATGTATGAAGGAATCGAATATCGCGGTTATGCTCAAGAAACCGTCGAAATCCTCGCTCACTATTCCGGAGTACCGGTTTGGAACGGTTTAACCGACCGTTTTCATCCGACCCAAATATTGGCAGACTTTTTAACAATACGCGAACATAAAGGTTATTTAAAAGGCCTCAAGTTTGCTTATGTCGGCGATGCACGCAACAATATGGGCAACTCCCTAATGGTGGGTTGTGCCAAGATGGGACTCGACTTTAGAGCGGTTGCTCCCAAAGAACTTTTCCCAGAACAACGGTTAGTGGAAAAGTGTCAAAAAATCGCCCAACAAACCGGGGCAAAAATTACCTTGACAAGCGCTGTTCAAGAAGGATTGAAAGATGTCGACGTGGTTTATACTGACGTTTGGGTCTCAATGGGTGAACCTCTGGAAGCATGGCAAAAACGGATTGATTTGTTGAAACCTTATCAAGTCAATGCCAAATTGATGAGTTACGCCAAACCGAATGCTATTTTTATGCATTGTTTACCAGCCTTCCATAATCTCGAGACTACAGTCGGAAAAGAAATATTTGACAAGTTTGGGTTAAATGGCATCGAAGTTACCGAGGATGTATTTGAATCCCCTCAATCGGTCGTATTTGATGAAGCCGAAAACCGTCTTCATACCATTAAAGCGGTTATGGTGGCCACATTGGGAGACTTATTATGCGAATAGTGGTTGCTTTGGGAGGAAACGCCTTAGGAAACACTCCGGAAGAACAAAAACAATTGGTCAAGCAGACCGTGAAACCCTTGGCCGATTTAATCGCTAGCGGTCATGAGGTTATTATTACCCATGGCAACGGGCCCCAAGTCGGGATGATCTTCTCTGCCTTCCAAACTGCTTCAAAAACCGATTCGCACCTACCGGAAATGCCTTTTCCGGAATGCGGAGCCATGAGCCAAGGGTATATCGGTTATCACTTGCAAAACGCCCTTCGCACCGAACTTCTTAACCGTAACATGAAACCAGATGTCGCATCCATCGTTACGCAGGTGGAAGTCGCCGTCGAGGATCCTGCTTTCCAAAATCCAACCAAACCGATTGGCGCTTTTTATTCAGAAAAAGAAGCGCAAACATTAAGCAAAACCCAAAATTACGTTATGAAAGAGGATGCAGGGCGAGGATACCGCCGAGTTGTGCCAAGCCCGAAACCCCAAGCAATTATCGAAATTGAAGGAATCAAAATGCTGGTAGCCAGCGGCTATACCGTCATCACCGTAGGTGGGGGAGGAATTCCGGTTGTCCAAAAGGATAACGAGTTATACGGGGTTCCCGCGGTTATCGATAAAGATCATGCCAGCAGTTTGTTGGCAACTTTAATTGAGGCTGACCGCTTGATTATTTTAACAAGCGTTCCTTATGTTGCCTTGAAATATGGTACCAAAGACCAAGTAAATTTAACGCACCTTTCCACAAAGGATGCCAAAAACTTTTTACAGGAAGGACATTTTCAAAGCGGCAGCATGAAACCGAAAATCGAAGCTGCTTTAGCTTTTGTTGATCATAGTCCAAACCGAAAAGCCATCATTGCTTCGCTTCAGGAAGCAAAAGATGCCATTGAAGAAAAAACGGGAACGTTAATATATTATAAGGAATAAGGAGGTAATATGCGCAAACAAACGGTAAAAGTCGTCATTTGGGGTTTTGGGGCAATGGGTTCCGGAATGGCCAAAATGCTAACCAAAAAGCAAGGATTGGAAATCGTCGGTGTATGCGATCGCTATGACCGATTAGTGGGGAAAAAGGTGAGCGAGTTATTGGGAACCGAGAATAATATAACCCCAAATTTGGTGATAAAGAAGAATATTGCAGAAATTATTCCCGCTGTTCGCCCCGATGTGGCCTTGCTTTGTACCGATTCGTTTACCGAAAAAGCTTATCCGAAAATTAAATGGCTTTTGGAACATAAAGTCAATGTTATCACTACCGCCGAGGAAATGGCTTTCCCTCATGCCAATCATCCGGATTTGGCAAGGGAACTGGACAAAACCGCCAAGGCTAATGGCGTAAGCGTTCTGGGAGCGGGAATCAACCCCGGTTTAATGATGGATTTGTTGGTTGTTCTTCTAACCGGCGCCATGGAAACTGTCGACAACATCGAAGTCAAACGCATAAACAGTTTATCCCCTTATGGCGAAACGGTTATGACCGAACAAGGGGTTGGTTTATCAATTGCCGAATTTCAAGAATTGAAGGAAAAAGGGGGTCTTGCGGGGCACGTGGGATTCAAAGAATCCATTGGAATGATTGCCCAAGCCCTTGGTTGGGAAGTAGAACGCTTCGAACAGGATATGTTGCCGATTGTAACCGAGGTTGACCGAAAATCCCTGTATGGCTTTGCCCCTAAAGGGCATGTGGCGGGAGTAAATATGATGGCGCAAGCTGTTGTCGAGGGAAAAGAAAAAATCACAATGCATCACCCCCAACAGATTGAACCGCACCTCGCCAATGTTCAAACCGGCGATTATATCATCCTTAAGGGCAAACCGGAAATCAATATGGCTATTACCCCGGAAGTCGAAGGAGGAACCGGAACGATTGCTATTTGCGTCAACATGATTCCTCATATCATCAATGCCAAACCGGGTTTAAAAACTATGTTGGATTTACCGGTTCCACGGGCCATAATGGGTGATGTCCGAAAAATGATTGAGGAGAAAGAAAATGATTAAAGCAGGGACTTGGGTGCAAATCCATAAAATAATTCTTACTCCCAACGAAAGAGCGCCCCATTTGCCCGCTGATACCAAGCTGGTACCCCTCGAAATATGGATTAAAGGGACGCTTTTGAAGGATAGCAAAATTGGAAAACCTGCAGAAATCAAAACCGTCACGGGTCGGATTGAAACAGGTACCTTGGTTCAAGCCAATCCTCATTACTCTCATAGTTTCGGTAATGACGTTCCGGAACTGCGCATTGTTCGCGACATGGTAAAAACTCTCCTGTGGGGTGAGCAAAATGACTGACCGAAATTCATACGAAAACATCCTTAAACGCAAAGCGGATATCATGCGTCAAAGCACCGGGATTGATTATTCCAAATACGAAAAAGGTTTATTGTCATTCGATTACGAAGGTTTTATGAAAGAATACAGTATGCCGCTGGACCTTGTTTCGCAAATACAAGCTGAACACGGTGTTGGTCAAACCCCCCTGAAAGAACTGCCTAATATCACTGCTTTGGTTCGGAAAATCGCCAAACCGGGATTTGGCGCACGCATCTTTTTAAAGGACGAAGCCTGCAACGACTCCGGTTCCTTTAAAGCAAGAAGGGCTTCCCTTGCCTGCTTTTTGGCCAAAACCCTGGGTTTTAAAGGGGTCATCACCGCTACTTCCGGAAACTACGGCGCAGCAGTCGCATCACAAGCCGCTAAATACGGTTTAAAGTGCATTGTGGTCCAGGAATGTTTTGATTCCCAAGGAATCGGACAACCGGAAATCATTGAAAAAGCTCGGGCTTGCGAAGCCTATGGGGCGGAAGTAATTCAACTAACCGTGGGACCGGAATTGTTTTATGTGTTCTTACGATTAATTGAAGAAACCGGTTATTATAATGCCTCGCTATATTCTCCTTTTGGCATTAACGGTATTGAAACTCTTGGGGTCGAAATCGTTAACGATTGTTTAAAACTTACGCAAAAAGTTCCTGATGTTGTGGTGGTAACAAATGCCGGGGGTGGGAACTTAACCGGAACCGCTCGCGGCATAAGCAAAACCACCGACCAAAAGGTCCAAATAGTGGCTGCCAGCGTTAACCTTTCCGGGTTGCACATGGCAAGCGACCATGACTTTAACAAAAAATCCTTTACCACCGGTCATACCGGTTTTGGCATTCCGTTTACTACTTTTCCGGATCGAAGCGATGTTCCCAGATCCGCAGCCAGACCCCTACGTTATCTTGACCGTTATGTAACCGTCAATCAAGGAGAAGTGTTCTTTATGACGGAAACGCTTTGTGCTTTGGAAGGATTGGAAAGAGGACCGGCGGGCAACACCGCTTTAACCGCTGCCTTCAGTATTGCCCAGGAACTTCCGGAAGATAAAATCATCGTGGTACAAGAAAGCGAATATACCGGCGCGGGAAAACACCATCAAGCCCAACTTTCCTTTGCGAAAGAAAACGGCATTGACATCTTCTTTGGGGACCCAAAAGCGGAAATTCCGGGAACCAATATAATCCTTCCGGAAAATTTATCCCTAATTCAAACCAAAGATTTGGATTTGCGGAAAATACGCACTTCGTTAATCCGCAATTATGTTAAAGATTATTCAAAAATCACCAATATCGATTTAAATTTTTTGAAAGATGAAACCAATACTTCTTTGAAAGAGGTCAAAGCTATTTTACGAGAATTAAAAGTCGAATGGGAGGAAGAGAATGGATAACCAAAAATACCGACCTGATGATTATTTGACCAAAAGAAAACATTTAGAAAATCTGAGCGATGAGGAATTGAAAGCTTACTTTTGGCGGTTGGCGGAAGAAATTGGTTCCCCTTTGGTGGATTTGGCTTATCACCATACGAGTCCCGCCATTGAAAGATCGGTTCTGTTGCGAATGGGCTTTTCCAGCATCGAAGCTAAACAAATCGTCCAAAAAACAATTGAACACGATCTTTTAGGCAAAGGTGCTGGACACGTAGTGTATCGCTACAGTAAACTGGCAAGGTTACCCCTAAGAGAAGCGGGACTTGCTTTAATGGAAAACCAAGGCTGGGACTTAATCAAACAAAGTTTTGGAGGTCGCCATGCTTAAGCCCCATGAAAAACTCAATATTCGAAATATCTTAGATAACTTAGAAAACTACTCCCCAAGACGAAGGGGTTGGACTTGGCGCAAAAAAGTTTCTGAACAAACATTAAATCAATATACTTATTTGGAAACTTCCGAATCGCTTAAAAACTTTGTTCCGCTGCCTGCTTCCAAATATTTTAATGGCATCGACCCTCAACCCTTGCAAGTAATCACTACCGAAATTGCTTCAGGTCGGTTTGAGGACGACATCCGAAGGATGCGCATGGCCGCTTGGCATGGCGCGGATCATATCATGGTTATCAGAACCGCCGGTCAATCGCATTTTGATGGCTTAATCGAAGGAACCCCACAAGGAGTTGGAGGTGTTCCGATAACCCGAAAACAAGTCCGGGCGCAACGCAAAGCTCTGGATTTAATTGAAGACGAGGTCGGTCGGCCAATCAATTACCATTCGTATGTATCTGGGGTGGCGGGTCCGGAAATAGCGGTAATGTTTGTCGAAGAAGGCGTCAACGGGGCACATCAAGACCCGCAATACAATGTCTTGTATCGCAATATCAATATGATAAGATCATTTGTGGATGCCGCGGAGGCCAAAAAAGTAATGGCTTTTGGGGGAATGTTGCAAATTGACGGCGCCCATAATGCCAACGCCACCGCAAAAATTGCCTGGAAGGTTATGCCCGAACTTTTGGTTCAACATGCGATAAACTGTGTGTTTTCGCTTAAAGCCGGTATTGATAAGGATCATATCGCGTTATCGACGGTTCCACCAATTGCTTCTCCTGCTCCGGATCTTCGGATTAATTTACCGTTTGCGGTTGCATTACGAGAGTTCTTCTCCGACTTTAAGATTCGGGCGCAAATGAATACCAAATACATGGAATCTTCCACCAGAGAAGCAACCGTTACTCATGTCTTAAATTTATTGATTTCCAAACTTACCAGCGCCGATATTCAATCGACGATTACCCCAGATGAAGGTCGTAACGTTCCATGGCATATGTACAATATCGAAGCTCTCGATACCGCAAAACAAGCTCTAATCGGCATGGATGGCCTTAAAGAACTAATAGAAATCAAAAAAACCGGGTACATGAAAGAAAAGGTTCGAGAAATTAAAGAACGCGCCGTTCTTTTCTTAGAAGAAATAAAAGCTGTCGGAGGGTATTTCAGTGCCGTGGAAAAAGGTTACTTCATCGATTCGGGATATTTTCCGGAACGGATGTACGATGGGCTGAAACGAGCAATCAACGGTGGTATTGGCTCAGGGACCGTTTATCAAAGAGACCCTGATTACTTTGCACCGGTTATGGCTCATTTTGGTTATAACAATACGATGCAATATGGAGTGACACAAGATGAGGTTACATCGTTAATTGGCGGTTGCACCTTTGAAGACCGCACTAAAATCCAATACATTGATGAACTTGATGAAGAAGACAATGTCAATACCCGGTTGGACAAAACAGAACAGTTCCGTTCCACCAGTTTAATCAAGCCGGAAGTTGAATGGTTAGGCGACGGAACGGTGGTCATTGATTTAACCTTGCCTACCGAACGCTTTATGGCTGAGGAAATCGGAAAAGTTATTGCCCAAAAAATGAATTTGGCCGATATCGAAGTTATCCACTCCGAGGTCTTGCATGTTTCGGAAGCAACAAGACTGCAAATCAAAGGCAAAGTCGATTTTGCCATCAATATGAAAGAAATTACCCTGCCTAAGAAAATGGCTGTTTTAAGCGATGAAGAAATCACCGCTTACTTTAAAGAACATCCGTTTAAAGTGGTAGCAGGCACAATTGGCGAAGACGAACATTCCGTGGGCTTACGCGAAATTATCGACATCAAACACGGAGGAATTGAAAAATATGGCATAAGTTGCGAATACTTAGGAACTTCGGTCCCTGTGCCAAAAATGGTGGATGCGGCGGTGGAACATAATGCCAAGGCGATTTTGATTTCCACGATTATCTCCCATGATGATATCCATTATAAAAACATGAAAAAACTCCATGATTACGCCATCGAAAAAGGCGTTCGGGACAAGTTGATTATTATTGCGGGGGGAACGCAAGTCAAAAATGAAGAAGCAATAAAAAATGGTATGGATCAAGGTTTTGGCCGCGGAACCAAAGGTGTGCATGTGGCAACTTTCTTAGTTCAAAGCGACAAAGCCAAAAAAGCCCTATGATAATCGATTTATTGGTTGCTGAAATCGGCAGCACCACAACCGTTGTCAATGCTTTCGACAAAATCAAAACCGATTTTCCCTGTTTTCTTGGTCAAGGATTTGCTCCAACCACAATTAGCGATGTTACAATTGGGCTCAATAACGCCCTCGATAATTTAAAACTGGTTTTAAATGTCGAATCCTTGGAAGCCAAAGAAACATATGCTTGCTCAAGCGCAGCGGGAGGCTTAAGGATGAGCGTTCATGGTCTCGTTTATAATATGACCGTTCGCTCCGCTCAAGAGGCTGCCCTTGGCGCCGGTGCCAATATAGTTTATATGACAGCGGGGCTGTTAACAAAAAAAGATATTGAAAGAATTAAACAAAGCAAAATAAAAATGGTTCTCCTTTCTGGCGGGGTTGATTATGGCGATACTCATACCGCTTTATACAATGCCCAAATGATAGCCCAAGCAAAATTGAATTTGCCGGTGATTTATGCGGGGAATGTGGTTAATCAACCCCAAGTAAAAGAAATATTCGAAAAAACGGGTCAACTTGAGTATCTTTATATAACCGAAAATGTTTATCCGAAAATCGATTCTTTAAATGTTTTGCCGGTTCGCAAAATTATTCAAGAAGTTTTCGAAAAACATATTACCGAAGCCAAAGGAATGAGCAAGATTAGGCAAAAGGTAAATGGTTCAATTATACCTACACCCGGGGCGGTGATGAAAGCTGCGCTTTTATTACAGGAAAACCTGGGAGATTTAGTGGCCTTCGACGTAGGAGGAGCCACCACCGATGTCTTTTCTGTTACGGAGGGAAACAAAGAACTTACCCAATTTCAAACCGAACCTGTTCCTTTTGCCAAACGAACCGTTGAAGGTGATTTGGGCGTCTTTGTCAACAAAGATAATTTAATTAATTCCCTAGGATTGGAAGCAATTCAAAAAGAATTAAACCTAGATCAAGAAACTTTATCCACTATTATCGAACATTATCAACCGATTCCTGAATCGGACCAAATACCGTTTGTGAAATTATTGACCAAGGAAGCGCTGAGAACCAGTATTGAACGTCATGTGGGAGCCCTTAGGTACCTATACGGTCCTACAGGCCGAATCAAAGTAATCGAAGGCAAAGATCTAACGATGGTAAAATATGTTATTGCTACAGGCGGAGCTTTAACCAGGCTTCCAAATGCCCCTAAAATCATTCAGGATGTTTTTGCTCGACCAAGAAAGAATCTTTTACTTCCCCAAAAAGAGCTAACCATCCTCATTGATCATGATTACATCATGGCATCAATCGGGGTCGTTTCGGATAAGTACCCGCGGGCTGCTTTAAAACTATTGTTAAACAGTTTGAAAGTAGGTGACCTTCATGTATCCTAAGTTAACGATTGACATCAAAAAAATCAAAGAGAATATGGATTATCTTTGCAAACTTTGCGAAGAAAATAGTGTTTCTTCAAGATTTTTGGTCACAAAAGTATTAGCTGGAAATGGGGAAATAGTTAAAGCGCTCCTACCTTGGGGTTTTTCTCATCTTGCAGATTCAAGAATTGCCAATTTGAAACTTTACAAAGATTTTCCTTACCCTAAAGTTTTATTGCGATTACCTTCCCAAAGTGGTATAGCCGATACCGTAAAATATTCCGACATTTCCATAAACTCAGAAATATCCACCATTAAATTACTTAACCAAGAAGCAAAAAAACAAAATAAAAAACACCAGATAATTCTGATGTTTGATTTAGGGGATTTAAGAGAGGGTATTTTCTACCAAGCTGATTATTTATCAATGCTTAAAGCCATAACCGATTTACAGTATATCGAAATAGTGGGAATCGGTACCAACCTTACTTGTTATGGGGGAATAATTCCCACCATTGAACATTATTACACTCTCTTGGAAATCAAAGAAAAAATAGAAAAAGCCTTTGGGATTTCCCTACCGCTGATATCCGGAGGCAACTCTTCCGCCCTTCCTTTATTGCTGGAAAAGAAAATACCTAAAGGAATTAACAATTTGCGGTTGGGCGAATCGGTCTTTTTGGGTCGGGAAACCGCTTATGGTACACCGATACCAAATATGCA
>LSQX01107153.1_pt1 | contig 12724 bp, 12 predicted proteins | sample 654561 | NCBI WGS metagenome assembly LSQX01 (sample SAMN04489861, study PRJNA283612) | anaerobic digester metagenome | isolation source: 4 biogas reactors fed with cattle manure at either 37C or 55C with and... | place: Denmark: Kongens Lyngby | collected 2014 | reverse complement strand
TGCTTGATTTTTCAGCAGCTTCGTTTTCTTATGGATTCAGTGAGGCTGAAGTATTTAGGTAATCCAACATTGGATACAGAAAGATTAGTATTAAGAAGACTTGATATTACAGATGTAAATGATGTTTTTGATTATGCAAAACACCCGGAAGTCGCAAAGTACGTGACCTGGGAAGCACATAAGTCCATTGAAGATGCGAAGGGCTTTATTAGTTGGATCCTTGGACGTTATAAAAATGATGAAGCCGGGGAATGGGGAATTGAACTCAAAGAGACCGGTAGAATAATCGGTGCTATGGGTTTTGTCGGACTTGACCTGCAAAATTCTTGCGGGACAATTGGGTATGCTCTATCAAAGGAATACTGGGGTAAAGGCATTATGACTGAAGCAGTTACACGACTATTATCTTTTGGTTTCAACGATATGGAGCTAAACAGGATAGAAGCTTTTCATGCAGTAGAAAATGAGGCTTCAGGTAAGGTTATGCAAAAATCCGGAATGCAGTTTGAAGGTATTTTGCGTCAAAAAATGTTTGCAAAGGGAAAGTTCTGGGATGTCAAACAATACTCTATTGTAAAAGGCGATTGGCTTACAAAGAAAGAGGGGACGATATGAGAACATTGTCTGAGAGGGTACAAACAGAATTAACAGGAAGCGATGTTGAGATTGTAACAAGAAATGACCTTGAGAATATCCTGAAACTTCAAAAGCTTGCATATCAGGAAAATGCAGTAAGATACAAGGATTATACAATTTCACCGCTTACTCAAACTTTTGAACAACTGATGAAAGAATCGGAAAACTCAATCATTCTTAAAGTTGTTGAAAACAGTACGATTGTAGGTTCTGTAAGAGCCTTTGAGAAAGACAGAAACTGCTATATTGGAAGATAGCACTATATTAAAAATGGGGAAACTCAAGTTTCTTATACAACTCGGTGTCCTCTCCCCTGTCCCAGTTTTCGTAGACTTTTTTTGAGATGCACGGGTCTAGTGGAAGAGAGCTAAGATTATTTTCCTTATAAAGCTTTAACACATCTTTAGAGTATTTTTCGCACAACCAGCAATTCCCTGGAATTTCAAAACAGCTTCTCATTCTTTTATAAATGGGTTCAAAAGATTCATTACATATATTACCAAAGGATATGTTCAAGAATTCGCAGGGCTGTACATCTCCTTTTGCATTTATATAAAATCTGTCGGTTCCTCCGGCAGTACATCCGAACAAGGATTTATCCTCTTCAATTGCCTGAGCGGATATTGATGGATACTCCCTGTATTCTTTTTCAAGGTTGTACTTGTTCACCAGATGTTTTAACCTTTCCATATCTTTTTCACTAAAACACTCAACACCCTTTTCAAGCCAGCCTCCTGATGGTTTCGGTTTTATCAGTTGAATTATGGATGCTCCAAATTCCTTAGCTCTATCCATTACCTTTTCAAAATTGCCGTTATAAAAATCCTCTTTTTTAAGGCATGAATTGAACGCTACCGGTATCCCGACATCATGACACCTTCTTACTGCATCCGACATGGTTTCCCAAGCTTTCTCGTCTCCCAAAAAGCTGTTAAACTCCTCAGGCTGCGACGAATGAAGCGAAAACATTATGGCGGTAACATTATGCTTTTTAAGCTCTGAAAGCCGTTCTATCGTAATTCCATATCCTGTAGAATTTATCCATATCTCAGACCTGCTGTCAATTACTTTGCATAATTTTTTCAGCCTGTCATATACCAGAAAAGGGTCTCCACCCTCTATGTTGAAAAAGGCTATTCCCATGTCCTGAAGCTTCTTCACAGTATTCACAAGAATATCAATGTCCATATCCTTCCCCTTGTCATGCTTCTGATAACAGTAACTACAGTTGTATTTGCACGCTGAAGTAATCGAAATCAATACGGTTGTACACGGAAGCTTCTCTCCAAAAGCAATAAACTTTTTTGCAGCAGTATAAAACGCTTCCGACGGAAACCCGGGACAATAAAGGTCAATGCGTGTATTTTCTCCTATTTTAACAAACTTGTTATGCTGCATTTTAGATAAAAAGTACAAAAGCCTTTTGAGAAAGAAAACAAATCTGCTTAAGCTGATTCTTCTTTTCAAAAGCCAAGGAAGAAAATGAAAAAAAACACCTAGCTTGGTCTGTTGATTAAATATGAACTTTCTAAACCCTGTTATATTTTTCACCTTTAGCATTCACTTCACCTCATTTATAAAAATCCCTTATCTTTGTACCACTTTACGGTTCGCTCAATTCCTTCTTCAAGACTGAACTTATTGGCAAATTCCAATAGTTTTACAGCCTTTTCCGATGAATACTCTATATTGTCATAGAACATGTTTACTCTCCCCCGGGTCAGAACAGGAGGATTCTTCGTTTTCAACAGCGTATATATCGATTCCAATAAAAGGGAAAAGGGATATACCAAAGCTTTAGGCAATCTCTTTGGCTTTTTTATTCCCGCTTTATTGCAGAAAACAGAATATATATAATCCATAAACTCAGCTTCCCTGTTTCCTATTATAATAGAATTGACTCCTTCAAGTCTCTTCTCATAAGCCTTTAAATAAGCTCTTGCCAAATCTTTTACATATATGACATGAAATTTATTTTTTAAAGAACCCGGCAGAAAAGGCATTCCGCTTTTTGCAGTCTTAAGATATTCGTAAAAGCCTGTATAAAATTCCCCCTCACCGTAGACCCATACCGGTTCCAAAACAGTAACATTCATGCCATGTTTTTCTGCATACTCCACTGCTTTCTCTTTTCCGATTGCCTTAGTATCCCTGTAATGGTTTAGCGCGCACGGAAACAATTTATCAAAAAAATAGGTATAGTGCGAATTATGGGGATAGCTTTCGTCCTTAATCTTTGTATTATTTTCTTCTCCATAGACAGAGCAGGATGAGGTTATTACTGCATCTCTTATGCCATTTCTCCTGCACGCCTTAAGAACGTTCAGCGTTCCTTCCACATTTGTCCTGTAAAATCTCTTGTACTCCCCCCAGTCTCTTGCAAGAGCAGCAACATGTATGACAAAGCTTACACCCTTAAAGGTCTCCACCAAGCCCTGCAAATTTTCCACATCACCATACTCTATCCTTACGGGCAGCTTCTCCAAGTTTTGAAGGTTGCTTCCTTTTCTTGCAAGACATACGATTTGTATTCCATTTTCACAAAATTCTTGTGCAACATGGCTTCCTATAAAACCAGATGCACCTGTAATCAAAACCTTATCCATCTTATCCATCTTATCCATCTTCACCCTCATACCTTTTGAACAGGATTGCCGCATTATGCCCTCCAAAACCGTAGGAAGCTGAAAGGGCATAGTCTATTTTTGCCAGCACTGATTCCATTACCAGATTGAGATTGTCCATAGGGTCATCTATAATGCTACCATGTACAACTGATCTGCTTATAGATAATGCTGCAACAGCCGCCTCAATTGCTCCGCTTGCACCAATGCTATGCCCAATAAGCCCTTTGGTTGAGTTTATCAAAGGCTGACGGTCTTTATCACCAAATACCCTCTTTATAACATCTGCTTCAACCGAGTCATTCAAGATGGTCCCTGTACCATGCGCATTCAAATAATCTATTTTTCTTCCATCAACAAGCTTTGAAAGCAATTGCACAATCTGCCTGCCGGATTCATCCATTTGAACTATATTGTAAGCATCGCTGTTACACTCATAACCGCATATCTCGGCATAAATCTGTGCTCCCCGCTTTACTGCATTTTCAAGTTCTTCGAGAATCAAAACACACCCGGCACCTTCATTAAACAAAAATCCGCTACGCTTATTGGAAAAAGGCATCGGGTTCCCATCAGAGGACATGGTCAGGGTAGAGAGCATGTCAAATCCTCGCATGATTGCCCCGTATTTCTCTTCAAGAGATTCAACTCCCCCTGTCACCGCAGTTATACACAAACCGTTTCTTATACGAAGGTACGCTTCCCCTATGGCACAGGTACCGGAAGCACAGGAAGCATTTATTGTATGGTTTGACCCTTTTATTCCGAATAGTATGGATATCCATGACGAAGTGGAATTAGGCATCAGCATCGGTATAACCATTCTGTTGTATCTTGCATGTATGCCGTACTTTTCTGCTTCATCCTTTTTACCCTCAAAGATGTGGGAAACATATGAATTAAATGCAGTCCGGAGGCTGTTCATACCTATTCCCATAATAATATCGCAGCCTTCATCTGCATCTGTCGAAAAGTATTTGCCGCATTCGACAATTTTGAATCCGGCATCCTCCAATGCAAGCTTTGCCCCAACAACTGCAAGCTTCGCCGCTTCTCCTGTGGCAATTTCAACTGGTGCAGGAATACCATACTCATCAAAGGACATTTTAGGTGCAGGGACATAATATCGTGACTTGAAAGGGTATTTCCTGATGTAATCTTCAGGTATTTCACTCACCTTCAATTTTCTCTCCAATATGCTTTTGAAAAACTCTTCTTTCCCGATACCTACAGACGTCACAGGCCCTATGCCGGTTACCGCCACCCTTCTTTTCATAAACTGTGCCACCTCCTGACCAGCTCATTTATATACTGCTTCATATCACTATAGCATCTTGCACTTATGTCGAGACTTTCAAGGTTTCTTATGCTCTTATCTTCAATAAGTACCTTTGATGATGCTTGCGCAATCTTACCTATTTCATAGAACTCAAAGCCCTTTTCTTCAGCTTCTTTTAAGAAATCTTTTTCCTTTTTCGCTCCAACCGTAAACAAAAGCTCATATTCCCCGCACTCTCCTAAAAACAAAAGAGCTGTGGGCATTCCTGTCAGCTTTGCTGCCATAACACCCAAACCTGTGTATGGAAGGTTATATAATTCATAACCAGTGCCACTCATTTCAGCAATAGCCTTTACGGCATTAAAAACACCATCACTCGTATCTATACAGCACGATGCATATTTTTTTATCAACTGTGCCTCTTCAAGTCTTAATTTAAAATGAGTTTTCACCTTGCCCGCAATTTTCCCCAACACCTTTTTATCCTCATAAAGCTTTAAAAAGGCTTCCAGATTGCCTGCCCCGATTTTTCCTGTAATATATATTTTGTCACCCACCGATGCGCCGCTTCTTAATACAGGCTCTCCCTCAATAGTACCAATCACCGTCGCAGTATATCTCCAATCCTTTGATCTTCCGAAATCTCCGCCTAAAAACGCCGTATTGAACCTTTTCAGGACATCTGACACCCCTTTTGAAAAGTTCTTTATATATTCCTCTCCCCAGTCCTCCCCCACAGTCATGCTGTGAAGGTAAAAAAGTGGCTGACCGCCTGAAGCCAGTATATCACTTATACTTCCAACTGCAACATTCCATCCTAAAGTGTAAGGCTCACCATCTCTCATGTAGTCTTCACATGAAAACTCATCTATATTAAACAGCATTCTACCGCCTTTAAAATCAATAATTTCGCAATCCGCTTCAAATAAACCGTTGAGTTGGGATACATTTCTTGGCATAAATCCAGCTATTAATTTTATCAGTTCCTTCTCAGAATTCATAATCAACCTCTCAAGTTCATCTGTTTGTTATATACAGCGCTATTTGGACATTGCTCCTTCTGCTGAACAAAGCATATTTGGGGTGGCTACCTTGTGCAAATCAATTCCAAACATTCTGTTGCCGTCTCAATCCTGCACGGCAAAAACCCGGCCGGATCACCGTCAAATTCCACCTCTGGGCAGTTGCTGTTCCCTAGTATTTCAAAAGTTCTGCAATAATCCAGTGATAAATTTTTATCAGTATGAATATGCTTTCCGCTGTATACCTTTTTAATCACACGAGGTAAATCCGCCAAAGCCATATCTTTTGCAACAAGCTTGTAAAAAGTGTTATCTTCAGGAGAAAGCCTGTTTTTGACCTTTATTCCCGATGCTATGTGATAAGTTCGTCCTATTGATATGTTATAAACCTTTTCAATCCTCTGAATTTCCCCATCAACTTTAACCATAAAATCAACAGGAGTATAACTAAAAAGCGTTTTCAATAGAGCAACAAATGTTCCCAATCTGTCACCTATAACCCCTCTTATTCCGCTGTTGGCTCTTCGTGCAAGTTCTGCCCCAAGTCCAGCATTGGCGCAACAGGCAAAATACCTTGTCTTGAATATCGGATCGGAATTCACCGGTCTTGCGTCATATTCCTTCATTATAGATGATGCCAGTTTAATTTTCCCCACGCTTACTCTAATGCTCTTATCCTCTATCAAAGTCCCTACAGCCTTTTCAAGGCTTAATGGTATACCATAGCTTTTACAGAAATCAGGACTTGTTCCCGTATACACGACACCCATTTTTGCACTTGAAATCCTCCTACCATCCTCATTAAAAAAACCATTCAGAACCCTGTTTATGGTTCCATCTCCCCCTACAGCTACTATTGCGTGATAGTCCGCCTTCTCATTTGCATAACGGGACATGGCAAATGCATCCTCCAAGGTATTTGTTACCTCATAATCATATTCCAGCCCTCTAATATCAAGCATGTCAAAAATGGCTTTAAACCGTTTCCGGCTTGTTCCGGATTTTGACCCGGGATTTAATACAAAGAAATATTTCATCACATTTCTCCTAGACAATGTATGGTTTCAACAGCTTTTTCAATACTCTCTTTCTTCAGATTTGCTCCGGCTATCAACCTGACTCTCCCACCGTTTGCCGGTACGGATGGCTCTACAAAAGGCGTCGTAAGCACTTTCCTGTCAAAAAACTTCTTTGCCAGTAAAATGGTGTTTTCTGCGCCACCTGTTACAATAGATGTTATAGGAGCTTTTCCCTTCGCAGTTTCAAATCCTGCACTTATAAGTTCCCGGTTAATTATATCCTTGTATCTCCAGAGCCTTGTCGCAATTTTTTCGAACTCTTCCTCTATAATTTTCAGCACCTTCAACGTTCCACCCAGCACTGAAGGAGAAAGTGCTGTTGAATAAACAAGGTGTGGACAGTAATATCTAAGATATTCAATCACTTCTGCCCTTGCCGAAATAATACCTCCGCTGTTTGCAAGGGCTTTGCCCAAGGAAGCTGTATAAATTCCCTGAAAGTTTGCAATCTCGCTCTCTTCAAGAATGCCTCTTCCCTTTCTTCCTAAAACCCCTATTCCGTGAGAATCATCAACAACAGGAATGGCATTGTATTTTACGGAAAGTTCTGTAATCTCCTTTAAAGGTGCAATACTTCCCTCTGTTGAAAACACCGATTCTGTAACTATAAATATCTGCCGATATTTTGACAGACGCTGAAGAACCTCTTCAAGGTGTCCCATATTATTGTGAAGGAAAGGCCTTATCTTGCAACCCGCGGCTTTTATACCCTCTATCAGGGATGAATGCACATAGTGGTCTACCACAATAACATCCTCCTTACCAACTATCGCAGAAAACAAACCGTTATTTGCCTGATAGCAGGAAGGAAGAATAACCGTGGACTCAAGACCCAAAAAACATGAAACCTTCTCTTCAAGAGCTTTATACATATCAATGTATCCTGTTGCAACCGGCGTTCCGCAAAGTGACGCACCATATTTATCCACAGCCTTCATGCAGGCTTCTTTAACCCTTTCATCATCCGCAAGACCGAGGTAATTGTTTGACGCAAGATTTATATATTCGCATCCTTCAATTACAACAGGGTCTCCCAAGCCCGATTGGACAACACAGTAATACGGGTTAAAGCCTGCTTTGTCTCCAGCACTCTTATCAACTTTTAGTCTTGTCATGAAATCTTCCATATACATTTTCAATCACCCTCAATTTCAGGATATTTCACTTTGAGTCCCAAAACTATATCTCTTACTTTTTTTATTTCTCCAAAGCTGTACATGTCTATTTCTATAGAAAATTCATCCTCCAAAGCCGCAGTAATAATTATTTTGCTGAATGAATCAATCCCAAGATCCTCAATTAACCGACTTTCCATGCTAACTTCACACTTTTTTTCAATGTTTTTGCTTATTATCTCAATAACCCTTTCACTCATGCTCATTTACAACTATCTCCTTTCTTGAAGCAACGTGTAGGAAATGCGGAATCGCACATTATTGTGCAGATATTGCAGTTTACACATCTGGAAACATAGCGCTCATCAACCTGAAGCCTTTTCGCAAAATCCGGCTCACAGATGAAAGGCCTGCACAAACTGGCAAATTCAATATTTTCCTTTTCAATCACATGTTTTATTTCTTCTCCGTAGCGTATACCTCCAACGCATATAATGGGTATTTCTGTATATTGCTTTGCAATCTTTGCATAAAACAAATTGTATATAGGCGTGAAAGACTTTATCTTAAGCTTCATAAATGGATAAATGAACCTTTTCCATACCTTCTTTCCAAAACTGCTGTCAACCCTATATATCGGATTGATATCCAATACAACATCCAAAGGAATTTCGCCTCTGATTATGTTAAGTGCATAATCCATGGTACCGTAGCTTACTTCAATGGCATCCACTTTCTTATGATCAAGGAATTTTATAAGGCTTATATATTGCTCAATACTAAATTTTTTTAAGAAATCATCACTGCCGCTTACCTTTACAAGAACGGCAAAATCCATTCCACACCTTTGTCTTGTTTTATCTATCACCATCTCAAGGAACCTTGTTCCTATGCCGGTTTTTCCATCCACTCCAAACATATCTTTTCTTGTATTTATTGAAGGCAGAATAAACTGGTGTATGAGATATCCATGCGCCGCATGAAACTGTACACCATCAAATCCCGCCTCTTTTGCATAATACGCAGATTGGGCAAACTTGTCTGAAAGCTCTTCTATCTGAGGGGCAGTCAAAATCCGGGGCGTTTCACCAAAGTAAAAAGACTTCTTTTTTGATACTCCAAAAACAGGACTTTTTGTAACGTTACTCATTGTTTGCCTTCCGGTATGTGCAAGCTGCATAAATATCCTACAGTCATAATCATGCACTTTATCGGTTACTCTCCTAAAAGTGGATATCTTATCCCTGCTGTCAATTCCCGCCTGTCCGGGATGCATGGCTCTTCCCTGTGGTGAGATGTACGCAAATCCTGTGATAATCCCTCCAACACCGCCTTGGGCAAGCTTTAAATAAAGCTCCTCGTAATCCTGTCCGGGAAATCCATTGTTGCTGCTCATTCCCTCATAGGTTGCAGACCTTATTATACGGTTTTTTAGCTTTAAATTTCCTATCATAGCTTCTTCAAATACTCTCATAAGCTAAATCTCCAATTACTCTTCACTAGAATTGTTCTTTGATGTAGTTATTCTTTACTATAATTATGCTTTGCTGTTTGAATGCAAATCAAACAAAAATCCTACAAGTATATATGATGCTATAAAAAGCATTATTGCTGTTTCGGGATTGAACAAAGCGGCTAAAGTCGCCTGGGCACATGTACAGGCACGGAAGTTCGCAGCAAGGGAATAATAGGTTTTATCCCCTATAGGGTACCTGTAATATAAAAAACCAGTCCACAGCTGAAGGAAAAAAGTTGTCAGTGCCAGAAAAACAAAAGTAGCATTTACTTTTATATTGGCAAAACCACAAAAATATATTATCAGGAAAAATACCGAGGGCATAAACGCTGCCAAAAGAGCAATAATCCTTGACTTTTTCAGTCCGTGTTTTACAACCAGAGTTTTTTTTCCTGTAGCTCTGTCTCCCTTATAGTCCTTAAAGTAAGTATAAAAAGTCATAACACCGTTAACCACCATCACAAGGAAAAAAACGGCTACAACAGCCCATGTAATATGGGAATACTCTATAGGCCCTGATGCCAAAAAACCTGTAACTGTAGCCATGGCAATCATCATACCGAAAACAATATTGCCCAAAATGCCGTGCCCCTTTGCATATTCATAGGCAATATTGAGAAGCACTCCTGCAACAGCAGGAATCGCGGCTACAGGCTCAAGGAATACACAAATTATCATTATTGAAATGGCAAGCAGAGCACAAGAAACAGTTAATGCCTTAAGCGGGTTCAGTTCACCTGTAACCATAGGTCTTTGTGGTGCGTTAACCCTGTCTTCTTTAAGCCCAAGCCAGTCATTTATTATCTGGTTGATTCCCCAGCTAAAAAAGAGCAGGATCAGAATTACTGCCTTCCTCCACATTCCAGGAAATTCTTCAACCGTAGCGTTCGGAAGTTTTGCTACATATTCGTACAAAATTATGCCAAGCCAACCAGCTATTCCGGTTACAAAAGCATAATACAGCCTCATTGATTTAACATATGCCTTAATAAACCCCATTTTAAAAACCTCATTTCTCCATAAACTCATCCAGTCTTTTCTCAATATATTCATAATCGAAAGAAGAGGATATTCTCTTGTCATTCATATCTAAAATGCGGTAATGCTGTGATATGATATTCTGTTGGATTCTGAGCTCTCCTCTTGACTGGACATCTCTCCACCAAACCTTGCCTCCCATCGTTTTCTCAAAACCACCTTCATAGCCTTCAAAGGCAAGAGTAAGAATTATATCCTTTGGATTCCCTCCAAAAGTCATCTGAAGTATTTCACTGTCCTTGAAAATAGTACACAGAGCAACAGCACCTGTCCAGCCTATAGACGTTCTTCCTTTTTCAATCTGGACAAGCGTTTTCTTGGAAACACCAAGTATCTCAGCCATTTTATCCTGAGTATAATCCTTTTCATTCCTGATTAGCTTAAGTTTTGCGTCAATAAGCTTTACAAACTCGTCTCTACTCATTATTAACCCTTCTCCCTTATAGTGTAATTTTACACTATAAGGGGCGGTTTGTAAATACCAAAAAGAATGACTCCTCAAAATAAAAAAATAATCGCTCAGCACTATCTTTTGACAACAGATACACAAAGTGCCTGAACCAATTTATCCATATTAATTGGTTCAGGCACTTATTAGGCCTCTCGTGTTTAAGCTATAGAATCAAGAATCATTTCAATGTCCCGTAGGGATTTTTATGTTATTGCACAAATTCTGTTCCTGACCTTTTCTTCACCCATGATCTGCTGAATCTCCCAGATGTCAGGTGATGTTTTACGTCCCACAATTGCTATTCTGATAACAGTACTAACATCGCCTACATGACCTTTGTACATTTCAGGATTCTTCTTATAATCCTTCGGTTTTTCTGCATATCCGTTCTTTACTGCAATTTCCTTTATTTTGCCAAACCATTGTTCCTGATCATCACCATGGTCATAGGTTTCCATGTATGCTTTCAGGAGTTTGCCCGCTTCTGTAGCGTCTATATTTTCAGGATACTCGTTAACTACTTTAAAATAATCATCAAAGAAATAACTGATAAATTCAAATATCTGTTCACAGTATATTAAATCTTTACGTACTTTCGAAGAATCCCTACCTACAGACAATAATTTTATTACTGAATCCCTGTTATCAGCTAAAAGGCTTTCCACTTCTTTTTTATATTTCCTTGACCAATTAAGCAGGAAATCAAATATTTCTTCTGCCGGTATTCTTGCCAATACATTTTTACTGATATCGTTAAGCTTGTCCAGGTCAAACAAGGCACCTGATTTGCTCATTTTATTCAAGCTGAATTCAAAGTCATCCATATCAGCTTGCGGATTTTCAATTCTCCACTCTTCAAAATTAGAGTTCTGAATGGTAAGAAGATATTCCCTGACTGCTTCCGGATGGTATCCTAATTTCATATAATATTCCAATCCCAATTCCGGATCTTTTCTTTTTGACAACTTTCTTTTTACTCCGTCGTCAATTTTCATCAGATGTGCTGTATGGCAATATACAGGTAAATCCCAACCTAATGTCTTAAACAATTCAAAATGTATAGGTAATGTCGAAAGCCACTCTTCTCCTCTTACAACATGGGTAACTCTCATAAAATGGTCATCTGTCACATGGGCAAAATGATATGTAGGTATACCATTAGCTTTTAAAAGGACTATATCCTGAAAATTCTCAGTTAATGAAAGTTCGCCTCTTATAGCATCATTTATTTCAAATGTCCCTTCCTGACTGCCCATTGATTTAAATCGCAGCACATAACTTTTATTGCTGTCCAAATGCTTTCGAACCTCTTCAATGGATAACTCCCTGTCTCTTGCCCATTTACCGTAATATCCGGTATTAACATTCAAAGACTCCTGCTGCTTTTTTATTTCTTCCAATTCCCCCTCAGTGCAAAAGCACGGATAGGCTCTGCCAATCTCAACCAGATATTTGGCAACAGTGTGATAAATTTCTACGCGGTTACTCTGGTAATACGGACCATAGTTTCCCTTCTCCGCATCAATGGTTGCACCTTCGTCAAACTGCAAGCCAAAGAACTTCAAAGAAGTTATAATAGTTTCAACAGCACCCTCCACCTTACGTTTATCGTCAGTATCTTCAATGCGAAGAATAAGCACACCCTTACTTTGATGAGCCAAACGTTCATCAACCAGCGCTCCATACAAATTCCCAAGGTGGATAAAACCTGTCGGACTTGGTGCCAGCCTGGTAACCTTCGCACCAGCATTCAAGCCTCTATCAGGAAACACCGTTTGCTCATAATAGGATATTGACTTTGTTGTATCCGGGAAAAGCATATTTGATAAAATTTTATAATCCATCTTTTTTCCTCATTATCATTATTATAGTTATAACTAAAACAAAAGACGGCTCAAGTAATAAATTCAACAAGCAACCGCCTCACTTTTTATCTGGTGACCCATAGGGGAATCGAACCCCTG
>LSQX01282144.1_pt2 | contig 12725 bp, 18 predicted proteins | sample 654561 | NCBI WGS metagenome assembly LSQX01 (sample SAMN04489861, study PRJNA283612) | anaerobic digester metagenome | isolation source: 4 biogas reactors fed with cattle manure at either 37C or 55C with and... | place: Denmark: Kongens Lyngby | collected 2014 | reverse complement strand
CCAATACCATGCCGCAGCCCACACCCGTCCCAAGTGTCAGGGTGACCGCGTTAGCTACACCGCGTGCCGCACCCACACGAGCTTCAGCCAATGCGGCACAAGCCGCGTCGTTTTCGAGGTGTACGGGCAATCCGGTCCGTTCAGACAGCGCTTCCCGGATCGCGGTGTCGGCCCGGAAGGGCAGATTGCTCGAATACAGGACGACCCCTTGATGATTGTCGGGTGTCCCGGGCGATCCGATCCCGATGCCCCGCAGCCGCGCGCGGTCGGCACCAAGCGTCGCTGCCAGCCGTATCGCCTGGTCGGCCATGTCGTCCAAAATCTCCCGGGCGGGACGGTGTGCCCCGGTCCGGATCGAATCACGCGCGAGCAGGCGGCCTTCTGCATCCACAATGCCGGCCGCACACTTGGTGCCGCCCAGATCCATGCCGATGTACCATTCCATGCCGGATTCCTCCTTGCCGCTTGATGTGACCGCTCTCCCTGAAACGAAGGGTGTATCAGGGAATCAGGGGAGTGAACTGGAGAATGCACAAGCCCGTGAAAAACAAAACGATCAGGACCGCAGCCCACGCATCCAGCCGGGTCAGCCGCATGACCTTGAGTTTGGTACGTCCTTTCCCGCCGCGATAACAGCGGGCTTCCATCGCGACGGCCAGATCCTCCGCCCGTCGGAAGGCGGAAATGAACAGGGGGACCAGCACCGAAACCAGGCCCTTAGCCTTCTGGATGACCCCGCCGGTGTCATAATCCGCTCCGCGGGATGACTGCGCCTTCATGATTTTGGACGTCTCTTCGGACAAGGTCGGCACAAAACGCAGCGCGATGGACATCATCATGGCGAGTTCGTGAACCGGAAACCGCAGCCGCTCGAGCGGCTTTAAGAGCGATTCCAAGGCATCAGCGATCAGAATCGGCGTCGTGGTCAAGGTCAGAATGACCGATGTGGACATGATGAGCAAGACAAGACGGAGTGCCATGCGGACCGCGGTTTCGACAGACGCGTCAGTGATGCGTAACGGGCCAAGCTTGATCAACTCGTTGCCGGGCACTGTAAACAGATTGAGAAAAAAGGCAAACAGAATCACAAAGAGGATCGGGCGCACACTGCGCAACACTTGTCGGAACGGAATCCGGGATAGAGCGATGCCTCCCCCGATTCCCACTGCAAGTACGGCAATCGCGATTGGTTTTCTGATGATAAAGACCGCGGTCATGGTCAGAATCGCCACCAGAATCTTCAAGCGCGGATCCATGCGATGCAGAGGCGAATCTCCGGGGTAATAGCGTCCCAGAGTGATGTTGTCCATCATGGCCTGTTCCCCCCTTTGGTCCATGCGCGCAGGATTTCCTTTGCGGCATTTTCCGGGGTGAATTGCGCGGGATCGATGTCAGGTATGCTTTTTTTCATCTCCATCAGAAAAATAGAAGTTGCGGGCAGCATCAAGCCTGCGGCAGACATGTCGTCCGGCCGGGTGAACACCTCCGCCGGACTGCCCGAACACACGATCCCGCCGTTGGCGAGCACCAGGACGCGATCCGCCAGCCGGGCGATGTCGTCCATGCTGTGAGATACCAAAAGGATCGTGATCCCCCGCTCTCGCAGACTGGCGACATAACCGAGAATCTCGTCTCTGCCGGCCGGATCCAATCCGGCTGCAGGCTCGTCCAGCACCAGGATGTCGGGCTCCATCGACAGAACACCCGCGATTGCCGCACGGCGTTTCTGCCCGCCGGACAGTTCGAACGGAGAACGCTGGAGGTCCGCTTCCGAGAGGCCGACCACCTGTGCCGCCTCCCGAACGCGCCGTTCCACTTCCGGTTTGTCGAGCCCCATTTTCCGGGGTCCGAACGCCACGTCCTCAAAGACGGTCTCTTCAAACAGCTGGTGTTCCGGATATTGGAACAGCAGGGCGACCCGCTGACGTATTTTGCGGATGTCCGCGTTGACTGACGGGTCCATCCCCAACACGCGGATGGTGCCGGGTGCCGGGCGGATCAAGCCGTTGAGATGCTGAATGAGGGTCGATTTGCCCGAGCCACTGTGGCCGACGATGCCAAGCAGCTCGCCAGATCGGACGGAAAAGGAGACGTCATGCAGGGATTCGGTCGCATAGGGGGTTCCCGGAGTATAAGTGTGGGATAGGTGGTTCACCGTGATGACGGATTCACCGGGTTCCCGCTCCTCCTGCCTGTCGTGTGTATGCATTCCCGGATGGACGCCCTGCAGCAGCGAAGAGGCATGCAAGACCCGCAGGACCGCATGGACTGCCCCCTCCTGTGTCGATGCCTCCAGCGGCATCAGCGGGACGCCTGCCAGGGTTGCGACTCTGTGGGTGATTTCGATGTGGGCCGGCACATCCAACCCTTCCGACTGGATCTTGTCCGGATGGTCGAAGATCTCGGCAGGGGTACCTTCCATGATCGTCTTGCCTTCGGACAGCACCAGCACATGGTCGGACAGCAGCACTTCTTCCATGTCATGGGTGATGTTGACGACTGTCAGTCCGTTCTCGCGCCCCAGGCGGGTGACCAGGCGGATAAACTCCGTCCGGCTGACCGGATCCAGCATGGAAGTGGCTTCATCCAGGATCAGGCATTGCGGCTGCATCGCGAGGATGCCGGCAATCGCCAGTTTCTGCTTCTGGCCGCCCGACAGGAGATGTGGTTCTTTTTTCGCGGCATCGGACAACCCCACATGGGAAAGGGCGCGATCGACCGCCGCCCGCATCTCCTCACGGGGCATCCCGATGTTCTCGGGGCCAAATGCCACATCCTCTTCGACCGTCGTTCCGACGATCTGGTTGTCGGGGTTTTGGAACACCATACCGCAAGCGCGACGGATATCCCAGACAGACGCATCGTCCGCTGTGTCCTGCCCCAGTACGAGCACGCGGCCGGAATCCGGAACCTCCAAAGCGTTGAGCAGACGGGCCAGGGTGGATTTTCCCGATCCATTGCGACCCAAGACCGCGATGTGGCCTCCTCGCGGGACTTCCATCGACACATCGCAGACCGCCATCAGAGAGTAAGGGGTATGACGGTCGTATTCAAAACGGACACGTTCGACCTGTATAAACGGTTCCATGTTCTCCCATCCCGCCCGGTTGTGTGATGCACCGCGGGCGACAGATGATGCGCAAAAGGGCAGTCCTTACGGCTGCCCCTTCCCGTTGCTGTATGGTTGGAGTGCCGCGTGCGTCGGCGAAGGTTATTCCACGAACTCGAGAATGGCCATCTCCGCTGCGTCACCGCGACGGGGACCCAATTTGATCACGCGACAATATCCACCGGCACGTCCGGAGAACTTGGGCGCGATCTCATTGAAAAGCTTGTCAACCGGATTGACCACTTTCCCCTCGGCGTCATGGCTTTTGTTGAGCCAGCGGATCGCCTGACGACGAGCTGCCAACCGGCTGGGGAAATCCACCTGGACCATCGAAGACTTCGTCTCGCGGTCCACCGCATCGTAGCGGGCGCCGTTTTTCGACTTCTTGGATACCAGAACCTTGCGGCCTTTGCTGTCGAGTTTGGCGGAAGACTTGAGAACCTCACGGGTCTCAAAATTGTCTTTTTCCTTCGCCGCAATCGTCACCAGCTTCTCCGCGATCTTTTTGACCTCCAAAGCGCGTGCTTCGGTGGTTTCGATACGACCGTGAACGACCAGATCCGTCACCATGCCTCTCAACATGGAGAGACGGATGTTCGTCGCACGACCGAGTTTTCTTTGTGCAGGCATGCCCTTGTCCTCCTAAGCGGGATTTTACGTGTGGGTAGCCGACCTACTCTTTGCCATCCGCCAGCGTAAGGCCGTATTCTTGCAGTTTCTCGATGACTTCTTCCAGAGACTTTTTCCCGAGATTGCGAACTTTCATCATCTCGTTCTCGGAACGGATGGCCAGATCGCCGATTGTGTTGATCCCGGCGCGTTTCAAACAGTTGTAGGTGCGGACAGAAAAATCGAGCTCCTCGATCAGTTTGTCCAGTTCGCGGTTGTGACCGACTCCGTCCTCGGCGTCCTTGAAACTGGGTCCGGCAGCGGATTCGTTGAGTGCCACAAACAGCGCCAGATGCTCGCTCAGAATACCGGCTCCCAGTCCAAGCGCTTCGCTGGCGGTCAGGGTGCGGTCGGTCGTCACTTCAAGCGTCAACTTGTCGAAATCCGTGAATTGGCCGACGCGGGTGTCTTCGACCGTGTAATTCACTTTGGTGACAGGCGTGAAAATCGAGTCGATGGGAATCACGCCGATCGGCTGGTTGGGCCATTTGTTCCGGTCCGCAGAATTGTATCCGCGGCCTTTGCTGACGGTCAACTCCATGAACAGGCGTCCCTCGCCGTTGAGTGTGGCGATGGGATGGTCCGGATTCATAATCTCGATCTCTTCGTCCCGGACGATATCCCCGGCGGTGATGATGCCCGTGCGGCCCTCATCGGTGCTGATATAGACCGTCTTGGGACCGTCTACATTCAGTTTCGCCCGGATGCCTTTGACGTTGAGGATGATTTCGGTCATATCCTCGATCAGGCCTTTGACCGTAGAGAACTCGTGGAGGACTCCTTCGATCCGAATCGCCGTCACAGCAGCGCCGGGAAGGGAGGAAAGCAGCACCCTGCGCAGGGAATTGCCCATGGTGATTCCATATCCGCGCTCCAACGGTTCCGCGATGAATTTACCGTAGGAACCATCCGCATTCTCATCCACACACTCGATCACTGGCTTCTTAATTTCAATCATCCATTTCCTCCTCCATCAGGCCGTCACACGGCGGTCTGCCGCGTCACAAGCTGCTGTACCGGGAGCCTTACTTCGAGTAGAGCTCGACGATCAGGTGCTCGCGGACTTCCAGGTCGACGTCGCCGCGGGCGGGAACCTGTACGATGGTTCCTTTCAGCGCCTCACGGTCGAGCGTGAGCCACTGGGGAATCGGACGTTCCGGCATGTCGCGGAATTTGGAGGATGTGCGGGAACGCTCGCGGACAGCGATCACATCGCCGGCCTTGAGCTTGATGGACGGAATATCGACTTTCTTGCCGTTCACGGTGAAGTGCCCGTGCGTAACCAGCTGACGGGACTCCGCGCGCGACGACGCAAGGCCCATGCGATAGACGATATTGTCCATACGGAGTTCGAGCAGGCGCAACAGATTCTCGCCGCTTTTTCCCTTGAGGCGGGAAGCGGTCAGAAAGGTATTGTGGAACTGGTTCTCGAGCAAACCGTAAAAGCGCTTCGTCTTCTGCTTTTCACGCAGCTGGGTGCCGTACTCGGACACCTTTTTGCGTCCCTGTCCATGCTGACCGGGAACATAGGAACGACGAGTGATGGCGCATTTGCCCGTATAGCAGCGTGTGCCTTTGAGAAACAATTTCTCGTTCTCCCTGCGGCAAAGCCTGCAGACAGCTTCGGTATATCTTGCCATGTTATGCGATACCTCCGGGATCAGACTCGGCGCCGCTTGGGCGGCCGGCATCCATTATGCGGTATGGGGGTGACGTCTTTGATCAGAGTGACCTCCAGACCTGCGGCCTGCAGGGAGCGGATGGCGGCTTCGCGGCCCGCACCGGGTCCCTTGACATAGACCTCCACGGTACGCATCCCGTGGTCGGCGGCGGTTTTTGCAGCGGTCTCGGCTGCCTGCTGTGCCGCGAACGGGGTTCCTTTGCGGGAGCCCTTCATTCCCATCGCACCTGCGCTGGACCAGGAGATGGCATTGCCGGCGGGATCCGTGATCGTGACAATGGTGTTATTGAACGTGGAATGGATATGAGCCGTTCCACGGTCGATATTCTTGCGTTCTCTTCTTCTCGGCCTGGCTGCCGATTTTTTCGTTGCTTTGGCCATGTTTGGGGCTCCTCCTTATTTGCGCCTGCCGGTGACAGAGCGGCTGGGGCCTTTGCGGGTCCGCGCGTTGGTCTTGGTCCGCTGTCCCCGTACAGGGAGTCCCTGGCGGTGACGACGTCCGCGGTAACAACCGATCTCGACCAGCCGCTTGATGTTGAGCGCGACTTCACGCCGGAGGTCGCCCTCCACGCGGAAGTTGTTTTCAATCGTGTCCCTGATTTTGGCAATCTCGTCCTCAGTCAGGTCTTTGACTCGCGTGTCGGGACTGATGGCGCAGGTGCCCAGGATCTTGTTGGAAACCGTCCGCCCGATTCCGTAGATATAGGTCAGGGCGATTTCCACCCTCTTTTCGTTCGGCAGATCCACTCCGGATATACGTGCCATTCGTGTCTTACCTCCGTATAAAACGTAAAAACCGTCTATATAGGATGAACATGATCGGGGTTATCGTGGAAACCACGGCAGCCGCACCCCACATGGAATTTCCCGTGCTGTCCCGCAGCCGTTGGCTGCAGGCATCCGTATCGACATCCCGGCACACCCTTTATCGATGCGCACAAGGATGGAAGGCTAAACCGACAGGTCGGTTCAACCCTGCTTCTGTTTGTGTTTCGGATCCGAACAGATCACCATGACTTTCCCTTTGCGCTTGATGACTTTACATTTCTCACACATCGGTTTTACGGATGGCCGTACTTTCATGGTCAGCTACCTCCTTGCTGCGGGGTGGTTGTGTCTGCGTTCGTTCTCCGGATTGTGCCGGTTTCAGACACACCGGAATCGCGTACACAATATGCGCATGCTAAAACAGTTTATCAGAACCTGCTCAAAAATCAAGCGTTGAAACGAGATTTGGTCGCAGGATTCCACTTTTCTACTTGGCACGCCAAGTGATCCGCCCTCTGCTGAGATCGTAAGGCGACAATTCGAGGGTCACCCGGTCACCCGGCAGAATCTTGATGTAGTTCTGGCGCAGTCGGCCCGAAATGTGGGCGATGATTTCGTGCCCGTTCTCGAGTCTTACCTTGAACACCGCATTCGGCAGCGAATCGGCAACCACGCCTTCCACTTCAATAACATCTTCTTTAGACATGTGTCAGCATTCCTCCTTTGTTTCAACAATCCTTTGTTGTACCTGCGCCTCGACCGTCTCTCGATGGCGGGCGATGTATGCGCGGACCGCTGCGTTTCTTGCACCGCTGTCGTTCAGTTCTGCGATTCTTTCCAGTGCTGTCTCGGCGTCCGGGGGTGCGCCAAGATCGCGGACATGGCGTACGTTCTTTTTCTTGGGGTGGTCGTAGGGACGGCTTGTGCCATCGGCCAGCCAAACCATCGAACCGTTCTGGGTGCCGACCACCAAAAACCAGCTTCCGTTGTCCCGCCCGGTCTTTGCCTCCACGACGTGCCCGGATGGCAACGATGCGGTGGACACCCTCATGTCCGCACCGGACCGCTTCTGCCCGGCAGGGTGAGGAGAATGGGGCCCTCGGCGGTGATGGCGATCGTGTTTTCATAATGCGCCGACGGGAGACCGTCCGCCGTTTCCACTGTCCAGCCGTCTTCCAGCGTCATGACGTTTGCGGTACCAAGATTGATCATCGGCTCAACCGCAATGACCATGCCCTCGACCAGCCGCGTGCCGCGCCCCGGCCGACCATAGTTGGGAACGTCCGGATCTTCGTGCAGGTGGCGTCCGATCCCATGTCCGATGAGTTCCCGCACCACACCATAACCTCGCTCTTCCGCATAGGTCTGAATGGCATGGGAGATATCCCCAATCCGGTTGCCAGGGACAGCCGCTTCGAATCCTTTCCAAAAACACATCTCTGTGTCGGTCACGAGTTGCTGCGTACGGATGGCGACTTCCCCGACCAAAAAGGTGCGGGCCGCGTCTCCGTGCCAGCCGTTGACACAAGCGCCGAAATCCACGCTTACAATCGAACCTTCCCGGAGAATGCGGTGTTCGGAAGGAATGCCATGAACCACCTCCGAATCGACAGACACACAGGTCGCCGCTGGATACGGGGGGTCGCCGTAATGGTAAAAGGAAGGGATCGCGTTCACCTCCGAGAGAATACGGGAGGCAATCCTGTCGATGTCTGCGGTAGAGATACCCGGACGTATGGCGCGGCCGATTTCTTCCAGCACCCGGGCGACCACGCGTCCGGCCTTTTCCATCTTCTTGATTTCTTCCGGTGTCTTGAGCATCAGCATCAGTGCAACCCCGCCAGAAACGCGACGATGGTTTGCACCGTAATCGCACTCGAATGCTCGTTGTCTATTTCGAGCAGCAGCTCTTTTTCGGTGTAGTGTTCGATCAGCGGTTCGGTCTGCACCCGATAGGTTTCCAGTCTTTTCAATACGGTTTGCGGTGCGTCGTCAGCGCGCTGTGTCAAGCTGCCGCCGCACAAGTCGCAGATCCCGTCCTCACGTGACGGCTGGGTTTTCATATTGTAGATCTGGCCGCAGGACGCACACACACGACGACCGGAAATGCGGGAAAGAATGGTTTCATCGCTGACCATCAGATTGATGACAAGATCGATTGCGCGACCGTCTTTCGCAAGCAGCACATCCAATGATTCGGCTTGGTTGATCGTACGCGGAAACCCGTCCAGTATGAATCCGTCCGCACAATCGGGTTCCTGAAGCCGTTCGGCAACCATACCGATTGTGACTTCGTCGGGAACCAGTTTGCCGGCGCTGATGTAGGTTTCCGCCTGTTTGCCCAACGAGGTGTGCTCTTTGATATGATGCCGGAAAAGGTCCCCTGTCGAAATGTGCGGGATATCGTAGACCACCGCCAGTTTCGTGGCGACGGTCCCTTTCCCGGACCCGGGGGCTCCCAGCATGATCGTTCTCATTCCATTCCTCCAAAATAAGCCGAAAGGGAGGGCATCCGGCTCACAGGCCGGATGCCCCTCCCGGTACGGCAGGGAACTCAATCCAGGAATCCTTTGTAGTGACGCATCAGCATCTGGGATTCCATTTGCTTGACCAAATCAAGCGACACACCGACGACGATCAGGATGGCGGTACCGCCAAACCAGAGCGACGAAGAGGACTTTGTGACGGCGCCAAGGACGACCGGGGTCAGCACGATCACCATCAGGAAGATCGCATCGAACCAGTTGAGCCGCCGCGAGGTGCGCAAAATAAAGTCCGACGAAGGGCGTCCGGGACGGATGCCGGGGATGAATCCGCCGTTCTTCTGCAGATTGTTCGCGATCTCAACCGGATTGAACTGAATCATCGAATAGAAGAATGTAAACCCGAGAATCAGCAGTGCGTACACCAGGTAGTATACCGGCTGGTTCGCAAAATCCTTGAAGAACATCGCGATCGGTCCGTTGCTCTTGGCAAAGAAGAACGAAACGATGGTCGAAGGCATCGACAAAAGCGACATCGCGAAAATCACCGGCAGGACACCCGCGCTGTTGACCTTGATCGGCAGGTACGTATTCTGTCCGCCATATTGTTTACGGCCGACCACACGTTTGGCGTACTGGATCGGGATGCGGCGCTCTGCTGTGGAAACATAAACCACAAGCGCGACGATGCCGACCGCAAACGCGATGACCAGAAGAGCGAGCGGGATGGCGGCAAAGACGCTGATGTTGTAGCTCCAATCCTTGACCGCGATGACAAGCCCGCTGATCATTTGGGGACCGCGCGAAACGATACCCGCGAAAATCAGGAGCGAGATCCCGTTTCCAATGCCGAACTGGTCGATTTTTTCACCGATCCACATGATGAACGCGGTACCGGCAGTAAAGGAAACCACGATCAGAACCGCAGACAGGAACGGAGGGAGCGTACTGGACATCGCAGTCCGGGTCGCAAACAAGAATGCGCTCGCCTGGAACAAGGCCAAACCGATGGTCAGGTAGCGGGTGATGCGCGTGATCTTTTTGCGCCCCTCTTCTCCCTCTTTCTGCAGCCGCTCCAGAGCCGGAATGGCGACCGTCAGCAACTGCATGATGATGGAGGAGTTGATGTAGGGCGTGATGCCCATGGCGAAGAGCGAAACCTGATTCAAGGCTCCGCCGGAGATGATGTCCATCAGTTGGCCAAGCTGGCCGAACTGCTTGAGAAGCTCCGTAAACTGCGCCTGGTCGATTCCGGGAACCGGAACCACCTTGCCGACACAGTACACGACCAGCATCGCCAGTGTGAACACGATTTTCTTTCGGATGTCTACAGACTTCCAGGCATTGACAACCGTATCAAGCATACCGGGCATACTGGTTATACCTCCTCAGCCGTTCCTCCAGCCTTTTCGATCTTTTCTTTCGCGGAGGTCGTGAAGGCGTCCGCCTTGACCGTAAGCTTTTTTGTCAGTTCTCCGTTGCCCAGAATTTTGATGCCGTCGTTGTTCTTGGGCAGCGTGATGATACGGGACGCTTTGAGTGTGGCGGCATCCACAGTGGTTCCGTCATCAAACGTCTCAAGATCGGAGACGTTGATTTCGATATACTGCAACGCAAAGCGTTTGTTGTTGAATCCGCGTTTGGGGAGACGGCGGAAGATCGGCATCTGGCCGCCTTCGAAACCGGGCCGCACGCCACCGCCGGAGCGGGAATTCTGTCCTTTGTGGCCACGACCGGCGGTTTTCCCGTTGCCGGTTCCGACCCCGCGCCCTTTGCGGTACGCCCCTTGACGGGAGCCTGCCGAAGGCTTGACTTCATTCAGCTTCATGGTGTTCTCCTCCTATACTTCCTCGAAGCGGATCAGATGGGCGACCTTGTGCAGCATGCCGCGAATGGCGGGATTGTCCTGATGCTGTACGGTCTGTCCGATCTTGGTCAGTCCGAGGGCGCGGACGGTCGCTACATGCGGCTTTTTCGCGCTGTTTGTGCTCTTGATGAGCGTGACGTTCAGTTTCGCCATGGGGAACCTCCTCTTATCCGAGAATTTCCTCGACGGTCTTGCCGCGCAAACGGGCGACCACCTCCGGGGACTTGAGCATGGACAGCCCTTCCATGGTCGCATTGACCATGTTGTTGGGGTTGTTGGTGCCCAGGGACTTCGTGCGGATGTCCTTGATGCCGGCCAGTTCGCACACCGTGCGGACCGGGCCGCCGGCGATGACGCCGGTACCGGCGCTGGCCGGTTTGAGCAGGACTTTTCCCGCGCCGTAGTTGCCGATGATCTCGTGCGGAATCGTCGTATTGTTCAAAGGGATTTCGATCAGGTTCTTTTTGGCATCCTCGATCCCCTTGCGGATCGCCTCGGGGATTTCGGCTGCTTTGCCCAATCCCTTGCCGACATGGCCGTTCTCGTCACCGACGATCACCAGCGCGGCAAAGCGGAAGTTGCGGCCGCCCTTGACGGTCTTGGCAACGCGCCCGATATGGATGACTTTTTCTTTCAGGTCCAGAGTATTGACATCAACGCGCATTCTATTACCTCCAACGTCAGAACTTCAGGCCGGCTTCCCGCGCCGCTTCGGCCAGACTTTTGATCCTACCGTGATAGATGTACCCACCGCGGTCGAAAACCACGGATTCGATTTGCTTTTCCAGTGCCCGTTCCGCCAGAAGCTTCCCGACCAGCGCGGCCGCTTTGGCGTTGCCGCCGTACCCTTGCTCGCGGATGTCCTTGTCCAGCGTAGAGGCGGCAGCCAAGGTGGTCGCAGTCTCATCGTCGACAATCTGGGCATAGATGTTCGAGAGGCTGCGGTAGACGCACAGGCGGGGACGTGCCGCAGTACCGCTGATTTTTTTGCGAACACGCAGATGCTTCCGGTTGCGGATGGCTCTGCGATCAATTTTCTTTATCATACGATCTCATCCTTTCTCAAAACGCGGTTACTTGGAACCGGTTTTGCCTGGCTTGAGCTTGAGAACCTCGTAGCTGTACTTGATTCCCTTGCCCTTGTAGGGGTCCGGCAGACGGAAGGCGCGGATTTTGGCCGCAATTTCACCAACGAGCTGTTTGTCAGCGCCTTTGACGATGATGCGGTTTGGCGCTGGAACCTCGATGTTGATTCCCTCGGGATCTTCCATCTCGATCGGATGCGAATATCCGAGATTAAGGACGAGTTTGTTGCCTTGTTTCTGCGCTCTGCAACCGACTCCGTTGATGTCCAGTGCTTTTTCAAAGCCTTGGGACACACCGGTCACCATGTTGGAAACCAGCGAACGGGTCAAACCGTGCAGGGCTCTGTGATTCTTGGAGTCCGAAGGCCGTGTGACTACGATCTGATTGTCCTGGACTTCGACCTTCATGTCGGGATGGACAATCATCGACAGGACTTTGGCGCCGGCCGACACCTGGATCGTCCCGTTGTCCATTTCGATTTTCACCCCGGCCGGGATGTCGATCGGCATTCTGCCTATTCTAGACATGTGTTAGGGTCCTCCTGCTCTTGAGATTGCGAGACGCCGCATGAGGTTTTCATCGCGGCTTCCCCTTTCAGAGTGCAAATTTACCAGACATATGCGAGGACTTCCCCGCCGATGCCTTTCTGTCGCGCCGCGCGATCGGTCATGATGCCGCTCGACGTGGAGACGATCGCAATACCAAGTCCACCAAGAACGCGCGGCAGGTTCTCGGAATCCGAGTAGACGCGCAGACCGGGTTTGGAAATGCGTTTGAGCCCCGATATGACGGGCTTTTTGCCTGCATATTTGAGCGTGATGCGGATGACGCCCTGCTTGTTGTCCTCGATGAATTCCACGCGCTGGATATATCCTTCCTGGAGAAGGATGCCTGCGATGGTTTTCTTGAGGTTGGAGGCGGGGACGTCGACGGTGGCGTGCCTTGCGGTTGCCCCGTTGCGGATCCTGGTGAGCATATCCGCGATGGAATCGGTGATCTGCATTGATAGTTCCTCCTTACCCGTTCTCCACGTTACCAGCTGGCCTTGCGGACGCCGGGGAT
>LSQX01259436.1_pt1 | contig 12725 bp, 12 predicted proteins | sample 654561 | NCBI WGS metagenome assembly LSQX01 (sample SAMN04489861, study PRJNA283612) | anaerobic digester metagenome | isolation source: 4 biogas reactors fed with cattle manure at either 37C or 55C with and... | place: Denmark: Kongens Lyngby | collected 2014 | reverse complement strand
AGATGTGTATAATAGACAGTAGACAGACTGGTCGGTGTTTCAGGTTGTTGGTTCAACAAAAGGCCGGTTGATTGTTTATTTAAAGATAACTTATTTACAGCGAAGGTCATGTCTTGTTATGATCGGAATATCTGTAAGTCTTCATGAGATCATTTATGTTGTTTAACCGCAGGCTGCTCTGTTAATTATAGATGAAAAAATGAAAATTGAAATGTGGCAGGAGGTGCGTATGGATAAGACAAATGTATGGAACCCGTTCGAGGAATGGCGTCACGTAACTGTTCGTTGGATTAAAGTTGATATTTCGAAAGAGGATTTGAAGCGATTCAACGAACGAAGCAATTGGAAGGGACTTGTCCAGACCATTAGTTTTCTGACCCTGATCGCGCTGACCGCAGCTCTCTCCTACTTTGCTTTTTTGAATCAAATGTGGGTGCTGCTTGCGTTTGGACTTTATCTGCACGGTATGATCTATGGCCATTTCGGATTTGGTATTCATGAACTGACACACAACACCGTCTTTAAGAGCAAATGGCTGAATCAATCTATTATTATTCTATTTGGTCTTTTGTATTGGCCGTATAATCCCTATTTTTATAAGATCAGCCATATGCAGTACCATCATCGATACACACTCTTTCAAAACAGTGATGGTGAGGATACCGCCAATTATGTTGATCTCGGACTCAAGTCCGTGCTACTCCTGTTTTTTGGTGTTTTTCGGTTCCGTCAGCTGGTCGTGTCACTGGCTCGTCTATTTACCCTGAAACCGACGAGCAAAGGCTGGCGGCAGCGAGGGTATCGTTTAGATTTGTGGGAACAATTTGTCTTGGAAAGAGCAAACGATCAGGATAGAAAAGCTGTTCATCAATTTGCGGTCATTTCTCTTATCTTTCATGTCGTCTTTGCAGCCGCTGCCATTTTGACCGGGCACTGGTTCCTGCTCATCATCATAACATTAGCGCCTTTTTATGGTCCGGGGTTCCATACCTATCTCTGTGGTATTCATCAGCACGCGAACTGCCGGGTCAATGAGCCGGATTACCGGATCAGCTGTGGTGATGCCCTGCTTGATCCGATCAGTTCGATTTTATACTGGCACATGGAATATCACATTGAACATCATATGTTTGCATCGATTCCCTGCTATAATCTCAAGAAATTCAGCCGCTTTGCTGCAGATCAGTTACCGCCGAAAGAGCGCGCTGTTCCCAGACTGATCAAGCTGGCGAAACAGAGCCCGGAGGTTTTCGGCAGTTATGCGCAATGGCGTGAGAAATACGGCTGGTTCAAGGGCATTTGACAGGCAGGGGAATTTCAATAGATCAAGGAGGAGCTCTATGTCATCAGGATTGAAGGTCACTTACTTATTTCATAGTGGATATCTGGTAAAAGTGAGTGAGACGCTGCTGATTTTCGATTTTTACAGTGACCCACAGAATCGTGATCAACGGGAGAAGAACATCAACCGTGTTCAGTCTGCAATTTTCGACCCTGACATCCTTCGCGTTTTCGTTTTCGCTTCCCACAACCATCGCGATCATTTTGACCGGGACATTTTGAATTTTGACCGTTTCGGTAAACCGGTGCGCTACGTGTTCAGCAGTGACATAAATGCGGGAGCGGACAAAGAACACCTGCATGTGATGTCACCCGATCAGTCAGCTAACATTGAAGATCTGACTGTGCAGACATTTGGATCAACAGACCAGGGTGTTTCTTTTCTGATCAAGCTTAAGGACATCACACTTTTCCACGCTGGTGACCTGAACTGGTGGCACTGGTTTGATGAATCGACAGAAGAAGAGCTTGAAATGTATGAACACGAATACAAGGCGATCATCAAGACGATCGGACAGCCAGTGATAGATGTCGCTTTCTTCCCGGTTGATCCTCGTCTCAAAGCATTTGATTACTATGGCGGTGCTTATTTTATAGACGTTTTAAGACCCCGCTATTTCTTCCCGATGCATTTTGGCTATGATTACCAGACAACAGAGCGATTCAAGCAGCAAATCGCAAACCTTGGTCTGTCTGCTCAAGTTTTTGACATACAGGAGGAAGGTCAGACATTTACCTTGAATGATTGATAAGAAAAGCCACCATTAGATGCAACTGATTGGTTTTTAACAATAGTACTGATTTGTGATATCATTAATGAGCGATTTAAGTGTTTTTAAATCAAGTAAAGGCGTGTGTACATGATTCGTTTTACAGCTGATTTAGCTCACATACCGATGGATCGTCAGATGAAGTCACGGATGATGATTTCTTTCTATCATGAGAATTTTCGCCGCATTGCCGTTCTGGCACCCGTCTTATTGGCTGCTGAAATTATTTTGTATGTGATGCCTGGCCGGCTGTTTGATTACCATGCGGTTATCCTGCCCTTTCTGCTCGCGAATGTCATTCTGATACCGGCTGTTTTACTGGTCAAGAGAAACCTGAATCGGCTGAATCCGCTTGTGATCCGGATTGTACAAATGACATATGCATTGAGCGTTTTATTATTGGGTGTTTTTCTTTCTTTAGAATCGATGGGTATCGTTGATTTTGTCCACATGATGCTAATGGCGATGATTGCTGTTGCCACATTCCTGACTTTTACCCTTCTGTGTCGAACGATTCTGTTTTCCGCAGCATTCATGGTATTTGTTTTCTTTTTGCCGCAATACCAGCCAGATCCCGATATTCGCTTCGTTGTGACGGCTAATGTGTTCGTTTTTGGTCTTCTGTGCTGGTTGCTGAGTTTGATTCAATTCAAGGGAAAAGTACGGTCATTTGTCAGACATCAGGAACTGCTTGACAAAAGCAGTGAGCTGAAGCTGATGGCTCAAAGAGATTCCATGACCCAGCTGTTCAATCATGAAGCTTCGTTTGATAAGCTGCATGAAGAAATCGAACGGGCCAGAAGAATCGGCTATCCGCTTACTTTAGTGATCACTGATATTGACGACTTTAAGCAGATAAACGACCAGTATGGCCATCAGGTCGGCGATCGGGTGATCAAGCAGATAGCCAGAACGATTACATCGCAGATGCGAGCGACAGATATTGTTGGCCGATATGGTGGCGAAGAATTCATCATGATTTTGCCGGATACGGATGAATCGGCTGCTATACACCTGATTGAACGTGTTCAGGCGGCGATTAATGAAGCTCAGAAAAGCTTCGGATTCTCTGTGACATTGAGCGGCGGCATCAGCGAGTATCAGGGAGAATCAATTGACATGTTCATCAGGCTGACTGACGAGAAGCTCTATGATGCAAAAACCAGCGGCAAGAATAAGTTCATCTCTCAAATGCCGGAAAAATTTTCGAAGCTTATCAAATCCCCACAAAAAACCTGATATAATTTCACAGATGGATAATAGTCACAAGACTGAGAGGGTTACTCGATGGAAAATATCATTCTTTATGCGGTGACACTTGTTTTGGTTATCTTGTCATTCCGCAGGGATCGCATGAAGACGAAAAAATCACTGCTCAAGGCCTGGAAAGCGTTTGAAAATATCCTGCCGCAGTTTCTCGGTATTATCGTGCTGGTTGGCATCATGCTGGCTGTTCTGAATGCTGAGGTCATCAGCAGTCTGCTCGGCAGTGCGTCAGGATGGTTTGGCGTTGCCATCGCATCGGTGGTAGGGGCGATCACCCTGATTCCAGGTTTCATTGCCTTTCCAACAGCGGCCATGCTCCTTCAAGGCGGCGCCGGCTATATGCAGATCGGGGCTTTCATATCATCTCTGATGATGGTCGGAGTCGTGACCATGCCGCTTGAAATCAAGCATTTTGGCAAGAAAGCCACCTTCCTGCGCAACGGGATTGCTTTCTGTTTTGCTTTTGTCGCCGCGCTTGTTATCGGCAAAGTGATGGGTGAATTATGAAAACATTAAAGCGTTATGCGTTTTTTATCGGTGTTCTCGCCTTAACAGGTATCCTTGCTTTGTTTAACAGGGATATCGGCGTGAAGGCGATACAGACAACTTTTTTCAGTTTAAAAGAAATGCTGCTGATTCTGCCGCCGATTTTTATTTTACTTGGTCTTTTAGATGTCTGGGTACCACGGGAAACCATGATCCGGTACCTGGGAGAAGGATCCGGTATTAAGGGGATGGTAATATCCATATTTATCGGATCAGCCGCAGCAGGACCTTTGTATGGGGCATTTCCCGTGGCGCTGGTCTTGATGAGAAAAGGTGCTAAATTTTCGAATGTTTTGCTTTTTATTGGCGCCTGGTCAACGACGAAAATTCCGATGCTGCTGTTCGAGATGTCATCGTTGGGACTCAAGTTCACCCTGACACGTTTGACTGTCAGTCTGGTTGGCATTTTTGTCATCGCCTTTATCGTTGAGAGGCTGCTGAGCAGACAGGATATTGAAGCCCTTTACCGAAAGGCTGAGGAACGTGATTCATAATCCGTGCGTATAGATTGATCTGTCTACTAATCAAATAAATGAAAGACGCTGCACCAAACAGAGCAATTCCAGTCAAGAAATCAGTCAGGCTTACTGATAGACTCGTACCTGAGGTGATTTATGGAGCAGTGGGATAAAATTGATGCTGTTAATCGGATGCAGAAGTACATCCGCAACCATCTTGGTGAGCGAATCAGCCTGTCAGCTTTGGCGCGCGTTGCCGGATACTCACCCTGGCACACAGAGCGGATTTTTAAAGAGCTGACCGGCCTTACGCCATTCAGTTACATCCGGGCATATCGTCTGTCCAAGGCAGCTTTAGTGATCCGGGATCAGCCAAAGGACAAGACGATTCTCAACGTAGCACTGGATTATGTATTTGATTCGCACGAGGGTTTCACGCGAGCTTTCTCAAGACAGTTCGGTGTTACACCCAAACGATATCAGCTCAAACCAGAGCCGATTGCCCTGTTTATGCCTTATCAGGTACGAGACTATTATGTTTATCGTGAGAAGAGGAGGATTGAATCTATGGATCAAGAAAAACCCGTTCGTTCTGTTTTTGTTCAGGTCATCGAACGCCCTGCCCGTAAAGCACTAATCTGGCGCGGTATCCAGGCAACTCACTATTTCGAATACTGCGAGGAAGTTGGCTGTGAGATCTGGGGGATTCTGACCAGCGTTAAAGAGGCGCTCTACGAACCGGCTGGTTTCTGGCTGCCTGCTGACTGGATCAAACCAGGCACATCCGAGTATGTTCAAGGCGTTGAGGTTCCGGAAAATTACGATGGAAAGATACCCGAAGGATTCGACCTGATTGACATGCCGCCCTGCAAGATGATGATTTTTCAGGGCGAGCCCTATGCGGATGAGGATTTTGAGGATGCGATCAGCGAACTCTGGTCACTGATCGATCGATACGATCCCAAACTATATGGGTTTGAATGGGCAGATCAGGATGGCCCCCGTTTTCAGCTGGAGCCTCTTGGGTATCGCGGTTACATCGAAGGAAGGCCGGTCAGGACGCTGGCCTGACCGGTTGGCAGACTGGGAAGCCGGTTAGCTATTTGCGCAAAGCGAGGAAACGTTAATGGTCAGAAAATAGCTGTGACAGTAATGTTACAGCTTTTTCTGTTGTATCATCCCGCCTCGCATCCTGCCAGACGACTATCGCTGAACCAAGAATGCGGGCCCCTTTTTTCTGGCAAATTGACTGCATCGTCTTGATTGCGCGATTGCCGCCAGTCCAGTTAAACGGCAGTTGTTTGGTGACCAGATAGGCTGTTGGCTTATTCTCTAAAGATGGCAAACCGTTAAGATAAGCCTGCATGACCGGATTCAGGGAAAAAGCCTGAACCGGTGACGCAAAAATAAGTGCGTCGTAACCGGACACATTCGGCTGATGTGTTAGTTGAAATTTGTCTGGAGCAGCTTCTCCTTCAATGGTAATCGCATCAATTTGCACCGGATGGCTCAGTTGGTTTAACCGTTCCTGAAGCTTTTCAGCAACGCTAAGCGTATGCCCTGACTGAGAGAAAACAATAATTCCGATGTTCATAGATATTTCCTTTCTCGTTTTGTGATCTGTTATCGAAGATGTGATACAAAACCAGTCGAAGATTAGAGATCGATACCGATGATGCCGCCGATCTCTTTGCGTTCTGCCTCTGGCAGCTGTTGGACTTTGTTCGATAATACGTTCTGATACTCCGGAAAAGACGGTGCAAACGCAAACCAGGCAGCCTTGAAGATCTGATCACGGTGCAAAATTGAATCCATATGCAGCCAGTAACTGAAAATGAAATTGACGATTTCAGAAGCTGTTTTTCCGGCTGTCTGATCAGGCTTGAGCTTCATCAGATTGAACAGCTTTGTGCCATAATGCGGGTCTTCTTTGCAAGCCTGATAATAGATACGGGCAGCATCGTACAACTGATCGTACAGCAATTGCTGCGCCTGGGATCCAGCTGCCGTCAACACGCGTTCGAAGCCGTTTTTCTGCCAGAATTGATTGACATCTTTGACTGCCCGTCGACGACTGAAGATGCCTTGACTGTTGCGTCCATGAAAAAGAAGCAGGGTCCATAAACCAATCAACTGATCTGACAGATCACCCGTTTTTTTGTTCCTGACTTTGAACCGAAGCGCTTCGAATTCGCGTTTCCAGGGTTCATCAGATTGTTGACTGACCCTTGGACTTTCGGATTGTATCGGATCCGGCAGGCTGTTTAACTGACCGCAGTGCACACAATAGGCTGTAACAGCATTGTCATCGGCTATGAAGGCTTTACCGCAGCTGCTGCATGTCATTTTCCGCATCGGACGCCTCCTGTTTTTCCAGATGGTTACTTCGATGTTTGTAAACAAATCTGACCATCGAACCATGTTCATTATAATCGACTGACCGTTCAGCATGCAATGAAAACAACAGGCCGGATAATGGACGGCTCATCAGTCTGATTTTTTGCGATTGAGACTGCTTCTGTGCTATGATCAATTATCAGTTTCAATCGATCTTCCAGCTGATTTATGAAACGCTATGAATGGTTATATGAGGGCAGTATGGACTCAGTACAACAATCACAAGAGCGCATTAATGCCATCCGGTCCAACATCGCACACGTCTTCGTTGGAAAGAATGAAGTCATCGACCGGGTCCTGATCGCACTGATCAGCGGCGGGCATCTTTTAATTGAGGATGTTCCCGGACTTGGAAAAACGACACTGGTCAAGGCACTATCACGAACGCTGGATTGCACGTTCAGCCGAATTCAGTTTACACCTGATGTACTGCCTTCTGATGTGATTGGCTATACCTCGATTGACATGAAGACCGGTAAACGTGAAATCATTTTCGGTGCGGTGATGGCACAAATTGTCCTGGCAGATGAAATTAACCGAACCGGTCCAAAAACACAGTCAAGTCTGCTGGAAGTGATGCAGGAAGGACAGGTGACGATTGACGGACAGACCTACCCGGTCCCACAGCCGTTTTTTGTCATGGCGACACAAAACCCGGTCGGCCACATCGGCACGTATCCGCTGCCGGAATCACAGCTGGATCGATTCTTAATGAAAGTAGCCATCGGATACCCCTCGCTAACCAGCGAAATGAAAATCCTTACCGATCGAAAAGAGTCCCAGCCACTCGATTATTTGCAGCCGGTTGCTTCCGCACAGGACATCATCGATCTGCGAAAACAGCATGCGGCGGTCAAATGTGCCCAGTCTGTGATGCAGTACATCGTGTCCCTGGCAGAGGCGACGCGGCATCACGACAAAATTGAACTGGGTATCAGCCCGCGAGGATCGCTGGCGCTCATGCATGCCGCGATGGCACATGCATTGATGGACGGGCGAGATTACACGCTGCCCGATGATGTCAAACAGATGGTGGAATCTGTCTTTGCACACCGGATCATTTTGGCTGAACGACATACAAAGATGAAAGATGCCCAGCAGCTTGTTGTTCGCGACATCGTGCGCACCACAAAGATCCCGGTCTGATATGAAACGCTTTCGAACCATTTTTTATCTGCTGCTGTTGATCTTATTCTTTGCAGGCCTGTACACAGGTCTACGCATCTTTTTCATCTTATCCCTGTCTGCGTTTTTGCTGATTTTGACGGTCTTTCTGCTGAACGTCTATACCTTTTACACTTTTAAATTCAGTCAGACTATCTCACAGGAAATCTGTGAAACAGGCGATGTACCTGATCTGCATCTGTCGCTGTTCAACGAGAATTTTTTCCCGCTTTCTATTCTTGTCATTCATATCCAGCTGGTTTCTCTGGCCAATCCTGTTGACCTGACATTCAGCCTGCCGCCGTTCTCTTCAAAATCCTTCAAGATTCCGATTGACCTGCCAACCTGTGGCACCTACCGGATCGGGATGTCAACGATGCGGATTTTTGATGTGTTTGATCTCGTGCCGATTCGTTTTGACATGCATAGCCTGCCCTACTACCGGTTGAAACAACTGGTTGTTCTGCCCAGGGCATACCCGATTGATGCCATCCCCGGTGAAGCCGCCGATGCAAAATCATTTACACAAGCCAGGCAGCAACTGGCCGTTCACGGTGACAGCTATGCCGACACCCGCTCATATCGTCCCGGAGACCCGATCAAACGTATGCACTGGAAAAAATCTGCACAGCATCAGACACTGTATGTCAGGCAGTACGATCTTCCGGAAATGGAAGCGATTACATTGATCATTGACACATCTGTTTTACCTGACACATCGCAAGGTTTCCGATTGCATGTTCACACACTTTGCGAGTGCGCGGCGACGATCGCCCTGCGTGCTTTGCAGCGCCGAAAAGCAGTTCGGCTTCTTTTTTCGGATTCAGAGGACGAACTGCTCTGTAATCGCGTCAATGAGCTCGATGTGATCCGAACAGCGCTGGCGACAAAACCATTTGCTGACCAACCAGAACATTTTTTGCCTTTTATACGAAGCCAGATTCCCCAAATCACGTTTGATCAGGAAATTTATCTTCTGACTGGCCAGACTTCAACAGAACTGATGTCCGGGATTGAGGACTACGCACGTGGATTGAACAATCTTCTTCTGATCCAGATAGACGGGCACCCGTCGAACGGCTTGTTCCGAACCATCTGTGTTCCGAAGGGGGGTGACGTTGCTGCCAGCCTGACCGCGGGCACAACTTGATTCTATGCAGGGAAAAAGCGTACAAACATCACTGCTGCTGATCGATTCAATGCTCGTATGCCTGTTGAATGCCGGCATTCTGACAGCTGTCTTTCCGCTGTTTCTGGATCAGCTGCCGACATTTTTCCAGACACTTTTGATTTCGCTGGTGTCAACTGTCGTCGTTGTCTTGCTGACGCGAAGACGCTGGATCATTCCACTGCTTGCCGCAGTTCTCCTGGTTGCCGGGCTGATTCTTCAATTGAGTGGTCAACTTGATCGACTGTTGCGATCAATCGAGGCGATACGGACCGGAATCTCATCAGAAACGCCGCCAGATTACCGGTTTTTGCTGCGATCGTTCAGCTTTATGGTTTCAGTGGGCTCGGCTTCAATCCTATTCCTGTTTTTCCGCAAGCTGTTTTTCTTTGCAGTTTTGCCGTTACTGGGGACCGGGCTGGTGGTCTGGCTCTTTTTTTCCGGAAGTGACGCGCTGTATCCGGTTCTGGCACTGGTTTTATCGGTGTTGTGGATTGCTTTTGCCAGATTCCGAGGTCGGGCGCATGCCGTAGAACTGTCGGAGAATATCGATAGATCACTGTCATACCACATGCTCACAGCGTCTGCGATCTTGATTGTTGTTCTTCTGCTGACGAGCGCGGTCGTTCCACGTGAAGATGGCGTATGGCAATCGAAACTGCTGGTTCGAACCGTTGGTGATGTATCCTCATTGCTGTCGCTGGATGGCCGGCGAATGCCCCTCGACGGTGTATTCAATTTGTCGATTACAGGCTATCAACCGCTCGGAGGACGGCTGGGCGGCGATGTTAAGCCGAACCACACAATTGTCTTGCATGTGGAGACAGAAAAGGCAGTCCCGCTTGCCGGTGCCTACTTTGATACATACGACGGGCAGCGCTGGTCAGATGCACATGCACAAACGCAGTATCGATTTGGGGCGTTGATCCTGCGCGCCCAACGCAACCGCGTTTTCTTAGAGCAGTTGCCGACGGGCGGAGCTGACGAAGATGAACGGTATCAGGACGTGGCGACAGAAGGCACGTTGAGAATCCACTCAACGCTATTTGGCCGCAGCCTCTTTCAGACAGGTCGAGTCCAGGATGTTACAGATGTCGGGTTTGACAAAAACCGTCTGTCATTTAACCAGCAAGGTGAGCTGTTCATTGACGGCGGCTCCCGAAGAAGCATGTCATATACGCTGGATACCATATATGTCGATCGGACTCGTTCACGTTTTGATCAGCACCTGGTTGAACTTGAGCAAATCATCAAAGCGGATCGTGATCCGTATTTCGAATTTATGACCCGCAATTACCGACAACTGCCTGCAGATCTTCCGGCTATGGTCCGCGAACTGGCTGAGACGATCACCCAGGCTGATTCGACGCCCTATCTGAAGGCACGCTCGATCGAAACCTGGCTGTCGGAAAATACAACCTATACGCTCACACCCGGAACGCCTCCTGACGATGTGGATTTTGTCGCTCACTTTTTGCAGGAAAGGCAAGGATATTGCGTTTATTATGCCAGTGCGATGACTGTTCTCGCCCGCTGTGTTGGACTGCCGGCCCGCTATGTTACCGGTTTCGCTCTTCATCGCAGTTCGTCAGATGATCGGGCGACACAGTTTGTCGCAACCAACGCGTCTGCGCACGCCTGGACCGAAATTTATTTTGCAGGTATCGGTTGGGTTTCATTTGACCCGTCCGGGCGGATGGCAGAGCAATACTACGACCGTTCGCAGTATCCTGAGGAACCGATCGTGACGCCGATCCTCTCTGGTTCTCCAGAAGAACCCAATGATTCCGAAAGCGAACCGCAGGTTCCGGAAACCCGGGGACAGAGCGTCCTGATCGTGCTTCTGACTACCTTTATATTACTGCTGGGGCTGGCGGTGTTTTCCGCAATTCGGGCACATGTGCTCCTTAAGGACAGCCGATTATACCGCAAGCAGTTTAACAGGCGATATCAGACGCCGGAGGAGAAGCTTGAAGCCCTGTACCAGCGATCCGTCACACAGCTGAACCGGATGGGTTATGATCGAGAACCGGCAGAGACGGTACGCGAATACTTGCGGCGGATGAGACAGGTACCGGAACTAAGCAATCTGGCAGCTGCCTGGCAGCCAGTCATTCGATTGAAGTATGCTTGCCGGACACCCTCCGAACCTGAACTGGAAACCATGCACGCGCTGTGCATTCAACTGGAAAAGCTGCTTCTCCAGAAAAAAGGACGCCTGAGATACTGGTTCTGGCGAATTCTTCTGGCTCGCTGATTGCCTTCATTTTGTGAACAGGCTGTCTTCTGGAAAGGTCAGATAACGTGGAAAGGAAGCTGATCGTTTAATTGACCAGCTGATTAGATTAAAATGGAAGGTATCAAACAACGGGAGAGATCTTGATGACACAAAATATTGGACATGAGAACCGGGAACACGAGCAGGTTCACATTCTGCTCGTTGAAGATGATGCGGCGTTGCGCATGGGACTGGAGTATGCTTTACAGAGCGAGGGGTTTTCGGTGCGCTCAGCTGCTGACTGCAAAGCTGCACGGTCAATTCTTTTTGTTGAACAGACAGAACCTGATCTGGTCATCCTCGATGTCATGCTGCCGGATGGAACCGGATATGAGCTTTGTTCCGAGATAGCAGCCTACTGCAAGAGCCGGTTGAGCCCGGGATGGCCGGTCATCTTCTTGTCTGCATGCGACAGTGAGGTCAATGTTGTGATGGGTCTTGACGGCGGAGGCGATGATTATATAACAAAACCGTTCAGAGTACGCGAACTGATTTCACGTGTAAACGCAGTTTTAAGAAGAAAAAATGAGAGAGCGACACCCACTGAGGAGACGATTATCCGCTGCGGACCGATCGCCATCAACCTTGAGGAATATCGCATCTGGCTTCAAGGGCAGGAAATCCAGCTGACCATGATGGAATTCAGACTTCTGTCAGCCTTGATAAGAAACAGGGGACGTATCATGTCCCGCCAGTCGCTGCTCCAGTCCTTGTGGGATGACCGCGGCGCGTTTATCGATGACAATACACTTTCGGTGCACATCAACCATTTGCGGGAAAAGCTCGAGAAAGACCCGGGTAATCCGCAGCTGATCCAGACAATTCGCGGTGTCGGTTACCGGCTCTGCCCTGAAGAATCAGATGCTGATACTTTTGAAGAGGATACATCCGGGGTGCTTTCCCATTCATAAGTTCTCGTTCTGGAGGTTTATTTATGCTTCATCTGTTAACGAATTCCGGCCAGCGACGACTGCTGGCTTTGTTCATGAGTTTAATGCTGTTGACTGTAATAACCGCATCAGCTGTATCAGAATCAGTAACGAGGCGGGTCCTTGCCACACAGATCGAAGAAAAAATCGCCCTGATCGGTTATCTCTCAGAGTCAGGATTACTGGTGGAATCTGAACAGATGAATCACATCACCTTGTCCGGCCTGCTGGACGGACGGTACGACAACACACTGCTGGCAAGCGGCCAAAGCTGGCTGGCTGCTTATGGGTTTGCAGAACCCGATACCTGGACCTTTTATGCTCCCTATGGAACTCGGAAACAGCGCACACTGCTAAGTGTCTTCCTGGCGGCGGCCTGTGTACTATCGCTCATGTCTCTTATACACA
>LSQX01043845.1_pt2 | contig 12725 bp, 11 predicted proteins | sample 654561 | NCBI WGS metagenome assembly LSQX01 (sample SAMN04489861, study PRJNA283612) | anaerobic digester metagenome | isolation source: 4 biogas reactors fed with cattle manure at either 37C or 55C with and... | place: Denmark: Kongens Lyngby | collected 2014 | reverse complement strand
GACTTGGTTGCGGCATGAGATCTCTCTTTTCTCGAACAAATCCATTACTCAGAAAACTTTACGGCAGAGAGTGAACGTATCGTGGGAGCGCCAATGTCCCCATTGGCACACATCGCGGCAAAGACAGAGAGACGATGTAGAACCTTGGCGCGACGTAAAGACCTGGGTGTATAAAGAAAGAGCTCATCAGAAAAGAGATATCATGCCGCGATCAGATTTATAACTTCTCCGGGTCATCATACGCTGTCTGCCAATGTGGAAATTGGCGTTCCCAGGAGTGACTTTCAAGGTCTTTCACGGTTTCCCAAGGCATTTTGTCAGAATACAGTTTGTCGAATCTGTGGTTGCATCACATATTAAAAATAAAGGGCTCAGATCGATAACAACACAAACTTCTTCGCAAAAATAATGGAAAATGACGGGTACCAGCCCGAAAACAATGCCGGAGGGCTTGGAAAAATCAATAGTGTTACATGTCCACTCCGCCCGGTGTTCTCCGACATTATCTGATCCCAATAAACAATTTATGCTCTTACAGTTTGGAGTCCTCTGATATGTTACAATAGGCGATACTGCGTCGGGCCGGGGTATGCCGGACGAGTCCCATATTTTTGGAAAGCAATCAGATGAACACCTTTCGTAAACGATGTTATTCGGGTATCGGAGATTTTCTGAAAGACATTTCTTTTTTTCTCCGGCACTTCAGGCGGATCCGCAAATTAATGAAAGGACAGATGCTCAGCCCCGACTTTCGTGAGCGCCTCATGTTGGCTGTGACACGGGTCAATGATTGCCGCCACTGCATTCGCTTTCACAAAAAACTGGCACTGGAAGAAGGTCTTCAAGAAAATGAAATTCAGGCCTTTCTGTCCGGAGAATATGAGAACTGTCCTGACGAGCAGTTGCCGGCCATTCTTTATGCGGAACAGTGGGCGCAGAAGGGAGGATCAGCTGACGAAGATCAGGAGAAAGAACTTACATCGATTTATGGAGAAGAAACGGCGGCCGCCATCGGTCTGACGCTGCGCACTATCCGCCTGGGCAATCTGGCCGGGAACAGTTTTGATGCTTTTCTTTTCAAGATTTCCGGAGGTCGGCGGGGTGTGTAAAGAGAATGAATACCCTTCATTGCATAGCGGCGTACCAACCTGTCTTTTGTTAACTTCCGTAGCTTTGTGGTACAACTGTACTTTCACGACTGAATATACCGATGATCTGCTTATGTCTTTCGAAGTAACCGGCTGAATACTATGAATGAAGAAATATCCACCCCTGCTCACACAGGGCCATCACCAACGATCCTGCGCAATCTTGTTCGCCTGAGTCACTGTCTTGTGGTTTTGCTTCTTGTAATCTATGCGGCGAGTTATCTGATTCTTGGCAAGCCCTACGATCAGGCCTGGCGCATTATTTTTCTATCTCTCACTCTGGGCCGGGCTGCAGCTGTGGGTGCCTGTGCGAAGATGGGTTTCAGCCTCTCCTTTATCTTCTATCAGATCGTCTTCGTTGATATTATATTCATTATTTATCTATACCCACTCTTTGCCCGGGGCTTCAAACATATTACCCAACTGAAGTATATAGGCGGTTACCTGAAGTCCATCCATGAAGTTGCTGTGGGCTATAAATCCACAGTGGCTCCTTATGGATCCATAGGGCTGACTCTTTTTGTCGCCTGTCCTTTATGGAGCACAGGCCCTCTGGTGGGAACCCTGGTCGGGTTTATTATCGGGCTGCCCGCATCCGTGGTCATGACAGCAGTCACACTGGGCAATATACTGGCAACTGTTTTCTGGATCTGGCTTTATGACTGGCTCGACAACTGGAGCAGTCTCCTTTCTCTGACGCTGGTAATCACTGTTTTTGTTCTGTCAACAGCGGGTCTTCTTCTGGCCGGTTTAAAAAGTTTCAAAAAAAATTACTCTGATACTACCTCGGAATAACGGCTTTATTATATGATTGACCTGTCTCAACAGTTGGTTTAAGTACAATAGACCATGAAAGGAGCGTGCATATGACTGCTACACAACCGGGCCTGCAACGCCGAGGCTTCACTTCAGGGCTCACAGGATACCATTATCTTGTTCTGGCTGTGGCCTGTATGGGCTGGGCCTTCGACACCATGGATCAATGGCTCTTTGTCTTTGTTAAAGAGCATGCCATTCGCGATCTTCTGGGAGGTTCCGGCGTTCCCCAGGAGGAAGTCTTGAAATACGCCGGTTGGGTTCAGTCCTGCATGCTCGTGGGCTGGGCGACAGGCGGTCTTATTTTCGGTATTATCGGTGACAGACTGGGCCGTACACGTACCATGGCCATTACCATTCTCATGTACGCCGGCTTCACAGGTCTGAGTGGTCTCGCCCAAAACTGGCAGCAATTTGCTGTTCTTCGCTTTCTCATGGGCCTCGGTGTAGGTGGCGAATTTGCCGCTGGTGCCGCATTGGTAGCAGAAACCTTTCCCGACCACTCACGTGCTATAGCCTTGGGAATTGTACAGGCGGCTTCAGCCTTCGGCAATATAGCCGCCGCCGGAGTCAATCTGGGTATGGCGTCTATTCTACCTCCTGAACAGGCGTGGCGATGGGTCTTTGCTATTGGCATCCTGCCGGGACTTCTGGTCTTTGTCATCATTTTGTTCGTGAAAGAACCGGACAAATGGGTAGCGGCCAATGCAGAAGCCAAACGCCTGAGAGCGGCGGGAGTGAAACAAAGAAACCAGCTTCTCTCTCTCTTTACAGAAAGAGGCGTGCGAAAAAGTACCCTCGTTGGCGTAGGTCTCGCCACCATCGGCGTCATCGGCTTCTGGGGCATCAGCACCTGGACCCCTGAATTGCTCCGCAGCATTCTGGATGAAGGTCTTTCCCCTGTGCTTCGTGAACGCTACGTGAGTCTGGCAGGAATGGCGCAGAATCTGGGCGGCTTCTTTGGTGCCCTCTGTTTTGCTGCTGTAGCCAACCGCTTCGGTCGTCGTCCTGCTTTTGCTATTGCCCTCATAGGCTGCTCAATTGTCATTCCGGCCACCTTCGTTTTCACCACAAGCTTTATGCTCGCCCTGGCTTTCTTCTTCTCCATGGGCTTCGTGCTGCTTTTCTTCCTGGGTGGCTTCGCTGTCTATTTCCCCGAACTGTTCCCCACCCGTTTACGCGCAACAGGAACAGGTTTCTGTTACAATGTGGCCCGTTACCTCTCCGCTGCTTTCCCCGCTTTCTTCGGTATGATCGCAGCCGGCGTCGGGATACAAAAAGCCGCTCTTCTTCTATCCTCCTTCTTCATTCTGGGGCTGGCCATCGTGTATATTGCCCCTGAAACAAAAGGCAAACCACTCCCTGAATAATCAGCGGGAAGGATAAGCTTGCAAATCGTCAAGGGCTATGTCGGCGCAAGTCGGCATAGCCCTTTTTCTGCAAGAAAACCAGGCTCAGCGGGTAACCTGAACGTCATAAATCACTTTGCGCGGAGAGGGGAGAGAGCTGTCGGCGGGATGAGAAGCTTCAACCCTCACCCGGTAATGGCCCTCCTTCAGAAAGGTATATTCCAGACGGCTCAATTCCGATACGAGCTGATCATCAATGAACCATTCATGGCGATCATAACCCTGAGGTGCCTGGAAACTGTTTTTCGTATGAACTTTCGTTTGGAAGGGTATTGTGTCATCGCTCCGAGGCAATACTTCGGAAAGCGCTTCCACCCGTTCAGTGAGTTCCACGCCTTTATGTTCCTCGTAAACGATATGCAGAGGGCCGGGCTTGTCCAGAGTGACGAGAAGACGGCTGGTTGTTGAGGACAACACGCCATTCACCCACCAGGCTGCGCTGTTTCCCGGAGCGGTACCCATAGCAATATTCAGGCGGCTCCCTTTCAGATAAAAAGGATCCAACTCGAAGATCAAGCTGTGATTCTCCACACTTTTCAGCACTACAGGCGGCGGGAGAAGATCCAGTGCTGTGGGGGAGAGGGTGATCCGGACGTGGCTGCGGAAGCTTCCGGCGTCGCTCTCCAGAACCAGCAGATAACTGCCATCTTCGGCCGTACTTGTAGTGGTGATCAGCAAATGCTCCTCTTTCTTTTCCACCTGAATCATATGGCGATAAGAAGAGGAGTTGGTATACAATTTCCAGTCTTTCACGACCGGGGCGGGAACGGGGGTATTGCCTTCAAAAAATTGCAGGGTTATGGATTCTCCCTGATCTTCAAAGAAAAGCATCTCCGGTTCGAAAGTCAATGCAGCCACAGCCCGGGGAGTCATGAAACAAAGAGCAGCAAAACTCAGGCTCAGGAGCAGGAAGGGGTGATAATAGTTTTTCATTCTTTTTCTCCTGTTGTATCTCTCTTCACTTTCATCAGATCCATTGTACCGCCTGCAGCTTTCATAAAAAAAGCCCTCATGGCCGGAAAAGCAATGAGGGCTGAAAAATCAACAGGAGAGAAAATTATTTGCCGTAGACTTCCACTTCCACATAGTGGTTGAAGTCGTCGGCTGTATTGCCGCTGCTGTACAGGCGGACATAACGACCGGAAACGCCTTTGGCGTCCATGAGACGGCCCTGATAGCTTTCCTGATATTCTTTGTCTTCGCCCGCACCAAGACCGGAAGAGTTGTCGTGATCATTGTTGTAGACAAGAGTCACGTCATCACCGAATTCCGCATCATTGGAGACTTGCACAACAATGTCAAAATAGACGCGTTTGCCTTCGTGGAAGTGCCATACGACGATGGCATAAATTTCATATTCTTCTTCCAGATCAATCTGGACCCACTGCAGATCGCCGGGAAGTTCAACTGTACTGGAACGGGCGTAGTCTTTATCGCCGTCAGTAATCTGTTTCAGCTGGCCATGCAGGGGAACTTCGCTGCTTTCAACATTTTTATCTTTGGAAACCAGTCTGGTGCCTCCGGGAGCCATGAAAGGGGGACGGTCTTTGAAATCTTCGGGCTCCAGATTGGGGGACCAGTAGTCAATGGGTGTTCCACCGAAAAAAGGCTCGGGAAGTTCGATTTCAATAGCAACTTCTTCGGCAACAGCGGGGACAATGGCCCATCCCAGACAAACGAATCCGGCCAACAGGACGGCTGACCACAACATACTCTTCTTAATCATACGACACTCCTTTTTAAAAGTTAGGGGGGTTGAATCAGGCGTTCGCAAGAACAGTCAGGTCAGGCTGAAAAGCCCCTGATTGCCGCAATTATACCATAATTCAAATACTTAACTCACCTATGTACCAATTGCTGTCAACTCTTTCTTGACCTGTTTTCAACTCCAGCACCTTCTCTCACAGGTCGGATGAAAAAGACTCACAACCATTGACTTGCAAAACTGCGTTACGGTTTCCGGGTCTTTCCTTCATTGAAAATAAAGGCCTCGTTTTCATCGTATCAGACGAAAGGGGGAAGCAAATTATTCACTTTATTTCAGGAACCGGCAACCAGATCTTCGTCCAACATGCTTTCGGCACGCTCCTTGATTCCCTGCAGTTTTGATTCCTTGGGTTTGAGGCGTTCTATGACGGATTCCTGCTTGCGGCGGATCTCCATTTCCCTGGAGAGGAGAGCATCGCATTCCCGCTGTACTGTTTCCATGACGTGCTCCAGTTCCTGGCGGATGGCTTCTTCAAAAGCGATACCGCGGCGGTTGGAATAGTCGAGCAGGAGTGTCTGGACTGAGGGAGAAGTGGTTTCTTCGCTCTCAGCATTTTCTTTCTCATCGGCTTCTTCACCTATCAGAAGCTGGCGGGTCTGCTGTTGCAGGACAGGGGTCATTTTTTTGATCCACCGTTCTTCACTCCAGGCGAAGCGGGCGATCCAGCCTCTCAAAGTGCCTACAAAGCCACCCAGTCCGACGCCTATGGCATTCCCCAGAGCGGGCATGATGGATGCCACGGAGCCGCCGGAAAAGCCCGTGAGTTCAGACCCGTCAGCACCGAAGGTTTTCTGTTCTTCCGACTGCGCCGCATCCCAGGCCGCTTTCACGAGTCTCTCGGGTTCGCTCAGAGCCGCACGCAACTCACGGGCCCGACTGATCTGACGGGACACTTCTTCAGACGTTCTCTTTTCATTGTTCTCTATGACCGACCGCAGTTTCTTCACCACGCCCGTCACATAGATGTCGATCTCATGCTCCAACTGCGCAGCCAGAGGGAGGAAATTCCCCTGACGGATCATCTTCAACTGACCTTTCTTTCGAAGCCAGTCGAGCATGGGTTGAATGATTTCGGAGTCTATGAGTCCCTCGGACAACTGTGAACGCAGATGCGAAGCGTAACCGGGGCCGAAGACTTCATCCTGCTGGCCGCCATGAAACTGAATGGCGTAACGCTCCAGAATCGTATCCACTTCGCTGCGGATCGTATCCATCTGAATGTTGAGAAGATCCCGGTTTTCCTTGAGCTCATTGAACTTTTCGGGATTGCGTGCCAGAGCCAGAAGATTGGTGATGCTGATGAGATAATCACTGGCTCGTTCATGGATGAATCGGGCGGCCCGGGTGAAGACTGCATTGGATTTGTTCTCATTGACGAGATAATCCATGAGCCGTTCCTTCAGGAGGGGAAAGCGGCTCTGACCCATGAGAAAGGCGGAAAGATCTTCTTCAGGGTTTTCGCTCTGATCCAGACGCTCCCAAACCGCTGTGGGCAGCATGAGTTTATTGTCGTCCAGAGCTTCTTCCAGAGAGAGGCGTTTCTGATCCAATTCCAGAGCACTCAGTGCACGGTAGCCCGACAAAAAGAAGATGTCAGAATGGTCGGGGATATCATTGCGCCGGAAGGTTTCGACAAGCTGGCCGGCCGGTCCGAAAGTGGCGCGGGGATCAATTTCATCATTGTCCAGCTTGTCCGCTTTGTTGAGGACAAAAAAGACACGTCTGTCACGGCAGGTAATGATTCTTTTGATGAAGTTCAGATCATGGATATTGCCGACGAAGGCACTGTCGATAAAAGCGATGACAAGATGGCAATGTTCAATGATATCGTAGGTGATTTTCTGGCGTGTTTCCGAAATGGAATGAACACCGGGTGTATCGATAAATACCAGATCATCTTTGAGGGCCTCTTCGGGAAGGCAAAGGGTGAGCGACTCGGTTTTTTCCCTCAGCGATGCCAGATGAGGATAGGCCTCGTCGGCAAGAACGGTGATGAGTGGTTCCAGAGAGCGCCGCATGGAATCAGGATTCTCATCCTGACACAGAATGGAGATCTCCAGAGGATTATCGTTGCTCTCCACTGTCACAGGCAAGGAGGCCAAAGCACGTTCCAGAGCTTCAATTTCATGGCGTGATGCGGCCGTGTCCAGAGAAAGGAGGATTTTCAGACTGTCACCCCGTTCGATGAAAGTCAGGCGGGAAGTGCATTCTTCGATATCCATGGGCAGATAAGCACCGCCGAGAAAAGCATTGAGAGCTGTGGATTTGCCCACATTGAATGCGCCCAGAAAAACAACACGGTATCGGCCATCACGTACAACTGCATGCTGATAGGCTATGGCCTTGCTTTCATAGCCGCGCTCACCGGGATAATCTTCATCGCGCTGTGCGAAGTTTTCCAGATATTCCAGGGTGTCCAGAAGCCACACCCGATTCTGTTCTTGAGAATTGGTCATCATGCCTCTATCTCCTGCTGGTTGAGTGAGGTAAGGGCGCTGAGCAAAGGATGAATAAAACCGTTGAGAGGGCAAGCAGCTTCCGGGGTCTGACAGGCTGCTTCGAATTCATAGAGCGCCACACGGAGTGCATCGAATCCGGCATCACAGAGATCACGAACCTCTGATTTTACCCGTCGCCGATATTCATCTTCCGGATCAGGCCGGCCATGCTCCAACTTGGCCGAGACAATATAGAAGGGTGGTGCCGCCGACTGGCTGAGAGATTCAATACGCTTTGATGCTTTGTCCCGGATACGCAGGATTTCCTTATGGTTCAATTGATCGGCCATATTCGCTACGACCACAAAACGTCCGGCAAAGCGTTCCGTATATTCCGTAATCAGGGCCAGTGTATGGCGGGCCGCCCAGTATTCCACTGTTGTAACCAGAACCACCAGTGATCTTTCCAGAGCCGCATCCCGGGGCAACAGACACTGTTCCTGTATTTCAGTGGAGGTTCCCGGTGTATCCACGAGCATGAGCCCTGTGAAGGGAAAGCGTGGAATCAGAGCGGACATGGCTGTGAAAGGGCATTCCGTCCGGCCATGGCGACGCATGCTCAAAAACTGGGAATGAGACTGATTTACAAAGTCCTTTTCAGCTGGATTATATCCACTGTAGGTAATGACATCATCACCGGTCCGGGCAAGAAATACAGGTGGGGTGCGACTCTCTTCACGACTGGTGAAAAGCAGATTGCGGCGTATGAGTGCGTTGAGCACCGAAGATTTTCCCACATTGAAATCGCCAATGAAAAGAGCGGAAGCCGCTTCAGACAAGGGAGCATTCTCCGGAGGAAAGGAGTCGTTCATGACAGATTGCTGTTCCTTCTCAGGGTGAGCGTGCCCACCCGTGTCCAGCGTGGAGTGAGTATCCATTCTCAATCATCCTTCTGATTGGTATAAGCTATGAGGGCATTGAGTTTTTCCAGCGCGGCGCCACTGTCAATGGCATAGCGCGCACGCTCAATCCCTTCCTGCAAACTATCCACAAGACCACCGGCAACAAGGGCCGGGGCCGCATTCAACAGAACCACATTCCGGCAGGGACCATCCATGCCTTCCAGAACATTCTTTGTGATCTCGGCGTTGGTCTGAGCATCACCACCGAGAATCTCCGCCATGGCCGAAAGGGGAATGCCGACTTCTTCCGGGTTCAAAAAATACTCCCGGATATCATCGTCCCGGGCTTCGCATACATAGCTGGGACCGCTCAGGGTCAGCTCGTCCAAGCCATCACGGCCCGCTACAACGAAAGCATGACGGGTACCCAGTGATAGTAAGGCACGGGCCATGGTCGGGGCAAGCTGGCTGTTGAATACGCCCACCACCTGACGGTCCGCATTGGCCGGATTGGTCAAAGGGCCGAGTATATTGAAGATGGTACGTATTTTCAGTTCGCCGCGAACAGGAGCGATGTGGCGAGCCGCAAGATGAAGCTGTTTGGCAAAGAGAAAGCCTATACCTGTTTTGTCGATACATTTGCCAACCTGATCCGCATCCAACTCAATATTCACGCCCAGGCATTCCAGAACGTCCGCACTGCCGCAGCGACTGGAGGCCGCACGGTTTCCATGCTTGGCCACGGCAACGCCCGCACCGGCCACGACAATGGCGGCCGTGGTGGAAATGTTGAAGGTGCCGATTCCGTCACCGCCGGTGCCGCAGGTATCCACCAGCGGAGCACGCTTCGTATGGACCGGCGTGGCGAATTGACGCATCACCTGAGCAAATCCGGTGATTTCTTCCGCCGTTTCTCCTTTCATGCGCAGTCCGATCAACAGAGCAGCAGCCTGGGCCGGTGTCGTCTCGCCGGACATGAGTTTATCCATGGCCTCAGCACTCTGTTCACGGGTCAGGTGGGCGCCACAGCACAAAAGAGAAATCAAATCATGGATGGTGTACATACCCATAATGATTCTGAACTCCTGATTTTCAGTCGATTTAATCCCGCTCCCATTCAAAGAGTAATCATACTGTTTTTGTTGGCCCATGTCAAAGCCACAGAAGGGGAGAAAGACTCCAAATGAATGTTTCCATCCTTCAGGGAAAGGATGCCCATCTTTCCGAAAACTGAATATAATTTCAGGTACCCCAATATATTGGGGATGAACAATCCACAAAGAGCCTTTTCCTTTGTGGATAACTTGTTCTTTATACCCATCCAAGTGAATACAGAAACGGAGTTCCTTCCCCGGAATCCCGAGGAGCGTGAGATTCAAGGATTCTAACTTGCTGATATTACACAGTATATAAATCCCATCGAAATGCTTTTCTTTCTTTCTGATTCTGGTAATTCTGAGAGACTATGTTATTTTTCCTGTGGAAAGTCTGTGGATAACCTGCATCATGAGTCATTACAAGATATAGATGTCTCTCCCTTTTTGAGAATAAATTGAGCTGAAAATTGCTCTGATTCACATTGAATGCCCTCTTCTGTTATCCTTCTGTATAGAAGTTTGATCAAGCGCTCAACCATGCAACAAGGAGACAGCGAAATGAGTATGAAAAAATCAGCTTTGTCACGCCGGAACTTTTTACGGTCTTCTCTGGCCGTGGCCGGTGCAGCCGGCTTGAGCCTCTCTTATGGAGCCGCTGAAGAGAGCATTCAGGGTTTTGACGAAACGGACAGTACGCTCCAGGCTGGTGCGTGGAAACCCGTCTCAGATCGGAAGATTCGCGTGGGTATCATCGGTTATGGGGTCTGTCGTTTTGGTGCCGGCTTCGGGTTCCAGGATCATCCCAATGTGGAAATCGTGGCTGTCAGTGATTTGTTGCCCGATCGTTGCGCTGCTCTGGCAAAGGTATGTCGCTGTGAAAAAACCTATCCTTCTCTGGAAGAACTGGTGAAGGACGACAGTATTGAAGCGGTCTTCATCGCCACCGATGCGCCTGCCCATGCCTGGCACAGTATCACCGCCATGCGACATGGCAAGCACGTGGCCTGTGCTGTGCCAGCTGTTTTCGGTTCTCTGGAAGAAGCGGATCAGTTGTATGAAGCTGTAAAAGCGACAGGCATGACCTACATGATGTTCGAGACCACGGCTTATCGTAATGATGCCTATGCCATGCGCACACTCTACAATGCGGGGGCCTTCGGCAAGATGCTTTATTCCGAAGGCGAATATTATCATTTCTCGCAAACACCCATAGATTCTTTCAGAGGCTGGCGCGTGGGCCTGCCGCCTCAGTGGTATCCCACCCATTCCAATGGGTATCACACCTGCGTGACAGGCGGCGGCTTCACGGAAGTGTCCTGTATGGGCATGCCCAGCCGTCTGGAACATTTTCAGCCTGAAAACAATCGCTATCAGAATCCCTTCGCAACGGAAATTGCACTCTTCCGGACCAGTGAAGGCGGCTCGGCACGTATGGCTGTGAGCTGGGATACACCCGGACTGGAAGGGGAAGTGGGCCGTGTGCGCGGCGAAAAAGGAAGCATGACGGGCATGACCTATGAGGGGCTGGAAGATATCTCCGCCATTTCTCTGGAAAAGCCGCCCCTGCCGCCCGGGATGGAAGCGGGAGGTCATGGCGGTTCTCACGGTTATCTCTGTGAAGAGTTCATCACGGCCTTATTGGAAGAACGGACGCCTCACGTGCATATTGCAGAAGCACTCAATATGACCGTATCGGGTATTGTGGCCCATCAGAGCGCATTGAAAGACGGCGAGCTGCTCAAGATTCCGCTGTACAGCTTCTGATCCTGACAAATCCGAAGACGAGACAAAGATACAGCCCCGAACACATGGAAAGCGTCGGGGCTGTTTTCTTGTTCGTATCAGGGTACGTGAGGCGCACAGGAAGCTGTGGTCCACCTCATTTTTTAGAGAGAAAAGCTTGTCTTCAAAAAGTCGAAGCTTTCCTGAGCACATTCAAAGATATCTTTATCGGCATTGTCCTGCTCGTAAATATACCATTCCACACCGGCTTCTTTACCGGCTTCGAAAATGGCGTCCCAGTCGAGAACACCCTGACCGAGGGGCATGAACTGTGCACGCCGTCCGAGGAGACGTTTTTCCAGACAGTCTTTGGCGTGAATCATGGGGCAGCGGTTTTTGAATTTCTTTATATATGCGGCCGGATCCGCTCCGCCCAGAAAAACCCAGGCCAGATCGAGTTCGGCACATAAGTCTGTGGTAACGTCCATGAGAATATCGATCTTGGCGCGTTCATCTCCGTCAAAGGTCTCAAATTCCCAATCGTGGTTGTGATAGGAAAGGCGCATCCCCACTTCTTTGAGGCGTGATGCAACGGCATCCAGACGGGCTGCACCGCGCAACCAGGCTTCCAGGTCTTTGCGGCAATCAGACATCATCCCCCCGGGAGCCACATCGGCATTACCCACCGTTTTCCAGAAAGCCACTTCTTTTTCAAAATCATCTTCAAAACCTTGAAGGCCGCAATGTGAAGCGATGGCTTTCAAATCGGCATCGTCCAGAGCTTTACGGATTTCATCAGCAGGAAGATCAGGCATACCGCTCCACTGCACGTATTCCCAACCCATGTCCCGTACTTTTTTCAGGGTTCCCGGAAGATCTTTCTTGGCGGGCTCGCGCAGGGTATACATCTGAAGAGCAATGCCTTTGAAAGTGTCAGACTCCTGAGCACGGGCACCGGTCATCTTCATGGAAGCAGCCAGAAGGCCGAAGGCGGCGAAAGCCTCACGCCGGGTCAATTTCCAGTCCAGGTCTTTTTTCATCGGAGGTATCCTTTCTTGAAATATCTGTATCAGAGGAGTTTTAAGATAATGACGTTCCTTTATACAATACACCAATGAGGGAGGGTATGCCAAGATTTATTTTCTCGACTGAGGGCTGGAAGGGGTTCATGGGGGAAGTTTTTTTTAACCACGAAGTCACGAAAGACATGACGCCGCATAGCGACAACCAGATGATCTTTTCTTCTTTCACCACGGAAATCACGGCGCAGCATAGCCGCAACCCAATGAACTTTTCTAATTGAACCAGGTCAATCAGGTCACACAGGGAAAAATACATCTTATCCGAAGAGATGACACTGACACGACCTTCCTTAGAACCTCAGATGAACACTGATTAACACTGATAAATTAAAGACCTTGGGTC
>LSQX01088180.1_pt1 | contig 12726 bp, 13 predicted proteins | sample 654561 | NCBI WGS metagenome assembly LSQX01 (sample SAMN04489861, study PRJNA283612) | anaerobic digester metagenome | isolation source: 4 biogas reactors fed with cattle manure at either 37C or 55C with and... | place: Denmark: Kongens Lyngby | collected 2014 | reverse complement strand
TTTTTAGACAATCTGACGAAAAAATCTGACGGCGCAATCGCACAACAATCATTGTGCGGTGTTGCCTTAACTCTCTTTTCAAAACACATCTGAATATGCCGTTCGGCGGCAGGCGGACAGGAGGTGCGCAATGAACGGGTATATAACAGTCAAGTCGGCGGCAAGCGACGAATTTGTTGAAAAGCGCTCGCGCTTTATCGGGCACATCAAACCCGTCGCGACACAGGACGAAGCTGTCGCTTTCATAAACGAAATAAAGTCCAGACATTGGAACGCGGCGCACAACGTGTATGCTTATGTTCTCCGCGACGGCAACGCAAGGCGTTACTCGGACGACGGCGAGCCGCAGGGAACGGCGGGTTTGCCTGTTCTTGACGTCCTTTTGAGCGCCGCCGCAACAGATTGTGTCATTGTGGTGACAAGATATTTCGGCGGTGTCCTGCTTGGCACAGGCGGTCTTGTAAGGGCATATTCACACGCGGCTAAGCTGGCTCTCGCTGCCGGCGGCACAGTCAAGATGCTCCCTTGCGACATTTTGAAGCTCTCGATGGATTACAGCTTTTACGGGCAGGTCTCGGCGCTGATTTCCAAATTCGGAGGCTTGATTGACGAAACAACCTTTGCCGACAATGTCACGCTGACATTTGCAATGCCGCGCCGCGAGTCGGAAGCCTTTAAAAAGGAGCTGACAGATTTAAGCTCCGGCGCCTTAAAATGCGACTGCTCAGGTGTTTCATATCATCCTTTTGAAACAAAATGATTGCCGTGAATTTTTAATTTTTGCAGGAAAAACGAAAAAATCATCGTATATTATTTATATAAGGAGTTATTAGGCAAATTTCAAACCTTCCCCCCGCATAATGCGAATTTGCCCTTGACGCCTAAGGCGCGTGCCGCGGTCAGTCCGGCTCCCCCGCGCGGGGACAGGCTCTTTTGCGCCGGAGCGGTCATATCTTTTCCGGAGGGTAAATTAAGATGGAAACTGTCAGAGAGCAAATCTGCGCTGCGGAGCATTCAATCCTGTCGCCCTATGCGGCTTTTTCAGACAAAAGTGCGGGGAGGCTCCGCGCTGAGGACGAATGCCCGCTCCGCACTGTTTTTCAGCGCGACAGGGACAGGATTATTCATTCACGGGCGTTTCGCAGGCTTAAGCATAAGACACAGGTGTTTTTGTCGCCTGAGGGCGACCATTACCGCACGCGTCTGACACACACGCTTGAAGTTTCGCAAATTGCGCGGACGATATCAGCCGCGCTCAGGCTCAACCAAGACTTAACAGAGGCGATAGCCCTCGGTCACGACCTCGGACACACACCGTTTGGTCACGCGGGCGAAAGAGCGCTTGATTCTGTCTGTCCGGAAGGGTTCAGGCACTACGAGCAAAGTCTTCGCGTCGTCGATTCCCTTGAAAAGGACGGCAAGGGCTTGAATCTGACTTTTGAGGTCCGCAACGGCATAGAGCGGCACACCTGCGGCGACGAGGCAAAGACGCTTGAGGGCAGAGTCGTCAGGCTTGCCGATGTGATAGCGTACATTAATCACGACATTGAGGATGCCTGCCGTGCCGACGTCATGCGGGAGGACGACATCCCGAAAAAGCTGCGCGACGTGTTGGGGCGGACAAAATCGGAGCGCATCAACACGCTTGTTTTGTCGGCAATCGAAAACAGCCGCGGCGACATATCCCTTTCGGACGATATAAAAGAAGCTTTTGATGAGCTGCACTGTTTTATGTTCAAAAAGGTCTACACGAACGTTGTGTGCAAGGGCGAGGAGACAAAGGCGGTTGACCTGATAAAATGGCTTTACTATTATTTTGTGAACAATCCGGACAAGCTGCCCGATTTATATAAAAGAATCAGTCTGCAAAACGGCATCGAAAGAGCCTCCTGCGATTACATCGCGGGCATGTCCGACAGGTTCGCCGTCAAGACATTTGAGGGGCTTTTTGTCCCCAAATCATGGATATACTGAAAATAAGGTGGTATTATGGCGTTAAGCGAAGACTTTTTACTGGAGCTGCGCGACAGGGCGGATATTGTCAGCGTGGTGTCGCCTTATGTCAACCTTAAGCGGGGCAGCAAAACATATGTCGGGCTTTGTCCGTTTCACAGCGAAAAGACGCCTTCCTTCAATGTATATCCGGAAAACAACTCGTTTTATTGTTTCGGCTGCGGCGCGGGCGGTTCGGCAATCACCTTTATAAGCCGCATTGAAAACCTTGCCTACTTAGACGCGGTCAAAAGCCTGGCGCAAAAATTCGGCATGAATATGCCCGAGGACGGCTATGACGACACACTGTCAAAGCGGCGCGGCAGGATTCTTTCCGCAAACCGTGAGGCGGCAAAGTTTTTTCACAGCACGCTTTTAAGCGAAGAAGGTGCCGAAGCGCTTGACTATTTGCTGGGCAGGGGCTTTACGCTCAAGTCCATTCGCGGCTTTGGCATGGGCTTTGCGCCTGACCGTTGGACGGCGCTTATTGAGCACCTAAAAAAGGACGGCTTTAACGAGTCGGAGATGGTTGACGCCAATCTTGCCAAAAAATCGACAAAAAGCGGACGGACAAGCATTTATGACAACTTCCGCAACAGGATAATTGTCCCCATCATCGATTTAAGGGGCGGTGTAATTGCTTTCGGCGGGCGTGTACTTGACGACTCCAAGCCCAAATACATAAACACGTCCGACACGCTGATATACAAAAAAAGCCGCGAGCTTTTCGCGCTGAACTACGCCAAAAATCACATCTCCGACGGCAAGATTATTATTGCGGAGGGCTACATGGACGTCATTTCCCTCCATCAGGCAGGCTTTAAAAACACTGTCGCAGGGCTCGGCACCGCCTTGACAAACGAGCAGGCGCTTCTCCTGTCGAGATACGCAAAAGAGGTCATCTTATCCTTCGACTCCGACGAGGCGGGTCAAAAAGCCGTTCAAAGGGCGATACCCATATTGACAAGCGCCGGGTTAAAGGTCAGGGTGCTTAGCCTGTCGGGCGGCAAGGATCCCGACGAGATAATCAAAAACCACGGGCGCGAGCGTTTTCAGGCGCTTATTGACGGCGCGGCAAACGACATTGAATACAGCATTCTTGAGCAGCGCGGCAAGTTCGACATTTCCACGGACGACGGCAAGCTGGGCTTTTTAAAAGCCGCCGTAAATGTTTTGGCGGCGGAGGAAGGCATGCTTGAGCGGGATATTTATGCGTCGCGCCTTGCCGATGAATTTTCAGTTGAAAAAAGCTCCATCCTCATCCAAGTTGACGAGGCGTGCAAAAAGCTGATGCGCCAAAGGAGCCGCAAAGAGCAGGGGAGGCTGCGGCGCGCCGCCGAGATGATGGGACTGCCGCCAAACAGAAATGCGAAAGTGTCGACACGCGCCTCTAAAGCGGAGAATCTGCTTCTTTCCACGCTTTTAAATAATCCCGACTTTTTTAAAAAGCTTGAAGGCTCCCTGCACAGCGACGATTTCTCTGACGAGTTCTGCGCCGAACTGTTCAAGACACTTTCCGACAGGGTTTCAAAAGGCATGGGAATTGACACTGAAATGCTCAACGCTTTCTTTTCGCCCGATGAAATGAGCAGGATTGTCAAGCTGCAAGTCGACGGGGCGCGCGTCGTCGGCTCTTTGGACGTTTGCCATGATTGCATAAAAACAATAAAAGAGGAAAAGATTGATGTTGAAAAGATAAATCCGTCCGAGCTGTCCGACGACGACTTTAACAACCTGTTCAAATCAATCAAAAAATAAATTTACATAACTTGTGAGGAGAAGATATGGAAGGCACAGAAAAGAGATCATCAATCAAAACCCTTCTTGAAAAGGGCAAAGCGACAGGCAAGCTGACGGCGCAGGAGATTGACGCAGCGATTGTGGAAATGGACTTCGACATTGACGAGCTTGACAAGTTTTACGACACCATCGAATCGCAAAACATCGAGATAATAGACGACCTCGTCGACGTTGATGTCGAAAACATCAGCTTTGATATCGACGTGTCCAAAACTGCCGACATCAGCATCCCTTCCGTGGAAAAGAATGTCGCCATGGACGACCCCGTCAAGGTTTACCTTAAGGAGATAGGCAAGGTGCCCTTGCTCACGCCGGAGGAGGAGATAGAGCTTGCGATCCGCATTGAAAACGACGATATGCAGGCAAAGCAAAAGCTTGCCGAGTCAAACCTCCGCCTTGTCGTCAGCATCGCGAAGCGCTATGTCGGCAGGGGTATGCAGTTTTTAGACCTTATTCAGGAGGGCAATCTCGGGCTTATTAAGGCTGTCGACAAATTTGACTACACAAAGGGCTTCAAGTTTTCCACATATGCGACGTGGTGGATAAGGCAAGCCATAACAAGGGCGATTGCCGACCAGGCGCGGACGATAAGAATCCCCGTCCACATGGTGGAGACCATCAACAAAGTCAAAAAGACAAACAGCCAGCTCCTTCACAAGAACGGGCGCGACCCGACTGCCGAGGAGATCGCGGAGGAGCTTGAGATGCCTGTCGAAAAAGTCCGCGAGATAATAAGGGTGGCGCAGGAGCCTGTTTCGCTCGAAACGCCGATAGGCGAGGAGGAGGACAGCCATCTCGGCGACTTTATTCCGGACGACGACGCCCCGGCGCCCGCCGACGCCGCGTCTATGCTGCTTTTAAAGGAGCAGCTTGCCGATGTTCTCAAAACCTTGACCCCAAGAGAGGAAAGAGTCCTTGCGCTAAGGTTCGGTCTTGAGGACGGTCATCCGCACACGCTTGAGGAAGTCGGCAGGGAGTTTAAAGTCACAAGAGAGCGCATCCGCCAGATTGAGGCAAAGGCTTTGCGCAAGCTGCGGCACCCGAGCAGAAGCAAAAAGCTTAAAGATTTCCTTGACTCATAACATGGATTATATTCAGTCTTTAACTTATATCCACTCGTTAAACAAATTCGGAATAAGGCCCGGACTTGAGCGCATATCCGCTCTTTGCCGGGCTTTTGGCAATCCCCAGGACAGGCTGCGGTTCGTTCATATCGCCGGGACTAACGGAAAAGGCTCGACATCAACAATGCTGCACGAAATATTCAGAGCGGCGGGCGCGAAAACAGGGCTTTTCATTTCACCGTATGTAATTGATTTCCGTGAGCGGATACAAATAAACGGAGAGATGATACAAAAGCGGACACTGGCCGAGATTATCACGCAGATTAAGTCAGCGACCGACAAAATGGCGGCTGTCGGGGAGCAACCGACAGAATTTGAAGTTATAACGGCGGCAGCGTTTATTTATTTTGACATGGAGCAATGCGATGTTGTCGTGCTTGAAACGGGTCTTGGCGGGCGGCTTGACTCGACAAACATAATCAAAACGCCGCTTGCGAGCGTCATAACGTCAATATCTCTCGACCACACAGGCGTCCTCGGGCACACAATAGCCGAAATAGCGGCGGAAAAGTGCGGGATAATCAAGGAAAACGGGATTACGGTCAGCTATCCCTTACAGCCGCCGGACGCTGAAAAGGCGATACGCGAAACAGCCGAAAAGCGCGGCAACCTTTTTTTGGCGCCATCCTTAAAGGATCTGCTGATAAAAGAAGAAAGCCTTGGCGGCACACGCGCTTTATACTGCCAAACAGAGCTTTTTGTGCCGTTTATCGGGCGGCACATGGTTTATAACGCCGCGACAGCCGCTTTGACCGCCCGCTCGATCGGGCGCGGCGGCGAAAAGGGGCTTGACGTCTCGGAAAGCCACATAGCAAGAGGTATCGCTTCCGCCGTCATGCCCGCCAGAATGGAGGTTCTGTCAACCGCCCCCGCCGTAATTCTTGACGGCGGCCACAACGAGGGCAGCGCCGCGGCGCTCAAAGACACTTTGCGGCGTTTTCAAGCCGACAAAAAGATAACGGCTGTTTGCGGCATGATGGCAGACAAGGATTACACATCATACCTTAAAATCGTCGCCCCTCTGTTTGACAAGTTTATTGCCGTGGAGCCGTCAAACCCGCGCGCGCTCGGCGCGGATGCGCTTGCCGCCGCGGCGTCGGAGTTTTGCGGGCATTGCTCGGCAAAAAAAAGCATGGCGGAGGCGGTTCGCGCGGCGTTTGAAGGCGGCGCGGAGGCTGTTGTTGCCTGCGGCTCTTTTTATATGATGGAGGAGCTGCGTCCCTTAATACTTGAAAAGTTAAAAAGTTTATAAAAAGTTTTTGCCCCCGCCACAATGCGACAACTTTTACACTGCTTGTCCCTTATCCTTTTTAATAAGAGCTTTTATTTTTCGGAGGTGAGAATTAAATGCCTGTAAAAATTATAAGGGACTCAAAAAGAACAACAGCCGAGCTTTCCGGTGAAATTGATCATCACAACTGCGCGGCTCTACGCGAGGCGATAGACGCGGAGCTGACACGCAGCTCTCCGTCAATCCTTTGTCTTGATTTCAGCTCTGTCAGCTTTATGGACAGCTCAGGCGTCGGTCTTGTCATGGGCAGATATAAAAGTGTCGGAGCGTATGGCGGAAAAATTGAGCTTTACGGTATGCCCGGCAGCATAGAAAAGGTTATGCGCCTGTCGGGTATCGAGAAAATAGCGAGAATTGTCAAATAGGAGGCGAAAAGTATGAAAAAGCTAAATGAAATGAAAATGCAAATAGAAAGCCGCTCCGTAAACGAAAGCTTCGCGCGCGCTACAGTCGCGGCATTCGCGGCTCAGCTTGACCCCACCATAGAGGAGCTTTCGGACATCAGGACGGCAGTGAGCGAGGCTGTGACAAACTGCATCGTTCACGCTTATCGGGAAAGTGTCGGCAAAATATACATACACACAGAGCTTTTTGACAACGGCGCCGTCAGGGTGAAGATACGCGACCGCGGCTGCGGCATCGACGACATCAAAAAGGCCATGGAGCCGCTTTATACGACCCTCGGCAATGAGCGCGCGGGTCTCGGCTTTGCCGTGATGGAAAGCTTCACCGACAAAGTGCGGGTACGCTCCAAAGTGGGTAAGGGGACGACCGTCACTTTAATCAAAACAATCTCAGGAAAAAACGGTGGTTGACAGCAGGACAAAAAGAGAAAGACTGATTGAGGATAATTTAGGATTAGTTCATTCCTGCGCGAGAAAATTTGCGGATAAAGGCACAGAATATGACGACCTGTTTCAGGCGGGCTGCATAGGGCTTATAAAGGCGGCGGACGGCTTTGACGAGGAGAGGGGATTCGCGTTTTCCACATATGCCGTACCGGCGATTCTCGGCGAAATTAAACGTATCTTCAGGGACGGCGGAGCCATAAAAGTCGGCCGTGGGCTTAAGGAAAAGGCGCGCAAAGCCATAAAGGAAAAGCAGGCGCTTGAAGAAAAGCTGGGACGCGAGCCCACGATTTCGGAGCTTTCCGAAGCACTTCAAACAGACGACGCCGAAACAGCTTTTATTTTAAACTCCTCAATGCCTGTAATTTCGCTGACCGCGGACGAAAACAGCGGTGGCAGCCAGCTCGACATACCTGTGCAGTCGCCGGAGGACGAGCTGACAGACATGCTTGCCCTTAGAAAATCCATATCAATGCTTGAAGAAAAAGACAAAGCCCTGATAGAGCTTCGATATTTTCGGGGGATGACGCAAAGCGCGGCGGCAGAGCAGCTCGGGATGTCGCAGGTGCAAGTCTCAAGGAGAGAAAAGGTGATACTTTCATCCATAAGAGAGATGATGACATAAGTCGGATATTCAAATCAGGCGGGTGCGGTCCTTTAGCTGAATATCCGACCTTTCACACAACAGAAAGCAACTCCTCCGCACAGTGCGGCTCAACGGTTTAAGTTCAGCGCCTCGTGTCCTTTGGATATATCATCATATCCGATAGATGCGGGGCATTCGTTTTTGAGAGACCAATGCAGCGCCGCACGCGGCGGCTCACAGATTATGAAAAGACTTTTTTGCAGAAACATGAGCTGCGAGGCATGCAATTACGCGCCTTGAAAACGGACAAGAATTATGCGCTTTGCACGAAAGATCATAAATGGACTGATTGATGCGGTTTACATAAAAAGCATTAATTAAACCGGCTGTATTTATTTGGCTATATTGCATAGAGCCCTCATATGGTGTTGGCAGGTTTTAACAAACATTCGGAAAACGTATTGACAGTAAGAGAAAAGAGGGATATTGTTATATTGCAACAATAAGTTGTATGCGTGCGCGGGCAATACGAAAAACAAGGAGGACAAGCTGTTATGCAAAAAAGTATTATCAAATTAATGTCCATTATTATGGTCGTGCTTATGGTGATGATGTCTCTCGTTCCGCCTGCTTTTGCGTCCGCGCCGGCAGTGAATGAAAGAAAGACCGGCGGCGCGGCGAACCACGAATTTATTAAGCCCGTCACACATCAGACTGCCGCGCCGGAGGGCTGCATAGGCATATATACGGCGTCGGATCTCAACAATGTCAGGAACAATCCGGCGGCGGATTACATCATGATGAACGATATTGACCTTGCGGGATGGGGCAACTGGGCGCCTATCGGCGAGGCGGCGGCACCTTTCAGCGGAGTATTCAACGGCAACGGGTATGTTATTAAAAATATGACTATCGATATCACTTCAGAAAATACTGTGTACGCAGGTCTCTTTAGTTATGCAGATAAGGCGGAGCTGATTAATGTTGGATTAATTGACGCTTTAATCTCAATAACATCAACAAAAAGTGTTTTCGTAAGCGGACTTGCGGGAAGTGCTAAATCATCAACAATTACAAACTGTTTTAATAAGGGAGAATCAAATTCAATTAAGGTTTTAAGCGCAAGCAGATGTAATGCAGGCGGTATCAGCACCGACTTTTCTAAAGAAGTTGCAAATTGTTATAACACCTCACTCATAACGGTCAATGCGCAAAGCGCTCATGTCGGTGGGGTTTGCTCGTCTTATCAACTGAACCTTATTAATTGTTACAACACCGGAATGATAGATGTGTCGGCTGAAACATATGCTTGGGTTGGCGGAATATGCGGCTATCAGTCAGCGCAAAAGATTGTAAATTGCTACAACACGGGAGAAATAAAGGCAGGTGCCCTCGTTGATTGTTTTGTTGGGGGAATAGCAGGAACTTCTAAGGGTATTAATACTTCTTATAATGTCGGTAAAATTACAATTAAAGACGGCGCTAAAGAGGAGCATTGCGGAGGAATATCAGGGTATAACCAATTTAAAATAATCATGGGTGGCAGCACACCGATATCAGATTTTTATGCGAAAGTTTTCAATCTTCTTCCCTTGCCTTTCGTAGGACTTATACAGTGCTGTTATTGTCTTAATAATACTCCCCTAAAAGCAGTCGGAAATGCGGAGGAAAGTGTGCTGTCAATGTGGAATGTAAAAGCTTTAAGTGACGAGCAAATGCGTCGAAGATCATCGTTTAGGGGATTTGATTTTCATAATGTCTGGGTTATGCCCGAAGACGGCGGTTATCCTGTTTTCAGACAGAATCCTAATCTTGACACAGGGTTTTGGAGCATATTCATAAACTTTATTTTTGGATGGATGTAAAGCGGAAAGCCGGCAAAAGCGCATCATAGTATTTTTGCGTTTTTGTAATCACACTACTTATTAGCATTACGGAATGATCTTTAAACGGAGGGTTAAGATGAAAAAGGCATTAAAAAGGTTAGCGGCTATTATTTTGGTGCTTGTTATTGCGTTGGGTTCGTTTGGCTTTTCAATTGCTCCGGAAAGCGGACAAGCTTTGATGTCAGGCGGCGGCGCGGCGAACCACGAATTTATTAAGCCCGTCACACATCAGACTGCCGCGCCGGAGGGCTGCATAGGCATATATACGGCGTCGGATCTCAACAATGTCAGGAACAATCCGGCGTCGGATTACATCATGATGAACGATATTGACCTTGCGGGATGGGGCAACTGGGCGCCTATCGGCGAGGCGGCGGCACCTTTCAGCGGAGTATTCAACGGCAACGGATATGTTATTAAAAATATGACTATCGATATTGTATCAAACGATAATATATATGTCGGATTTTTAGGACATACACTTAATTCGGTTGTGTTCAATCTCGGCATAATAAATGCTGAAATTATTGCAGAGGTCGTTTCATCAAAATCCATTTATGCCGGAATAATTTCTGCCATGTCGTATTCATCTGTTTTTTCAAATTGCTTTAGCGGCGGCACCCTATATACGGAAATAAGTTCACAAGGATTCTACACAAACGATGCAGGCGGATTACTGGGCTTTGGCGATTCAGTATCTCTTATCAATTGCTTCAACATGGCTGATGTTACTGTGATTTCTTCAAATAACGCTGTATGCGCCGGTGGCATTAACGGTATGATGCGACATTCTGAAATCAGACGCTGCTATAACACAGGCAAAATCAGCGCTTTAAGCTCAAATTATACTTACGCGGGCGGGATAGCCGGGTGTGCGGCGGAATCTCATGAATCCGATATAAAAGACTGTTATAATTTAGGAGGAATAGTCGCCGATTCGCAGAAATTTGTTTATGTCGGTGGTCTTATAGGTTTGTCAAGCACTATTAAAAATTCTTATAATATAGGAAGCATCAGTATCATATCGCAAGACCCGAGTTGTGTTTTTGCAGGCGGTATAGCAGGAAAAACAGTTTTTCACCGTATAACTGTACACAAAAATGTAAAAACCGATTTTGACGCATATCTAACTAACTGCTACTATCTGGGCAATATTTTGAAAGCAGTTTCTAACCCTGAATCCGGAGCAATAAAGAACGTCAAATCTCTTTCAAATGAACAGATTGGTCAAATGTCGTCATATAATGGCTTTGATTTTGAAAATATATGGACAATATTGTCCTGCGATTCCTCGCCTGTGTTTAATCGTGATATTTCAAGGCTTAACATTTCGGCAAAGATAAGATATAAAGGTGCCGCTTCCTTGTTTTCGTCAGGTCAGTCAGAAGTTATTTATTGGAGGTCAAGCAATAATAGTGTTGCCGTTATAAATGACGACGGATGTGTTTATGGGGCTTGTGTAGGAACGGCAACAATTAACTTTATAACTTCTGACGGGCAGATAGGGGAAAGTGAAGTATATGTTAATTATACTTGGTGGCAATGGGTTATTAAGATTGTATTATTTGGATGGATATGGTACTAAAGGAATTATAACATTCTAAACATCTGAAGTATTAACGGAGGGTTAAGATGAAAAAGGCATTAAAAAGGTTAGCGGCTATTATTTTGGTGCTTGTTATTGCGTTGGGCTCGTTTGGCTTTTCAATTGCTCCGGAAAGCGGACAAGCTTTGATGTCAGGCGGCGGCGCGGCGAACCACGAATTTATTAAGCCCGTCACACATCAGACTGCCGCGCCGGATAATGATACAGACAGCGATAACGCTGACAGCATAAAAAATGACGGCTATCACAAAACTAATATCAGTACTTTGTCAAGTATTAATCAAGGTATGGAGCCTATAAAATACAGCTTTTTTGAATTCATAGAGTTTCTGAGAGCAAAAGCCGCTTCTGACACCCGGTTTGGAGAAATATATCTGTTTGTTGCTGATGTTTTTGTGTTTTTAGCTTCACCGGTTTTAAGGGCGCTTAATGCTGTCTTTAAAAGGTGATACTTTCATCCATAAGAGAGATGATGACATAAGTCGGGCAAAAAAGGAGCGCTGCGTCAATCAAACTTGACGCAGCGCTCCGGCAGTGCATAATAATCTTTTTGTGTTTTATTTATTTAAAATACAAGCGGAATTATGCTTCTTCCCTCATCTTTGCAAAACATTCGCTGCAGTATACAGGGCGATCCTCACGCGGCTTGAAAGGAACCCTTGCAGTGGCTCCGCAGCTGGCACAGGTCGCTTCAAACATCTCGCGCTCACGGTTGCCGTTCTTTCTTGAGTCGCGGCAGATTTTGCAGCGCTGAGGCTCGTTTACGAAACCTTTTTCAGCGTAGAATTCCTGCTCCCCGGCAGTGAAAGTGAATTCTTGGCCGCATTCTTTGCAGATGAGAGTTTTGTCTTCGTACATGGTTTTTACCTCGCTTGAATATAGTATTTTTGCCCCTGGACGGATTTGCACCGTCACCTTTGAAATGTCACCAACGCTCTACTTTAAGCTACGCGGGCAAATATTTTATTGGAATGACCTGAGCTTTTTGCGGATGCGCTGCATCGCGTTATCCACAGATTTATATGTCGATGAAAGCTGTGACGCTATGGAGGAGTATTTCTCGCCCGAAAGATAAAGCCGAAGCACGTCGCCCTCAAAATGTGAAAGGCTTTCTGTAAGCGCGCTCATGAGCCTGTCCGCTTCGGCCTGTCCGACAATGATGTTTTGCGGGTCGTCAGCCCCGCCGCCCGACAGCAAATCCGCGTCGTCCGCTCCCGAGATGTTGACAAGCTTGCCTTCAATGCCGCGTATGTTTTTCCTCACAGCGGAGATAATCCTGTTGCCAATGCAGACAGTGGCGTATGTGCGGAATGCCGCGCCGTTTTTCGGGTCAAAGCTGCCGACGGCGTTTAAAAGACCTATCATGCCCTCCTGGGCAAGGTCGTCGGCTTCACCCGCCGTCCTGTGCTTTGAGGCAATCGACTTTACGACGGGAGCCATGCGGACGACTATAACACCCACCGCCGCGCCGCATCCGCCGCGCGCAAGCTCCGCCAAAGCCTCGTCGCTCAATGAGTCTAAAGAGCGGTCTGACATCTGTTCACCCCGTAGAAATCAAAGCATCCTCCGACACTTTTTCCGACACTTCAATTA